>ENA-OZDY01000125-OZDY01000125.1-human-gut-metagenome-genome-assembly--contig:-NODE-125-length-49143-cov-18.217181_pt1 | contig 49143 bp, 28 predicted proteins | sample MGYA00245063_ERZ653599 | MGnify/ENA primary metagenome ERZ653599 (study PRJEB26926, sample SAMN06165004) | human gut metagenome | biome: ENVO:00009003; feature: ENVO:2100002; material: ENVO:00002003... | reverse complement strand
AACACGACAAAACTACTATGCAATCTTCCTGTTATGCCGGGGAGGCATATTCACTGACTCATATATATTCGCATACCTACAAGCAGCCATCAGGCGATTTGCACATATATAACATCCCGATTTTCGTTTTGTTCACGAAAAAAAGAGATTGAAGTTTATTTTCTCCCTTTAAAATCTTTCAGAAAGCCTTCCATCAACCATTTGGCAAGGGCCTGACGGTTGGAATCCATCACCAGTCTCCGCTGGTCAAATGTATTCTGTATATTCCCCAGTTCGACAAAAACAGAAGCGGGGGTAGTGTGTGAAAGTACATATAAATTGCGTCCGCTCACCGTTCCGGAAAAGCCGCGGTTCGGCTGATGCTTTCCATATTTGGATTCGAACGTATCTTTCATATTGTTTGCCAGCCGTTTGCTTTCGGCTTTCTTATTAAAATGATAGAAAAAGACATCTGTCTGCTTTTTTTTGCTGCGACTGTCTACATGGATGAAGATAGCGCGACAGTAAGTATAGTTCTGACGGTCTTTCCGATAAAGAGCATTGATTTTATTGCAACGCTGCTGAAGACGCTGCACCTGATTCAATGGAATCGGGTCGCCCATACAAGTCTCACGCTTGCTGTTAGAGAGGTAAACGTCATTACGGATACCATCTTTGGCATCCTGAATAATGATATGCACTTCCGCCCCTTCCTGCATCAGATTCCGGGCGAGACGAAGTGCAATGTCATAGGCATATTCGTCTTCGTGAAGTTCGTGCTTCCCTACCCGTCCGATGGCTCCCGGATCAGGACCGCCATGCCCGCTGACTACATAGAAGCAGGCACCTGCCAGTCGATTGGAAGTGACCTTTACATTCGCCAGTTGCTTACCGAAAAGAGGTTCATGAAGAGTGGTTCCTATTTTCGAAGCCTTTGAGGATTGTTTTCTTGCCGGTGTCTCTTTATCAGCCGCCGCCGATCTCTTGACAGGAGGAATAGTATACGTTACCCCCAGCTTCAACACATTCCCTTTCCCCAGCTTTGCCTTATTCAGTTCCACAAAATCATCGTAATATTTCTTTGGAGCACGGTTGTGACGCAGCAAAAAAGTAGAAATCCCCTCACCTGCTTTCGGAGTAGCTTTTTGTTGCGCCTGCACATCAGCCAACGAAAGAAGAAAACTAATTAATAAAAGAATATAGAATCTTTTTTTCATATTCGACTACTACCTTATCAGTATCATTTCACTTATAAACAGGACAAAAATACAATTATTTTCCCTACTTTTGCCCCGTTAAAACTTTTTTTGGCAATAAAACTTAAAACCCTATATCATTATGGCAAAACAATTCAAACCCGAAACCCTGTGCGTACAGGCCGGATGGACGCCTAAAAAGGGTGAGCCGCGTGTGCTGCCCATCTATCAGAGTACAACTTTCAAATACGATACCAGCGAACAAATGGCACGCCTTTTCGATTTGGAAGACAGTGGTTATTTTTATACCCGCCTGCAAAACCCGACCAATGACGCGGTTGCCGCCAAGATTGCCGCCCTTGAAGGTGGTGTAGCTGCTATGCTTACATCCAGCGGTCAGGCAGCCAACTTTTATGCCATTTTCAATATCTGCCAGGCAGGAGATCATTTCGTTTGTTCATCCGCCATCTATGGAGGAACATTCAATTTATTCGGTGTCACCATGAAGAAACTCGGCATCGACGTTACATTCGTTAATCCGGATGCCAGCGAAGAAGAAATCTCGGCAGCTTTCCAGCCTAATACGAAAGCACTGTTCGGAGAAACGATCTCCAATCCTTCTCTCGAAGTGCTGGATATCGAAAAGTTTGCCCGTATCGCACACAGTCACGGAGTGCCTTTGATTGTGGACAATACATTCCCGACTCCTATCAACTGCCGTCCTTTTGAATGGGGAGCAGACATCATCGTTCATTCTACTACCAAGTATATGGATGGACACGCAACAAGCGTAGGTGGCTGTATCGTGGACAGCGGCAACTTCGACTGGGATGCCTATGCAGACAAATTCCCCGGACTCTGTACACCGGACGAATCTTATCATGGCCTGACCTATACAAAAGCATTCGGCAAAGGTGCTTACATCACCAAAGCAACCGCACAACTGATGCGTGACCTCGGCAGCATCCAAAGCCCGCAAAATTCTTTCTTATTGAATCTTGGACTTGAAACACTGCACCTGCGTATGCCTCAACATTGCCGTAACGCTCAGAAAGTAGCAGAATATCTTTCTAAGAACGAGAAAGTGGCCTGGGTTAACTATTGCGGCCTGCCGAATAACAAATACTATGCACTGGCACAGAAGTATATGCCGAACGGTTCCTGCGGAGTGATCTCCTTCGGATTGAAAGGCGGACGTGATGTATCTATCAAGTTTATGGATTCATTAGAATTTATCGCTATTGTGACTCACGTAGCTGATGCCCGTAGTTGTGTGCTTCACCCCGCCAGCCATACTCACCGCCAGTTGTCGGATGAGCTGCTGATGGAAGCAGGTGTACGTCCCGACTTGATCCGCTTGTCCGTAGGTATCGAGAATGCGGATGATATCATTGCAGATATCGAGCAGGCGTTGAATGCGTAAAAGCTGATTACTATCAGATAACAAACAGCAAAGGCACAGGACATTTTGATTCTGTGCCTTTCTCTTTTCACCAATGCTTCATCCCTTTCTTATTTACTGCCTATCTTCCTCCTTCTCAATAAGAAAGTTAATTTCTAACAGAATATGTTTAATCATGAACTGATAAATCGCTATAGATGTTTATCTTTGTAAGGAACCAAACTCTGTATAGATATGAAAAAGATTTTATTAGTAGCACTCGCGCTGTGCCTTTCTTACGGATTTGCTTATTCCTGTTTATTCAATCATTCAATTAATCTGACCACAAAGATGCAGAACTTCGAAACGGATTCGTTTACCACCAAGAACGGGAAAAGCCTGAAGATCACTTTCTTTAAGCATGCCAGCTTGTTAATAGAATATGCTGGAAAAAAGTTTTTTGTTGATCCAGTCTCTGATTACGCAGACTTTACAAGCAACCGAAAGCTGACTATATCCTGATAACACATGAACACCATGACCATTTCGATACCAAAGCAATTGCTGCGATCGAAACCCCGGATACAAAAATTATTGCCAATCCGAATTGCCAGAAGATGCTGGACAAAGGACAAGCCATGAAAAACGGTGATATACTGCAAATTACACCCGAAATCAAACTGGAAGCAGTACCTGCTTATAATACAACTCCCGGTAGAGATAAATTCCATCCCAAGGGACGTGACAACGGATATATCCTCACTGTGGGCGGCACCCGGATTTACATTGCCGGAGACACGGAAGATATCCCGGAAATGAAACAAATAAAGAATATCGATATAGCCTTCCTGCCTGTCAACCAACCGTATACGATGACACCGGAACAAGCTATACAATCTGCAAAAACCATTCAACCACATATTTTGTATCCGTACCATTACGGAGATACGAATATCAATGAAGTGAAGGACGGATTAAAAAACGAAAAAGAAATAGAAGTACGTATCCGTGCTTTACAATAAAAAGACATGGAGAGATGCGATCCACGCTTTTATATCAGGACCAAATTTTATCATGAGTATATTTGCACTGCATACTTCTCTGTATGAAAGGACTGTCTCTCCATTCACATTGAGATACGTATAACTGGACTATCTACTTTACATTGCTCACTTTCATGGTGGTCCTAAAAGCTACTACATTCGGAATTTTAGAGACCAAATATCCATTCTCAGGATAGGAATCAATCAACATTTTCTTCTTTTTATTTCAACAGAATCTCCGTCAAATAGAATAACCTCGGCAAAGATGACGATTTATCCAATGAATAATTTCGTACCGCATTATCAGTTTCATCACAGCATCCATTTTCTGATGATAGTCCATCAATACGGCAATAAACGGATGCAAGACGTAAACTATCAATTTCATTATTCAACACACAAGTTTGTTTCATTTGTTCTAAAGCATTCATATAGACAATATCTCCAGTATATAAATATAATATTCCTAAACCTTGAAGTATATCTACTGATAAAGAATCCGAATCTATCTGACGTTTTCCCCATTGCTCTGCAGCATCCTTAAAACAATGACATCCTTCGTGTGCCGTTGCCCAAAGCAAGACCTCTACAGTAGATGCATTTATACAAACAGTATCAGCTAACAGATAACTTCCAATATCCCATACTTCATGTTTATAGCGACGAATCCTCGTCGCATCAAATCCTTTTCCGAAAGCCAGATATGAGCGATAAGCCACCTCGGCATGAAAGCCACTGTTTTCAGATAAAGACAATGGCTCCATATACTTTTCCGCTTCCAAGCGGAAAACAGAGTCACTGGATAATTGATATAAGTTCCAACAGATGCCTATCCAATAAGCAGAATCCATGCAAGTAGCCAACTGTAAATTATCCATGTATTGTTCTGCCCGGCAGATCACCTGTCTCTGCAAAGAAGGTAAAGAGGGATGTTGCCCCCTCCCGCACGAAAAGAACAGCAGGAGGGTAAACAACAACATATATGAACTAACCAATAACCTGTTCATTTTCAATCCTTATCATCTTCCAGTACTTCTTCCGAAGTCATCATCTCGCGTGATTCCACCCAACCATTTCCGATATCATATCTGTAATATAGATAGAAACGTTTCTTTTCCGGACTATATTCATTCTTATAGGGATACGTTTCGTCAGCAGGATCGGTACTTGCAACCAACATCTCCAGTTTCAACCCACCCTCTTCCTTGAAAGGTGCCAACACCAATTTATTATCTGCTCCGACCGTTATTTTCATTGCCTTTTTCAGAATCACCTGCTCTATGTCCTCGTTTGAGTAAACCTCTGAACCTACATAAGCACGAATGGAATTATGTGCCAACGGCATTACCCTCTTTGAAGTACTGAAATACCCTCCGTTAACATATCCCTCTGTAGTATAATAAGTATCTTTTTTTTGAGAAGCATACGCATTCTTTTTTAAGACACGAAACAATACATTTTTCTTCGCTTCATTGACCGGATATGGCTCTGCGTCCTTTATACGAAAAGAGATAAAATAAGTAGAATCCACATTTAGCCTATTCAACACTTCCTCTTTTATTTGTACTGGCAACTTGCCTACCTCATAAGCAGGATCATCGCCTGCCTTGATTTCCACCGAATAAGTAGGTAATATGTAACTGAAAGCATCCAATTCCCGAGCATATCGACTTTTATCATCCAGATAAATCCTCATATTATAATTATCTAATATCTCCGGATCATGTTCCAACATAACGTGTACATCGGAGTCAATTGGATTACTCCCGCTCACCGCAAGCGGAAGAGTCTTCATCGATATATCCTCGCCTGTCAGTTCATATTCAGCATCGAAAATATTATTACTTTTATCACTGATGATATAAATCATCTTTTCATAACGTTCCACTGCAAAAAACTCATCTCCATTCTGGCAAGAATACATTCCGGCAGCAAGAACAGCCACAAAAACTACTTTAGTTATAGTATTTAATTTCATTTTTTTTATTATTTAAATACAGAATTCATTAACTTTCCCATCCCGGATTCTGATCCAGATTTTCTACACGTCGCACTTCAACCTTGGGCAAAGGTAGCAAGATCATCTTTCTGTCAATTACTCGCTTACGGTTATTTACTTGATCAACCGGTATCGGAGTTTGATAATAACCATATTTATCTTCCCCCAAATGCATGCCATAGATACCCGATTTTTCTGTCTCTTCGTAGATTCCCCAACGACGTACATCCCAATAGCGATGATTCTCACAAGCAAACTCAATCATATATTCCCGTTGGATGATCTTATCCAATATTGTTTCATCCACCATATCTTCTTCTGACAATCCCGGAAGTCCTACACGATAGCGTATCTGATTGAAATATTTAGAAATTTCAGCTTTATCACGAGCAGCAAGAGTGTATGTTTCCATCGGTTGATTTCCCCCATTAATAGAGGGCAATTCCACAGTATAGCTACTATTCAGATGATTCATTGCTTCAGCATATCCCAACAAAATCTCAGCATAACGGATAATTGCATAGTATTTGGTATTAATACTTGCTCCGTTCCCTGTCAAAGCATCATCAGGATGAATATACTTTGTCAAAACATATCCTGTAGCCGGATAATCGACTGTTACATTTTTTGCAGCATACTTTCCTGAATACAAATCTTGCCCCGAAGTACTTCTCTCCTCATACCAAACATTATAGGGACCATACTCTGACTGTGTATTCGAATTTACCGACCAGTATCTACCGGAATATCCAACAGTCGCATAAAAACGGTTTTCACGATTCAAGTACATCCCATAAACTCCAACCGGAATTTTATAACCCGAAAACGTCTCTACACTTGTTGAGAAATTCTCATCTTTCACTGTCCCCTGAGCTATATTATAAGGATACTTCTCACTAGCATTATTTTTATCACGACCGTCTACCATATAATAGGCATCTACCAGTTTTTGGGTTACGCACAGACCATTCGCCCCTCCCATTACGGCAGTAGTCGGAAAAACCAAAAACATATTATCTTTCATATCGTTTACATCACATAACCTCCCCCAGATAAATTCTTTATTTTTAGAGCCAATTGTCTCACCTGTGAACATTTCACTATAAGAACGATAACAATCAATACCTCCAACTCCATTCGGAAAAGCTTCCATCGGTACATTAATCGCATCGAATGGACGCTGAGGCTGGCTATCATCCTGTGGAACCGTATGAAGTTCGTACTTATTCATATCAATCACACGCTTGAATGCAGCCGCAGCGACCGCCCAACGTCGTTCGTCATATTGTTGACTAACATAATATGCTCCGTCCACCGAACGTTTCCAATTACCAAACGTGGTACGAGCAGCCTGTCCGCCATTATAAAGCGGGCTAGCCTGTAACAGACGAAGACGTGCAATCAAAGAAAAAGCAGCTCCACGTCCGGGACGTCCATAATAAGTCGAAGAAATATCCGCAGGAATATACTTGGCAGCCAATTCCAGTTCTTCACAACAATAATCTACACACTCATCAAAAGTAGAACGAGAAAAATTATAAGCTTCAGGCAACTCATTATTAGGCAATATATCATCGCCTAATATAATGCAAGGTCCATAAAATCTGATCAGATGATAATAGGCATATCCTCGAAGCATGTGAGTATATCCTGTAATCTCATCATCTTGTAACACAGTTAACCCTGCTTCATTTTTACGGGCAAGAATATAATTACATTTGCGAATGATTTTATACATTGTACCCCAAACATTTAAACTAGTTCCACCGATATTATCCGCATTAATTTGTCCCAATACATACTGCAAACCACGAAAGCCACGTGAATTAGGATCGAATCCGGTAAAAGCCTCATCACTAGCAAGAGAACTGGGACCATAAGGGTCTACGAACAGCCTGCTCTCATCCGGCATCATATCAGTAATTCCCCACATATATTGTACTAGATTGTTGTAGTTCACAAAAATAGAGTCAAATTTCATCGTATCGTCAAAATAGTCATCGACTCTCAGAAAATTACAAGATGTGAATATTCCTGACATAGCCAAACACAAAACCAACATCAGGTTACGCATGGAATGATATGTTTTTTTCTTTTTCATAATCAACTATAATATTAAATTCCATATTAAAAATGAACAGTTGCCTGTAATGTGATAGTACCCGGAATCGGATAAGCTCGTCCGTTAGCACCTGCCTGTTCTGGATCAAATAGGTTCACATTGTCCCATGTACAGAGATTATTCGCTACCAATCCTAAATCTATACTATTTATTCCCCATCTTTTCATAACCGCCGGAGCCAAATTATAGTATAGACTAACTTCTTCTAAGCGCAAATATCTGCGATTTCCTTTCCAAAAATTAGAAGTCTGTCCATTGTTTGCGTTATAACCATAGCTCAAACGTGGGAACATCGCATTTGGATTTTCACGTAATTCAGCAGGAATGCTGGGATCATTATAATCTGCCGGAATCCATCGATTTTGGGGGTTAGCAACAATTGTAAGAATATTTCCCGTTTCCCCGTCATGAAAAGGGACCATTCCTGCATTATCTTTACCACCTGTCCATACGCGATAGTAATCCGAATTACCTATACCCTTAAAAAGAACGCCCAACGTGAGATTCTTCCACCTAAATTCACCACCAAAACCATACATAAAACGAGGAAAATCAGAATAACTCAAAGGTACCTGGTCATCAGTATCAATCACTCCGTCGCCATTGATATCTTTGTATTTAATATCACCGGGCATATATTCTCCAAACGTCTGTATCGGACTATTATCTATTTCCTCCTGATTTCTGAATAATCCCAATGCAACATACCCTTTCGTATAGTTTAACGGTCTGTTAGATGTAGATGTATATGGATATTTAGTATCCGCCTCTTCGAAATATTTCACTTTATTGGTGGAATAGGTAAAGTTACCACGAACGGTCAAATCCATATCCTTACTGAATTTTTGAGTATAGGTAAAATTACCATCTGCTCCCCAGCTCACCATACTTCCCACATTACCATAAGGCATATTGACTAATCCCACAAAATCAGGCACTTGTTTACGTTCCTGGAAAATACCGTCACGAGTATCACGAAAGTAATCGACTACAAAATCAAAATTTTTAAACAAAGCACCTTCTACACCTATATCAAACTTTTTAGCTTTTTCCCACTCTAAATTGTCGGCACCAATCACATTTTCCCAAATAGACCCATGAATATATCCCCATGCGGAATGTCTTCCGGCGTCATGTCCGATAGTTGTCAAATAAGGAAAACGTTTATCTGAAATTCGATCGTTACCAACCAGACCATACGAAGCACGTATTTTGAAATAGTTTAACCATGGTAATTTGTTTTTAGTCCATTCATAATTACTGGGAACCCATCCTCCTGAAACGGAAGGAAAAAAGCCAAACTGACGTCCCGGCTGAAAATTCTCAGAGCCTGTATAACCAAAGTTTGCATCCAGCAAATAGATTTCTTTAAAATTATAACTCACTTTAGATGAAATACCCTGATAACGAACAGGAATAGCGGACATGCTATCCGCAGCATCTTTTACTCTTTTCTGATCGCTCATTTCATAATGTACCAAAGCAAAGAGATTGTGAGCATTCCCTATTTGTCTTCTCCAATTAATAGTAGCCTGCAGAAAATATTTACGAAATTGATCTTGCCACTTATCATATTTTGCCGTTTCACGATAGGTCTGACGTGTTCCTGATAGATTTCCTTTTGAATCACGAGAGTCATAATACCACATTTCCGGTTGTATATAACGTGTTTCGTCAAACCACTCTTGATTAGTAAAAGCTCCCTGTACATTAAAATTCAAACCAGAAGTAATCATACTCAAATCTTGGTTTAAACTCAATGTATAAGTTCCTGTCGTAAATTCAGCCTTCTTCATACCTGTATGATTCAGGCGCACATAGGGCGACATTAAATCAACTCCCTTTTTAGAGGGAAGCATTCCATTAGAGTATTTCACAGGCATCGTTAGTGGAGTCAGCATGTTAATCGTAGACCAAAGTTGATTGGTATCAAAACTACCTGGCAAATTATTAAAAGTCTTATTGATGTTCATACCAAAATACAAAACAGTTGATTTAGTCAGATTGATATCAATGTTGGAACGAATCCCCATTGTGTTGTATGAAACATCTTTAAAGTATTTACTGGATTTATCCTGCTTGTAAGCAGATGATTCGTTCGAGTAGTTCAAACTTAAATAGTAACGTGCAATACTCCCCCCCCCCTGAGCACTAACAAAATAGGTTTGTTGCCAAGAAGCATCATTTAGAATTTCATCTTGCCAGTTTACATTCGGATACAAATCTGGATCAAGTCCATTTTGCATTATTTCAAGTTCTTTATCTGAATATTTAGGCTTATCCCCTCTAACAACCATTGCTTCATTTACCAACTTTGCATAGTCATAAGACTGACAATATTCAGGTAGACGTTTCAACCATGAAAGTTTCGCATTGGCACGTGCCGTGAAACGTAATTTCTCATCCTTACCGCGTTTAGTAGTAACCAATACAACCCCATTCGCTCCACGCACACCATACATAGCAGTAGAAGATGCATCTTTCAAAACTGAGAAACTCTCCACATCAGCAGGATCGACATCATTCAGGCTTCCTTCCAATCCATCAATAAGAACTAATGCGGAAGAACTTGCTCCGAAAGTCCCGATGCCACGTACCCAAAATTCAGAGATATTCTTGCCCGGTTCACCACTGCTCATAGTAGAAATAATACCTGCTACACGTCCTCCTAACATATTCGCCAAATTCGTTGCCGGAGTTTGTAATGTCGCAACATCTACTGAGGTTACCGCACCAGTCATAGTAATCTTACGGGTTTTGTTTCCATAAGCTTCTACCACAACCTCTCCTAATGACTGTGTATCCGGAACCAAATTTATCACGGCACTAACCGTCTTATCTGTTACCAACAAGGTTTGTTTAACATACCCCACAAAACTAAATTGCAATTTATCTCCAAGATGCGTCTTAATTTTGAACAGACCATCTACATCCGTCGTTGTCCCCTTCCCTGCTTGATTTTGTATATACACACTCACTCCCGGAACCGGTTCTCCCAGCTCATCCAAAACTTTACCTGCCACCGTCTTCTCCTGCGCATATAATCCTATTGACATCAGACAGAAGATACTCAACAAGCATAATTTTACTATTGTATTAATTTTCATGTTTTAATAGTATTTTGATTATAAGAATGCTAACTTTAAAAGAACTCTGTTTACTGCCGTAGTAATATAGATATCATTTTCTGGAGAAATACAAATACCAATCGGTTGATCCATCTTGGATTTAGTCGGATTACCCAACTGATATCCCCACTTTTCCGGAGTCCCAGCAACAGTAGTCATTATCTTTGTCACTGTATCAAACTTTCTGACACACTGATTGTAGCGATCGCAAATATAAAGAACTTTATTTCCTGTCTCAGGATCACTCATTACAACGAACTGTTCAGGTCCATTCATCTTTGCTTCCGACACATTTCCTTCTTCAAAACCTCCCGTACCCTTTTGCCCGCAAACAAGAGTTTCAAAGTCCGGATCACTGGGATCTTTCGTTAAATCAATCATAGTAATTCGATGAAGCCCTGCCAACGAACAGTATATCTTATTCGGATCATCTGGATCAATAGCCAAATGAGTATCTGCCGACCCATTCTGCTTATTATATTCCAATCTTTCCACAACAACATCATATACTCTATCCGTCGGCTTAAACCGAAATAAACAACCTTCATAGGTACGACAATAGAGATACTCTCCTGAGCGAACCAAGGAACCACCCCATCTCAACCCTATATTTGCCGCTACCGTTTCGAAACCCTTATATCCCCTTTTCTTATATTCTTCACTCGGAGCGATCAATTTACGTTTCACTACAGTAAAAGCATCATTAGGATCAATTTCAAAATAATATCCCTTCTCACTTTGCCCCATACAATAAACCATATCCGTTACTTTATCATAAAACGGTCCTACCGGATTACCTGCATCACCAGCACAAGTCAAAAATTTAGTAAAGTGTTCCGGTTCATTTATATATACTAAAGGCCCTTGACAATCACCAGCTTTATGTACCAAATAGATAATTCCTCTTGGATCGCAAGTGATATATTGAATAGCATTACCAAAAACAGTTTCCTGTAAGTTACCTTCATCGAACCAAGCAGTATTGCTCCCCGGCTGTCCAGCAACGTACTGTAACTGATAATCTTTCACATAAGCAAAATGTTTATTAGCAAAAATGGTATCTTTGGTATTGTCTCCCATCAGCATTTTAATCTTGCAATCATCGCCAGGTAACTTAGGCACATGTAATAATACCCGATCACCGGATGCACCAACTACAATCGCCTCTTTCTCATTAAAAAAAACACGAATCTTTGTATGATCACTACCAAAGTTTTCTCCCCGTAGGATCACTGTCTCAAAATACCCTCCTGTCTCCGGATATATTTCACTAATTGCCACAGGAAGATTAGGATCATACTCTTTAGCCTTATTATCGTCGCTACAAGAAGTTAGTGCAACGAATGAAGCCATAAAAAGTAACACAAAAAGTCTCAAAAGACTGACATGAATTTTGCTTTTTGTACCTTTCATAATTGAATTTAAAGTTTAAAGTATTATGGAATTAAGAAGATTATCACTCAAGCAGATATTACCATAATTATATCTATGGTGAAGCACGAATTATACTAGAATAAGATTCCAAAAAGAAAATAGATAAAAGATTAACCTGGTTTTTCATATTTATTAAATTTAAAGTAAGTACTAAGGTTTTCACATTTGCAAAGATAAAGTATATTAAAGTCAATAAGAGTGTTTTTTATACACTAAAGTAGAGTACAAACCGTTCAAAGATAGGTTACAAAAACGTCAGGAGGGCCTACAAAATATTCCAGAGCATATTATAAATCATGTTGACTATAAAAATGCAGCCAACCAGTGATTGATTTATAGACTATTTCGAAGATATTCATAGCCATTCAATCAAAGAAAAAGAAAACATTTATTAAGTAATTTGCTTATTTATTCTTCCTCGTCCTTTATAGTAACTCCTTTCACCTTTTTCAAATACTGAGTAGGACTCAAACCATACTCTTTCAAAAAACACTGGCGAAAATAAGATACCGTATTAATTCCAACTTTATAAGAAATTTCAGAAATAGTATATTTCTGCTCCAACAACATTCGTTCGGCATTCTTCATTTTCACTTTGCGGATGAATTCATTTGTAGAAAGATTAGTCAAAGCCTTCATTTTCCGGTAAAGAGTGGATATACTCATACACAGATGGTCGGCAATGTAGTTAGTATCTATTTTGTCTGATGAAATATCTTCTTCTATCAGTGCCGTTACCTTTTCAATAAACTCATTATCTATCTGATTGAGTGATTCTATGACCTGCTCCTTTTTATCCGACCAATTTACCGAACCTATTTTATTGGCCAATTTGCTACGAAGTTCAAGAAGATTGCGAATCCGACTATGAAGCAGACTGGCTGAGAACGGCTTAGTAAGATACGAATCCGCACCAGCCTCATATCCTTCTTCCTTATCTTCCAAAGTATCTTTCGCTGTCAACAGAATAACAGGAATATGACTCGTACGGATATCTTGTTTTAATGTCCTGCATAATTCAATACCATTTTTTACCGGCATCATAATATCACTTATGATAATATCCGGTGTATATTGAAATGCCTTTTCCATGCCAATCTCTCCATTCTCCGCTATGATAACTTTAAATTCTTCACTAAAAGAAGAAGCGATGTAATTCCGAATATCAATATTATCTTCAACAACCAGAAGTACTTGTTTATTTTCTGTTTTTGAAGTTTCGTTCCGAACCAGTTCATCCGCATTTTCCACTGCCTTTATTTCTGTTTCTTCTTGCGTATGGGGTACCCCCGGATAAGTATAATGAGTAGGCAATGTCAAGATAAAACAACTTCCCTCTCCCAAAGTTGATTCTACACGGATATCTCCTCCGTGCAATTCAACCAAATTCTTCACTAGCGAAAGCCCGATTCCTGTACCGGAAGCCTGATAATCGCTCCCCTCCTGATAATATCGTTCAAAAACATGAGGGATCGCATCTTCGGATATTCCGTAGCCGGTATCTGTGATACGAATAGCCGTATATTCATCCGATTCTTTTTCAAGAGAAAGCGTTATGACTCCTTCCGGAGTATATTTAATGGCATTTGATAGTAAATTATCCAAAATCATAGTGATTACCTCCTTATCAAAATAAAGAAAAAGGTCTTTTTCTTTTATATCAATCTGGAAATTAATAGCAGGATTCTGATTTAATTCCTGATACTTTAATGCTACTTCATAAACAAATACCGACAAATTGGCTCTTGATATCAAAAGCTTCTTGTTCTGAGTCTCCGTTTTACGGAATTCTAGTATTTGATTAATGAGTTTCAGTAACCTTACTGCACTTTGATAAATAATCGAAACCTTTTGAGCATGAGGTTTCGATAACGCAGTATCTTTCTTCAAGTCTTCAAGAGGTCCTAAAATAAGAGTAAGCGGAGTACGAAGTTCATGCGTGATGTTCGTAAAGAAGCGCAGACGTTCATCATTGATCTGCTGTTCTTTGGCACGGCTCTGCTTTTCTATTTTGTAGTTGCTTTTCCACTCCATCTTCCGCTTGTAAGACCGAAATTGATAAACAACAATTCCACTCAACAATAGGATATAGAATAGTATAGCCCATCCTGATTTCCAAAAAGGAGGGTAGACGGTAAATAATAAAGTGGAAACTTCCGATGCCCATTCCTGATTATGTAAACGTGCCCTCACCTGAAGTTCATAATCTCCATGAGGCAAATTACGAAACGTTACTTTATCCTCACTTCCCAATGTATACCACATATCATTCATGCCTTTCAGGCGATATGCGTATTCCACCCTTCCATTTAAAGAATAATCCTGTATGTTGAATGAAATGCTAAAAGTATTCTGTTGATAACTGATATAAATTTTCTCCCCATTAAAAAGTGGAAGCTCCGTATGTTCCATAGAAAGATTGTTTTCAATCTTTAGTCCCGTAAAGATGACAGAAGGAACCGGATATTCTTGCGTAACGTATGAAGGGTCGAAATAACAAACTCCGTCATTAGAACCAAAATAAATATTTCCTTGCGAATCCTTCGTCACGGAACCGGAAATAAATTCCGCCAAAGGAGTTCCATCGGCGTAAGAGTAATTACTAATTTTCTTCAGGTCCTTAGAAATCGTACTGATGCTCGAATTGGTACTTAGCCATATATTACCGTTATTATCTTCGGTTATAGCTTGAATATGATTATTTGCCAATCCGTTTTTGCGTCCGAATATTTTATATTTAGATAAGTCATCCGTTTCAAACAGTACTGCTCCTGCACTAGTAGCCACCCACATCCGATTGTCAGAATCTCTAAAAATATGTTCAATACGATTGGAACAGAAACCTGTCCAATTATTCAAACTTTCAAGTAATTCCATATCCGAAGAGAAAATAGCAATTCCTCTACCGAAAGTCCCTATCCACATTCTTTGGTTTTTATCCTGACAAAGGGCACGTATGTAAGGTTCGGGAAGCTTGACATTGTCAGTATTGTAATACTTTAATTGAGTATGGGTCACCAAATCAATCACATAAACTCCGGCATGACTGCCTATCCACAACTGCTTCTGATGATCTTCATAGATAGTCCGTATATCTAAAGCACTACCTTCCTCTAAATGAAACACATGAAACTTTTTATCTTTTTGCGTTTTATAATGTAAAGCTCCTTGATAAAGGCCTACCCAAAGAGTCCCTTGAGAATCTTTAAAAGTGGACAGTACACGATCATCCTGAAGATCACCGGATTCTTTGCTGAAGATGCTGACACACTTTTCTTTATTAAAATAATTCACTCCGCCACCTTCAGTACCCACCCATATCCCATCGGATGAATCGGCACAAATACCGCCGACAGTACGTGCATTGAGACAGTTATATATCTGTTGATTAGGAGCGTAAGCCCATACATTAAACAATGGTTTATTGTAACTAATGAAGTTGATGCCGGCTCCCCACGTCCCAAGCCATAAGTTATTGTAGGAGTCCGAATAAATACACCGTACATTGGAATCCGACAATTGGTCACTTCCATCTCCGTGTGACAGATGATTGAACACTAAAGGTGCAGAACTCATAAACGCGCGTTGTTTTATATTGAAATAATAAGCACCGTCATTCTCTGTTCCGAACCATAAATTATCTCCCAACTGTGTTATACCATAAATGTATCTACTACAAACAGATGCAGGGACACCAGGAATATCTTTGAAATTAATAAAATTATCAGCTTCCGGATTATACAATGCTAACCCCATATCGGTTCCTATCCACAGGTTGTCATTGCTATCCATAAATAGACTAACGACTTCATTGCCGGGAAGACTATGCTTGTCATCTTCCTTATGTCTGAAGTTTCGAATCCGCTTGTTATGCGGAGACAAGATGCTAAACCCCTGACTACAATGCCCAATATAAAGTTCACCATTCAGCCCATTAATTATAGTCCATATATTATCGGGCATGCCTTCCACCGTTTGAGAATTGTAATGACTAAATTGCCCGCTCTTCTTATCAAAATATTCTATTCCCCGATGATAAGTACTCAACCACAAATTTCCATCCTGAGCCTGTATAATAGAAGTGATATCATTCGTTATAAGACTGTTCGGATTCCCCGGATCATTGCGATAAGAAGTAAATTCATCAGTCAGATAATTATAGCTGCACAGTCCTTCCCGTTGGGTACCGATCCAGATAAGGGGATCATTCCGGTCAGCATAAACACAATTAAGCTCATTAGCATTAATACTCTTTTCGGGATGTTCATCATCTTTCAGAAAGACTTTAAACTTATTACCTTCCAGTTTAGATAACCCTTCTTCAGTGGCAAACCATAAAAAGCCTCTGGAATCCTGAGTAATTCCTTCTATAAAATTGTTCGATAGTCCTTGTCTAAGGCCAACTCGTTTTACTTCTATATTTTTCCCCCATACCAGTAATGGAAGTAAGATGATAAAAAAGCAAATTATGTTTTTCATAAAATTTATTTAGTGGTTTGTGCACGATTATCTTTATCTTTCAAAAGTATAAATAAAATCGGAAAAACAAGCGTACAAATACATCATTGCACTGTTTATGATTCATTCTTGAACGATTTGTAGCAAGTGTATCGGGATAATGTTCTGCAATATCTATCACAGATAAGCACATGACACAGGTAAAAAAGTTATCTTTGCCAAGGAAAATATATCCGGACTTCTACAATAAAATGAAAGACATGCCTGTGAAATATTATATAACCCTTTTTGTCAATTTACTGATGACTCTATTTGCTCCAGCCCAGCAAGTAGTCGTAACCGAACTGCCTACCCAGAAGCTGTTACCGGTAGCGCATATCCATCATATACTCCAAGATAGCGAAGGCTATATGTGGTACGCAACAGAAGGAGGAGGGGTATGTCGTGACAACGGTTATCAGATTGATGTTTTCCGTTCCGATCTGAATACGCCCAACTTATTATCAAGCAACGACATCACTTGTCTGACAGAGGATAAAAATCATCATATCTGGTTCGGGACCAAACGAGGTTTATATAAACTGGATAAAACGAATTATTCGATAACGGAGATAACGAACGAAGAACTCCGGAAACAGACGATCCATGCAATTCGGGCCATTCATGACGGTACAGTCTGGGTATCGTCAGAAGGAATAATCTATCATTACTCCAACGACGGCAAATTACTCGGCAGCTATCCGTCTCAATGGAAAGGCCACAGACAAAACGTTTCTGACTTTTATGAGGACAGTAAACATACCCTTTGGGTAATGCAATGGGGAGGAGGTCTTTTAGAATATAATCCCTCCACAGATAGCTTCCTACCTCACCCATGGACCTGTGGTGCATCACCTACACAAATGACAGAAGACAGACAGAATAACTGTTACTGGATAGCCACTTGGGGAAAAGGAATCGTGCAATTTGTCCCTTCTTCTGATACACAGGCGGATACGGACAATTGCACCTTACAGCCGGCCACGTTAGAAGGCAATGAACCCACCCCTCATAAAAGCCAGATACTGGGACTGCTGAAAGACAGCAGACAAGGAGTGCTGTGGGTTTCGGCCATGAATGATCTGTATGCTTACCAGATTATCGATAATAAACTTCACCCGGTCTCTACCGAAACATTCCTCCCAAAAGGAAAAAAGATATTAGACCGAATCATAGAAGACCGCTCCGGTAATGTATGGGTACCGGGATATTCTCCCCATTCATTCATACTCTCATTCGATTCCAATAAAATAAAACGCTACCCTACTCCTGCCATGTCCGCCATCACCGGCTATCCGGTCATGGCAGACAGGACGATTCGGGAGGAAGACTATTTCTGGATATGGCAGGGAAGAACAGGACTATCGCTGTATCATCCGGCTTCCGAACAGATTTCTTTCGCTTCGGATTTTCCGGACGAAACAGGCAAATACTATATTATAAAATGTATAGAGAAATGCCGGACACAACAAGGAATATGGGCAGCAAGTGGAAATGCCAGTGTGCTGCATCTGCAACACGAAGGCATGAAAATGAAACGCATACAGGAAATCCAACTTCCGGATGCCCGCCAGATTCGCGTGCTGAATGAAGACAATCAAGGGAACTTATGGATCGGAACAGAAAATGCGATTTACCAATATTCCATATCGGACGAAAATATAAAAAGAGTACATAATGATGCAGGAGCGATCAACGGTATAGCGACTTCTCCCGATAAAGGTATCTATTACATCACTGAAGCACTGGAATTCGCCTACCTTACTCCGGACGGAAAAGTACACACCATCCACAAAGGTGAAAACTATTCTTCCATTATCATATCTCCCGACAGTATCATATGGATTGCCACATTAGAAGGGAATGTATATAGCTATCATCCGCAATCACAAACACTAACCAAAGAAGACAACGCATGCAATGCCAACGGGGATGCGGTAAAAAGCATGACCGTGGATAACTTCGGACATTTGTGGATACTAGCCGATCAGTACGTAAAAGAATACAATCCAAGGAATCATTCATTCAGAATCTTGTACAACTCAGACCGTTTTATTCAGGTAGATTACTTCCTTTCCATACGTAAAATAGAAGACGGCACCATTTGCCTTGGAGGAATCGGAGCATTTTGCCTTGTTACCCCATCAATAGAGTTAGACCAATCCCCCAACGACGTAAAGCCAGTCATTTCGTCTATTAAAATAGATGGAAACAGACGAATCATGGGAATAAATACCCAACAAATCGAACTGGCTCCCGACAATATAAACGTAGAAGTTTCCTTCTCGACCCTTGAACATTTATATGCCGGACAAATCAGTTATGCCTATCGCCTGAAAGGATGGGATACAAACTGGAATCACTTGCCACCGGGAATCAACACAGCATACTTTACCAAACTTCCGAAAGGCAACTACACGCTGGAAATAAAAGCCACCGACATTCACGGCTGCTGGGCACAACCTACCTCCTGCTTACAGATACACCGCCTCCCCGCCTGGTATGAAACCTGGTGGGCATATACCCTGTACATTCTCTCTATCGCTTTAATAACAACAGGACTGCTAAAGATCTACTTCAGCCGCCTGCACAAAAAGCAACAAGAACAGATAGAAGAACAGCTGACCCAAATGAAATTCCGTTTCTTCACGAACATCAGTCATGAACTGCGCACCCCTCTGACATTGATCATCACTCCGTTGAGCAGCCTGCTAACTGATATCCAGGACGGCAAATTGAAACAGCAGCTATCTTCCATTTACCGTAGTGCGCAGGAATTACTCCAATTGGTAAATCAGCTGCTGGACTTCCGGAAATTAGAAGTGAATGGCGAAAAGCTACATCTCATGAACGGAGAAATCTACGAATTCGTCTCATCAACCTGCGAAGTATTCAGAACCTACGCCAGTAGCCAGCAGATCGAATACGCCATTCTACTGCCACGACAAGGGGTCAATATGTATTTTGACCGGGATAAGGTGCATCGTATCCTCTATAATTTACTGAACAATGCTTTTAAATTTACTCCATCCGGCGGAAGCATAACCGTTTCTGCAGATACGATAACCAAAGACGGGACTCAGTATATATGTATCCGAATCGAGGATACGGGAAAAGGAATAGAGGCAGAAGTTCTTCCTCGCATTTTCGACCGCTACTATCAGATAGAAGCAAGCGAGAACAGGCAAGCTACAGCAGGAAGTGGCATCGGATTGCATATCGTCAAAGAATATATCAGCCTGCATCATGGATTCATCGAAGTGGACAGCAAAAGATACAAAGGAAGTGAATTTCGCATTTATCTTCCGACCCATCTGGCAGATGACCGTCTGCTGCTGGAAGAAGAGAGTGAAAGCAAGGCAACAGCCTCATCCGGCAATCGAAAGACGATTCTTCTCGTAGAAGACAATGAAGAATTCCGCCAATTCATGTACCGGCAACTGTCACAGAAATATCAGGTATGGGAAGCCTCCAATGGAGAAGAGGCAGAAACTATCGCCAACGAAAAAGAAGTGGATATAGTAGTAAGTGACGTCATGATGCCGGGAATCGATGGATTTGAGCTATGCCATCGTCTGAAGCAGAATGTCAAGACCTCTCATATCTTCATCATACTGCTCACTGCCCGTGCCGGTGATGAGAGTATGCTGGAAGGATATAAATCAGGAGCCGACTGCTATCTGACCAAGCCTTTCAACATGGAAATTCTGGGCAATCGCATTCACCATCTGCTGGCATTACAACAAAAGCGCAGACAGATATTTCTGACAGAAATAGAAGTGAACACGGAAGACCTGACTACCTCCAAAGTAGATGAAGAATTTCTGAAAAAAGCAGTGGCATTAGTTGAAAAGAATCTGGATAACAGTGAGTACAGTGTGGAGCTCTTCAGCGATGACATGTGTATGAGCCGGATGAACCTTTACCGTAAACTGCAATCCATAACCGGACAAAAACCGACAGAATTCATCCGCAGCATTCGTTTGAAGAAAGCAGCCCGGTTATTGACAGACACGGAACTGTCTGTTGTTGAAATCTCGGAAAAAGTAGGATTTGCCACTCCCAGTTATTTCAGCAAATGTTTTAAAGAAATGTTCGGAGTACTTCCTACCCAATATCACTAATCAAATTCGCAAAGCTAACGGGTATATTCATTGCAAACTCCTGCCACAAATGCATCAGAGAGCATTTTGATACATTTATTGCAGGAGTTTGTTACATTGTTGTTCTGCTGATTTCATGTTCTTCTCTACCTTTGTCCGCATATCAAATGAATGACAAAAGCTATGGACAAACATTTCAGATTCTCAGCCATCTTGCTGGCTATTTCTTTTTTCATGTTAAGTTTCACGACAAGCATTTCCGCTTCGGTACGTAAGATAAACATGAACCGACATTGGAAATTCTATCGCGGATGCATTGCAAACGCCGAACAACCTTCCTTCAACGACAGCCGATGGAGAGTGCTCGACCTCCCTCATGACTGGAGTGTCGAACCCGTCCCCGTACAAAGAGAAGGCATAACCATCGGTCCTTTTTCCCGCATGAGCATAGGCGGCCCGGACACGGGACAAACTGTAGGCGGTGAAGGATGGTATAGAAAAGAGTTCGTTCTCCAACCGGAGGATACAGGCAAAATCATTTCCATCTACTTTGAAGGTGCATATAATCAGACAGAAGTATGGATAAACGGACAAAAAGCATGTTTCAACGCCTACGGATATATCCCTTTCAAGATTGATATAAATAAATATTGCAATGCCCCCGGCATTCCCAACATCATTGCTGTCAAAGTCATTAATGAAGGGCTGAACAGCCGCTGGTATGCAGGCTCGGGAATTTATCGCCACGTATGGTTGATCAAAACGGATAAAGTACACTTAGACGAATGGGATACTTTCGTAGACGCTTCTAAAGTAGAAGGTAAAAAAGCGACAGTCAATCTTCACACCATTCTGCATAATGCCAATAAAAGAGAAGCTGTCGGCAATCTGAAGATTCAGATTCTTTCACCGCAGGGAAAGGATGTCTATTCCACCACAAAACAAGTGAATATTGCAGGAGAAGGAAGCACTCCCCTCTCCCTCTCTTTTGAAATCAAAAAGCCGGAATTATGGTCGGTCGATTCACCACATTTATACACCGCCCGCATTTCCGTTCGGTCGGAACAGCAGGAATCGGATCAAATAACCGTGCCTTTCGGTATACGCACCATTGAATTCAGCGCAAAGGAAGGATTTCTGTTGAATGGGAAACCGTTGAAACTAAAAGGAGGATGCCTCCATCACGATAATGGTCTGTTAGGCGCGGCAGCTTTCGACAGAGCAGAAGAGCGCAAAGTGGAATTGATGAAGGCGAACGGATTCAATGCAGTCAGATGTTCCCATAATCTGCCTTCGGAATACTTCTTACAGGCATGTGACAGACTGGGGTTGCTTGTAATCGATGAAGTATTCGACCAATGGCAACAGGCAAAACGTCCGCAGGATTATCACCAGTATTTCGATGAATGGAGCGAGCATGACATGACAACCATGATCCGCAGAGATAGAAATCACCCGTCTATTATAATGTGGAGTATCGGCAACGAAATTGCCGAACGTGCAGACGAACCGACCGGAGACGTGATTGCCAAGAAACTCATCGCAACCATTGAAAAATATGATACGACCCGCCCTTCTACCGCTGCAGTCAACGCATTCTGGGACAGAAGACAGTTCAGCTGGGAGAAAGACTCGGAGAGAGCTTTCCGTAATCTCGACGTCTCCGGCTATAACTATCAATGGAAAGAATATGAGAAAGATCATTCACGCTTTCCCGAACGGGTGATGTATGGCAGCGAATCTGTCCCCAAAGAAGCAGCACAAAACTGGAATCTGATTGACAAGAAGCCTTATCTGATCGGGGACTTTGTGTGGACGGCTATCGACTATCTGGGTGAAGCAGGTCTGGCTCATACCCTCGAACTGGCTCCCGGAGAACACAGCCCTCAGTTTATGGGATGGCCTTGGTACAACGCCTGGTGCGGAGACATCGACCTTTGCGGAGACAAGAAACCACAATCTTACTATCGGGATATACTTTGGAACAGACGGGATATTTCACTGGCCGTTCAACCGCCTGTAGCAGACGGAAAAAGAGAAGATATCAACTACTGGGGATGGAAAAACGAATTACTAAGCTGGAACTGGAAAGGAATGGAAGGCAAAGTGATGACGGTACACGTTTATAGCCGTTCACCCAAAGTGCGACTGTATCTGAACAATCGTCTGATAGGCGAGCAAGAAACGACTCCCGACACTTATACCGCTTCTTTTGAAGTCCCCTATGAACCGGGACAATTAAAAGCCTGCATCGTAAAAGGGAAAAAAGAGACTGCCTCGGCCGAACTCAACACTACCGGAAGTCCGGCAAGTATCCGTCTGACTGCCGACCGGTCTAAGATAAAAGCCGATAAAAATGATCTGTCATACGTAAAAATTGAAGTTCTCGACAAAAACGGAAGAGTAATTCCCGACTGTGACCTTCCTTTGGAAATCAAATCCAGTGGGAAAGGTTCGGTCATAGCTTCCGGAAACGGAAGTGCTGATGACATGAGAAGTTTCCGTTCCCTGACTCCCAAAGCATTCCGAGGAAAGGCGATCGCTATCGTCCAGCCCGATATGCAAGCAGGAAACATTCATCTCACTGTCTCTGCCAAAGGATTACCGGAAGCCAATATCACCATAGAAACTTATTAATAACAACCAATAATGAATATATAGAAATATGAGGAACATATTAAAGAATGCCACTTTAGTGAGCGGGTTAGCATTGACCCTGTCTGCGGGCAGTATGCACGCACAATCCTACGAATGGATTAGCAGTACGGAAGGAAGCACTTGGCAACAGTCAAAGATCAAATTACAGACAAGTACCGGACAGACTCCTATACTTGAGATAGACGGTTCGGAAGACGGCACTATCTTCAAGGCTTGGGGAACCTGTTTCAATGAGCTGGGATGGGACGCACTCAATATGCTCCCAAGAGCACAACAGGAGACAATCCTCCGGCAACTTTTCTCTCCCGAAGGAGACTTGAAATTCAGTATGGGGCGTTTTTCGATGAATGCCAACGACTATGCCCGCGACTGGTACAGTTGCGATGAAGTATCCGGTGACTTTCAGCTGAAGCATTTCAATATCAACCGTGACAAGACAACACTGATTCCTTTCATCAAAGCCGCCCAGCAGTACAATCCGAACATGACTTTCTGGACGTCTCCCTGGTCCCCCCCATCCTGGATGAAAATCAATCACTATTATTCAGTACGTAGTGACCGCAATCAGAATCAGATGTCTCCTTTGTCAGACGTAGCCCTCTACGAAGATCGCTCAGAAAAACAAAAAGGAGTTTTCCCGCAGCAACTGGCAGTAAACGATTACTTCATACAAGACCCGCGCTATCTGCAAACATACGCAAACTATTTCTGCAAATTTATTGATGCGTATAAGGAACAAGGTATTCCTGTATCCATGGTCATGTTCCAGAATGAATCATGGAGTTATACCAACTATCCGGGATGTGCCTGGACAGCCGAAGGTATCATCCGTTTCAATACGAAATATCTAGGCCCGACATTAAAGAAACAACATCCGGAGATAAAGCTATATTTAGGGACAATCAATACCAACCGTTACGATGTGATCGATCAGGTATTGTCTGATCCACGTATGCCGGAAACCATAGAAGGCGTCGGTTTCCAATGGGAAGGCGGACAGATTCTTCCTCGTCTTCGCGCCAAATATCCGCAATACAAATATGTACAGACAGAAAGCGAATGCGGATGGGGATCGTTTGACTGGAAAGCTGCCGAACATACCTTCGGTCTCATGAATCATTATCTGGGCAATGGCTGCGAAGAATATACTTTCTGGAATGCCATCTTACATGATGGAGGTTTCAGCGGATGGGGCTGGAAACAAAATGCCTTGATTCATGTAGATTCAAAGGCAGGAACCGCGACTTACACTCCCGAGTATTATGCGGTGAAACATTACAGCCACTATATAACTCCGGGATCACGCATCATTGCTTACCAGGCAGCCAAAGAAGAAAAAGTACCGGTAATGGTGGTTATGACTCCACAGAAAAAACAAGTAGTCATAGCCGGAAACTTTAATGATGAAGCTAAGGAGGTGACATTAAAACTAGGCAAACGCTATTTAAGTGCTACTCTGCAACCACATTCTCTGAATACATTTGCAGAAAAGCAATAAATAACAACCAAGAAAGAAGCAATCAAAAAAGAAGAGTCTCAAAATAATAATTTAAGCCTCTTCTTTTTTGAATAGTTAACTTTGTGACTCTGTGTTTTATCCTCCAAAGCTCCATGTTGCGTGATTGTTCGGAATTTCCGAACAACCACTTCTTCATTCAGTTCACCTTCTTCAAAAATATTTTCTATATGCTCACTGATAGTAGATTTCGATTTGCCAAATAACATACATAGTTGCGCCTGAGACAATCATACAGTTTCACCTTCAAATAAAACATCTACTTTGATTGTTCCATCATTAGATTGATAAATTACAACTTCGTTCTTTTGATTCACATTTTTATAGATCAATGCTTGATAGTTTATTTCTATTCGGTATTCTACAAATGTAGCGAATTATATCCTAACCTATAAACTTTGCGACTGATTATTTTTTGAGATTCAAAATACCTTGCAGATAATACATCGGAAAAAGAAAAATGCAAAAAAAGGACGTTCCCGGGGAAAAAGGGGAAATAGGAACGTCCTTTGAATAGAGTTGGCGAAAAGTCCGGTCTTTCACAAGTGCAGACCTTTCCTCTTTTCACTAAAATAAACTAAGGATGTGGGGAAATCCTTAGTGAGAAATACGATTATCAACCACTTCACAGAGGCGTATAACCGCAAAGTAGTCGCATTCGGGAATTTAGTATCAATGATACCTTTTATTAATAAAGATACTTTCGTTCCAATGAAGCAACATTTTTTCTTATACGTCTTACAATATTTTGTTTATACTGTTGTTTATTCAGCAATACAAATACTTACACGATTTTCTTTCGGTGTTTTATATGGCTGAACAGTGTCTCCTTTAAAGTCTACAATAATTCTATCGGTCGATATTCCTTTAGTCTTCAAGGCATCAGCGACATTAACAGCTCGCTTTTCAGACAATGTTTTATTGATTCGGGAATTACCGGTATTCACATCCGCATAGCCGGTCACTTGTACTTTTGCAGATGGATTCTTTTGCAAATATTCTGCTAACTCATCAATCTTGGATTTTTGATCATCTTGAATACGTGCTGAGTTCAAAACAAAGAAAATATCCTGTTTCATAGGCTGTACTGTTACCACTTCTTTTTTAGGCTGCGGTTGTTCTACCACAGGAGCAGGTTTCGGTTGCTCTGCTACAACAGGTTCCGGTTCGTAGTATACAGGTTTGGTTTCTGTATAGCCTTTACCAAATTTTATATTCAAACCTACCAAAGCGTTAAATTGCCAGTCGGAATTACCAGCTTTCTTTGAGTTGAACTTATCAGACATCACATTGGCATTGCCTTCGATGTTAATAGCCAAACGGTCGTTCAGACGTAAGTTGCATCCTAAGCCGAGACGTCCTGCTACAAAATTCTTATGATCTTTCCAAAGGTATTCCATCTTGTAGCCATTCGTGTTAAGCGCAATAGCCTCATCATTGTCGAAAGCATGGTTGAGTCCTACACCAATAAATGCATAACCATTGAATACCCTCTTGGGGATGAAACCACAAAACAGTGTGCTAAGGTCAGATACGATATCCACATTACCTTGCAAGTATTTAAACTGATAATCTTGTCGTGGAGAAACCCATCTTCCTTTTGCCTGCCATCCGCTGGCACCTATTCGTGCCCGCCATGCAGGAGCAAACTGGTAGCCCAGGTTGATTGCAGCAGCCGGAGATATAAGATCGGCAAATTTGGCTTCGCCAACTGTATGAGCTACGCCATCTTGAACTTGCATAAACCAATGAGGTTTAAATGTAGTCTTTCCTTCTTCTTTGATTTGCCGTTCTTGTGCAGATGTCATCGTTCCACCCAATATTAAGACGAATACAGTTATCCACAAATTCTTTCTATTCATACTCACCTCTTTTCTTTTTAAAGAGAGAGCATCCCTACAAAATAAAAAGGGATGCTCTCAGATTAGAGTTATTAATTAAGTCCGGGCTTTCACCCAAATGACCTTATTATTTGTTTTTGAGTTACTGTCTCTTCTTAAGTGGAGCGTTAACTTTACATTGAGTTGTTGCACCCCATTTATCCTTAACAGATATAGTAACATAACTATCAGTTCCTGCCACGTCATTTTGGATATCAGTTACACTAGTTTTCAGAGCAACTGTAATCTTATCACCTTGATTAATTTCAACCGGGTCGGTACCTTCGTGCAAAGTACCTGTTCCTACTTGAATTGTTACGTATCCGGCAGCTACTTCACTTAATGCTACAGTATATTTCTCAACTCTGGTTTCAGTAGCCCAATCAATATAAGTAGTACCACTCATATTTACATCTTGCCACTTAATATCAGTTTTATTCATCGTGAAATCAAAGCTCTTCTTATCCATAGACAGAGATTTGTTAGTAATGCCGTTCTGTTTACCTTCTTTAATCGGTGATTTAACAGTCAGACTGTAAGGATAGCTATAAGCAGCCAGACGTTCATTACCAAACGGAAGATAAGTAGAAACAAACTTACGTGCAGAGTATGCACCTGCATTATCTTCATCAGCTACACCGTCAGCTTCTTTAACATCCTTCATCGGATCTACACTTATCGCATCAGTTAAACCAGTCAGCCATGCAGCAGCTTTCACACCATTGAATGTAGGTACTGTTTCTTCAAATGTGATATACTGAGCATCTGTTGCAGATACACTGAATAGTTTATTCAAGTTATACAAAATCTTATCACCACTAGCATTCAATTCACCAAACGCTGTAGCATTAGCCTTAGCTTTATCAAAGTATGCATCTAATGGTTCAAACTTAAAGATTGCATCATTGTCTTGTTTAACAACTACCTTAAAATCAGCAGAATACACTACCTTATCAGCATCATTCTTATCAATAATGTTCAACTTAACATTGTGAGATGTTGCAGCGACATTTTCAGGATCAAATTTAGCTACTACATAGAACTTAATACCATCTTTATAGGTAGCTTCACTAACAAATGGAATCTTTTCACCATCAATGTCAGTTGCTACTAATTCGAATGTCACACTACCATCTTCATATTCAAAATCTTTTCCGTTAACACGAATCTTGCCACTAGTATAGGCTATTCCTTCTTTCGTATCAAGCGCAATATTGTAATGTCCTTGTCTGAACAAATCTTTCATATTTGTTACATCAGAAGCAACCCATTGTTTTTTAGCATCCGGAGTGATAGTCCAGGCCATATCAGCAACAGTGAAGTTAAGTACAATATTTTTAAATGAGATAGTCATATCAGCAGTTGCTTCTGAGCCATCATTTTTCAGATAATGAACAGTCACTACCAAGTTACCTTCTTTATCTGCATAAATAGTTCTGGCAGCAGCGTCAAACTCTACACCCATCAATTCAGCAGTACCTCTATTAGCACCTTCGATAGCATAATAGAAATCTACAGCATTATTCATCTTGTCTCCTACAAGTTCATCTAAGTTATGTTTTGTACGATACATTGCTTCTACACTAAAGGGATTACAAGTCTGTGCAGCACTGCTAGCTTTTACCTTTATTGCATAATCAGAAAGAATTTCTTTACCAAAAGCATCTTTTGTAGATAAAGCATACGCATACTCGTTACTACCTTCAAGATCACTGTAAGCTACACCATCAGCAACAGCAATGCTCAAATCAAATACACCTTTATTAGCTGTCGGTTCTTTGTCGGCTGCACGTGATAACGGCTCCTTGCTCATATTATTAGCTACATTTGAAATCTTGTAGTTAGTATTACCTTTAGAATCTGTCAGCCCAATAGTATATGCACCAAGTTCAAGATCAACAGGATTGATTAATGCAGTGACAAAAGCACTTTTTGAAGTCAGTAAATCGCCTGCAGTATATTTCACTCCGTTAAATTCGAAATCTTTTTTAGCACGTCCGTAATACATATTAATATCAACGGCAGTAGAAGGAACTTCAATCTTATTGTTTGTGATTGTTATCACCTTCATACTTGAAATCTTGTCAGCAGATGGCAAAATAACAGTTTGATCAGTATATGAACCGTCAGCGTTTTGAGATCCTACATGAAGTACCCAGTTCGGACGGTCTGTTCCTTTTACGATATATACACTTGTCTGTGCGTAATCTCCCTGTACAAGTTTGCCTACTGTTGCATCCCAGAAATACCAGTATCCGTCTTCTCCGATGTAAGGTGATTGTCCATCTTTACCGTCTTCACCATCCTTACCGTCTTCGCCGTCTTTTCCTGGTTCACCGTCTTTACCATTTTCAACTTTTGCAAACCAGCCAGTTGGTTTTTCATCGATCAACCATTCTCCTGTTTCCGGATCAATAGTAACCTTTGAGCCCGGAGCACCATCAGCACCTGCTGCGCCCGGAGTACCTGCTACACCCGGAGCACCTGTATCCCCTTTATCTCCCTTGTCACCTTTGGCACCATTTACAATTTCATAAGATTTGTCATCGTTAAATGTAATCTTGAATCCCCCTGCAATAGGTTCTACATTTTTAACCCACTTACCATTATCAACAAACTGCTGCAAACTTTCGATGCTGGCTTTGTTTGCATCAATCTGGGTTTGCAGATTGTCTATGTCATCATCGTAGTCCTTACAGCCTACGTAGGTGACAGTTGAAAGCGCTAATGCTCCGAAAAACATCACTCTAATAAATTTTTTCTTCATAACTACTTAAAAATTACATTAATAATATATTATTAAACACTAAGTTTCAATAACACCTTCCCGTTACTTTGTAGGTAACGGGAAAGCGTACTTTTCCACCCCGACAGAGGCGTCTGCGGGCTACATTCATTAAATAAGTAAAGAATATTTTTAACCCCTGCTCTCAGACGATGGCAGAGGGGAGGGAAATCTTTTGCAAAAATTAAAGACCAAGCCGTGTTCTTCTCAAAAAATCCGCAGTTTTATTCTGTGTGTTTCTTTTTTTTAGTAGTTTATCAGAAAAAATATCATTTTTGTTTGCATGTTTTCCAAAATATACCCATATTTGCAGCGTCTTTTCTTCCCGTTACCTACAAAGTAACAGCTCTCTAAATCAAGAACTTACATGCACCACAATCCTTCTTTAAGGAAGAAATAACCGCTACATTCGCTTCATCAATTTTCTTATTCTTGAAAGGTTTCAGATACGTTTCCGTCACGGTGATGGAAGAATGCCCCATCGCTTCGGAAATAACACCGGGATGTACCTCACAATAGTATGCCATCGTAGCCCAGGTATGACGGGCAGTGTACGAGCTTACTTCAGATGTCAATCCCAAAAACTGTTTCAAAATCATTAACTGATAATTAAAGTTGCGCAATGCCAGCTGATATTCCTTGTAAGCAGCTTCCGTTCCCTCTCCACTGGTGATCAGCGAAAAAAGATAGGGAGAAGCAGGATCGGTATTCATATACCGTTTGATCAGCTTCATAGCTTCCGGTACAAGAGTCACTGTTAATAACCTGCCGGTTTTTCGACGGCGGTAAGTCATTACATTCCCATCGATATCATGCTTTTTCAGATAGGCAAGATCCACAAAAGGAATCCCACGAAGTAAAAACATTAAAAAGAAAAGACCACGAGTACGCTGTAGTTCCTTGTTGTCCTGACACAGCTGTTTCGGAAGTTCCTTCATCAGACGCTCCATGTCTTCCTTATCCAGCGCACGTTTCCTGTCCGCGCGCGTTCCTGTATAGACATACCGGAAGTGATGAGGCACATAAGGCGCAAGATGGCGGTCGACCGCACGGTTATACACTGCACGCAACGTACGCATATAAGTGGAAACTGTATTCCAGCTACAGTTCCTGCCACGCAGATACGATTCGAAACTTTTAAGAAACTCCTGACTTACTTTCCGGAAAGGAAGCTTATCACTTCCATGAAAGGCAAGGATTGCACTCAGGCTACTCCTGTAAATATGGGCAGTCCCAAAATTCCCACTTTCCCGCAGCCCATCGGCTACTTCCTTCATAAACGAAATTAAATTCCCCATTTTCTACTGATTTAAATAATACTCAAAAGATACGTTCGTAGAGAAAGCCGTTCCCTTACCCACTCTGTTTTCCCCAGTGTTCTTTGTTTTTCTATTCTCTAAATACTAATAAGACAAAGATAGAAATAAATTTGTTCGGTGACCGAACCGTTTCATAAATCTGTTTTATAAAGGAAAATAAGTGACTTATACTTATTTTTCATACATTTGTATGCAACAAAGAAATAAACATGGAACAATCGAAGAATAAACGTGCACGCCGTACCCGCGCCGAACTGGAAGCGGACGTGTTTGATGCCATCCGGCAGTTAGCAAGTGAAAAAGGTCTGGCGCAAATTACCTTTACGGATATTATGCAAAGAGCCGACATACAAATGTCCGTCCTGCTCAATAACTATAAGAATATTGAGCGGTTGCTGGATAAGTACGCATACATCTCTGATTATTGGCTACACGATTTATTCGATGAAGAACACCCTACAGACAAAGCCAACGAGGACATCATGAAAAGCACCTTAAAGGCTTTGGCAAATTACTTATATGACAATACCGATATGCAACACTTGCTAGTGTGGGAACTCGAAGCAGACAATTCGACCACAAGACGTATGGCACGAAGCAGGGAAAAGCATTACAAAGTGGCTATAGAAGAATACAAAAATTTGTTTGAAGGAACGGGTATCCCAATTGATATAATAGCGGGACTTCTTACTGCCGGGACATATTACCTGATATTACACCGTAAGCGTTCCACATTTTTTAGTGTGGATTATCAGCGGAAGGAAAATCGGGAACGCTTGTACAGTACACTTGAATATCTTTCCGGTCTGGTGTTCTCCGCGCTCAAAGAGCACAACCAAACCATAGAGATAGCCCGCAATTTCAAGCAGAAAGGTATAGCGGATGATGTGATAGCAGAATGCACGGGTTTGTCTGTCGATGTGGTGAAAGGGCTTTAGATTGATCATTTGTCAAGTTTTCATACGGAGACAAAGGACAGTCCATCCGCTTTTACCAAACAAGCGGGAAACTACATTATTAGAGATTGAGCGTTTGAGGCAGTCATAAAATAGCAGGCATAAGACAGATACCACTGTACTGCTATCTGATTAATATATAGCATGATACAAGTTGCTATATTCTCAAAGTATTCTCATGCCTTTGAGAAATAATTCTCATGCCTATGAGAATTATTTCTCAATGCGATGAGAAAATGTTCTCACGGGCATGAGAATAAAAGCGTTTATACTAACCTGCCAACGGTTAACTGCCTTTCTGCTTATCTCCGGATTTAATACCCCCTCTTCCTTTCATACACAAACATTGAATTTATCCAGTTTCAGGTGTTCGTCAATATACCGAATGCCGTCCACCTCAAAAAGTCCTCGTAAGAGAGTATGGTTCAGCGCACGCTGAACAACATACGGAGTACCTTGCAGGCAACTCTGATAAATAACCTCCTGCAAATCTGCCGCAAAGCGATCCGGATCGACTCCCGGAAGCAGGTAACCACAGATTTTACAATGCGTCAGTACGTCGATAAACTGCTGCAACCAGAAGGCCTCTTCCCGTTTGAAGGAAGCGCGGTAATCTTCGTTCGCGGCGATATCCAGCAATAAAGTCTTTCCTAACGAATGCAATAACGTGAGATACCCGTTCACTGTGGCAAAAAGCACCTGCATACACGAACTGTCCATCCGCATCTGACTTTGTTTCAGACAACTTCTGATCCCGTTGGTGAAATCAGAAAGACAGATGCGGAACAGACAAGTCTTACTGGGGAACAGCTTGTAAAGCGTACGCTTCGACATCTTCATCCCCTTGGCTATGTCATCCATGGTCAGTCCGTCAGCACCGTGCAGATACATCTCGTGTTTGGTGTATTCGATTATCTGACACCGTACTTTTTCAGGATTCATACTATCCTCCTACATCCGGCCTCCGCCCAAAGCCTGATACAGTGTAATCACGCCCTGGATTTCGGTAAAGCGATTGGCTACCTGTGAAAGTCTGGCGTTCAGCAATGTCTGCTGTGCGGTCAGTACTTCCAGATAAGTAGTATTATTACTATGTTCCATCAACAGACTAGTGCTTCTGGCAGCAGTCTGCAAAGAGGTGATCTGCTTATCGTAGAAAGCGGATTTCTCACGGGCCGTCTGATATTGCACCAGTGCCTCGTTTACTTCCACACCTGCGTTCAGCAATGTCTGTTCAAAGCTGAGGCGGGCTTCTTCCTGCTGTGCCTTCGCTATTTTCAGCTGGGCGATATTCACTCCCTTGTTAAATAAAGGTTGCGTCAGTGAAGCTACGGCAGAAGCAACGAATTTGCCCGGATTGATAATCATGCTACCGGCACTGTTTGTCCATCCGGCACTCCCGCTCAGCGTGATGGAAGGATAGAAAGCAGCACGGGCAGCATTCGTCGTATAGAATGCCTGCGCTAAAGAGAACTCCGCGCTACGTACATCCGGACGGTTGGAAAGCATCTGCAAAGGAATCCCTACGGAGAAGTCTTCCGGCAACTGCTGGTTTTCCAGTTTGCCGCGTTGTATCTTGTGAGGTGTTTCCGCCAGCAACAAAGCCATTGAGTTCTCCGTCTGATTGATTTGTTCTTTCAGGTCGAGCACTGCCGTACATATATTATAATAGGTGGCTTCCGTCTGAGCCAGTCCGGCTTCGGTCATCATACCGGCCTTCTTCATGGCACGGGCTGTCCGCACGCTCTCTTTCCATGCCGCTTCGGTGGACACGGAAATCTCATATTGAGCGTCGAGCATCAGCAAGGTATAATAAGTATTTGCCACGGCAGACACCAACTGTGTCTTCACCGCCTGTTCATACTCCTTGCTCTGCTCATAGGCCGCTTTTGCCCGACGTTTGGCCGTGGTCACCTTTCCGAAGATATCCAGTTCCCACGAGGCAGTCACCGGCAATGAGTAGGTCTGAGTCGCTTTGCCACGGTCGAAGCTGCTCACAGCTCCTTCCGGTGCGAGAAACAAAGAGGGCAGATAAGAGAGCTTGGACGTCAGCAACGAAGCCTCCGCTTCTTTCACACGGAGATGCGCTGTCTGCATATCCGTATTCCGTACCAAAGCCGAATCGATCAAATTCTGCAAATACGAGTCAGTAAAGACCTCTCTCCACGAGAGATTACCAAAGTTCGCCGTATCGGCGGAAGCAACGGTTTCGCTTCCATAAAGTCCTCCGGGGACTTCCGATACAGGTTTGTATTTATTGTAGATACCGCAACTGCTCAACACGAGCGTTGCTGCGGATAAGATTAATATTTTCTTCATCATCAATTATTTTTTTCCTGCTTTAGATTTTTCTTCTTCACTCACCTTGATTTCTTCCTCGATCTGCCAGTCTTCCGTAGGTCTGCTCTGCACCGGGCGTAAGCGTTCCTGCAACCACTGGAAAGCGATAAACAAAGTAGGTACGATGAAAAGTAATGCCAGCGTACCGATCGTCATACCACCGACTACACCCGTACCCAGCGAACGGTTACCATTGGCTCCTACACCACTGGACAACATCAATGGGAACAGACCGAAGATCATCGTCAATGCTGTCATCAGAATCGGACGCAGACGGGCTTTGGCTGCACTTACCGCAGAAGCGATCAGTCCCATGCCTGCCTTACGGCGTTCGGCAGCGTATTCGGTCAACAGGATGGCTGTCTTTGCCAACAGACCGATCAACATAATCAAACCTGTCTGCAAGTAAATGTTATTCTCCAGTCCGAACATCCATGCGAAGAGGAAACTTCCCATCAATCCGCAAGGCACACTCAGAAGCACGGCGAACGGAATGATAAAACTCTCGTACAATGCACTCAGAATCAGATAAATCATCAGGAAGCAGATACCAAAGATGATCATAGTCGTACCGCTTTGCTGATTTTCCTCACGGGTGATGCCTCCGTAATCATAGCCATATCCCTTGGGAAGAGACTGTACGGCTGTTTCCTGTACGGCCTTGATAGCGTCTCCCGTACTATATCCGTCTGCCGGCATCGCATTCACGGCGATGGAATTGTACATATTGAAACGGCTCAGCGACTCTGCACCGTAGCTGCGTGTCAACGTTACGAACTGGCTCAGCGGAGCCATCTCTCCGTTCGACATACGTACGAAAGCATTGTCCAGTGAAGTTTCGTCCAGACGGAATTGCGGGTCTGCCTGAATCATGACTCTGTATACTTTAGAGAAACGGTTGAAGTTGGACACGTACTGACCGCCATAATAACCGGACAATGTGCTCAATACCGCATCCGGTGTAATGCCTGCGCGTTTACACTTGGCTGCATCCACCTCTACCGTCCACTGCGGATAGCGCACGTCGAACGTAGAATATGCCATCGCAATTTCCGGACGCTGGTTCAATGCTCCCAGATATTGCTGGGTAGTGGTAAAGAATTCGTTGATATCACCGCCCATCTTATCCTGCATATGGAGTTCCAGCGCATTACCCATACCGTAACCCGGAATCATACCCGGCGAAATAGCGAAGACACTGGCATCCTTGATATCGGCCGTACGACCGTACACCTGACCGATGACTGCCTGCACATTATCCTCATCATTCGGACGTTCGTCCCACGACTTCAATTTCAGAATCAACATACCGAACGAGCTTCCCTGTCCTGCCAGCAATCCGTAGCCGGCCACTTTCTGCACGTGCTTAATCTGCGGAATATCCATCAGACGCTTTTCGATGCGTTCCATCACTTCGTCGGTCGTAGTCAGCGAACTACCGGCCGCCGTACTTACATTGACGAATACCACACCCTGATCTTCGTCCGGCACCAGACTGGTCTTTGTCGTGTTCATCAGGAATACAAGCAACACTACGGAGCAAACGAGCAGCGACCATGCCAGCCATCTGCGTTTGATAAAGATCAGTACCACATTCTTGTATTTCTCTATCAGAATATCGAAAGCCGAGTTGAATGCTTTACGGAAACGTGCCGCAAAGTTATTCTTCTGCGTACCGTCTTCATTGATATAAGGTTTCAACAGCAACGCACATAATGCCGGACTCAGCGTCAACGCATTAATAGCGGAAATACCAACGGCAACCGCCATCGTCAGACCAAACTGGGTATAGAACGTACCGGAAGTACCGCCCATGAAGGATACCGGAATAAATACTGCCATAAACACCAGCGAAGAGGTGATAACAGCATTACTGATACCTTTCATTGCATCGATACTTGCCATATAGGACGACCTGTATCCCACGTCGAAGCGTGCCTGCACCGCCTCGACGACAATAATGGCGTCGTCCACCACCGTACCGATGACGAGCACGAGCGCAAACAGCGTGAGCAGATTGATACTGAATCCTGCCACCGCCATGAAAGCAAACGTACCGATGAGCGAAACAATGACTCCCACCAAAGGAATCAGCGTAGAACGAAAGTCCTGCAAGAACACATATACCACCAGAATCACCAGGATAATCGCCTCGATCAACGTCTTCACCACCTCATGGATAGAAGCGAACAGGAAGTCGTTCGAGCTCATCATCTGTGTCAGTTCCACTCCTTTCGGGAGGTCTTTACGGGCTTCTTCAAGGAATTTATCAATGTTCTGGTTTACTTCGGTCGCATTGGAACCCGCCGTCTGAAACACCATGCACGAAACGCCCGGATGACCGTCCATTCCACCGTGATAAGCATAGCTATCCTGTCCCAACTGTATCTCGGCGATGTCTTTCAACTTCAGGACCTCACCATTGTCCGTAGAACGAATGACAATATCTCCAAATTCTTCCGGAGTGATCAGACGTCCTTTATATTTCATTGTATACTGATAGGTTTCGTTCGAGTTTTCACCGAATGAACCGGTGGCCGATTCGATATTCTGTTCGGCAAGCACACCGGTGATGTCCGATGGAATCAGTTTGTACTGGGCCATCACGTCCGGCTTCATCCATACACGCATGCTATATTCACCTCCCATAATCATCAGGTCGCCTACACCCGAGATACGCAGAATCTCCGGTTTCAGATTGATACTGATATAGTTGGAAAGGAAGTTTTCATCGTAGCTATCGTCCGGACTGGAAAGCGAGAACATCTGCAGGATACTTGTCTGACGTTTGGAAGTAGTCACACCGACCTGCGTTACTTCTGCCGGAAGCTGTCCCGTCGCTCTCGACACGCGGTTCTGTACGTTGACCGCTGCCATGTCCGGGTCTGTTCCCTGCTTGAAGTACACGGTGATACTCACTGTACCAGCATTGGTGGCGCTGGAAGTCATGTAAGTCATGTCTTCCACACCATTGATCGCTTCTTCCAAAGGAGCAATCACACTCTTCTGCAAAGTTTCCGCACTGGCGCCATAATAGGTGGTACTCACCATAATGGTCGGCGGAGCAATATCGGGATATTGTTCGACGGGCAGACTGAACAGCCCGATGATACCCACAACGACAATCGTAATAGAGATGACTGCCGATAATACGGGGCGTTCAATAAAGGTTCTTAAATTCATGGATGATTCCTCCTTTGTTTAATTTTCAGTAGTTGTCGTAGATGCCTGGGCAGTCTTTGCCTTAATCGGAGTACCTTCACGAAGCAATCCTACGCCTTCTGCCACAATCACATCGCCCGGAGCCAGTCCTTCATCCACGATAAATTCGCGGCCGCCGTTCACACGGGTCACCTGCACCAAGGCAGATTGCGCTTTGCCGTCTACTACCTTATATACATATCTCTTATCCTGTATTTCGAACGTAGCTCCCTGCGGAATCACCAAAGCTCCCGTTTTCTGTACCGGAATCACTACGTTACCCGCACCGCCGCTGTGCAGCAGTCCGTCCTTATTAGGGAAAACGGCACGCAGGCTGACAGTACCCGTCGAACGGTCAATGACTCCGCTGATAGACTCGATCTGTCCCTGTTCGGGATAAGCCGATTTATCGTTCAGCTGCAAGTCGATGGCGGGCATACTTTTCAGCGCCTCGTCTTTAGAGCCATACTGGCGAATCAGCCCCAGCAACTGGTTTTCCGTCATCGAGAAGTAGACGTACATGTCCGAATTGTCGGAAACGGTGGTCAGCGGTTCGGGAATGCTGGAACTCACCAACGCACCTACGCGATAAGGCAATGTACCTACCACTCCGTCTGCCGGACTCTTCACTACCGTATAAGAAAGGTTATTACGGGCGCTCACTTCTTGTGCCTTGGCCTGTGCCAGTTGGGCTTTGGCAGCCAGAAGAGAATTTTTTGCCGTACTCAGATCGAAAGCGGAAACTACATTCTCCTTATACAGTTCCTCTTTGCTGTCGTAAGTCAGCTGTGCCGTTGCCAGAGACGCTTTGGCTGACTCTACATTCGCCACTGCCGTCTGCAGGGCTGCCTCATACGGCACTTGGTCGATGATGAACAGCGTCTGTCCGCTCTTCACCCGCTGTCCTTCGGTGACACTGACTTTTGTCAGCGTACCGCCTACCTGTGGATAAATATCGATGTCCTGACGTCCGCGGATGGTCGCCGAATAGGCACTCGAAATCATCCGGTCGGTCGGAGAAACGGTCATTACTTCATATTCTGTTTCCATTTGTGTGGGTGGAGCTTGCTTACAACCTGCAGCAGCAACCAGACAACCGAGCAATAATAGCCCTTGCTTCATTTTACATACCTTTTTACTCATTGTGTTACCTATTAAAATTTTTGATCGCGGCAAAGGTAGACTCTTTTCACCACAGAAAACTGGTCATAGTGTTTAGAGTTTTGTTCATTTTCGGAACAACATGAGCGATATTTAGTGAAAAAGTCCTATTTTTGCCCACTAAATAAGAATAGTTATGATACAGAGAAACTCTACCCTTGCCGTTCTCCGGGAATCATTTGTTGCCGGAAGCGATGAGAATTTGTCACCTATCATGCATCACCTCTGGAAAATGGAAGGGGGTGCCATCTATTTCTGCCGCAGTGGATGGGCACACGTCACCATCGATCTGAAAGAGTACGAAATCGTCAAAAACACTCAGGTGGTACTGCTGCCGGGAAGCATTATCCGCATCAATGGCAGCAGCAGTGACTTCACAGCCTCCTTTTTCGGATTTCCCAAAGATATGTTTCGGGAAGCCTGCCTGCGGTTAGAACCAACTTTTTTCCGCTTTATGAAGGAAAGACCGTGCTATGTGCTTCCCGATAAGGATACCGGAGCAATCAACGGATTGATACAGGCGGCAACTGCTATTTATAATGACCGCGAGAACCGCTTCCGCAACCAGATAGCCAAGAATCATCTCCAATCCTTCATGCTGGATATTTACGATAAATGCTACCGCTACTTCGACAAACAGGAAATAGAAGGGGGAAGCCGGCAGGACGAAATCTTCAAGAAGTTTGTCGCATTGGTGCACGAAAACTGCATTTCACAACGGGAAGTTAACTTCTACGCCAACGAACTTTGTATTTCGACCAAATACCTGACAGGCATCTGCCGCAGTGTGACCGGAGATTCTGCCAAAAAGATCATTGATGATTTCGCCATTCTAGAGATCAAAGTACTGCTCCAGTCTACGGAGCTGACAATGCAGGATATAGCCGACCGGCTCGGTTTCCCGGACCAGTCGTATTTAGGAAGATATTTCAAACGGCATGAAGGAATGTCGCCCAGAGAATATCAAAACAGATATGTTATATAGCAATCAGAAAAAAGAAATAACCATTATACATTAAGGAGTACAGAGACCCGGATAGCAACCATAAGTTTGTGCAAAATCAGTCATTTTGATATAAAATTAATAGAAATTATCATCTAAAGACAACAATGTATAACTTTTATTCCTACATTTGCAGCCAAATGATAACTTATTAATAAAAATACCAATACCATGGCTAAAATAACCAAAGAAGCCGCTTTGCTCTACCATTCACAGGGCAAACCCGGTAAGATCAAGGTAGTTCCTACCAAACCTTACAGTACACAAACTGATTTATCACTTGCATACTCTCCCGGCGTGGCAGAGCCTTGCCTCGAAATAGAGAAGAATCCGCAGGACGCTTACAAATACACAGCCAAAGGCAACCTGGTAGCTGTTATTTCTAACGGTACAGCCGTACTCGGACTGGGTGACATAGGCGCACTGAGCGGCAAACCGGTGATGGAAGGCAAAGGTCTGCTTTTCAAAATCTACGCAGGAATCGACGTGTTCGATATCGAAGTGGACGAGAAAGACCCGGAGAAATTCATCGCTGCCGTAAAAGCAATCGCTCCTACTTTCGGCGGTATCAATCTGGAAGACATCAAAGCTCCCGAATGTTTCGAAATCGAACGCCGTCTGAAAGAAGAACTTGACATCCCTGTGATGCACGACGACCAGCACGGAACCGCTATCATCTCCAGCGCCGGACTGGTAAATGCCCTGCAAGTGGCCGGAAAGAAAATAGAGGATGTGAAAATCGTCGTAAACGGTGCCGGAGCATCTGCCGTATCCTGTACCAAATTATATGTATCACTGGGGGCACGCCTCGAAAATATCGTCATGCTGGACAGCAAAGGCGTTATCAGCAAGACACGTACCGACCTCAACGAACAGAAGAGATATTTTGCCACCGACCGCACGGATATCCACACACTGGAAGAAGCGATCAAAGGCGCCGATGTATTCCTCGGCTTGTCCAAAGGTAACGTACTGAGTCAGGACATGGTGCGCAGCATGGCTCCCATGCCGATCGTATTCGCACTGGCAAACCCGACACCGGAAATCTCTTACGAAGATGCAATGAGCGCCCGCCCCGACGTACTGATGGCAACCGGACGTTCCGACTATCCGAACCAGATCAACAACGTAATCGGTTTCCCGTACATCTTCCGCGGCGCACTCGATACACAGGCCAAAGCGATCAACGAAGAAATGAAAATCGCAGCAGTACACGCTATCGCCAATCTGGCAAAACAGCCTGTACCTGATGTAGTGAACACAGCATACCACGTCAACAACCTCTCTTTCGGTCCGGAATACTTCATCCCGAAACCGGTAGACCCGCGCCTCATCACCGAAGTTTCCTGTGCCGTAGCCAAAGCAGCCATGGAAAGCGGAGTGGCACGCACGGAAATCAAAGACTGGGACGCTTACTGCGTTCATCTGCGCGAACTGATGGGATACGAATCCAAACTGACCCGCCAGCTTTATGACACCGCCCGCCGCAACCCGCAACGTGTCGTATTTGCCGAAGGCATCCATCCCAACATGCTGAAAGCCGCTGTCGAAGCAAAAGCCGAAGGTATCTGCCATCCTATCTTATTAGGAAACGACGAAGCAATCGGCAAACTGGCCGAAGAACTCGACCTGAGCCTGGAAGGCATCGAAATCGTCAATCTCCGCCATCCGGACGAGTCGGAACGCCGCGAACGCTACTCACGCATCCTTGCCGAAAAACGTGCCCGCGAAGGATTTACCTACGAAGAAGCCAACGACAAGATGTTCGAACGCAACTACTTCGGTATGATGATGGTAGAAACCGGAGATGCAGACGCATTTATCACCGGACTCTACACCAGATACAGCAACACCATCAAAGTTGCCAAAGAAGTAATCGGCATCCAGCCCGGATTCAACCATTTCGGAACAATGCACATTCTTAATTCGAAGAAGGGTACTTACTTCCTGGCAGATACGCTGATCAACCGTCATCCGGATACGGAAACTCTGATTGACATCGCCAAACTGGCTGACAAGACAGTCCGTTTCTTCAACCATACACCGGTCATCTCGATGCTGTCGTACTCCAACTTCGGTGCCGATACCTCCGGCAGCCCTGTCAAAGTGCACGGAGCAGTGAACTATATGCAGAAGGAATATCCGGAACTCGCCATCGACGGTGAAATGCAGGTGAACTTTGCCATGAACCGCGAACTGCGTGACGCCAAGTATCCGTTCACCCGCCTGAAAGGTAAAGACGTGAATACGCTGATCTTCCCGAACCTGAGCTCCGCCAACGCAGGATACAAACTGCTGCAGGCAATGGACCCTGATACGGAATTCATCGGCCCTATCCAGATGGGACTGAACAAGCCTATCCATTTCACTGACTTTGAAAGTTCTGTCCGCGACATCGTGAACATCACAGCCGTAGCCGTGATCGACGCCATCGTAGTGAAGAAGAAAAACGAAAGCCGATGAGAAGGCCGTTATCAAAATCACAAATAGTTTGCGTCAGCCTGCTTTGGCTGGCGCTTTGCTATTTAGTTCTCACAAAAGCCGAACGTATTGACGGTATGACGATAGTAATGCTTGTCATTTCGGCAGCATTAGTCTTTATTCCTGTCTATAAGTCGATGAAAAAGAATAAATAAATATCTTTTTTCTGAGTTTTAATGCAATAAAATATCAAATTTGATGTTTTATTGCATTTTTCTTTATAAAATGTTTGCTAGTTCAATTTTTATCTTTACTTTTGCAACCGCATAAAAGAAATAGGTAATCGAAATTTAATCAACCAATAAAAGAAAAAAAGATTATGAATGCAGCAAAGGTATTAGACGATCTGAAAAGACGGTTCCCCAATGAACCGGAGTATCATCAGGCAGTAGAAGAAGTACTTTCTACTATTGAAGAAGAATACAACAAACACCCGGAGTTTGACAAAGCAAACTTAATCGAACGCTTGTGTATTCCTGATAGAGTATTTCAGTTCCGTGTAACTTGGATGGACGACAAAGGTAATATTCAGACAAACATGGGTTACCGTGTTCAGCACAACAACGCTATCGGCCCGTACAAAGGCGGTATCCGTTTCCACGCATCTGTAAACCTTTCTATCCTGAAATTCCTTGCCTTTGAGCAGACATTCAAAAACTCACTGACTACGCTGCCTATGGGTGGTGGTAAGGGTGGTTCCGACTTCTCTCCACGTGGTAAGTCAAACGCTGAAGTAATGCGTTTCGTACAGGCATTCATGCTGGAACTGTGGCGTCACATCGGTCCCGAAACTGACGTACCTGCAGGTGATATCGGTGTAGGTGGCCGCGAAGTAGGTTTCATGTTCGGTATGTACAAGAAGCTGGCTCACGAATTTACCGGCACATTCACTGGTAAAGGCCGCGAATTCGGTGGTTCACTGATTCGTCCGGAAGCTACCGGTTACGGTAACATCTACTTCCTGATGGAAATGCTGAAAACCAAAGGTACTGACCTGAAAGGCAAAACTTGTCTTGTTTCCGGTTCGGGTAACGTAGCTCAATATACAATCGAAAAAGTAATCGAACTGGGTGGTAAAGTAGTTACTTGCTCCGACTCTGACGGTTACATCTACGATCCGGACGGTATCGACCGCGAAAAGTTGGATTACATCATGGAACTGAAGAACCTCTACCGTGGCCGTATCCGCGAATACGCAGAGAAATATGGTTGCAAATATGTAGAAGGAGCTAAACCTTGGGGTGAAAAATGCGATATCGCACTGCCTTCTGCCACTCAGAACGAATTGAACGGCGACCACGCCCGTCAGTTGGTAGCAAACGGCTGTATAGCTGTATCTGAGGGAGCAAACATGCCTTCTACTCCGGAAGCTATCAAAGTATTCCAAGACGCTAAGATTCTGTACGCTCCGGGTAAAGCAGCTAATGCGGGTGGTGTATCAGTATCAGGTCTTGAAATGACTCAGAACTCCATCAAGTTGAGCTGGAGCGCTGAAGAAGTAGACGAAAAGCTGAAGAGCATCATGAAGAATATCCACGAAGCCTGCGTTCAGTATGGTACTGAAGCCGACGGATATGTAAACTATGTGAAAGGTGCTAACGTAGCCGGATTCATGAAGGTTGCCAAAGCTATGATGGCTCAGGGTATCGTATAATCAGCAAGATATAAGAAAGCTATAGTCATTTTTAAGATAAAGGCTCCCGCCTTCCGAAAGGAAGGACGGGAGTTTTTTTTTATATTGTACCGCAGTGGTGAAAAACAAGTAAAAGAGTGCAGGCAAACATGTAAAAGAGTGAGTGACAGGAAGTACTTCATTCTGGCAAATGATGTAGAAGAAAAAGGTAAAAGAAGTACATGACCCGGGTGAAAGATGTACTTGAAATAAAAAATACTGGAGGTTTTAAAGATTGTTCATAGTTATTCTCTATCTTTAGATAGAAATTATCAGTTTGACAAGCAAGCAAAATCGGTCTATCTTTGTTACATATTATAAACCCGGACAGAAGAGTAAAAAAGACTTCGGTTTATTTAAACTTCGCCTCCGACTAACATCTATTTTATGGAAGAAAAAAAACTAACTGCCGCGAACGGTCGTCCCATTGCCGACAATCAGAATTCGCAAACCGCAGGTCAACGCGGACCTGTCATGTTACAAGACCCATGGCTTATTGAAAAGCTTGCTCATTTTGATCGTGAAGTGATTCCGGAAAGACGTATGCATGCCAAAGGTTCGGGAGCTTACGGCACATTCACCGTCACTCATGACATTACGAAGTACACCCGTGCAGCTATTTTCAGCGAAGTCGGAAAGCAAACTGAATGTTTCGTCCGTTTCTCTACCGTAGCCGGAGAGCGTGGGGCGGCAGATGCCGAACGTGATATCCGCGGTTTTGCCATGAAATTCTACACCGAAGAGGGCAACTGGGATTTAGTCGGAAACAACACTCCTGTCTTTTTCTTACGTGATCCTCTTAAATTTCCGGATTTGAATCATGCCATCAAGCGCGACCCGAAAACGAACATGCGCAGCCCTAACAGCAACTGGGACTTCTGGACACTTCTGCCCGAAGCGCTTCATCAGGTGACAATCACTATGAGCCCTCGCGGCATTCCCTATTCTTATCGCCACATGCACGGATTCGGAAGCCACACCTATAGTTTTATCAATGCGGACAACCAGCGTATCTGGGTGAAATTCCACCTGCGCACCTTGCAGGGAATCAAAAACCTGACAGATCAGGAAGCGGAAGCGATCATCGCCAAAGACCGCGAATCTCATCAACGCGACCTTTTTGAAAGCATCGAAAAGGGAGATTACCCCAAATGGTTATTCCAGATTCAGTTAATGACGGAAGAGGAAGCGGACCATTACCGCATCAACCCGTTCGACCTGACCAAAGTATGGCCGCACAAAGACTTCCCGCTACAAGACGTCGGAATCCTTGAACTGAACCGTAATCCGGAAAACTATTTCGCAGAAGTAGAACAAGCAGCTTTCAACCCGATCAATACCGTAGATGGCATCGGATTCTCACCGGACAAGATGTTACAGGGACGTCTGTTCTCTTACGGCGACGCACAGCGTTATCGCCTCGGAGTGAACGCCGAACAAATTCCGGTGAATAAACCCCGTTGCCCGTTCCATGCTTACCACCGTGACGGAGCTATGCGCGTAGACGGCAACTACGGTGCAACCAAAGGCTACGAACCCAACAGTTACGGAGAATGGAAAGACTCTCCTCACATGAAAGAACCGCCTCTCAAAGCATCCGGCAACGGAGAAATATACAATTATAATGAACGCGAATATGATAATGATTACTACAGCCAGCCGGGAGATCTGTTCCGCTTGATGCCGGCGGACGAACAGCAACTTCTGTTTGAAAACACGGCACGTGCCATGGGAGACTCCGAATTATTCATCAAACAGCGTCACACCCGCAACTGCTACAAAGCAGATCCCGCATACGGTGCCGGAGTCGCCAAAGCATTGGGCATTGATCTGCAAGAAGCATTGAAAGAATAAAAGAACAACCAATCATTTGTAAAAGAAAGAGCATATTTCCCGACGGATTTATGCTCTTTTTTTCGGCAGAACAGTAACCAACTGTATATCAGCAGAATAAAATTCCTTTTTTATTCCTTTAAAAGGAACGCCCCGTTGGTTTTAAAGAAACAGGCCGTTGGTTTAAAACCAACGGGACTATTTAAAAAAAGTTCTGCTTTTCCAATGAGAGCAGAACTTTTTTGTTTTATTTATCAACCGAAAAGAGATCAGTCAATCCCCGGCATCAGAACAACGCCGAGCTTCTTCTTACCATCCATCTTGACTACCATCGGCTTTTCAAAGCGGACATGACGCAGGAATTTCGTTTCTTCCACCGCAAGTTGGGCGTTGAGGAAATCCTGATTGTAGACTCCGTCATTCATAAAGGCATTGATCGTAAAATAGCCTACGCCGAACGAAGTGAGGTTCTGGAAGAAGTGAGTTCCCTGACTCGGGTCTACACGATAATTGGTCAGCCCGGCCTCCACTATCACACGGGCGGCGGAGATATGCGGCCACTTCACCGGAATGCCCAGCCATGTATCACTGCTGCCCCAACGTCCCGGACCTACGAGCACATAATTCCTTCCTGCATTGAGGAATTGCAGGTTCATTTTCTCTATTTCCGAGGCAATGGCCTGATTGTTCGAAGCACTGTATCCATCCGTCTTGACGTAGACGATATCATAAATTTCGTTCATGACGCCATGCCCCAATGAGTTATTGGAACGGAGCACCACGTCTTCATCCGGTATCAGCGTCAAGTCTTCGTCCAGCATTTCTTTGCTGTCCACAATCGGGCGGATTTGCAACAGGTAGAATGTACCCGTCTTATCTTGTTCACGGCTCAAGGTCGCGGCAAACTCAATCTCCACCGGGCGCCGCATTTCCTGTTCACCGTACTTCAAAACCAGTTGCAGGATGCGTGCCAGCGGGAATACATCGTGTTGAAGGATATTGGCAAACGTGATTACCTTGCGTCCACCGGGATACAAACCGTCACGGATCACCTGATCATACGGATCGTAAGTAGAAGCGATATAGCGTAACGAACCGTCACTTTCGGCTTCCTTCACATGAAGTTTCAACAGGTTAAAGCCGTCGTCGATAGAGAAATCATGCCCTGCGTTTTTCAAGTCCAATGCGTAGAAACGGGTCTGTGTTTCTTTCAGGGCTATTTCCATTTCACTGGTTTGCAACACTTGATTCGGGTGATAAGGAGAGAAACGGAGCGTCATACCTCCGTCTACAATATATTTTCCTAATCCAAGAGCCAGGTTCACCGTGCCTTCTTCGGCTTTTTCATCTCCCAAGGGATAATAATTGAGCGAACGTGCCACGCCGGACATAGACGGGTAGTAACGGTCTCCGTATTGATTTCCCACAACTTCCTGCAAGATGACTGCCATCTTTTCTTGGTCGATCACGTTCGATGTAGCCTGCATATAGGCTTTACTGTCTCTGAAGTAAACCGATGCATAGACTCCTTTGATCGCATCGGAAAGCATACGGAGCATTTCGTAACGGTCGTCCAGATAAGGAATCATATACGTATTGTATATTCCGGCAAACGGCTGATAATGAGAATCTTCTAACAAAGAAGATGAACGGATGGCAATCGGGGATTTCACCACATCAAAGAAGGTGAAGAAGTCCTCTACCAACCGGTCGGGCAGTTTCGCCTTCAGGAAATATCGTAGAATCGTATCATCGTCGGCATCCGATAGAGCGATTTGATAAAGATTATTGGTCTCCATAAACTCGTCGAAGACATCGGTACACAGTACCACTGTCTTAGGAATTGCCACCCGTGCATTTTCGAACTCTTCAAATTCGGGATAACGCTTCACCATATTATCAATGAAGGCAAGGCCACGGCCTTTTCCTCCCAGCGAACCGTCGCCGATACGGGCAAAGTTGGAGTAACGGTCGAAACGGTCACGTTTGAAGACGGCAACCACTCCCTGATTTTTCATCTTCCGGTACTTCACGATCGCCTCGAAGATAATCCGGCGGTGTGCATCTACGTCCTGAAGACTGGTCCACGTGATCGGCTTCAGAAACTCGGCTACCGGAAACATGGCACGCGAATAGAGCCAGCGCGAAACGTGATTCCGGCTGATATGATACAAGAAGGACTCGGCAGGCACGGCAAACAGGATATTCTGCAGCTCTTTCAGGTTCCGCACACGAGCAATCTCTTCTCCGGTCTCCGGATTGCGGAACACAAAGTCACCGAACCCGAAGTTATCGGAAACGATGCGCCGCAGGTCAACGTCCATCTTTTTAGAATTCTTATCGATAAAGCTAGCACCGTATTTGGCGGCATACGAAGAGTTTTCCGATTCGGAGGATTGGATAATCAACGGTACGAACGGATCGTTCTTGCGTATGGCGGCACAAAGCTTGATACCTGCCAGACCGTCTTTCTCGCCCCGTTCCACTTTCGGGAAACGGACGTCGGTAATGACTCCTAATATATTATTCTGGTATTTGCGATAGATTTCCATCGCTTCCTGATACGTACGCGCCAAAACGATTTTAGGACGCCCACGCATACGAAGCGTGCGCTGGTGCGCATTCAGAGCTTCGGTAGAAAATTCCTGGCTCTGCTTCAACACGAATTTATACAGGTTGGGAAGAATGGAAGAATAGAACCGGATGCCGTCTTCCACCAAAAGTATCATCTGCACGCCTACTTCCTGCACATCGTGTTCGAGGTTCATCTTATCTTCCATCAGTTTGATAATAGAAACCAACAGGTCGGTATTGCCCAGCCAGCAGAACACGTATTCAAATGCGCTCAGGTCTTCGTTGATAATCCGCTTCGTAATACCGTGACTGAAAGGAGTCAGGATAACGATCGGAATATGTTCGTATTTCTCTTTAATATGCCGCCCGATATCAAAACTGTCATTGTCTCCCGTACTCGGCATACAGATCACCAGATCGAATGACATATTCTCCAACTGCGTCAATGCTTCCTCTTCCGTAGAAACCTGTGAGAAACGAGGCGGATAACGAAGTGACAAGGATGTATATTCATTAAATATCTTTTCATCAATGCGTCCGTCATCTTCCAGCATGAAAGCGTCATACGGGTTGGCAATCAACAGAACATTGAAAATCCGCCGTGTCATCAAATTGGCGAATTGCGTATCTTTGAAGTAAAGCTGGTTTAATTTATACTTGCTGAGCATAGTCTCTTTCTATTTTTTATTCCATAATGAAATGATTCATAGTACAATCTACTTGACGTTTACCCTGCAAAGTTAATTTTTTAAATCTCATTTGCTATCATCTTCTTTATAAAGTTTATAATAGGTAATAAGAATAGGTAATAAGAATAGGTAACAAGTAATAGGTAACAAGTAATAGGTAACAAGTAATAGGTAACAAGTAATAGGTAACAAG
>ENA-OZDY01000055-OZDY01000055.1-human-gut-metagenome-genome-assembly--contig:-NODE-55-length-82521-cov-17.250588_pt1 | contig 82521 bp, 62 predicted proteins | sample MGYA00245063_ERZ653599 | MGnify/ENA primary metagenome ERZ653599 (study PRJEB26926, sample SAMN06165004) | human gut metagenome | biome: ENVO:00009003; feature: ENVO:2100002; material: ENVO:00002003... | reverse complement strand
CATTGTTATTTAATAACTTACGGGGGAATCCGCTAATCTTTAGTGGACACTAGTGTCTTTAATTATTAAATTGTAGTATTATGAAAAAAAAGAAGCTTATGAAAAAACAAAGCTACTTTGTTGTTCTTCTGATGCTCCTCCTTTTATTTCCTTCAGGAGCGTTTGCGCAGCAACAAATGATTAAAGGACAAGTGGTGGATGATAAAGGCGACACAGTTATCGGAGCCACGGTCATGTTGAAAGGAACGCAAGAAGGTGCTATAACCGACATTGACGGGAATTTCTCTATAAAAGGAAAAGTTGGAAACACATTGACTATCTCTTATGTCGGTTTTTCTCCGCTCGAAGTAAAGGTGACAAAACTGGAAGGTAATCGTTTTGTGCTGAAAGAAGATTCAAAAGTACTTGATGAAGTCGTTGTAGTAGGTATGGATAAGCAAAAACGTAATACCATTACGGCTGCTGTAGCTACTGTCAATGAGAAAGCTATTGTTAACCGTCCTGTAACCGATTTGACCAGTGCGCTACAAGGTAATGTGGCAGGTTTGAATTTCGCTTCTGATGCTACGGCGAGTGGTGTCGGTGGTGAAACGGGAGCAGAGATTAAATTTAATATTCGTGGTATCGGTTCTATTAATGGTGGTGAACCTTATGTACTGGTGGACGGTGTAGAACAGAGTATGCAGAATGTGAATCCTGCCGATATTGCCAGTATCAGTGTACTGAAGGATGCTTCTGCGTCTGCTGTTTACGGTGCTCGTGCAGCTTATGGTGTGGTATTGGTGACAACAAAAAGCGGTAAGAAGGAAAAGACACGTATTACTTACCGTGGAACAGTCGGCTTCAGTTCTCCTATTAATATGCCTGAAATGATGAACTCCCTGGAGTTTGCTCATTATGTAAATGAACGTAATGATAACATGGGTGTGAAGCGTCTTTTTTCTGATCAGTTGATCGAAAAGATGAAAGGTTTTATGGCTAATCCTTATTCAGCAGAATTTCCGGGTGTAGAACCTAATCAGCAGGGAACAGGATGGGCCGGTTCTCAGGATGCGGTATATGCCAATACTGATTGGTTTGATTATTATTTTAAGAAATCTGCTATCCGCCATTCTCATAACTTGAATATAACAGGAGGTTCTGATAAATTCAACTATTACATTGGTATGGGATATACCTATCAGGAAGGTTTGCTGGATCAGGTAGAGGATAATTTGAGTAAATATAATATAAATACTAAATTTCAGATAACGGCGAATGAATGGTTGAAATTCAATTTCAATAATAATATGACTCTGAACATAATCAAGCGTCCGTTGGCTAATCAGACTATTTTTTATGGTACAGTAGGTAATGCTTTTCCTAATCGTCCGACAGTTCTTCCTGTTGATTCGGAATATAATCTTCCGGATTGGAATGAATTCTTGCGTATGAAGCAATCCCGTTACAATCAGAATCGTATTTCGGATGCTATGTCTTTTTCTGCTGTTATTACTCCATTGGAGGGATGGGATATTGTCGGTGAAATGAAAGTCCGTCTGGATGTGGAGAAGAACAGCTTCGAACGGGGAACTCCTATTTATGAAAACCCCAATAAACAATTGTACACCGTGACTGGCAATACGCAGGGCTATCAATATCCGGGAATGCACTGGAAAAACTCTACATGGGGTTCATATACCCGCGGGGATGCCTTCAATTATTATCTTTCCCCGAACGTATCTTCTTCTTATACGCATCAATGGGGAGAACATTTTTTCAAGGCAATGGCAGGTTTCCAGATGGAAGTGCAGGAAAATTCTGATGGATATACCTATAAAGATGGAATGTTAAGTGATGATATATTTTCATTTGCCAATGCCAATGGAACTCTTTATGCCGGTGATAATCGTACACATTGGGCTACAATGGGTGCTTATGCCCGTATGAATTGGAATTATCAGAATGTGTATTTCCTTGAGGTTAGTGGGCGCTATGACGGTTCTTCTCGTTTTGCTCCGGGGCATCGTTGGGGATTTTTCCCTTCTTTCTCTGCTGGGTATGATATTGCACGTACAGATTACTTCCAAAAATTGGAATTACCATTCTCTCAGTTGAAAGTACGTGTCTCTTATGGTCGTCTGGGCAATCAGAACGGAGCCGGATATTATGACTATATCGGAGTGATGCCACTTGTGGCGGCTGACCCTAATGCATGGTTGCTTCCGGGTATCAGTTCTACACCTACTCAAGGTACGATAGCCAAAACTCCGAAAATGGTCAGTCCTTATATTACTTGGGAAAAGGTGGATAATGCCAACTTAGGTTTCGATTTGATGTTGCTGGATAACCGTCTTTCTATCACGGCGGATATCTATCAGCGTACCACACGTGATATGATCGGACCGGCAGAGGCTATTCCATCTATCGGGGGTATTACAAATGCTGATCGTGCCAAAGTAAACAATGCAACTTTACGAAATCGTGGTTGGGAGCTTTCTGTCAATTGGCATGACCAGTTGAAGTGTGGTTTCAGCTATGGTGTAGGTTTTAATCTATTCAATTACAAAGCTGTTGTTACCAAATATAACAACCCGGAAGGACTCATCTTTAATAACCATACTGGGTTGCCATCAAACAAAGGATATTATGAAGGTATGGATATTGGTGAAATCTGGGGATATCGTGCTGATGACTTATTTATGAGCAACCGCGAAATTGATGATTATCTAAGAACAGTGGATCTTAGCTTCTTCAAACCGGATAGCCAGTGGCAACGCGGTGATTTGAAATATCTTGATGTAGATGGCGATGGTAAAGTAGATCCGGGTAAAGGAACATTAAGCGATCATGGTGACTTGCGGGTTATTGGTAATGCAACTCCTAAATATTCTTTCGGTATTAATTTGAATGTGGGTTATAAAGGATTTGAAGTGTCCACCTTGTTTCAGGGGGTTGCCAAAAGAGATTTCCCGCTGGCTGGAAGTACTTACCTTTTCGGAGGAAAGAACTTCTTTAAAGAACATCTTGATTATTTTAGTGCTGATCAACCGAATGGTTATCTGCCTAGACTTACTGAGTTCAATAAACCGGATTTTCAGGCCAACTCTGCTTATAATACTTCCCGATATTTGGTGAATGCGGCTTATATGCGTATGAAGAATCTGATGGTATCTTATACTTTTAATAAGAGAATGCTTCGTAACATAGGGCTGGAAAATCTAAAAGTATATTTCACGTGTGACAACTTATTTACGATAACAAAGTTGCCCAAGCAGTTTGATCCTGAAACCTTGAATCAGGTGAATACCTGGGCAGGCGGTAGCAATGAATCTGCACCGGGACTGACTTCTCCGGCTAAAGAAAATGGTAACGGTAAAGTGTATCCGATGAACCGGAACTTTGTATTTGGACTTGATTTTACATTTTAATTAGAGAGGAAAAGACATGAAAAAGAAATATATATTGTTAACAGCCTTCATTGGGGTAATGTTGTCTGCTTGTTCGGACTTCCTGGACAGAAAACCATTGACGGAACCTAATAATGAAGAATACTTATGTAGCCGTGCTCAGGTGGAAAATTACATTAACGGCTTGTATATGGCGCTTCCTGCTCCTTCTCAATATGGTATGGGAGTGAGAGGTGAAGAAAAGAACAGTGACAATATTCTTGCCGAAAAGTATGACCTGCGTCTGAATGGAGAATACAATGCTTTCAGTGGTTCGTCTGAATGGCAGAAGGGATATCAGAATTTGCGTAATGTAAATTACTTCTTTTATTATTATTGTGTTCCGGAGAACGAGGAAACAGAAGATGTTCTTTCTTTGAAAGGGGAAGCATATTTCCTGCGTGCGTACTGGCATTTTTACTTGTTGACTCGTTTTGGGGATATCCCTTTGATGGACCGGTTGTGGGATAAGAATGCAACAGTAGCTGGTTTGCAGATTCCTCCTGCATCACGTTCGGATGTGGCGAAATTTATATTGGAAGATTTGAAGACAGCTTCAGAAGGAATGCTTCAGTCGCGAAGTAAATACAGTGGCTTGCGTATCAGCAAAGAAGCAGCCATGATATTGGCAATGCGGGTAGCTTTGTATGAAGGGTCCTGGGAAAAGTATCATAAAGGGACGGAATTTTCTGAAACTGATAACTCAGACTACTTCTTTAAGGAAGTAATGAGATGGGGAGACGAACTTTTCAAAGCAGGGTTGAGCCTGAATACGGATGCTACGGATAATGAAGCTGTAAATCCAGGTGATGCATTTGCTCATTTGTTCAATAAGGATGATCTTTCTAAGATTACGGAAGCTGTATTCTGGAAGAAATATGCCGGCGATGGTGTGTTCCACGGTTTAGGTGGATTGCTTGGTGGCGGAGTTGTAGATAACGATGGCCCGGCAGGTGTATCAAAATCGCTGGTTGATAATTATCTGAATGCGGATGGTACGTTTATCAATCCGAATGATGAGAAGTATAAGGACTTTAATGCGACTTTTGAAAAACGTGATCCTCGTTTGATTCAGTCGGTCATGAATACAGGAGCGAAGTTCCGTTCTACAGCGAAAGGCTCTAAACCGATGAATGTGAGAGCCTATGATAATACAGGAACAGACGAGGAAATAAAAGAGAAGAATAAGGATATTTCTTCTCCTAATCTGAATGGAGACGGTAACGGTAAGAATATTACCGGATTTCATATTCGCTTGGGTATTGACACTACGTTTGTAGAAGGAGGCAGCCATATGGCAATTATATTATTTCGCTATTCGGAGGCGCTACTAGCTTATGCGGAAGCTGCGGAAGAATTGAATCTTTGTAACGATGATGTCTTGAATAAGACATTAAAACCTTTGCGTGAACGTGCGGGTGTTACTTATATACGTCCTACTCAGATTGATCCTAACTTTACTTCCTTTGGTTACTCTCTGACTCCTGTTATGCAGGAAATCCGTCGGGAAAGACGTGCCGAACTGGCTTTCCAGGGCTTTCGTCAGGATGACCTGATGCGTTGGGCCGGTCATAAGCTGATAAAAGGGCAACGAGGCTTGGGAGCTTATCTGGGAACTGATGGAGTTCTTTATAAGAGTTTCTCACCCAAAGCACAAGAATCGTTGGGACTGGTTTCTACCAATGATAGTGGTTGGATGGATCCGTTGAAAGATTATTTGCCACAAGGATATCAATTCCAGCCGGACCATGATTATTTATTGCCTATACCGCCGGATGAACTGGAACTGAATAAGCAGTTGAAACAAAACCCGGGATGGACAAAAACGAAGTAATAATAGTAGGACATATTAAAGTATAAAACAATGAAGATAAGAAATATACTATATGCATGTTTACCCTTGGGAATATGGGCTATAGCTCTGACCGGGTGTAAAGACGACGATCAGGTAGCTCCGCTTCCCAAACCAGTGCCATTGACGCTGGCATTGGAGAGTAACACACTGGTAATGGGCGAAACACTGACTATGACTTTCAGTGTAAAAGACGAACAGGGAGCAGGGATAGCTACCAATGAAGAATTTGATATTTATCTGACGGCAACTGATGGTTCCACGGATGTATCAAAAACTTTATTCAATAACTTTCCGGAAATGGTAACTTTCCCGGAAGGAGAGAAAACATTGGAAGTTTCTGTCCCGGTAAAATCTTCAGGTATTACGGAATCTGTCTTAATGAAGCTCACAGCTTTTGCCCGTGGGTATAAGATGGATGGATCTGAACAGGCTATTAAGGTTTCTGATTATTATCGCACAGCAGTTTCTATCAAAGGTAACTCGGACTTGGTGGTGAAAGAGGGGGATACATTTATTCTGCAAATGAAAGTAGATGTACCTGCTAAAGAAGATATAGTAGTTACTATTACTCCGGGAGCAGGTGAGGCCGACCTTTATGAAAACCTTCCGTCTACTCTGACTATTTCTGCAGGGGAACTCTCGGTAGATAGTGATCCAGTAACAATGCTGACAGATGGTTATCCTTTTGGAGATACCAAACTGACTTTAACATTTGCAACCGATTCCGAGCATCATCCTTTGTTGGCAGAGAAGATGGAGATTACGAAACAGGATATTGATACTCCTCTTGGTTCGGAGCTGGAAGATGAACGTTACGTGTATACATCACCTGATGAACCATTCTATTCGGAGAAGAATGCAAAAGCCTTTAAAACATGGTGGGGAGATAAAAAGGCGCTGGCTATGAAGGCAGGAACCCCTCATCCCAATGAAGCGCTGGCCGCTGAAGGGTGGAAGTTTGTGAATTCAATGGAATTCCATGCAATCAATGGTCAATGCCGTACGGCTAAAAATGCTAACGGAGTATGTCCTGTACTAGGATTTGGGGTTCAGAATACAGCGATGGTACAGAAATATATGGCCGTTAATAATGATCGGTATACAGATGTAACAGATGAAGGTTACTTGAAAATGTGGGCAGTGAAAGAGAAAATTAATGCTACAGGAGGAGGGGCCGGACAAAAAGATTATGGATTCTCTGCTTGTTTCTCCGGTAAATTTAATATGAATCAAGGATATGCTCCGCAACACACCTGGATAGGAGTGGGAACCCGAATCGAGACTCGTGCTCGTATCCGTGGTAATAAGAATGGGTTTAATGCCGCTATCTGGCTGCAGGGAAATACACAAAGTCAGGCGTCGGATCCATATAGCGCATGGCCGCGATATGGTGAGATTGATGTGATGGAAAATCCGGTGGGAAATATTACAGGACAGAATAATGCTCATCAAACAGTGCATATGGGTAATCAGGCAACAGGTACTTATAAAAATCCGACGACTCAGAATGCTATCAGCAAAATGGATCAATGGAATATTTATTGGGTGGAAATTGTTGATGATCATACAATCAAAATGGGTATTAACGGTAAAACAACCAAAGTAATCACATCTGCGGATTTGGGTAGTGCTTCCGGCGAATGGCCGTTCAATCTGGAAAAGAATCCTTTAGGCTTCCATTATTTGCTGACGTTAGGTGCTCCAAGTGCGTGGGGATTGGGATATAACGATATTCCTCCGGTCGGTTGGGATTCGGGATTTGCTTCTATCAGTTATGAGGCTAGTAAAACGAGTCAGGAGTCACCTCGTATGGAAATCGATTGGATCAGATTTTACTCAAACGATAATTATAGTAAGCCTGCCGGTATTAATCTGCACAATCCTAATGCGCATACCTACTATTAAAATATGACGAACCGTTTTCAATAGTATGAAATAAGTTCAATGCCGGAAGGCCATCGTGCAACAGCGATTTACTTCCGGCATTTACTGCTAATTCGGGTGGAAATAGAGAATATTGTAAATACATTAGCTATTTGTAGACATACTTTTTACATATCTTCCCTATCTTTGCCATGTAATCTAAATAAATTAATCATTATGGAAAACCTGCAATCAAACTTGTTCTATTCTTTGGCAGGAGTAGCCGCCGTTGCCTCCCTTGCATCTTGTACAAACAAGCAGAAAACGACAGAACAAAAGCCGCTGAACATCGTCTATATTATGACAGACGACCATACAGCCCAGATGATGAGCTGCTATGACACCCGCTACATGGAAACTCCGAATCTTGACCGCATTGCGGCGGATGGTGTACGTTTTACTCAAAGCTTCGTTGCCAATTCATTAAGCGGTCCCAGCCGTGCCTGTATGATTACGGGTAAGCATAGCTGTGCCAATAAATTCTACGATAATACGACTTGCGTATTCGACAGTTCTCAACAGACATTCCCGAAGTTGCTGCAAAAGGTGGGTTATCAGACTGCGCTGGTCGGCAAATGGCATCTGGAAAGTTTGCCATCCGGATTTAATTACTGGCAGATAGTACCCGGACAGGGGGATTACTATAATCCTGCCTTTATTACACAAGATAATGATACCATCCAGAAACACGGATATATCACGAATCTGATTACCGATGATGCTATCGACTGGATGGAAAACAAGCGAGATCCGGAGAAACCGTTCTGCCTGCTGATTCATCACAAGGCGATTCACCGTAACTGGATGGCGGATACATGTAACCTTGCTCTCTACGAGGACAAGACATTCCCGTTGCCGGATAATTTCTTTGACGACTATGAAGGTCGCCCTGCTGCGGCTGCTCAGGAAATGAGTATCGTGAAGGACATGGATATGATTTACGACCTGAAGATGCTTCGTCCGAATGAGAAATCACGCCTGAGATCACTTTATGAAAGATTCCTCGGACGCATGGACGAAGGACAGCGTGCCGCATGGGACAAGTTCTATGCTCCGATTATCGATGATTTCTACAAACAGAATCTGACAGGAAAAGAACTGGCCAACTGGAAGTTCCAGCGTTATATGCGCGACTACATGAAAACTGTGAAGTCTCTTGATGATAACGTAGGACGTGTGCTCGACTATCTGAAGGAAAAAGGGTTGCTGGACAATACACTGGTAGTTTATACTTCCGATCAGGGTTTCTACATGGGCGAACACGGCTGGTTCGACAAGCGTTTCATGTATGAAGAATCTATGCGCACACCACTTATCATGCGTCTGCCGAAAGGTTTCGACCGCAGGGGAGATATCACCGAAATGGTACAGAACATCGACTATGCACCTACTTTCCTTGAACTGGCAGGAGCGGAAATTCCCGCAGATATCCACGGAGTATCACTGCTGCCTCTGTTGAAAGGTGAGCATCCGAAGGACTGGAGAAAGTCTCTGTATTACCACTTCTATGAATATCCTGCCGAACACATGGTGAAACGTCACTATGGCGTACGTACGGAACGCTATAAACTGATTCATTTCTATAATGATATCAACTGGTGGGAACTGTATGATATGCAGGCAGACCCGTCGGAAATGCACAACCTCTACGGTGAGGCTGAGTATGAACCGGTAGTAAAGGAACTGAAAGACGAATTGCTGAAACTACAGGAACAATATAATGATCCCGTCCGCTTTTCTCCGGAAAGGGACAAGGAATAACCCCCGAATAATACAATGACAAGAACGATTTTAATATTACTGATAGGCTTTCTATCTTCGATAGTAGCCGGATGTAGCGATACTAACTTGACACATGACATACCCTTGGTTCCACGCCCGGCGCAAATAGTGCCGGGCAGCGGGAACTACCTTTTCTCCGGTAAAACGGTATTTGCCGTAGAGAACGAGGAGCAGGCGGAAGTGGCACGCAGCTTTATAGCTTTGTTTACCCGTGCGGCAGGCTTTACTCCGAAGTTGACGGTAGGCGATGCGGAAAAGGGAAATGTTCGTTTCCAGACGGATGTAACCTTGAAAAGTGAGGCATATACGCTGCAAGTGTCTCCGAAAGAAATCATTATCGAAGCATCGGATGCAAAAGGATTCTTTTATGCTTTGCAGACCATTCGCCAGTTACTTCCGGCATCCATCGAAAAAGAGGAAGTGTCGGATAAAAAAGTAAAATGGAGTATTCCGGCAGTGAGTATTCAGGACGAACCGCGTTTTGGTTACCGTGCGTTATTGCTGGATGCGTCACGCTTCTTTATTCCCAAAGAGAATGTATTGCGCATTATCGATTGTATGGCAATGCTCAAAATAAACACGCTTCACTTTCATCTGACAGATGATAACGGCTGGCGTGTGGAAATCAAGAAATATCCCCGTTTAACGGAAGTAGGTGCATGGAGAGTGGATCGTACGGACCTGCCTTTTCCTGCCCGGCGGAATCCGGAACCCGGAGAACCCACTCCGGTAGGAGGTTTCTACACACAGGAAGAAATAAAGGAAATGGTGGCTTATGCGGCTGAACGTCAGATTGAAGTGGTACCGGAAATCGATATGCCGGCACACAGTAATTCGGCATTGGCAGCTTATCCTCATTTAGCTTGTCCGGTAGTGAAGGAATATATCGGAGTGCTCCCCGGTTTGGGAGGACGAAATTCCGAGATCATCTATTGTGCCGGAAATGACAGTGTCTATGCCTTTCTTCAGGATGTGATGGATGAGATTCTGGAATTGTTCCCTTCCCGATATATCCATATCGGCGGTGATGAAGCCCGTAAGACTTATTGGGAGAAATGCCCGCTGTGTCAGGCACGGATGAAAAGGGAGAAGCTTGCCAATGAAGAGGATTTGCAAGGTTATTTCATGAATCGGATGAGCGAATATGTACGTAGCAAAGGGCGCGAGGTGATAGGCTGGGATGAGCTGACGAACAGTAGCTTTTTGCCGGACGATGCCATTATTCTGGGTTGGCAGGGATACGGACAGGCTGCACTGAAGGCTGCCGAGAAGGGACATCGCTTCATCATGACTCCCGCACGCATCATGTACCTGATTCGTTATCAAGGACCGCAGTGGTTTGAGCCGCTGACGTATTTCGGCAATAATACGCTGAAAGATGTGTATGACTATGAGCCGGTTCAGAAAGACTGGAAACCGGAATATGCGGATTTGCTGATGGGCGTACAGGCTTGTATGTGGACAGAGTTCTGTAATAAGCCGGAGGATGTGGATTATCTGGTATTCCCACGCCTGGCGGCATTGGCGGAAGTGGCATGGACACAACCGGAAAAGAAAGACTGGACTTCGTTCCTGGAAGGCATGGATTCGTTTAATGAACATCTCGCAGCCAAAGGGATAGTGTATGCCCGTTCGATGTACAATATACAGCATACCGTGAGACCGGAAGACGGAGCACTGAAAGTAAAACTGGAATGTGTCCGTCCGGATGTGGAAATCCGTTATACAATGGATGGAAGCGAGCCGACCGCCGCTTCACCGCTCTATGAACAACCATTGTTGGTAAAAGAAGCTCAAACAGTCAATGCCGCAACGTTTGCCGATGGACAGCAGATGGGGAAAAGACTGACGCTTCCGGTACACTGGAACAAGGCTACGGCAAAACCGTTGCTGGGTAATAAAGTGAATGAAGCTGTCCTGAACAACGGAGTCAGAGGAAGTCTGAAGCAAACGGACTTTGAATGGTGTAGTTGGGGAAGTAGCGACCGTATTTCCTTCACCGTCGATCTGTTGCAAAAGGAGAAAATGAATACGCTGACAATCGGTTGTATCACTAACTATGGAATGGGAGTGCACAAACCGAAATCAATCCGGGTAGCCGTGTCGGACGATAATGCGACTTATCGGGATATCAACGAATTGGAATATACTCCCGAAGAGATATTCCGTGAAGGAACTTTCATCGAAGACCTGTCGATAGATATGAGAGGAACCGTTGCCCGTTATGTGCGGGTGACAACGGAAGGAGCGGGAGAATGTCCGGCAAATCATGTACGTCTCGGACAAGAATCAAGAGTATGTTTCGATGAACTGATCATTGAATAACCAGTCACCAAAAAACAATATAATAATGATGAAATTAAAGAAACGAACGTTTTTAATCTTGATGGCAGCACTGACTGCTACCTTCGCTTCGGCTCAGAAACAGCCTTTGCCGGAGTGGCAGAGCCAGTATGCGGTAGGACTGAATAAACTCGCTCCTCATACCTATGTATGGCCTTACGCCGACGCTTCCGATATTGAAAAGCCGGGAGGATATGAACAGTCTCCTTATTATATGAGTCTGAACGGGAAGTGGAAATTTAACTGGGTGAAGAACCCGGACAACCGTCCGAAGGACTTTTACCAGCCCTCTTATTATACCGGAGGGTGGGCGGATATTAATGTTCCCGGCAACTGGGAACGGCAAGGCTACGGAACAGCTATCTATGTCAACGAAACTTATGAGTTTGACGACAAGATGTTCAACTTCAAGAAGAATCCGCCATTGGTTCCATCTGCTGAGAATGAAGTAGGTTCCTATCGTCGCACGTTTAAGGTGCCTGCCGACTGGAAAGGACGTCGGGTAGTGCTTTGCTGCGAAGGAGTGATCTCTTTCTATTATGTATGGGTGAACGGAAAGTTGCTTGGCTATAATCAGGGATCGAAGACGGCTGCCGAATGGGACATTACCGATGTACTGAGTGAAGGAGAGAATGTGGTAGCTCTGGAAGTATATCGCTGGAGTTCGGGTGCTTATCTGGAGTGTCAGGATATGTGGCGTCTGAGTGGCATCGAACGGGATGTTTATCTGTATAGCACTCCCAAACAGTATATTGCTGACTATAAAGTAAGTGCTTCCCTTGATAAAGAGAAATACAAAGAAGGTATCTTCAATCTGGAAGTGACGGTGGAAGGCCCTTCTGCTACTGCCAGCTCCATCGCTTATACACTGAAGGATGCTTCCGGAAAGGCAGTATTGCAGGATGCCATTAACATCAAGTCCCGTGGACTGAGTAACTTTATCGCTTTCGAAGAGAAGAAGATTGCAGAAGTAAAAGCATGGAATGCGGAGCATCCTAACCTTTATACCTTGGTACTCGAATTAAAAGATGCGCAAGGAAAAGTAACCGAACTGACCGGTTGTGAAGTCGGTTTCCGTACTTCGGAAATCAAGGACGGACGTTTCTGTATTAACGGTGTTCCGGTGCTGGTGAAAGGGACGAACCGTCACGAACATTCGCAACTGGGACGTACCGTAAGCAAAGAACTGATGGAACAGGATATCCGCCTGATGAAACAGCATAATATCAACATGGTGCGTAACTCACATTATCCGACTCATCCGTACTGGTATCAGCTTTGCGACCGCTACGGGCTGTATATGATTGATGAAGCGAATATCGAATCGCATGGCATGGGATACGGGCCTGCCTCCCTTGCCAAAGACAGTACTTGGCTGACCGCTCACATGGACCGTACACACCGTATGTACGAACGTTCCAAGAATCATCCGGCTATCGTGATCTGGTCACTGGGCAATGAAGCCGGCAACGGTATCAACTTCGAGCGTACTTACGACTGGCTGAAATCGGTAGAGAAAGGCCGTCCCGTGCAATATGAACGTGCCGAACTGAATTACAACACGGACATCTACTGCCGTATGTACCGCAGTGTGGACGAAATTAAGGCATACGTGGGTAAGAAGGATATTTATCGTCCTTTCATACTCTGCGAATATCTGCACGCAATGGGCAATAGTTGCGGTGGAATGAAAGAATACTGGGATGTCTTTGAAAATGAACCGATGGCACAAGGTGGCTGCATTTGGGACTGGGTGGATCAGAACTTCCGTGAAATAGACAAAGACGGAAAATGGTACTGGACTTATGGAGGCGATTACGGACCGGAAGGAATCCCCAGCTTCGGTAATTTCTGTGGCAACGGTCTGGTGAATGCTGTTCGTGAACCGCATCCGCATCTACTCGAAGTGAAGAAAATATATCAGAACATCAAAGCGACTTTGTCAGACCGGAAGAATCTGAAAGTCTGCATAAAGAACTGGTATGACTTTTCTAATCTGAATGAATATATCCTGCGTTGGAATGTGAAAGGGGAGGATGGAACCGTACTTGCCGAAGGCACGAAGGAAGTAGACTGCGAGCCGCACGCTACGGTAGATGTCACTTTGGGTGCCGTCAAACTTCCGAATACCGTTCGGGAAGCCTATCTGAACCTAAGCTGGAGCCGTAAAGAGGCCACTCCGCTAGTGGATACCGACTGGGAAGTGGCATACGACCAGTTTGTACTTGCCGGTAATAAGAATACGACGGCTTATCGTCCGCAGAAGGCGGGAGAAACAGCTTTCGTTGTGGACAAGAATACCGGGGCACTTTCTTCCCTGACTTTGGATGGAAAGGAATTGCTGGCTGCACCAATCACTTTGAGCCTGTTCCGTCCGGCTACGGATAATGATAACCAGGATAGGAACGGAGCCCGTCTGTGGCGCAAGGCCGGTTTGAATAACCTGACACAGAAAGTGGTATCACTGAAAGAAGAAAAGACATCGGCAACGGTTCGTGCTGAGATTCTTAATGGGAAAGGACAGAAAGTAGGAATGGCGGATTTTGTTTATGCACTCGACAAGAACGGGGCATTGAAGGTTCGCACCACCTTCCAGCCGGATACGGCGATTGTGAAGTCGATGGCTCGTCTGGGGCTGACCTTCCGCATGGCAGATGCTTATAATCAAGTATCTTATCTGGGACGTGGCGATCATGAAACGTATATCGACCGCAACCAGTCCGGTAGGATAGGACTGTATGATACGACGGTAGAATGGATGTTCCACTATTACGCTACCCCACAATCTACAGCTAACCGGACAGATGTACGCTGGGCGAAACTGACGGATCAGGCAGGCGAAGGTGTCTTTATGGAATCGAATCGTCCTTTCCAGTTTAGTATCATTCCTTTCTCGGATGTATTATTAGAGAAGGCGCACCACATTAATGAACTGGAGCGTGATGGAATGATAACCATACATCTGGATGCCGAACAGGCAGGAGTAGGTACGGCTACCTGCGGACCGGGTGTATTGCCGCAATATCTGGTACCGGTGAAAAAGCAGAGTTTTGAATTTACGCTTTATCCGGTAAAATAGCCTGAAACTGATTGCATTTGGATAGAAATATTGCATTGAGATAGAATATAGGGGAGCGAATGGCATGGATTTAGCGAAGTTTAATGAAAAGCGCTTCGGGAAAGCCATGAAATTTGCTCCTTTATATTTATCTTTGTCTCATTAGCATTAAATCAATATTTATTATGATGAACAAACTACTTACTTCTCTCTTTTTATCTTCTGTGATAACGTTGGGCGGATGTGGACTGACGAAAGAAAACTACTATGTGAAGCATGTTGAATTTCCACAGGATGCAACCCTCGAACAAAAAATCGATATGGCAGCAAGGCTGGTTCCTACCCCCCAGCAGGCTGCGTGGCAACAAATGGAGCTAACTGCTTTTCTGCATTTCGGTATCAACACATTCACCGGACGCGAATGGGGCGATGGTCAGGAAGACCCTGCTATCTTTAACCCTACAGAGCTGGATGCAGAACAATGGGTGCGCACCTTAAAAGACGCCGGATTTAAAATGGTACTTCTCACGGCAAAGCATCATGACGGCTTTTGTCTGTGGCCTACAGCTACCACGAAACATTCGGTAGCCTCTTCCCCTTGGAAAAACGGTCAGGGCGACGTAGTGAAAGAACTGCGTAACGCTTGCGATAAATATGATATGAAATTCGGAGTCTACCTCTCTCCGTGGGACCGGAATGCGGAATGCTACGGAGATTCTCCTAAATACAACGAATTCTTTATTCGGCAATTAACGGAATTACTTACTAATTACGGCGAAGTGCACGAAGTGTGGTTTGACGGCGCAAACGGAGAAGGACCGAACGGAAAGAAACAAATCTATGACTGGGATGCGTTCTACAAGACTATCCAACAGTTGCAGCCGAAAGCGGTGATGGCAATTATGGGCGATGATGTCCGTTGGGTAGGTAATGAAAAAGGATTGGGACGCGAAACGGAATGGAGTGCAACGGTGCTGACTCCGGGCATTTATGCTCGTTCCGAAGAAAACAACAAACGACTGGGCGTCTTTAGCAAAGCCGAAGATTTAGGAAGCCGTGCGATGCTGGAAAAGGCAACGGAGTTATTCTGGTATCCTTCGGAAGTAGACGTGTCTATCCGTCCGGGATGGTTTTATCATGCGGAAGAAGACAGCAAAGTGAAATCCTTAAAACATCTGGCTGATATCTATTTCCAGTCGGTAGGCTATAACTCGGTGCTCTTGCTGAATATTCCTCCCGACCGCAGAGGATTGATTAATGAAGCGGATGTGCAGCGGTTGAACGAATTTGCTGCTTATCGGGAGAAGATATTTACGAACAACCGGGTAGAGAAAGGAAGAAAAGACTGGGAGGCTGTTTCCGGCAGTGAAACTGTTTATTCCTTGAAACCGGAGTCGGAAATCAACGTTGTGATGTTGCAGGAAGATATCACGAAAGGGCAACGGGTGGAGTCTTTCACCGTAGAGGCATTGACGGAACAAGGCTGGCAGGAAGTGGCGAAAGGAACGACTGTAGGCTATAAGCGTATGGTTCGTTTTCCGGCAGTAAAGGCTACCCAGCTTCGGGTGAAGATCAACGAATGTCGTCTGACGGCTCACATCAGTCAGGTGGCAGCCTACTATGCAGACCCTCTGGAAGAAGAGAACCGGACGGAAAACTGGAACAATCTGCCTCGTGCTTCATGGAAACAGGTGGCTGCTTCTCCGTTGACCATTGATCTGGGCAAAGAAGTCGAACTCTCCGCATTTACTTATGCACCTCTGAAAGCGGAAGCGAAACCGACGATGGCTTTCCGTTACAAATTCTACGTGAGCGCAGATGGCAAGAACTGGAAGGAAGTGCCTGCCAACGGTGAGTTCAGCAATATCATGCATAATCCGTTGCCGCAGACTGTCACTTTCGATCAGAAGGAAAAGGCACGCTTTATCAAGCTGGAAGCTACCACCCCTACGGCTACAACGGCGCAAGTAGAAATGAATGAAATCGGAGTGACCGTTGCTCCTTGAAGAAACATTGAATTTTAACTTAATAAGTACATCACTTTGAGAATAGATACTTATTCATTCTAACCTAATAATTATCAAAAGATAAAATGAGAAAAGAATTTTATGGTATATTACCTTTAGCGTTAACTTCCTGTCTGGCTTCTCAGGCCACTGCTCAGGAGAAACAGACCCAGCGTCCGAATGTTGTTTTTATCTATGCAGACGATATCGGTTACGGCGATTTGAGTTGTAACGGAGCCAAGACTATTCATACTCCTAATGTGGAACGTCTTGCCAAAATGGGAGTACGTTTTACCAATGCGCACAGTGCGGCTGCTACCAGTACGCCTTCCCGCTATGCGATGCTGACTGGTGAATATGCATGGCGCAAAGCCGGAACAGGTATTGCTGCCGGAGACGCTGCGGCTATTATCCGTCCGGAACGCTATACGATGGCGAACCTGTTCAAGGATGCCGGATACAACACCGGAGTCGTAGGCAAATGGCATCTGGGACTGGGCGACAAGGGCGGAGAACAAGACTGGAACAAGCCTTTGCAGCCGGGAACGAATGATATCGGCTTCGAATATTCCTTTATCATGGCAGCTACGGGCGACCGTGTTCCTTGTGTATTTGTAGAGAATGATCAGGTGATCAACCTTGATCCGAATGATCCGATTCAGGTAAGTTACAAAGCGAACTTTCCGGGAGAACCTACCGGGAAGGACAATCCGGAGTTGCTGAAAATGCATCCTTCTCACGGACACGACCAGAGTATCGTGAACGGTATTTCCCGTATCGGATATATGAAGGGCGGAAAGTCGGCTCTCTGGCAGGATGAGAAGATTGCGGAGACGCTGACAGGAAAAGCTGTTTCCTTTATTGAAGGACACAAGTCTGCTCCTTTCTTCCTGTATTTTGCCACGCAGGATGCGCATGTTCCCCGTGTTCCGTCTCCACAGTTCGCAGGAAAGAGCGGCATGGGACCTCGCGGCGATTGTCTGCTCGAATTTGACTGGTCGGTAGGCGAGATTCTGAATGCACTCGAACGACTGGGATTGGATAAGAATACACTGGTGATTCTTTCCAGTGATAACGGTCCGGTAGTGGACGACGGATATAAGGATCAGGCAGTGGAATTGCTAGGCGATCATACTCCGGGCGGCATTTATCGCGGAGGAAAGTACAGTTCGTTCGAAGCGGGTACACGTATTCCTTGTATCTGGAGCTGGCAGGGTGTGATCCGTCCGGGAACAGTTTCGGATGCATTGCTCTGTCAGATAGACTGGTTTGCTACTTTTGCCGAAATGCTGAATGTCCGCTTGCCGGAAGGTGCGGCACCGGATAGTGAACCGATGCTGAAAGCGTGGACAGGCAAGCAAAAGAAGGGACGCGAATGGCTGGTACTTCAGAATGCACAGAATAACCTGTCGGTGACAGACGGAAGATGGAAATATCTCCGTCCGGGAAATGGACCGGCATATCTGAAAGCAGTGAATATCGAGTTGGGAAACAGTAAGGAACCGCAGCTTTACGATCTGAAGAAAGATCCGAAAGAAAAGAATAATGTGGCGGGTCAGAATCCGGAACTGGTAAAGAAGATGGCAGCACAGTTGGAGAAAATTGTAGATGGACGCTACGGTCTGCCACTATAAAAGAAATGCTTAGAGAGTAGCAGTGGGACTGGCGGTCTTGATTTGTAGTAAATCGGACGCCAGTCTTTTTTTTAAACCAAACGTAGGTTTTCACTGTTATCTTTCTATATAAATGATATATAAAGAAAGAACTTATGTTAGTAGTCGATTTAGGAAAATGGATGAACAAAATCCTGATAGATTGGGGGATAGATGCGAAGGTTGCCGATCGTTTTGATGAAACAATTATTGCTATACTGATGATAGCCATTGCTGTAGGGGTGGACTATCTTTGTCAGGCAATTCTAGTGGGAGGAATGAGGCAGTATACCCGCAGGAAACCGCATCTTTGGAATACATTGCTGATGAAACGTAAAGTGTTTCATAATCTGATTCATACGATTCCCGCCATCCTTGTCTATGCCCTGTTGCCGATGGCTTTCATGCGTGGCAAGGAACTGCTGGTTATTTCGCAGAAGGCTTGTGCCATTTATATCATCTTTTCTTTGCTGCTGGCTATCAATGGGATTCTGCTGATGATCATGGATATTTACGATGGAAAGGAGACAATGAAGAACCGACCGATGAAAGGATTCATTCAAGTACTTCAGGTACTTTTGTTTTTTATCGGGGGGATTGTGATTATCTCTATCCTTGTAAATAAATCGCCTGCTAGTCTGTTTGCGGGACTGGGTGCTTCGGCAGCCATCCTGATGCTGGTATTCAAGGATTCCATTTTGGGATTTGTGGCAGGTATTCAGCTTTCTGCCAATGATATGGTGCGTCCGGGAGACTGGATCACGCTTCCTTCCGGTGCCGCGAATGGTACGGTGCAGGAGATTACGCTTAACACGGTCAAGATTCAGAACTTTGATAATACGATTTCTACGGTTCCGCCTTATACGCTGGTCAGCAGTCCTTTTCAGAACTGGCGTGGCATGAAGGATTCCGGTGGGCGGCGGGTGATGAAGAATATTACACTGGACCTGACGACACTCCAGTTTTGTACGCCGGAGATGCTCGACCGTTATCGGAAAGAGATTCCACTCATGGCGGATTATCAGCCGGAGGAAGGAGTGGTGCCCACCAATTCACAGGTTTATCGGGTGTATATCGAGCGGTATCTTTGCAGTCTGCCGGTGGTGAATCAGGATTTGGATTTGATTATCAGTCAGAAAGAGGCTACCATGTACGGAGTTCCTATTCAGGTTTATTTCTTTTCCCGCAATAAGGTGTGGAAAGAGTACGAGCGGATTCAGTCGGATATCTTCGACCATTTGCTGGCGATGGTGCCGAAGTTCGACTTGAAGGTATATCAGTATTCTGACTAACTCCCTAGGGGACATCTTTGCCAACGGCTTGGCACAACTGTGCCACGCCTGTGGCACGGCCGTGCCAAGCTGTTGGCATAGTTGTGCCAAAGCGTTGGCACAAGTCTTTCGCAGGGATGTTACGGATGATGCTCCGGTATGTCCCGTCAGTTAGCAAGGAAGGTCGTTAAAAGTCCGGACCGTTTCTAGCTTCTTTCATCAGTCGTTCGAAGCGTTTTACGATATCGGGATGTTGCGCAGCCACATCGTGTTCTTCTCTGATGTCCGTTTCCAGATTATAAAGCTGCATTTGCGTATTGCCTTTCCGGATGTCCGTGATGATTCCTTTCCATTTTCCCATGCGGATTGCTTTGTTGCCAATCCTTGGGTCAGGATATTCCCAATATAAATAAGTGTGTTCTTTTTGTTTCCCTTTTTTGCCGAGCAATGTGGGCAGAAAGCTGATTCCGTCCGTTGGCGGACAAGTGATGCCTGCCAGTTCTGCCAGCGTAGGCATTACGTCCTGAAAAGCGCAGATGTGGTCACTTTGCGTACCGGGTTTTATTTTGCCGGGCCATGTGATAATGGCGGGGACACGGATACCTCCTTCATGCAAGAAACATTTGCCCCATCCGTATGCTGAATTGAAAGGTCCCCCGCTGTTGAACCAGGGAGAATCGCTGCCTCCGTTGAACGTAGGACCATTATCTGAAGTAAACACAATCAAGGTATTTTCGTACAGATGTTCCGCTTTCAGTTTTTCGATCAGTTGGCCGATCTGCTCGTCGAAATAACTGATCATAGCCGCATAGGTAGCATGCGGATACCGGCAGGGCAGATATCCCGCTTGTCCGGTGTAAGGCTTTTCGTCCCCGAATTTCTCTACATAATGCTGTACCCAGCGTTCAGGGGCCTGAAGCGAGACGTGCGGCAGGGGAGTGGTCCACATCAGGAAAAACGGTTTGCGTTTATTGGCATCGACAAATCCCATCAGTTCATCAAAGATCAGATCGTTGGCATATTCCTTTTGCGTATATTTAGCGTAGCTGGCGGGATCGTTCGGATCGGCACCTTTATCCAGAGGGCTTCGGTGAGGGTCTGTCACTTTGTTGGACAGGTAGACACGTTCTTCGTCATTATACAGAAAAGGAGGATAGTATGTGTGCGACTGGCGCTGGCAATTGTATCCGTAGAATCGGTCGAATCCCTGTTTGTTGGGAGTTCCTTCGGAACCCGGATATCCCAGTCCCCACTTGCCGAAACATCCGGTGGTATATCCCGCTTGTTGCATCATTCGCCCGATAGTCATCGTGTTCGCCTGTAGGGGGAATTGCCCTTCCAGCTCTTTATGAACGTACACCGAGTCGTAGTTGTTTACTGCTCCGCGTTCGGCTAACTCATTGTTGAAGCGGATTTGCGCATGACCGGAGTGCATACCTGTCATCAGTACGCAGCGTGCCGGAGCTGATACGGGGGAACCGGAATAATGTTGTGTCAGTTTGATGCCTTCGCTGCATAAACGGTCGATATGGGGTGTTTCTATTTTGTCTTGTCCGAAGCAGCCGATATCTCCATATCCCAGATCGTCCATTAAAATATAGATAACGTTGGGAGATGCGGGTTGGGTCTGTCCGTGCAGGTAACCGCTGCACAGGGCGGGTATTGCGATCAATAAATTTCTTTTGTTCATGATGTTCTTTCTTTTAATCCCATTTATAATCTTTCGTTACTTCTTCTTTCAGAGCCGGTCCGAATTCGAATCCAGCTTCTTCGAACCATGCTTTGCGGTGAAGGATGTTCCGGTAGAACCGGTCGAAGTCAAGCGCTTCCCCCTCGTGCCACATCTGTTCGGACAGAGCGAGGATGCGGGGGAAAAGTCGTCGGTCTATCATTCGTTCCGTGACTCCGTCGTCGGTCCATAATGCGCAGCTCATGCCAAGTATCAGCGGATTTTTCTCGCTGATGGCTTTGTCGGAAGGGTTGTTCAGATAGACATCTTTCAAGTCGAACGTACGTGCTTCCGTATATCCTTTCCACGGGGTGACGGGGAAGTTCAGATACGTATAGTAGTTGGAACTGCAAATGACCGGATAATGGTGTTTGACGGCGTTTCTGAGCGCGAGGTCTTTGTGTCCCCGATAGTTCCACCACTGGATAACGGTATTGTCCGGCAACGGGTAGCCGTCATGATAGACTACGTCGCCCCAGAAGATGGCTTTCCGTCCTTTCGACTTCAGATAGTTTGCCATTTGCGCAGAGAACCATAGCTGGAGGTCGTGACTGTCTTTCAGTCCTTCTGTGGTAATCCTTTTCCGGCAATCCGGGCATTGATCCCAGTTGCCTTTCGGGGCTTCGTCTCCGCCCAGATGTATGTAGGGAGAAGGAAAGAGGGCGCATACTTCATCCAGTACGTTTTTCAGGAAACGGAGAGTTCCGTCTTTTCCTGCACAAAATATGTTCTGGGTAAATCCGCTTTGCGGTATCTCTACCGGCAATCCGAAACAACCGAGCTCCGGATAGGCAGAGAGAGCAGCTTCGGCATGGCCCGGCATATCTATTTCGGGGACGATGGTGATATTCCGTTGACGGGCATATTCGATGATGTCCCGTATTTCTTCCTGTGTATAGAATCCCTGCTGTTCTTCTCCTTTGCCTACCGAACCGCCAGTCTGGGTGAGGTGCGGATATTGCTTGATTTCGATGCGCCATCCCAGTCCTTCTGTCAGATGCCAGTGGAAGTAGTTCATTTTGAGCAGTGAAGCCATGTCGATATACTTTCTGATGGTGGCAATCTTCTGGAACTGACGTCCGGAGTCCAGTAAGAAGCAGCGCCACTGTGTGCGGGGATAGTCCGTCACGCTTGCGCAGGCAAAGGTGATAGATCCTGTTGAACCGGCTACCCATTGGCGTAGCGTTTGTACGGCATAGGTGAATCCTCCTTTGTCGGAGGCGCTGATTACCATCTGTTGCGGATGAATCCTGATCCGGTAACTTTCGGGGGGCAGGGATGAGTCGGTTATCCAGCAGATATCGGCTTTGGATTCTTTTTTTTGCCATTTGATGGGAGTGCGGGAGAGTACTTCTTCTCGAAAAAGGTTTAGATAAAAAGCGGTAGTGTCTTCGGCGTACATAGAAACCTTTTTCCCTAAAATCAGGTTGCCTGTCTGCATTTCCACTTGATTGGGGGTAGGAAATACGATTTGGGCGCGGACGGCGACTGTGTACGATAGAAGAAAGAGAGCTGTAAAAATTAGGTGCTTCATGGGGTACAGTGTGTTTATTTAGATTTTGTAAGAGTCGGCAAAAGGATTACCCGTATTAGTCTGATGTCTCAAAAATACGAATAAATTTCAAATACTCAATTATTCTTTTGAGTAAACTTACGAAATCAATACAGTTAAAAAGGGAAGAGGCAGTGTCAAATATCAAGGTCTTTCAGCCACGCTAATGACGAAATGCTTGTCCTGTCATTGGAATGACTGTCAAGAAGAGCCAATATTTGCCACAGCCTCTTCCGGTTAGTTCCGGATTATCCGGTTGGTGATGGATTACCGGTTAATTTCCTTCCTCCCATCCCGGATTCTGTTCGAGTTGGGGATTCAGTACCCGTTCGTTGCGTGGAATAGGATTGAGGTAATAGTAATCCGGCCATAGATGATTCTGTTTCGGATGGAATTCGAGATATCCTTCGGAGCCGCCGCCGTCGATAGTCACATTGGTTCCTGCCGTGAAGTCGGATGCACGTACGTATTGTCCGAGTTTCTTCTTCAGTGCATAGTGGCATTTCTTCCATCTTCTCAGGTCGTCGAAACGGAATCCTTCGGAGAACAGTTCGATGCGTCGTTCCCGTCGTATTTCCCATAATAGCGGACTCACTTCGTAGTCGTTGGGATAATCCGGATTTCCGAGATCACGTTTCGGGTCGAAGGCTGAGTTTATTTCCGAGACTTTCATGAGTTTTACATTGGCACGCGGGCGCAGTTTGTTGATTGTGGCGTCGGCAACTGTCTGGTCAAACTCGCCGAGTTCGCACATGGCTTCCGCGTAGTTCAGCATGACTTCTTCGATGCGGAAGATAGGCATATCTGTCTCTTCATTTCGTTGGCTACCCATGCTCAGGTAGCAGCAATAGTATTTCCAGTTGTTATATCCGAAGGCAGACTTGTACCACGGCTGGTTCTCCAGATAGAAGTCAAAGTGAGGCGATGCACCCAGAATACCACCGTCATATCCTTGACGGAATGGCAATAACTTCTGTTGTTCCTTGCTGGTGCCGTACCCGATTCCCATGCGGACGGTGAGGCTGTCGATAAAACTGCGGTCTTTGGAGTTATCCGTAAATTTCCATTTATTGTCCCAGGCTGTGCTGGAAGCCGAACGGTCTACCCGGTAAGGAGGAGTGACGTGCAGCCACAAACGATGGTCACGGTTGCTGAACTCGTCGTATATATCCTTGTCACCCAGATAGGCGTCACTCGTCCAGCGTGGCTTTCCGTCCGTGCACAGGTAACTGTCCACTAAGTCGCGGGTCGGATTGTAAAAGGAGGTAGCGGTCGTTCCCCCGATGCTGACAGCGTGCACTACACCGACAGCATCCGAATATTCTCTGTACAGAATGACGCCGGTAACATCTTTCAGTTCCAGTGAACAGAACAGATCGTCGTAGCAGTCCGCCACGTTCGGATAAGTCTGCATCAGTTCGGCGGATACCCGTTTGCATTCCCGCAGATAAGTTTCGGCGTTGTTGAGTCCGTGATATTTGCGCCAGGTACCTTCGAAAAGGCAGAAGCGGGAGAGTAAAGCCTGTACACAAGCCTTGTTGATGGTGTTTCTGCCTTCTCCGTTCACGTTGATATTCTTTTCGGCAAACTGCAGGTCTTCCAGAATGTGACCGGCTATTTCATCTCTGGAGGCACGGGGGCCTTTGATCAGTTCTGTTTCGTCATCGCTCAGCACATGATCAATCCAGGGTACGCCACCGTAAGCCGACAGGAGAGACAGGTAGCGGTAACTACGGAAAAAGTAACCGACGGAACGCCAGTTCGCCTTTTCTACATCCGTCATTTTCGAACCGTCAATGCGGTCGAGCATCAGGTTGACCCTCCGGATATAGCTGTAATAGTTCCAGGAAGTATTGTCTTTCTTGTCGGGGATGGTCACCAGTTTTCTGATCCAGTTGCTTTCGCTGGTTCCTCTTGTCTGGTTGTACGAGATGTCGTCCGTAGAATTTTCCGAGCCATAGCCCAATGAAGGCAGGGTTTCATACAATCCCCAGGCGTATGCCTTGAAGTTGTCGTATGTTTCAAAAGCCGTTTCGGCAGTCGGGTCTCCCAAAGGATACCTTTCCAGGAAATCGTTATTGAGACAGCTTGCTAACAAAACTGTACATATAAAGATTAAATATTTTCTCATAATACATTGGTTATTAGAATGTAACATTGATACCGAAAGAGAATTTTCTCATGAACGGATATTCCCAGGCACCTTTTGACAGCATATCGGTTTCCAGTCCTTCCGGCAGGTGATCCCACGTGTAGAGGTTCTCTCCGCTGAAGAATACTTTCACATCGTCGAAGTAGAGACGCTGGGACCATACTTTGGGCAAGGTATAGGAAAGCGTGATGTTTTGCAGTTTCAGGTAAGAGGCGTTGGCGAGATACTTCGACTGTTTCCAGTGGTTGTAGCTTGTGTTTACCCCGTCGTTGGAATACACACGCGGATAATAGGCATTGGTGTTAGTCGGAGTCCAGAAGTCGAGAGTTTCTTTGAACAGGCTTCCCCAGCCTCCGGTAGGCCATGCGATCTGGTCGGTGCGCCAATAATCCCGTTTGCCTACGCCTCGGAGGAAGATAGAGAGGTCGAGTCCTTTCCAGCTGATTCCTGCGGTGATGCCGTAGTGGAAACGCGGAGTCGAGTTACCGATGATACGCTGGTCGCCGGGATTGTCGGCGGTTCCTTCGCCGCTCCAGATGGTTTCGGTATCGTCATCGAAGTTCTTATACAGCACGTCTCCCGGAAAAACTTTTCCTGCTCCTTTCGGAATGGGGATTCCCGGTTTTAGTGTACCGTCTGCGTTGAAGTCGTCTTCCGTGTAGAAGCGGTCGGTGACATATCCCCAGATTTCTCCCATTTTCATGCCTTTGCGGTAAATCTTGTCGCCTAGCAGGTTGGTCTCATTATTGTATTTCGTGATTTCACTTTGTGAGTCGTACAGGTTGAATCCGATCCGGTAGCTCCAGTCCTTGTTGATGCGGTCTCTCCAGTTCAGTTCCAGTTCCCAGCCGTACGTCTTCAGGTCAGCGGCGTTCTGTTTGGCGGCGGTGGCTCCCACTACCCACGGTAGGTCCATACCGGGTGCCAGCATCCCTTTGGTGTCGCGGCGATACCAGTCGAAAGTACCGTTAAAGCGGTTGTCGAAGAATCCGAAATCGACTCCGAAGTCCAGTGTATATACCTTTTCCCACGAGAAACTGCTGCTGACCATTGCCGGTGCATTCAGTGTAGTCGTCTTTTGTCCGTCCACCAGCCATTCCGTCAAGTAAGGTGACATGGAAGGGATGTAGGGATAGTTTTCCGGAGTGTTGTCCGGCTTCAGTATGATCTGGTTGCCGATAGAGCCCCATGAGGCACGTAGTTTCAAGTTAGACAGGAAGCTTTTGGTATTCTTCATGAATGCTTCTTCCGAAATGCGCCATCCGGTGGAGAAGGAAGGGAAGAAACCGAAACGGCTGTCTTTCGGGAAACGGGATGTACCGTCGTAGCGTCCGTTGGCTTCGAACATGTATTTACCGTCGTAAGTGTAATTGACACGGTAGAACAAACCTCTGATAGCATATTCATCGAAACTGTCGGTGACGGATGCCGTTCCGGTAGAACCGGAGAGCGACGGCAGATTTTCCAGTAATACGTCCGTGCGCTGCGACCATTGCGATTCCTTATGACTCTCTTCCTGATTGTAACCACCCATAATAGAGATATCATGTTTACCTATTGAAAAGTCGTAATTGGCGAATGCGTTAATAGCGTTGTAATTGGTGAAACCTTGCGTCAGGGCATAACGTGAGTTCTCTACATTGTTCAGCAGCCCTGTAAAGTTGAATCCTATATACTTGTATTTGTTGACGTACATCCGGTTGTACTCGGTGATCCGGTTGTAGGTATATTCACCTGTTATTTTCAGTCCTTTCAGCGGAGAGATGATGACACGTCCCAAAGTACGCAGGTTGGTCTTCTTGATCACCCTCGGTTCTCCGTAGCGTACGAAAGTAGCGGACGTTTCGGCAGGATATTCGATGCCGTCTTGTTCGTATGGCAGGATGTTGTGGTAGGACGGCAAGTACATGGCACTTCCCCAGACACCGTTTCGTCCGCCTTGCTCCACTTTGTTCTGGGTGGAGTTCGCGTATCTGATATCCAGTTGGGTGGTCAGCCACTTGTTTACGTCGACACTCAGGAAGCTGGACATATTGATACGGTCAAATTTGTCTTTGTCCGTTACCAGAATGCCGTCCTCACCGGTATATCCCAGGCTTAGTCGGTAGCTGGTACGCTGGCTGCCTCCCGATACGGAGAAACTGTGGTTCTGCATGAATCCGAAGTTATCCATCATATCGGCAAACATATCATTCTCCCGCATAAGGAACAGGTTGCCCTGATCGTCGAAAATATATCCGTTCGGATAGTTGGAAGGATTCGCCTGATAGTCTCGTATGTAGCCTTCCCATTGGGTGATGTTTTTTCCGTCTACATAGGTATCATTTGCCCATCCCATTTCCTTGTACGCCAGTACCGATTCCAGCGGACTTGCTTTCTGCGGAAGCTCTGATGCTTTCGAGAAAGAGAAGTTGTTGTTGTAATTGAATCTGGGAGCCATGTCCTTTTTACCTTGCTTCGTTGTAATCAGAATCACACCAAAAGCTGCGCGGGCACCGTAGATAGCTGCGGAAGCGGCATCTTTCAAAATAGAGACAGATTCAATATCCTGCGGGTCAATCATATTGATATCCATCGGTACGTTGTTTACCAATACGAGAGGCTCACCACCGTTGATGGAGGTTGTTCCACGGATATTGTACGTCATGTCGTCTCCCGGAGTTCCCGTTGTCGATTCAATTTTTAGTCCCGGCACGACTCCTTGCAGGGCAGCCGAAACGTTGGTAATCGGGCGGTCGCCCAACGACTCTTTGATATTTACAGAGGCTACAGCGCCGGTCATATTCACTTTTTTTTGTGTTCCGAATCCGATGACTACCACTTCATCCATAGTCTGGGTATCTTCCTGTAGCTGTATGTTGAAAAGTGTCTTGTTTTTGACTGTTACTTCTTGTGTGACGTAACCGATATAAGTAACCCGTAACTTACTGTTGGCAGGTACTTCCAGTGAGAATTCCCCATTCATGTCGGTAATGGTCGCTTGTTTGCTGCCGTCAACCAGAACATTTGCTCCAATCAGAGGTTCGCCCTGCGCATCTGTTACGGTTCCCCGTATTTTTATGGACTGCTGGGTAGAAGTAGTGTTGTTGGGGGCTGCTTCTGCCTTTGCCGGGACAGGAATGATAATAATATGCTTACCTTCCTGTCTGTAAGTGAATCCTGTTCCTTTGAGTACGGAGTTCAGAACGGAAGAGACTGCTTCTCTGACAAAATTGGCGCTGACCTTTTGTTTCACGTCCAGTTTCGTCTGATTATAAGCGATACTAAAATCGGTCTGATCTTCAATGATTTCGAATACTTTTAATAGAGGTTGGTTTTTCATAGATACCGTTATTGGCTGATTTTGCCCATAGGCTATGTTATAAAAACATAAAGCGAATAACAATATATAAAATTTATGAATTTTTACGGGATAACCTATGCCCGACAATTTATAAAATTTCATACTTTTGTGAGTTAATCATTAATACTAATTTAAGTGTACACAACTAATTTAAATGAAGTAATTTTGATTTGGGGGAGTTGGTATCCGCGAAATATCGACTCCCTTTTTTCTGTCTATCGGCCTCCTTTCTTATTTAGGGGTGAATAAATTAAGAGAATGTTTTCGTCTTCGACTTTATAGTCTATGTTTCCTATGGTTTTGGTCACGATATTCATGATCTCCTTGATAGGAGCTTTTTGTTTGAACTTGATGGTATATACATCGGTGGTAGCCAGATGCGGAGGGACGATGATGTGTATGTCGTATATTCTCTCTATCGTAATGAAAATATCGCTGAGAGTCATTGCCGCAAAGTTCAGCTCGCCTCTGGTCCAGCCGGAGTAGACAGAGGCGTCGATAATCTTTTTATTAAATTCTCCGGACGGGTTGTCATATTCCAGTTGCTCGTTCGGTGTGAGGGTGATGATATCCTCATTGTTTGCTTTCTGAACGACTACGGAACCCGATTCCAAAGTAGTGGTTGTCTTCTCGTCTTCTGCATAAGCGTGTACGTTGAATTTAGTTCCCAATACTTTTACTTTCAGATGGTTGGTCTTGACGATAAATGGATGTTGCTTGTCTTTCTTTACGTCAAAATTAGCTTCTCCTATCAGATATACCGAACGGATATCCCCGGTGAACTTTTGCGGATATACCAGTAAAGTTCCTGAGTTGAGGTATGCTGTGGTGCCGTCGGGCAAGGTAACCTGTTTTTGTTCGCCTCTGGGCACATAGTACTCGACAAGTTCTGTATGCTCTTCATTCGATTGTATATATAGGTAGGATGCCACCATAGAGAGCAGGGGAACCAGTAATACAGCCGCCACCTGCAGCCATTTGCGCAAGGTATACCTTGCAGTTGCCTTCCGCTGTCGGGGCGCAATTTTCCTGCGGAAGTTCTGATAGGAACGTTCAGTACTTGCATCGGCTTTGAAATTCTGATCTTCCCATAATTCCATCAATGCTTCATCTTTCTCCGCCTGTTCACTGGAGTCGACAAGCCATTTCCATAACTTCTCTTTAAGTTCCGGACTGAACTTATCGGAAGTAAAGTTTTTAATTATTTTATGAGCGTTCGACATATTAGCGCATTTTAGGTGTGGTTACATATATAAGATACGTAACAGATTAATAACGCACAGCCTCTATTCTACTTTTTTTAGAAAAATAGAATAAAGGTTATGAATAATGCTTTCCGGATGTCGGTAAGTGCTTGTGAAAGGTGGTTCTCTACTGTTCGTTTGTTGATGCTTAGTTCGCGGGCTATTTCTTCGTTGTTCATTCCTGATTCCCGGCTCATCTTATATATTTTCTGTCGTTGCGGAGGCATTTTTTCTACAACCATTGTCACCAATAGTTCGAGTTCTTTGAGGTGGATGTTGTCATCGGTTTCGTTGCTTTCCAGTGGCGGGATATACTTTTCGGTTTCTTTCTGCTGATAGTTCCTGAACAGTAGTGTGCGTTCGATGTGCCGATACACCGCATTTTTGGAAATGCGGAAAAGATAAGGTTTAAGGTTATTGATGGTATGGAGGGATGAGCGGTTGTTCCATAACGTAAGAAAGATGTCCTGCGATAAATCTTCGGCCTCTTCTTGCGATTGCAGTAGTCCGTTGATAAACCCTTTGATGCGGGGATAGTAGTATAGGAAGAAAGTTTTAAAGGCTTTCTCATCTCCTTCGCTAATAGCCTTCAGAAGTTGTTTTTCGTCAAAGGTTTCCATTGGGGGTATTTTTTGTAAATGCTGTAAACCCTGCAAAAATAAGTAAATTTTGTATCGAACCCTGTTTATTAACATAAAAAACTCTTTTTTTTCTTTCCGGCTATGTCCGGCGGAGTGGTTGACAGTGGATTTATATCCTCCTTGTATTTCGGCTAGTATAAAATGAGTTCAAAATCTGCGTAAACAGGAAGATGGTCACTGATTCCTCCCTGATATTTCATTCCTTTATAGGTACGGAAAGGTTCATCATCACCGTATTTCTTGTCTTCTGTCAATAGAAAGGGGAGGCGGGCAACAGTTGCTTTGTCTTCACCGGTGAAGAATTTAGAGGAAGTATCGAGTAAATTGCCGGATACGATCAAATGGTCGAGCAATCCCCATTTTCCGTGGTATTTATAGGAGCCAAAATGGCGGGATGTTGCTTTTCGGGCAAGCAGATGGTAGAGTTTCCGGGGATTGGGGAAGGTGACTGACTGTTGGGGATCAGTAGCTTCTAATATTTCTTTGATGGATTTATTGGTTGGGTAGTCATTAAAATCTCCCATGATGACCAGTTGTGGATGAAGGCGGATATTCAGCAGACTGTCGGCTTCTGTGCGTAGTATTCGGGCAGCGTGTAGCCGGTAAGGTTCGGATTCCTTGGCTCCACCGGACCGGGAAGGCAGATGGCAGACGATTACATCAAGTGTATCTCCGGTTAATAATAGTCCGCTGACGTGCAGTAAATCTCTTGTGGGGCGATGATGCTTGAATGAGGGGATGGGGATAGACCGGAAAGATAATAATTTGAATAGGTCACGTTGATATAATAAAGCAACATCAATCCCTCTCAGATCGGGAGAACTTGTCATAACATACCGGTAACTCAGTTCCTTTAAAGGAGAACGTCGTGTGAGATCACGTAGTACACTGTCGTTTTCTACTTCACAAAGACCTACAAGGGCGGGTGGATTCCATTCACCGACGGCAGTGATGACACGGGCCATATCAGCCAGTTTCTTCTTGTACTTGGTGTAGTTCCAGTGACGGATAGCGTCGGGGAGAAATTCATTATCGTTCTTTAGTGTGTCGTGGTGAGTGTCAAAGAGGTTTTCTACATTCCAGCTCATGATACGAAGGGGAATTCGTTCTTCGGCGGAAGACTTCTTTTGGGAAACAGATTGTTTATTGCTGAACGATTCTTTTTCGGTAAGGGAAGTTTGCTTTGCAAAAGAAGTTTGCCCTATGATATAAGAGGGCACGAAAAAGAGCATTATAATAAAGATGACGGTCATAGCAAATCTTTTTCTGCTATCACCATCATCTTTTCTATGATGTCTTACCTGACTGTTATTTCTTGGCAGGAACATGTGCCAGAATATCCAACAGGTGCTTCCAGAACTTCTCAACGGAAGGGATGTGCATCCGTTCGTCGGGAGAGTGTACTCCGGTGAGAGTAGGTCCGAAAGAGATCATATCTAAAGTCGGATACTTGTCGAGGAACAAACCGCATTCCAGTCCTGCGTGAATTGCTTTCACTTTCGCCTCTACACCGAAAAGTCGTTTGTAAGATTCTGCTGCCACTTCGAGGATAGCTGAATGAGGATTCGGCTTCCATCCCGGATAACCTTCACCGAAGGTCACATCAGCGCCTGCCAGCTGGAAGACGGCACGCACCGTATTCGCCATGTCATTGCGTGCAGATAAGATAGAGCTGCGTTGGCTGGTTTCGATGCGGATAATATGATTCGGTTTCATTTTGACAGAAGCAAGGTTGGTTGAAGTCTCTACCAGTCCGGGGATATCCTGACTCATGGCATATACACCGTGAGGAGCAGCATACAATGCTTTCAGCAAGCGGGTAGTAGTATCCTGGTCGATAGCCATTTTACGGGGAGTTTCCGATTCAAGAACCAGTTTCAGGTCCGGTTCGGTGACGGCCAGTTCGTTTTCTACTTCACTGGTGAAGATATTCAGTTCCGTGCGGACGTCATGTTTGGCATCTTCGGGAACTGCACAGATGGCGTATGCTTCGCGGGGGATGGCATTGCGCAGGTTACCTCCGTTGATTTCGCAGAGATACAGGTCCTGCCGGTTAGCCATTCGGGACAGGAATCGGTTCAGTATCTTGTTTGCATTGCCCCGTCCCAAGTGAATATCACCACCGGAGTGACCGCCTTTCAGTCCTTTTACTTCTACTTTAAAGAAAAAGTATCCTGCGGGGACTTCTACTTCTTTATAACTAAACTCTGCAACGGAGTCGATACCTCCGGCACATCCGATAAAGATTTCTCCTTCATCTTCGGAGTCGAGGTTCAGCAGAATATCACCGCTCATGAAACCTTCTTTCAGCTCGAAAGCTCCGGTCAGACCGGTTTCTTCATCTACGGTAAACAGGCATTCCAGCGGGCCGTGCTCGATGTTGTCATCCGCCAGGATAGCCAGTTCGGTAGCTACACCGATACCGTTATCAGCTCCGAGGGTAGTTCCTTTGGCTTTCAGCCATTCTCCGTCTATTTCTGTTTCGATAGGGTCGGTAAGGAAGTCGTGCTGTACATCATTGTTCTTTTCGCACACCATGTCGATGTGCGATTGCAATATGACAGTCTGAAGGTTTTCTTTGCCCGGAGTGGCGGGCTTTTTGATCAGTACGTTTCCTGCTTCATCTACATTGGTCTCCAGGTTATGTTTTACTCCGAATGCCTTTAGGTAGGCAATTATTTTCTCTTCCTTCTTGGAAGGACGCGGCACTTGGCAGATTTCCTCAAAATACTTGAATACGCCAGCCGGCTTAAGGTCTTTTTTTTCCATGCTTTTTTCTTTTATAATAGGAATAGGAGGTTCATTTTGGTTCCTCTTATTGCTAAATATGGTTAATTTGCTTGACTTATCTGAACTCATTTCTCATTAAAGCCTATCTTTGCACTCACAAAATTAATAGAAATGGTTGAGACTATACTGATAACTTTGTTAATAGTTGCTATTTCCCTGCTATTATTGGGGGTGAAAGTATTCTTTACGAAGGGGGGAAAGTTCCCGAATGGTCATGTGAGCGGTAATAAAGAGTTGCGTAAGAAAGGAATCGGTTGTGCGCAGTCGCAGGATCGTGAAGCACAAAAGAAATCACGTTTTTCTATTGATGAGTTGGAAAAAGCCTTGAACGATAGTATGAACTAATTAATTAAAAACAATATTTTAGAGTTATGAATAGAATAAACTACCTCATGAACGGTTTAGCTGCACTTGCGTTTATCGTTTTATTCTCACAATGCGCCGGCAAAGCTGATAATCAAGTTGCAACTACTCCGGCTTCGGCTAATGCAGAATTGTCTGGAATGAAAATAGCTTATGTTGAAATAGATACCTTGTTGGCTAAATACAATTTCTGTATTGACTTGAATGAGGCTATGGTAAAGAAGAGCGAAAATGTTCGCATGACGCTGAATCAGAAGATGACAGCTTTGAACAAAGAAAAACAGGAATTCCAAAAGAAATATGAAAGCAATGCTTTCCTGTCACCGGAAAGAGCTCAGCAGGAATACAATCGTTTGGCTAAAATGGAACAGGATTTGCAGGAATTGAGCAACAAACTTCAAAATGGTCTGATGGAAGACAATAATGCTAACAGTTTGCTTTTCCGTGATTCTATCAACGCTTTCCTGAAAGAATATAATAAGACTCGTGGATATAGCCTGATCTTCAGCAACACAGGTTTCGATAATCTGCTTTATGCTGATAGTGCATATAATATCACAAAAGAAATTGTAGATGGATTGAATGCCAGATATTCATCTGCTAAGAAATAAAAAACGTCTTTTTTAGGCCCTTGGGTTTCCTAAGGGCATTCATGATTTTAATAAATTGATGCCTGTTCAAGACTGAGAAGCTTTGAACAGGTTTTTTTATTTCTCTTCTTTTGCTTCTTCCTGTGGAATGCGGAAAGCGGTGTAAAGTTCAAGTACGGCAGCGATAGTCAGACAGGCAATCCATTCATTTCCACGGGTGGTAAACATGAAAGCTCCCGTCAGTATCAGCGCAAGTGCTCCGAATATCTGCTGGATGCGCAGACGTTTTAAAATTTTGCTTTTTCCTTTAACCGGTGTGTTTACTTGTGCCAGAGCAATGAATCCGGCTCCGATGGTATAAATATAAGGAGCATAGTTCCATCCGGTGATATATACAGCAGCCCCTGTGAGAGCCATGATTGCGCCTACGGCGAAAAGTGCGGGTACTAATTGTTTCATTTATTATCTTCAAAAACGTAAATATCTTCGTTGGGCTTCTTCATCAGATACTTTTCACGTGCCACCTGTTCGATAGCATCCGGATTGCTGTTCAACTCGTTGAGACGTTTGGTGTTCTCTTCGTAGTCCGCCCGGTATTTTTCTATCTCTTCTTTCAGCTGGCTGATTTCGCGTTCGTATCCCAGACGGCGGAACAGGCTGTTCTCGTCCAGGAAACCAATGATAACAGCAAATGCAACGACGGTGATAAGATACTTACGTCGGCATATGAAACTCCAGATAGTGATCAGTTTATCCATAACTTCTCTTTTTTATATCCGCAAAGATAAAACTAATAACTTAAAAACTTACCGCTTTAGGTTCAAAACTTCTTTCTCTATCCTTTATTACTTATCACTTTTTTGTGTACATTTGCACTGAAAGCGAAAAATCAAAAAAAACAGAGAGAATCCCGGATATGGAGAACTATATTGTATCAGCTCGTAAGTACCGTCCGTCCACATTCGAATCGGTGGTGGGACAACGAGCGCTGACTACTACATTAAAGAATGCAATCGCTACCCAGAAATTGGCTCATGCTTATTTGTTTTGCGGACCGCGCGGGGTGGGAAAGACTACTTGTGCACGTATCTTCGCCAAAACCATCAACTGTATGACGCCTACTGCCGATGGTGAAGCCTGTAACGAATGCGAATCGTGTGTGGCTTTCAACGAACAGCGGTCGTATAATATCCATGAACTTGATGCCGCTTCCAACAATTCGGTGGATGATATCCGTCAATTGGTGGAACAGGTGCGCATCCCGCCACAGATCGGTAAATATAAGGTATATATTATCGATGAGGTGCACATGCTCTCGGCTTCCGCTTTCAACGCATTCCTGAAAACATTGGAAGAACCTCCCCGCCACGCTATCTTTATTCTGGCTACGACGGAGAAGCATAAGATTCTTCCGACTATCCTTTCCCGTTGCCAGATTTATGATTTTAACCGGATCAGTGTCGAAGATACGGTGAATCATTTGTCGTACGTTGCTGCAAAAGAAAATATTACGTCAGAACCCGAAGCGCTGAATGTCATTGCAATGAAAGCGGATGGAGGTATGCGTGACGCTTTGTCTATCTTCGATCAGGTAGTGAGTTTTACGGGAGGGAATATTACTTATAAGAGTGTTATTGAGAACTTGAACGTTCTCGATTACGAATATTATTTCCGTCTGACGGATTGTTTTTTAGAAAACAGGGTAAGTGATGCCTTGTTGCTTTTCAATGATGTGCTGAATAAAGGATTTGACGGTAGTCACTTCATCACCGGATTATCTTCTCATTGCCGGGATTTGCTGGTCAGTAAGGATGCAGCTACCTTGCCATTACTGGAAGTAGGGGCGAGCATACGTCAGCGTTATCAGGAACAGGCGCAGAAATGCCCGTTGCAGTTTCTTTACCGTGCGATGAAACTTTGCAGTGATTGTGATTTGAATTACCGTGCCAGCAAGAACAAGCGCTTACTGGTGGAACTGACCTTGATACAGGTTGCCCAGCTTACCACCGAGGGGGATGACGTAAGTGGTGGGCGTGGCCCTAAGCAGACCATAAAACCCGTATTCACCCAACCTGCCGCAGCTCAGCAGCCGCAGGTCGCTTCTGCACCGTCTGCTCAACAGACTACTGTTCATACTGCTCCGTCTCCGGCTATTGCACCGTCTGCCGCTAATACTGCTGTGCGTCAACCGCAGGTATCTGTTGCTTCGGGGGCTGCTGCTCCGGCAAATACTGCTTCCGCGCCGTCACAGAGTGTTGGAATCTCTTCGATTTCCAAAGAGGAACGGAAGATTCCTGTGATGAAGATGTCTAGTTTGGGAGTATCTATCAAAAATCCGCAACGTGATCAGGCTGCTCAGAATACAGCCAAAACCAATGTTGCTCAGGTGCAAACACAGCCGGAAGAAGACTTTATTTTCAATGACAGAGATTTGAATTATTACTGGCAGGAATATGCGGGACAGTTACCCAAAGAACAGGTGGCCATTGCAAAGCGTATGCAAGTGATACGTCCGGTATTGTTGAATAATTCGACTACTTTTGAAGTAGTGGTCGATAATGAGATTGCTGCTAAAGATTTTACAGCTTTGATTCCGGAATTACAGACTTATCTTCGTGGAAGATTGAAGAACAGCAAAGTGGCGATGACAGTGCGGGTAAGTGAACCTGCAGAAACTGTTCGGGCGGTTGGTCGTGTCGAGAAGTTCCAGATGATGGCACAGAAGAATCAGGCGCTGATGCAACTGAAAGATGAGTTCGGACTCGAATTATATTAATGTACTGATTTCTATAAGATTTCCATCCGGATCTTTAAAGTAAATGCTCCGGATGGCTATGAAAGCAATACTAATGCAAACGTTGATTCATTCTGTCACCGTATCCGTCGCTATACCTTTCTTCCGGCATAATGATCCATAGAATAAGATAAATAATAATTCCTGCAAAAGCAGTGAAGATGGTGGCTAGTGCATAGACTATTCTTACTAAAGTAGGGTCCCATCCGAAGTATTCGGCTAAACCTCCGCATACTCCGGCTATCATTCGTTCCTTTCTGGAACGAGTCAGTTTTTTGTTGTTTTCCATAAAGCGATTGTATTAATAAAAAATAAGTCCTGTAAATCTTTCGCTTTACAGGACTTGTCTTTTAAAATTTCTTGGGGGTGGAAGACCGGACTCGAACCGGCGACATTCAGAACCACAATCTGACGCTCTAACCAACTGAACTACATCCACCATGTCTGCGTTTCTCTAACGCGGTGCAAAGATAGATATTATCTTTAAATCTCCAAAAGATTCTGCTACTTTTTTTTATAAAAAAGATATTCTTTTATTCCCCGATTATGCTTGCTGAAGAGGGATCGCGCATCATTTGCAAAGATTCTCAGAGAGTTACGTGCATTTACGGAAATGGAGTCAGTGGGGAAATTAATTGGTAGTAATTGATGATTCTTTTTTCCTGATTGAGCGGGACGGGCTGTCCATACTAGGCTATATTCGCAATGGTTGAGTCGGGTGGTACTATCTTTTACTAATTCCATTTTTACCATCAGGCCGCCATCCGTGCGACGGGCGGACATATTGGAAATATAATTCCCCAGTGAATATACTACCAGATGCTTCCCGTTTGTCAGACTGTCTTTGCGAACTTCGATAGGCTGCACAACATGAGGATGACAACCGATTATGTGATTTACTCCTTTTCGAAGCAGCCAATCGGTCAGAAACTTCTGTTCTTTGTCAGGGAGTGACTGGTATTCGATTCCCCAATGCATACAAGCAATAATTGCATCGGGATTCATTGTTTTACTTGCTTCGATATCTTTGGATATAATGGTCGTATCAGTATAATTGACGATGTTGGGCGGAGTGACAGGGATTCCGTTTGTTCCGTATGTATAGTTGAGTATGGCAATGCGGAAGCCTTTTTTTTCTAATAAAAGAGGGTATTTATTTTCACGCTCTTCAGCGTTGAGGTACGTTCCGGCGTGTGGAATTTTTAAGGAGTCTATTAATTGTATAGTGCGTTCCAAGCCTTTTCTGCCACGGTCGAGACTATGGTTATTGGCGGTTATCAGTACATTGAATCCGGCATTATGGATAGCGGTCAGATATTCATCGGGAGCGCTGAAAGCGGGATAGCCTTTGTACGGTTTTCCTCCGAGAGTAACTTCCAGATTAGCTATGGCAAAGTCAGCACTTTGGATTTCGTCTTTGACATATTCAAAATAGCTGGAATAATCGTAGCCTCCTGTCGCAGTACGTGCAGCGTTAATTTGTCCTTGATGCTGCATAAGGTCTCCTGCAAAAAGAAGCGAAAGGGTGTCTGTTTGCAGGCTGTCGGTTGTCAGTATCTGTGTGGTAGTATCATTTTCTTGCGCTTTGCTGATACAAGAGAATTGTGTAACCAGAAGAAGGGATACTAATAGTTCTTTCATACGTTCAAGAGGATTATAATGTCTTTTCGAGAATGATTGTTACTTAGGCAGGAAACGGACATAATAAGAGAGGGAGAATCGTAATTGTTTTCATAACTGTCAGATTAAGGGAAGGAAAAGGACAGTGAAACACATTTCACTGTCCTTCAATATTCTACTTGTAAATAGCTTTTTTACCGGCTAAAAGTGTATTTTTCATTAATGATACAATCGTCATCGGACCCACGCCGCCCGGTACGGGAGTGATGAATGAGCACTTAGGCGCTACCTCATCAAACTTCACATCGCCTGTCAGCTTGAAGCCGGATTTTTTGCTGGCGTCCGGCACGCGGGTAGTACCTACGTCGATTACCACTGCACCTTCTTTGACCATTTCTTCTTTCACAAAGTTGGGTTGTCCCAGAGCAGCAATAATAATATCAGCTTCCTGACATTCTTTTACCAAGTCTTTGCTGCGGCTGTGGCATACAGTAACAGTTGCATCTCCCGGATACGCTTTCTGCATCATCAGTGAAGCCATCGGCTTGCCTACAATGTTGCTGCGGCCGAGTACAACACATTTCTTTCCCGACGTCTCTATCTCATAACGTTTCAGCAGTTCGAGAATACCGTTCGGGGTGGCAGATACATAGCAGGGAAGTCCGATAGACATACGCCCCACATTGATAGGGTGAAATCCGTCTACATCTTTACGATAGTCGATCGTTTCGATAACTTTCTGTTCGGAGATATGTTTCGGTAACGGGAGCTGTACGATAAATCCGTCTACATCGTCGTCATTATTCAGTTCGCATACTTTGGCGAGTAGTTCTTCTTCGGTCACGTCACTTTCGTAACGGATGAGGGAAGATTTGAATCCACATACTTCGCAGGCTTTTACTTTGGCGGCTACATACGTTTCGCTGCCACCATCATGTCCTACAAGGATTGCTGCCAGATGCGGGCGTTTGCCGCCACGAGCAACAATTTCGGCTACTTCGGCTGCAATCTCTTGTTTCACTTGTTCGGAAATGGCTTTTCCGTCTATCAGAGTCATATTTTCAGAGTATTTATTGGTGATGGACAAAAGTAAAATAAATAACTGAACTCTCCAAAAGGAATGGACTTTTTGTGGAGAGGGGACAGCGGAACATATTGGAATGCGAGTAGGAAAGAAGGCAAAAAGAACAAGGGAAAGCTCTGATTTTCAGGTAAGAAAAACAGAGCCTCTGTTTAGGTGAAACGGAGGCTCTGTTTACATCAATCAGAGGCTCTGTTCGGGTGAAATGGAGCCTCTGTTTGGTCTTGTCAGATCATGTTCTTATTTGTCAGCAATTTGCCTTTATACTCTCCGGTCAATGTACGGAGGAAGGCGACAATCTTATCTACTTCCGGTTGTGGCAGGTCGATGCCTAACTGATATTTGGCCATGGCGCGAACCGCATCATCCATAGTAGCCATGCTGCCGTCGTGGAAATAAGGAGCGGTCAGTTCAATATTTCTCAATCCCGGCACTTTGAAGCGGTGACGGTCACGCTCTGCTTTTGTCTGCTTGAATCGTCCGTTGTCTTCTTCAGTCATTTCTGCCTGACGGTCTGCGAAATAATCATGCTGTACACCGATCAGTTCATAAGATTGTCCTCCGAGGATTTCTCCCACATGACAAGTCGCACAGTCATATTTCTTGAAAAGGTCGTATCCGGCGATTTCATCTGCGGTGATGGCATCTTTCTGTCCTTTCAGATAACGGTCGAAACGTGAATTAGGAGTCAGCAATGTCTTTTCGAATTCCTGAATAGCATTTGTGATATTCTTTTCGTTCAATCCGTCGGGATATACTTCGTTGAATGCCACTACGAAATTCTTGTCTTCTGCCAGTTTGCTGATGATCTGATCGAATGACTCGCAAGCCATTTCTACCGGATTCAATGGAGGGCCGGCAGCTTGTTCTGCCAGAGTTCCGGCACGTCCGTCCCAGAATTGAACAAAGTTATAGGCAGCATTGTATACGGTCGGAGCATTGACGCCGCCCAACTGACCGCCTACTCCTTCAGAATACTGCTTGTTGTCAACGCCACCGGTATCCAGACCATGACAGCTGGCACATGAAACGGTGTTGTCTGCCGATAAGCGGGTGTCGTGATACAACAGATTTCCTAAGACCACTTTGCGTACATCGACTGAGATCGAGTCGGCAATAGGACGAATCGGTTCGTTAATGAAATCAGGTGCTACTGCCACATCGGTATACAGTCCCATGCGGTGATGTTTTACCCAGCTCAGTGCTACCTCTTTCTTTGCATCATTGAAAGAAGCTCCCCAATGTACAAGGTAATACTTTGCCTGCGGCATCTTTCCGTCGAGGATTACTTTTTCTACTTTAGCCAGATCAACCGGATTGAGAGGGCGTCCTTCCTTCATGTCTTTCTCCATCTGAGTCATGTCGAAAGCGCGATAGGCTTTGCTCACGTCTTCCATTACAATTTTTCCGGCTACAGGCATATTTGCATAGAACGGTAGTTCCGGCGTCGAGGTATGGCATCTCAGGCATCCTGCATCCGTAATCATCTGTTGCATCTGCACGTTTGCTTCCAAATCGGCAGAAGGCACCCGATGCATCAGTCGGTAAATGACTGCCAATGCCGCCACGACTACCAATAATGCTACGATTAGTTTTGTACTTCTCTTCATTTCACATTTGTTTTTTGAGGTTAGTTATTACGATTATATAAATGTACGCTTTGTTGGGCCGCCGGCAGGTAATTGACTCCATACCAGCACATTTGTAAAGCGAGGAAAGAGATAATGAGCAGGGCATAGAGAGTTTTCCGTCCGGTTCTTCTGAACAGGCGGAGGTGAATGTAGAGCAAATATCCCATCCAGGTGATGGCTGCCCAAGTTTCTTTGGGGTCCCAGCTCCAGTAGTTTCCCCAAGCCTCCTTTGCCCAGAGAGCCCCGAGCAGCATACCGATGGAAAGAAAGGCGACACCTGCGTAAACCAGATTGTCTGCTGTGTGCAGGTATTCTTCTTTATGACGGAACAGTCCGGTCAGGGCGATGATGAAAGCACATCCCAGAACGGAATAAGAGAACATATATACGGTCACATGCGGGATGAACCATACACTTTGCAGCGCCGGCATCAATGACTGATCGTGTATCTCGGGCTTCATCAAATTAATGATCACAAAAACTGTAGAAAGTAACGTCGAGAAAGAGAGAATCCAGCGATACTTCCATCTGATATAGGTTAGCAATCCTGCTATTCCCATAAAGAATGAATACCACAATCGGGTTTCTCCCATAGTGCGTAATGGAGGGCGCTGGAGGAATATCCATAATCCGGCAATAAATATTCCCAATATAATAATGCCGCCGGAAGTAAAAACGATTGCCACCTTACTCTTCGATGATGAACGAAGGGCAAATACAGCTCCTGCCAACCATAAGCAGATGGATACTGCTGCAAATACATAGAAGTTATCCCAGTTTATCATACGCTTTAGCTCCGTTTATAAATAAAAGAACTGCTCCTGCAAGCATCATCAGAATACCCGTTACCATCACATATTTCCAGGGCTGTTTTACGACCTGTAGAATGCAGTAGTTGCTTTCGTTGCCTTTTGTTATGTCGTATCCGGTGAGGTAGACGTCTTCCCCCAGTCGGTAGGAATAGGGATGGTTTACTTCCAGCAGAACGTTCTCATTCCCCAAACGTACATTGGCGGAAAAGCGGGAAGGACGTCCGTTCGGGTAATATTCTACAGCGAACGAATTGAGTTCCATATCATAATCTAAATAGTAAGATGTGCCATTCATGTCGAATGCCTCATGCGTTGGTTCACCTTTATATAAAGGTACGCGTAGTGTCCGTGTGTCACTGCTACCTAGAAATCCGGCAAACAGAGCCAGCCATAAACCTGCATGATTCAGAATAAAGCGCCAGCGTGCTTGTTTGCGATGCCGACAGGCGTGGATGGTGATCATCGCCAGATTGCTTAATAATAATAAGAGTATAGAAATGAATATCCATGAAGTCATGAAATTGTAACATCCCAATGAGGCTGATATTCCATTGCGCATTTCGGCTTCCGGTTCAGATAGCTGGGGGAAAAGTCCTATGATCAGGCAACCACCGATAAACAGACTGATAGATAAAACACTGGCTTTGGATGAACCGAGAAAACGGGTGATTCTTAGATTATTATATTCTTTATATAGTATCCATAACAGGAAAAGCCAGATCGCCGCAAAGATGATATTCAGCGGAAAGGCGAGAAAAGAAACAGGAAAGTTTCCTGTGAACAGCTGCATGGCTGCTGCTAATAAAATGTAACCTGCTACATATACATAGTACATATTCGTGCTTCTGTTTTGTTATCTTTTGCAAAGTAAAGAAATAAAAATGAATATTCATATAAAACCTTTATAAAATTGTAATCATTACAAGTGAATAGTGATATTAATATGGTTTTAGGATAATCTTTCAGTGTAGTTGTTGGCGAAAGGAGAGGGGATATGGAAGCTAAAGCTGCGCTTTACAAGGTATAAAGCTATGCTTTAGGGAGTGAAAAGCATAGCTTTATACCTTGTAAAATGCAGTGTTTTATATTGGGTTTATCATGGCGGGAGTAATCACTACAAGAGCCTGTGAAAAGTGAAAACTTGAAAAGTTGAAGTTGCCAGGTAAAAAGCTGATTGATATAGGAAAGTGAAATCTGTAATACCAAAAATAAAGGAGGAAGCCTAAGCCTCCTCCTTCTATCTGAAACAGAATAAAATTCTTTTTATTTTTTCATTTTCGGCATCATCTTGCCCATTTTGCTGCTGGTTACCATCTTCATCATTTTGCGAGTTTGGTCGAACTGTTTCAGCAAACGGTTTACTTCCTGAATAGTTGTTCCGCTACCTTTAGCGATACGTGTACGGCGTGAGCCATTCAATATTTCCGGATTGGAACGTTCTGCCGGAGTCATGGAATAGATGATTGCTTCGATACTTTTGAAAGCATTGTCGTCGATATCGATATCTTTGATAGCTTTGCCTACGCCCGGGATCATGGATGCAAGTTCTTTCAGATTACCCATCTTCTTGATCTGGGCAATCTGGCTGAGGAAGTCGTTGAAGTCGAACTGATTCTTGGCAATCTTCTTTTGCAGACGTTTGGCCTCTTCTTCGTCATACTGTTCCTGAGCACGTTCTACCAGTGAAACGATGTCACCCATACCGAGGATACGGTCTGCCATACGTGCCGGGTGGAACTGGTCGATAGCATCCAGCTTTTCACCTGTACCCACAAATTTAATCGGCTTGTTGACTACCGAACGGATAGAAAGGGCCGCACCACCACGGGTGTCACCATCCAGTTTGGTCAGTACCACACCGTTGAAGTCCAGACGTTCGTTAAATTCTTTGGCTGTATTGACGGCATCCTGTCCTGTCATGGAGTCTACCACGAACAGAATTTCGTCCGGATTGATTGCTTCCTTGATAGCGGTGATCTCGTTCATCATCTGTTCGTCTACGGCCAGACGTCCGGCTGTATCGACGATTACGAGGTCATATCCTTTGGCTTTAGCTTCTTGAATGGCGTGTTGTGCAATCTCTACCGGATTTTTGCTGTCCAGTTCTGAGTACATCGGCACTTCAATTTGTTCTGCCAATACACGCAACTGTTCGATAGCTGCCGGACGGTAAACGTCACAAGCTACCAGTAATGGTTTGCGATTCTTCTTTGTTTTCAGCATGCGTGCCAACTTACCGGAGAAAGTAGTCTTACCCGAACCTTGCAGACCTGACATCAGGATTACTGCCGGACGGGATTCGAGGTTGATTTCTACCGTCTCGCCACCCATCAACTGGGTTAGTTCGTCGTGCACAATCTTCACCATCAACTGGCTTGGCTTCACAGCCGTAAGTACATTCTGACCGATGGCTTTTTCCTTCACCGTGTCAGTGAAAGTTTTTGCAACCTTGTAGTTAACGTCGGCATCAAGCAATGCCTTACGTACATCTTTCAGCGTCTCCGCCACGTTAATTTCGGTGATTTTGCCTTCACCTTTCAGAATCTTGAATGACCGTTCTAGTCTTTCACTTAAATTATCGAACATAGTTGTTTAATTACGAATTAATTATTTGAGCCTGCAAATGTACAAAAATCTCTTGTATTTATATCTTTTTATTCTGCCATTTTGCTTTTTTGAGGTAAATATAGCTTGTTATCAACAGCAAGGTATAGTACAGAATCTCAATCGTAAAGCAGATTTCAATCGGTGCTTTGAGCCACATTCCGACGAAAACGATGTAGGAACCGTAAATGGCAATCGTGATGGTTTCGAGCAACAGGGCTGCCTGCGTATTTCCTGTTCCGGAGATGCCGTTGAATACGACATTGGCTACTGATGCAATGAGCATGGCGCAGCAGATAACGTATACCGAAGGCACGGACTCGGTGATTAACGCTGCTTCGCTGGTATATACGGAGAGGAGGAACTGAGGAAACAAAACCGACAATCCCACCAGTCCTAGCATGATGAAGAACGAGAATCGGGCTATTTTATTGATAAGCGGCATGACGTATTGGATACCTCCTGCGCCGATGGCATTGCTGACAAGGCTGTTGGTCGTTGTTGCCAGTGCATTCACCGGAATCAGCAGTACGACGTAGATACTACGGACAATATTGGCAATGGCCAGTTCCCGTTGTCCCAACCGTTCTACGGCAACAAAGAACACGAACCAGGTCGCCATCGATAAGAAATATTGAAGCATCGTGAAGCAAGAAATGCTGAGAATACGCATCAGCAATGCCGGATCGAACGAGCGCAGACGATTCAGACCATACTTTTTCAAATCAACACTGATATATGTATAGATCAGGAAGAAGAGAATGGAAGAGGCTTCCGCCAGTACAGAAGCGATGGCAGCTCCCTTGATTCCCATTTCCGGCAGACCGAATTTACCAAAAATCAGTGCATAGTCCAATATGACGTTGGTTAATGCCATGACAACAGCATTGATGGTCAAGACCTTGGTACGTGTGATGCCGATGTACAGGGCACGGAACATGACATTGACAAACGAGAAGAAGAACCCGTAAATACGCCAGTCCAGAAACTCCATAGTGCCTTCGTAGATGGATTCGGAAGAAACCAGCAACCGCATGATATTTCCTCCGAACGCTTTGGTGAAGCCGAACATCAATATAGCTATCAACAGGAGGAACATAATCCCCTGAATCATTACAGGACCTACATCACTGTAGCGTCCTTCTCCATTGCGTCGTGCAATGACAATTTGTGATCCTGTGCTGAATCCGAAAGCGATGGTGAATATACATATATAAAATAGTCCACCCATAGCCGAAGCTCCCAGGGCCACTTCACTAACGTGCCCTAAGAATGCGGTATCGGTGACATTGATGACATTTTGCGCCAGCAAGCTGAGTAGTATCGGGTAACTGACACTCCAAATCTGTTTGTTGGTATACATAATTAAGCGTTTAAGTTTACAGTTTGCAAAGATAGCGCTTTATTCCGATTCTGAAGCAATGGGATAGGTGAAAACAATTTCCGGGCCTTCCGTTCCCCGGGCGTTTACCTGATAGCTTCCTCCGAAGTAAGCCAGCAATAACTGGTTGATCTCATGCCTGATGCCGGTCTCCTGTGAGGTGAAAGCCTCGTCCGCCAATGGAGAGTTGAGAATGCGGAAATAAAGCATTTCGCCTTTCCGGCTTAATGTAAAGCGGATAATCCGTTCCTCCTGTTGTCCCTCCGTTTCATGTTCATGCGGATAGGTCAGGGTACTGAGCAGAGCGTATCCCAATCGGGTGGTATCTGTGCGAAGGGACAGTGACTCGACTTCCGGAGTGAAGCGGACTTGAATGCCTGTCTTTTCATTATTCATGCGTGCCATGTAGCATACTTCGTTACAAAGTGCGACGGCATCATAGTCTTGTATCTGGAACTTCATCATTTTGGCTTCCAGACGAGACAGGTCGAGTACATCATTGACCAGTCTCATTAATCTTTCTGAGCTTTGGTGGATGATCGCCGAGTATTCTTCTCTTGTTTTTTCATCTATATTCGGTTCGCTGGCTATGAGTTGCGAGAAACCTACCACGTTGTTGAGCGGGGTCCGGATGTTATAACTCATGTTTGACAGGAAGCGATTTTTTATTTCGTTGGTTACTCGTACCGTTTCCGCTGCTTTGCGTATTTCGCTCTCGGAATATTTTAGGGCTTTGCGGATTTTGGAGAGCCGGAATAGGGAAATAAATAATACGATCAGAATGGCACTGATTACGATCAGGCTGATCAGACGTATTTGGTTGGTCTGCTTTTGTTGTTCCAGTTCTATCTTATCCAGATTATAGCTTTTTTTGATTTGCTCCATTTGGGTGTTGGAGAGTGCCATGGCAGCCGAGTCCTTGATGGCCAGTGCCTGTTGGTAGAGAGTTGTCGCTCTGTTATTATCTCCGGCTTCCACCCATATTTTAGCCTGTTTCAGCAGTTGTTCGGCATAGTCGCTGGTGAAATCTTTCTTGAGCATAGTTAATGTCGTGTCGATGTAGGCTGATGCCTGCTGATATTGTTTGATACTCTGATAGTATTTCGCATAGATGTCGTAGTAGAGCACCTTATACATGAAATAGGTATTTTCAGTCAGATACTTTTTAGACTTTTCTATATGTGAATAAGCAATTTGGGGCTGATTGGTATTCAGGTAATAATGCGCATAGAAAATCTCGTTGAAAATGAATACGTCTGCAAATCCGTCTTTTAGAGATGGATTGTCAATGATGAATTTACGGAGTACATTTTCCAACTCTTGCAGGTATTTCAGTTGCCTGTAATTGTCCTTCATTTCTTTGGTTACGGATATGAGCTGTGACAGGACGGAGATATGGACTACCGCATTGCCATTCTTTGGAAGTAGCCTGTAGGCTTCTTCCAATGCTTTGAGCCCCTCGTCCCAGCGCTGGCTGCCGATATATGCGTTGGACAGGCACTGATAAGCAGCTACCGTTCCACGGTTATTGTCAATATCAAGGGCTTTCTGTTTCATCTTGTTTGCTTCGCTGATGGCAAGCTCATATTGTTCGGTAAAGGTGTATAGGTCAATCTGAAAGCGTCGGGCGTCGAAGAAATAATCCCATAAACCGGATTTTTGTACCAACGGTTCCATCTTGACTATCCATTTGGCTACACTATCCTGTTCGCAACGGTTGTAATAATACAACAAATGATAATAAGCGGCTAAACTGGCATACTTGTCATTTTTCAGTTTTAACGCTTCCTGCATCAGCGAATCCGAATACTGGATACATTTGTAGTTGTTCTGCTCTATCTTGATAATGTCGTTCAGGGTAGAGAGGCGTGTGGTGTCATGCGGCAGCGTTTGCAACACTTGCAGCAGACTGTCTGAGGCTGTATCGGTGTTTGCATAGCCCGACAGTAGGCCATAGCAGGTGATGATCAGTAATATCAGTCGTTTCATCGTGTTTCCTCCTTCTTTATCTGCGCATGGCAAATCGGGTGTGTGAACAGAAAACGTGCTCCTTTGTCATAGTCCGGGTCGATCCATATTTTGCCTCCCAGTTGCTCGATGATAAGCTGGCAGATAGATAATCCGAGTCCTGTGCCTTGTGCGTTTTCATCGAGCTTTTCGAAGCGGTTGAATATCTTGTTCTGGTTCTCCTTGGAGATTCCGCAACCGGTATCACTAACGGAGAAAAGGGCCGTATCTTCCGTTTGTTTCACCAGTTCCAGGGTGATAGTGCCTTGTGCAGTAAACTTTGTGGCGTTGATAAGCAGATTGATCAGTACTTGTTGCAGGCGGGCACTGTCCGTGGTCAGCTTCAGTGAACTGAGAGAGGTGGAAAACCGTACTTCCGCTTGAGTCTGCTTTATTTTCTCTACCATGTCGATGACATTTCTGCATAGCGCTACAATATCACACTCGTTGAATTTGAATTGCATTTTTCCAATTTCAAGGCTGGATAAGTCAATTACATCATTAATCAGTTTGAGCAGCAGTTCTGAGTTCTGCTGGATGATATCGTTGCACTGTTGTTTCGTTTCGTTGTCGATGGATTCTTCTGTCAGAATAGCTGAAAAACCGGATAAAGCATTGAGCGGAGTACGAATCTCATGGCTCATATTGGAGAGAAAAAGGCTTTTGGTGTGGATAGACTTTTCTGCTTGTTTCTTGGCTTTTTCCTGTTCCTGTTGTGATTGCAGAAGACGATTGTTGGTGCGCTTGATGCGGAAAATGGCAATGATGATCAGTACTACGATCACTAAGATCACAGACAGACTCCAATAATAGAGATTTTTTTGTATGTTGATATAATTAAGTTCGCTTTTATCTATCTGATACAGGGTATGCAGTTCGTTTATCTGGCTGAGATAACTTTGGGCGTCCAATGAATCTTTGAGATGATTAATCTCCTCATAAATCTTGCACGCCTCTTGTTTCTGATTCATAAGTACCAGGACTTTGGCGCGTTCCTGTAATAACTGAACATGTCTGAATAAAGCCGTTTTCTTTGTTATGGTGAGTAATTCTTCATATTCTTTCAGCGCTTTATCATATTCTTTTGACTCAATATGATAGCCGGCATACATATAGTTGCTGATTGAAGAATAGTAGGGATACGGATATTTTTCGTAGATGGAGTCCAGCTGTTTCAGATACTCCAGTGCTTTTGGAAGGTTGTTTGTCTGTATATAATAATAGGCATAGCTGCAAGGCAGATAGAAGTCATCGGGCAAACCTGATTCTTTATGGTAAAGAGACTCCAGATAGGCAAAATCTTTTTCGATATCTGTCATTTGCCTGTATTTGAGTTTGCTCAGGATCAAATGAAACATGCTTGTCTTAAGATATGGAATACTTGCCGGAATTTTTTGCATTATTTTCAAGGATTCCTCATAAGACTCTATAGCAGACTGGGGATTTCCCGAACTTTGGTAGGTGTCTGCAAGGGCACGCAATGCCAGTGCCGTTCCGAAAGGATAATCTATAGCTTTGGCTTGCTGATACATTGAGTTGGCGTTGTTGACTGCCAGACTGATATTTCCTTCCGTAATTAATGCCTGAACTGCCATCATTTTCAATGGAAACAGAATATGATATTCTTGCTGCTTTTCAAGTTCGGGGCTTAAGAGCTTTTCCCATAAGATGATGCTGTCCGTTGTAATATCGATATTTGTATTGAAAGAAAGATCATGCTCGACAAGTGGCTGGAGTAAGGTAAGTCGTTCTTTGTTCAGGTTTGTTGCATGGAGAGCCGCCGATATGAATATGGCTGCAATGAGTGCTATTATATGCTGTAAATTACTATTCACTATTTTGTTTACTCGTATGGTGATGTGCAAAAGAAATAAAAAGAGCGAAGACTGGCAAGCAATCTTCACTCTTTTTTATAGAATTATTTTCTTTTGAGGATCTCCCGTGCCCCAGGACCTTCGTGGCTGGGGTAGCCGGGAGTATGATTTCTGCACCGGGGATCGGCATCTACCTTCAAACTGCGGTAATCATCTTTGGAACGTGTGATGTAATCGTCCAGCAAAGCACGATGCTCGGCGAGTATTTTGGAGTATTTAGGGTCTTTGGCAAGATTTTTTCTTTCACCCGGATCTTTTTTCATATCGTACAGTTCTTCTCCGTTGCCTTCCAGATAATGGGTGTATTTATATCTCGGTCCGCGCACCATGCGTCCGGGAGTGGTAACGTACTCATATTCGCTGTGCCATTCGGAGACAACATAAGGGTGGCTTTTCTTTTGTTTCTCTCCCCTTAGAGTCGGTGCAAGGCTGATGCCGGCTTTTTCTGCCGGAACGGCGATGCCTGCCAGGTCGCAAAGGGTGGGCAGGAGATCTAACGTCGGCTGTGTCAGCAGATGGTCTATAGGTTTCTTCTGCTGCTTGATGCCGGGACCGGCAAAGATAAACGGAACGTTGGTCATTTCATCATAGAAGCTGATATGCTTGGTCACCATGCGGTGGGATGCCATGCCGTCGCCGTGGTCCGCCATAATTACGACAATCGTGTTTCTTCCGGCAGGGGTGGAGTAGAGGGCTTTCAGTACGCTGTCTACTTGCTTGGACACCATCTTGGTGTAATGCTGGAAGGCGGCGATGTAGTGACGATAGTTTTCTTCGTTCCAATGGGCAGCCTGTGTCATGCGGCGGTGACTGCAACAGATATATTGTACGGGAGTCGGAATATTGCTCCAGTCTTCCACATCAAAGTTGTCCGGCAATTCGGGCAGCGGTCCGCTGATCGGCCGGTCGGTGTGTACTCCTGCGTTTTCGCCGATGAATCCGCAGATATTATGCGGGTTCTGAAAATCTGCAATGCAGATAAAAGGTTCTTTCGGAGGATTGCTGAGGTAGGCAACGGCATCCTCGCAGGTTCCTACATCCAGGAAACTGTCATTGTTGACCGGAAATTCGGGATCGGTGAATGGCTTGGCTACCGGTTCTTTATGTTTGAAGCCTCTCAGTGAGCCCATGTCGTGAGTCTTGCCGAAGTGTACGGCCTCATAACCGTTTTCGGAGAAGAGACTACCCAGTGTAGGTACGTTTTCCGGCAGGCGGCTGTTGATGGGTTCGCTGGAATTTGAACGTACATTGGTCTGGTGAGGCATCATGCCGCTCCATAATGCTGCGCGTGAAGGTTGGCTGAGGGGGCAGCCTACATAAGCGTTAGAGAAGATTACTCCTCTTGATGCTACTTCGTCAATGGGAAGTGTGCAGCCTTGTGTATGTCCGTAAGCGCCTACGACACGTTGTGTGAGATGGTCGCACTGGATAATCAGGAAGTTCGGCTTTTCTTGTGCCTGGGCTGCTGCGCCACAAAGGGCTAATCCCATGAATGGATAAATTGTTTTCATTCTTGGCTAGAATTAAGTAATTGATTGGGTAGCAAAAGTAGGAAAAAACAAAAAGCAAAAAAGGGCGGGGGAGTGGTTTTGGACGTAAATGAAAGTAATTTGTACAAAAATGAAATATGCGATGAACGATTCATGAGGAACAGCGAAGACCGCGATGAATAATAAATGAAAAGAATTAATGGAAATCATAAAAAGAACGGTGAATAAACTACGATTATTCATCGTCCAGTATATTCACCGTTCCTTATTTATGATCGTTTATTCTTGATCAGCTATTCATGCTCATCAGGAATTCGTCGTTGTCTCTTGTTTTTTCCAGACGGTCTTTTACGAAATCCATTGCTTCGATAGGATTCATATCTGCAAGGTATTTGCGTAATATCCACATGCGGTCGAGTGTTGTCTTGTCAAGCAGCAGATCGTCGCGACGAGTACTGGATGCGGTGATGTTGACAGCAGGGAAGATACGCTTGTTGGACAGGTTGCGGTCAAGCTGCAACTCCATGTTACCTGTACCTTTGAATTCTTCGAAGATAACTTCGTCCATTTTGGAACCGGTGTCGATCAGTGCGGTAGCGATGATAGTCAGCGAACCGCCGTTTTCGATGTTACGGGCAGCACCGAAGAAGCGTTTGGGCTTGTGAAGTGCATTGGCGTCCACACCACCGGAAAGTACTTTACCGGAAGCGGGAGATACAGTATTGTAAGCACGTGCCAGACGAGTGATAGAGTCAAGGAAGATCACTACGTCGTGTCCGCATTCTACCAGTCTTTTTGCTTTCTCGAGTACGATACCTGCGATTTTTACGTGGCGTTCTGCCGGTTCGTCAAAAGTAGAAGCGATTACTTCTGCGTTGACGCTGCGTGCCATGTCGGTTACTTCCTCCGGACGTTCGTCGATCAGCAGCATAATCATATATACTTCCGGATGATTAGCTGCGATGGCGTTGGCGATATCTTTCATCAAGATGGTCTTACCTGTCTTCGGCTGTGCTACGATCAGTGCACGCTGTCCCTTACCGATAGGAGCGAAAAGGTCTACAACCCGGGCAGACATGGAGTCTGAATAACCGCCTTTGCAGAGTCTGAATTTCTCGTCCGGGAAGAGCGGAGTCAAGTGTTCGAAAGGAACACGGTCGCGAACGAAAGCTGCGTCACGTCCGTTGATCTTTGACACCTTTACTAACGGGAAATATTTTTCTCCTTCCTTTGGCGGACGGATGATGCCTTCTACCACGTCACCGGTCTTAAGACCAAATAACTTAATTTGTGACTGTGATACATAAATATCGTCCGGAGAAGAAAGATAATTGTAATCGGAAGAACGGAGGAATCCGTATCCGTCCTGCATGATTTCCAGTACGCCTACTCCGCTGAGGATATCATCGAATTCATAAGGCTTTTCACGCTCGATCACTTTGCGTTCCGGCTGTTGTTGTACAGCCGGAAGGTTCTCGGCAGCGTTGTTCTGCTGTTGTGCAGGACGTTGTTGCATCAGAGGACGCTGGTTGTTGTTATTATTACGCTGGAAATTATTATTGTTGTTAGCATTTGCATTGTTATTGCCGGCGTTGTTATTGTTGTTGTCGCGCGGGCGGACAATGCGCTGGCGTTGTTGTGGTTGTGAATGCTGTTGTTGCTGTGGTTGTGGAGCTTGCTCGGGGGCGGCTTGTGCTGTTTCTGCCTTGGTCGCTTCGAATTTGCCGAAGAGTTCGGTCGGAAGCTCTATTTTTTCAGAAGGCAGGTCTTCGATTGGGATAAAGTCATCATCGTCTTCGCTGGATAAGATGGTACTTTCTTCGTCGATCACCGGTGCCGATTTCTTTTGCGGTTTGGCTATTACCGGTTTTTCTGCAACGGCAGGTTTGTTTTCTTTTACTTTCTTTTCTGTCTCCTGTGTCGGAGTTGCTTTTTCAGCCGCCGGTGCAACTACCGTTTTTTCCGCAACAGCTTTTTCTTCTGTTGGTTTCACTATCGGTTTTGCGTTTTCCACCTCCTTGTTTTCTGCTTTTTCAGCGATATTGGCGTCTTTGCGGGGACGGCCTACTTTGCGCTTAGGAGCAGCTTTCTCTGCCTTCGGTTCAGCAACGGGAGCTTCTTTGGCTTTGTTGGCAGCCTCTTCTTTAGGCTGTTGCTGAGGTTTGGCTGCAGGAGCATTTTCTTTATTTTTAGTAACTTCCGCATTTTTGGCTGCAGGTGCTACTTTCTCTTCTTTTTTAGGTGCGGCTGTGCGCGAACGCTTGTTTTTATCTCCTTTGCGTTCTTCTTTTAATTTCTCTGCGGCAACTTTCTTAGTGGCTCCGGCTATGGCTTGCTCATCAAGAATCTTGTATACAAGTTCTTCTTTCTTAAATGAGTCTGCTTTTTTGATGCCTAGCTCTTTGGCAATAACTTGAAGTTCCGACAGATTTTTGTCGTTCAATTGGATAATGTTATACATATAGTATGGTAAGTTATTAAAATTTCTGTCTTGATGAAATATGGACAGCATTACTACAGCGTAATAACCGCAGATATGCGAGCATATGTTTTGTTTTTAATTATGAATTAGGGATGTATGTGTTGAATCGTAGAATGTTTCAACGGGGCAAAGATAATAAATATTTTTGGTTTCATGAACAATCAAACACTTTTTTCAGCGTAAAAACGTATCTTTGCTGTATAAAAGAAAATAGTATGACAGTAAATGAAGCTCGTTTAATTTATTTTTCGCCTACACACACATCAAAACAAGTAGCCGAAGCAATTGTTCACGGAACCGGTATAAAAAATGTCGTTTCGATGAATCTCACATTGCAGACTGTCGAGGAAACCGTTATTCCTACGTCTGCATTAGCTGTTATCGTAGTGCCTGTATATGGAGGCCATGTGGCTCCTTTGGCTATGGAACGTCTGGAAAGTATTCGTGGTCTGGATACTCCTGCCGTATTGGTCGTGGTTTACGGAAACCGTGCCTACGAGAAGGCGTTGATGGAACTGGACGCTTTTGCCATCCCTCACGGATTGAAGGTGATTGCCGGAGCAACCTTCATAGGTGAACATTCATATAGCACTGACAAATGTCCCATTGCGGACGGTCGCCCGAATGAATCGGATTTGGATTATGCAGAAGATTTCGGAAAAAAAATAATGGAGAAAATTCAGGCAGCTGCCGGATCCGATACCCTTTATCAGGTGGATGTGCGTGCCATCAAACGTCCCAGTCAGCCGTTCTTCCCCTTGTTCCGCTTTTTGAGGAAGGTGGTCAAACTGCGTAAAAGTGGAACTCCGCTTCCCCGTACCCCTTGGATAGAAGATGAGAGCTTGTGTACTCATTGTGGCATCTGTGCGGCTCGTTGTCCGGCAGGAGCGATTACCAAAGGGGACGAACTGAACACGAATGCTGAAAAATGCATCAAATGCTGCGCCTGTGTGAAAGCATGTGCAAACAAGGCAAGGAAATATGATACTCCTTTCGCTTCTTTGCTGTCCGAGTGTTTCAAGAAACAGAAATTGCCTCAGACTATCTTGTAGATAATCACTCGTTTAGTCGTTTCGTCTATCCGGAAGCGGTTATCTGTCCGTTCGCCTATCAGCCATGCAATGCGTTCACCGCAGCAGAGAACCCATTGGCGTTCTTTTTGGCTGATGGAGAATTTGCGGTCGGTCAGATAATCGCTTATTTTTTTCTTGCCCGTCATGCCAAAGGGGATGAATGTATCTCCCGCTTGCCATTTGCGGCAGTGAATTTCCTCATTTAATTTGTCTGCATCGAAACAGGCGGTTTCTTTTTCCCGTGGAATCCGGAAATCGGGTGTGAATTCTCTTTCCTCTTTTATTAATTGATAGGGAAGGGTAGATTCGTCTTCCGGCCGGATGGTTTCCAATAGCAGCAAATTCCGGTCTTTAATGACTCGCCATTCTTTGCTGACGAATTGTTTCCCCGACTGCCCATGAAGCGAATTGGCTATATCTTTGATTTGTGCCGAATTGAATCCCAGTGGATGCAATGTTTCAAACAAGAAAGCTTCGGGAGCGGGTTCGTCCAGTAAAGCATTGATTCGGATACCTTCCGGAGTGATAATCCGTGTTTTGGCTTCGGCTATTACCTTATTATATATAGTAGCTACATCATTCAGGTGATTACTTGTTTCTATCAGACTGTTTTTAACCGATGGATTTATTTCCTGCATCAGTGGGAGCAGGTTGAGGCGGATTTTATTGCGGGTATATTCGTCTTCCAGATTGGTACTGTCTGTTACGAAGTTTTGTCCGATCTGTTGCAGGTAGCGGATAATTTCTTCCCGGTTGATGCAGAGCAGCGGACGTACGATTGCCCCGTTTCGGGGGCGGATTCCTAATAAGCCGGTGATGCCTGTACCCCGAATGAGGTTGAGCAGCATCGTTTCTACATTGTCGTCCTGGTGGTGAGCTACGGCGATTACATGAGCTCCGCACTCTTCTTTTATCTTTTCGAACCAGTTATAGCGGAGTTCCCTGGCTGCCATTTCTATCGAGATCCGTTTTTCAGTTGCGTACTGAGTCGTGTTGAAGTCGATGGTATGCAGGCGGATGCCGTATTTTTGGCAAAGTTGCCGGACAAACTGTTCGTCACGGTTTGATTCTTCACCGCGTAAATGGAAATTGCAGTGGGCAGCTTCACATTGATAACCTGCTGTGTGGAGTACACGCAGCAAGGCAACTGAGTCGGCTCCACCACTCAGGGCAACCAAAAGTTTATCATCCGGCGAGAATAAATGCTCTTTCTCTATATATCGTATAACCCGTTGTTGTATCATATCTGCAAAGATAATAGTTTATTGAGGTATCTCAAGTGAATGCTAATTGTTTTTATCGGACTGACTAAGGAAAAAACTCCCATAAATTAATTTTTTCTTTAGCGATTTCTAATTCGTCCTACTATAGTTCCTCTTTCGTGCCACTATAGTAGGACGTAAGGGGAACTATAGTACTTCTTGCGTACCACTATAGTGGCACGAACTAATTGTTGCATGTAAATTCAATAGATGTAGGCAAGGAATTAGTTACCTGTTGTGGCTTGGACTTTTGATGGGTTTATTTAGATACCGTCAGTATACGAAAATCTTGCTATTTAAAAACATTCTAAATAATTTGCGTGCTCGGAAGTTATGAATTATCTTTGCCGAAAATTTAGATAGTTATGCGTTTATCCGAATTAGGAACAGGTGAAAAAGGTGTCATCGTTAAGGTCTTGGGACACGGAGGCTTTCGTAAACGTATTGTGGAGATGGGTTTTATCAAAGGTAAAACTGTTGAAGTGTTGTTGAATGCTCCACTGAAAGACCCGATTAAATATAAAGTCTTAGGTTATGAAATATCTCTTCGTCGCCAGGAAGCGGAAATGATTGAAGTAGTCAGCGAGGAAGAAGCAAAAAAACAAGCCGAAAAAGCTGTATATCACGAAGGTCTGCCCGAAGATGTTTCTGTAAAAGAAGAAGATATGAAACGGTTGGCGTTAGGTAAGCGCCGTACTATCAACGTTGCTTTGGTCGGGAATCCGAACTCAGGCAAGACTTCTCTTTTCAATCTGGCTTCCGGTGCTCATGAGCATGTAGGAAACTATAGCGGTGTGACCGTAGATGCCAAAGAAGGGTATTTCGATTTCGAAGGTTATCATTTCCGTATTGTCGATTTGCCGGGAACGTATTCACTGTCAGCTTATACACCGGAAGAAATTTATGTCCGCCGTCACATTGTTGATGAAACACCGGACGTAATCATCAATGTAGTCGATTCTTCAAATCTGGAACGAAATCTGTATCTGACTACCCAACTGATTGACATGAATGTCCGCATGGTAGTGGCTTTGAATATTTACGATGAGCTGGAATCCAGCGGTAATACATTGGATTATCATTTGTTGAGTAAATTGTTCGGGGTGCCGATGGTGCCTACTGTCAGCAAGAAGAATCGTGGACTGGATACCTTGTTTCATGTAGTAATCAACCTTTATGAAGGGGTCGATTTCTTTGACAAGCAGGGAAATATGAATCCGGAAGTTCTGAAAGACTTGACCGAATGGCATGATTCTCTGGAAGACCGGAAGAACCATGAGGAAGAACATCTGGAGGATTACGTGCGCGAACATAAAAGGAAAGGGCGTGTATTCCGTCATATCCATATCAATCATGGTCCCGATCTGGAAAAAGCGATTGACGCTGTAAAAGAGGAAGTATCCAAGAATGAATTTATCCGCCATAAATATTCTACCCGCTTTCTGTCTATCAAGTTGTTGGAAAACGATCCCGATATAGAGAGCTTTGTACGGACGCTGCCCAATGCGGGAGAGATTTTCCGTATTCGCGACAAGATGGCCAAGCGCGTTCAGGAAACGATGAACGAGGATTGCGAATCCGCCATAACGGATGCCAAATACGGTTTTATCAGTGGTGCGCTGAAAGAGACATTTACTGACAATCATCTGGAGCAGGCGCAGACGACGAAGGTGCTGGATGCTATCGTTACTCATCGTATCTGGGGGTATCCTATCTTTTTCCTTTTCATGTACTTGATGTTTGAGGGAACGTTTGTTCTCGGAGAATATCCGATGATGGGAATTGAATGGCTGGTGGGGCAAATCGGTGACTTGATTCGCAATAACATGTCGGAGGGGCCGTTGAAGGATATGCTGGTTGACGGTATCGTAGGCGGTGTAGGTGGTGTTATCGTCTTTCTGCCCAATATTCTGATTCTGTATTTCTGTATTTCGCTGATGGAAGACTCCGGTTATATGGCCCGTGCAGCGTTTATAATGGATAAAATTATGCATAAGATGGGCTTGCATGGAAAATCGTTTATTCCGTTGATTATGGGATTCGGTTGTAATGTGCCTGCTATCATGGCTTCCCGTACTATTGAGAACCGGAAAAGCCGTTTGATTACGATGTTGATTAACCCGTTGATGTCTTGTAGCGCGCGTCTGCCCATTTATCTTTTGTTGGTAGGGGCTTTTTTCCCGAACAATGCGAGTTTGGTGTTGTTAAGTATTTATGCGATCGGAATTTTTCTGGCTGTGCTGTTGGCGCGTCTGTTCAGCAAGTTTTTGGTAAAGGGTGATGATACTCCTTTTGTGATGGAGCTTCCTCCTTATCGAATGCCGACGGCAAAATCCATATTCCGTCATACATGGGAGAAGGGAGCGCAGTATCTGAAAAAAATGGGAGGGATTATTATGATTGCTTCTATTATCATCTGGTTCCTCGGATATTATCCGAACCATGAGGCGTATGAGACAGTAGCTGAACAACAGGAAAATTCTTATATCGGTCAGTTAGGACGGGCTATAGAGCCGGTGATAAAGCCGATGGGCTTTGACTGGAAGTTGGGTATCGGTTTGATTTCCGGAGTAGGGGCAAAAGAGCTGGTCGTTAGTACGCTGGGTGTTTTGTATGTGGATGATCCGGAGGCCGATGAGGCTAGCCTGGCGGAACGGATTCCGATAACTCCTTTAGTGGCGTTCTGTTATATGCTGTTTGTGCTGATTTACTTCCCTTGTATTGCGGCATTGGCGGCTATTAAGCAAGAGTCCGGCAGTTGGAAGTGGGCGCTCTTTGCAGCTTGCTATACCACAGGGCTGGCCTGGCTGGTGGCATTTTCAGTTTATCAGATTGGAGGAATGTTTGTATGAATAATTGGCAGGAATGGGTAGTCGGAGTACTGATTGTACTCTGCATTGCCCGTGTAATATATGGAATTTATCTTTTTTTTCGTCGTACGCGAGAAAGTGAGAATCCTTGTGATAGCTGCGTAAGTGGCTGTGATTTAAAGGATATGATGGAGAAGAAACGTCAAGAGTGCGGTGTAAAGAAAAAAAGTACAAAGAAAAATTGCTGCGGATAGTTGGTAGTTTCAAAATTTGTACTACCTTTGCAACCGCAAACGAGAAAAAATGGTTCCTTGGATGAGTGGCTTAGTCAGCGGTCTGCAAAACCGTGTACGGCGGTTCGAATCCGCCAGGAACCTCAAAGAAAGCTCCGAAAATACTGATAATAAAGTATTTCGGAGCTTTTTAATTTTAAGGGGGCGCAAATAGGGGCGGCAAATGATTATTTTATAAGTGGCAGATATACAGATCATTGATTATCTAATTCATCAAAACTACTTATTTCCAACCTACTCAAAATCTCATCATTATCTTTTTGGGAGTTAGAAATAGAATCTAAATATATCCAAGTTTCCATAGATGAAATCTTATCGGTAATATTGATAGACTTATCCCTATTTTTATATAAAGTTGATTCACCAACAATATCTAATCTCATTTTATTATCAACAGCTTCGGGTTTAATTGCTACATTAAATCCAATCTGTCCTCCTGCTTGTACAGAAGGATACATAACTCCATCATAACTCAAATCATAGGCTACAAACTCCGAAAAAACAGCTGAAAGAAAATAATCAAAATCATGAGTGATATTTTCCTTAGAGTATTCTTCGGCAAAAAATCTTGCGATTAAGTTATTCTTTTCTTCAATATCGGGAGACTTCTTTATAAATGTCTCATATGCACCATGTAATTCTTTTAATAGTGCATTATTCTCAACGTTAGAAAAAATGTCCTTATGAACAATTGATACTAAGTTAATATCTTTGATAACCTGCCATCTACCAAAAGTGATTTTTTCGATTCCAGAAGTATTTATACCTCCTCGAAGCAGAGAAGAACACTCACTCGCTGCAATCAACCTCGTTTCTTCTATTGGACGACCTTCTTCAACAATGGTTCCATAAAACATTGTATTGTTAGGGGTACTTGCACGTTGACATTTATCATTATATTTTTGAGGTTTATAGGATAAGTCTGATTTATTAGTATATCCATTACCAGACCTTGCTCTTGTTATTACTTTCATAGAATGAAGAGTATTGATAACAAAACCGACTTGTCCTAAATCTCGAAACAATTCTTTAGATTCAAAATAAGGATATTTTGAAAGGTCTAATGCTCTAAGTTTATCTAAAGTTGATTCTACACTCATATACTGGTTTATCTTTATTTTATAAATCTTTACTGCATATCAAATATTTTCAACACACCTTCTGAAGTAAACCCGATATTGCCATCATTCAAATCTAAATGAGATTTCGGGGCGAATCTATACAACTCCATATAAGCGGCAAGTAATTGATTATAGATATCATCAAATTCTTTTTCTAAGCCAAGTTTATTTCCCTCACTTATAATATATTCTTTCGTAAAGTTGATTGCTTTTGAATATCTATTAGGATTCCTCATATATTCGTCTAAATCAGCAAAAGTAGCACTTTGGTACTTTGCTATATCAGAAAAATAAATACTGAACCATGCTCGTTTAAATAAAGCTACAAATTTTTGAGTAATCTCTTTTTTTGAAGTTGTATCAAGAAACTCTTCTATAATGGCAGATAAATTATCAGAATACTCTTCATCATATATACACTCAAAGTTCCAACCATCATAAATATCGACAATATGCTTCAACTCTCGACCTTTCAAAGTCATTGCAGTAGAGAACTCTTCTTTATCAATAGTTACTTTTAAAACTTTTCCATCTTCTAACAAATACGCCTCCCCTTTATTACCACCACCCAAATGCCTCAATACCTTGATTTCAGAACGAAGTTTCAAGGCTTCCGAGAGACGTTTCTTTTCGTTCATTTCTCTACTACTCATAGTAGATTTACTTTTGAAGTTTATTTATAGAACTTAGTAAAGCCAGCAAAACTGCAAATGATATGCTAAACCAGAATTTCCAATCGTGAAGATTCATTAGCATAAGAGAAAATGTAATAATCTGCAGAAAAAATAAAATCAAGAATAATTGGTTGTCGGAAAAGAATTTATATATCCTATTTAACAATATCAATACGTTTCTTGTCTTTCTATCTGACTTGTTCAAGACTGCTATTCCATTGGCACTTATTTCGTCAATTGGGTTCTCGTAGATTTTACATCCCATATTTATTACCTTGTTCTTTTCGGTATCTACAATAGCCCAACCAATCGAATTTGAACCAAAATCAAGTCCTAAAATTCGTCCCATTTTCATATCTTTAATTTTTCATTCTTACAAGTACTCCATTTTTATCTAAACCAAATCTAAATTCTTTCACAGGGGGTGCTTTTGTATTTGTATACGCCCATATTATAAAGATTGGATTGCCCGATTCTATGCTGATATTGGCAATATAAATTTTATTGATTAGAGGCTCGTGCTTAACTATCTCAAGAGCTTCAACAAGTCTATCTTTGTACGCATAGGCTTCTTTACCCAAAATATCTTCGGGTAGAAGAAGTTCATCTATGTCATAAGTCAATTCATTTGCATGATATTTTGGGGTATCAATATATTTATCATCAATTGACTCAGGTTGAAATTTATACATTTGTTCTACTAATCTCATTTTATAATATCGATAATCCCTTCCTTTGAGTTTTTCCATAATGAAATTAATTTCGGAATCTTGCATTCTGCACCCAAAATAAATACCAGTAACAGCTCTATAATCTATATCAAACAAGCCTTTCTCTTCAACAATTAAACGATACTCTTCCTCATGTTTCCAAGATAAAGACTTAGTGCCTAAAAACACTTTCAACACTGGAGTAACATCTTTATTTTTCCCAGAGAGAATGGATATATCAGCATTCGGAATACTTTTTTTATAATCAACATCAAAGTCATAGATAAACTGAAAGTATTGATTGTGATTTAACGATTTTTTCAGCATATCAATATCGTATTCTATCGCAAATCCAGTATGCCCGCTTCCATAATATGCCCAAAGTAGTTCGTTGTTTATATTGTTACTCAAAGAATAGACTCCTTTTTGAGTGAGTTTATCTAAAAATTCCGCATATTGCTTTTTTACATTCTGAGAATAATCCTTGAAAACATCAAGAAGCGAAGTTATGTCAAAGTCATTATAAAAACCTTCCGTTGGATCATTCAACAAATCAACAGTAGGGAGATAAATCTGATTATTGACAAGAGTGTTTACATCTCTTTCAAAGATTGAGTGTCCTTCTTGGTCAAACACTCCGATGCCACCTCTATACTTATAAGCCTTCTTCATATTGTTATTTAATGACGAATTTACATATTTATTTTCGTTTTTCAGCATTTTTATATTGAAAGCGAAGCCGAATAAGCCCATGAGGATAAAAAGCGAGATTTCGGCACGAAAACGATTCGGACGAAAATTTGCCCCAAAATATACTTCGTAAACCTACCTTCTAAGGCTTCGTTTCACTCAGCCTTAGAAATATGCCCAACCTCCAATAATTAGATGTCCTATAAAGCCAGCTTCACATTTCGGTACTCCTACTATCGTTTCCATAGATAAAAGCTCAACGAAGGGCAAACAATATACTGTATCCTCATTTTATAAGTCTTTGCGTTTAGATTACCACAAAGGTTTTATATTATCTGGGTAAAGCTTTGTTATTCAACTCCAATTATTGAAACTTATATTTGTACTTCTTTGCGTTTCTCAGTTATTCCGTTGCGTATTAAGGCTGATATGCCCAATTCGTAATAACACCCAATTATATAGGGGTTGTTCTGTACATTCCCTATTACGCTTCGTTTGTATATGCGCAAAGAGGGTTTGTTATTCACTATACAAGATATAATTGTACAAAGTCAGCCAATAATATTAAGCTTTCCCAATATAGGGGTTCTTTTATTCTACATATCTCAATATATACTTTCTTATACTCTACACCTTACTTTTCCTGTTTATTAAGAAGAGAGAAGACTACTTTCCGCCCAAAATGCTTGATAATTCAGCGAATTCAATCTTTTCATCCTTACTTTTCCTAAACAGGCTTTTCATTATATCGTCATTGAAAGTTTCAAAATTATAATCTTCTACCGAAGCATATTTTTTCAAAATTGTAACTATATCTTTGAAGGCATCACTTTTTGCAGAAATTTTACTTCTTGGCTTTTTGGCTCGTTCGATACACTCTGCCCGATACCCTTCCAAAAACGTTTCATATCCAAAATTTTCCAATCCAAAAATAATATGTCTTTCTTTTGGAGTTAGTTTTTCTTCTTGGTAGCTCAATTTATTGAAGAGTACAAACCGTTTGACTTCTCTAACAAAGAAACGATATAGGTCTGAATAGTTATCTAACAAACCTCCCAAATTTTGTATATGCTTCATTTTATGATGGTTAAAGGCGTTTTGGTCGTTTAGGGTAAATTCTATTCGCAAAAAGTCATTCCCCTTGTCTTGCATTATTTTGAAGGCATTCCTTCTTCCTTCTTGCTTTACTATGGAAGATTTATCCGCAATTTCTTTGGGCTTTGCATATAGCTTTGCCCTCTTTTCGTGTCCAATGAAATATAATGTTCCTTCGTCTATTCTATTCGCATAACGCTTGAAATGAGCATAGTCCACTACCATTGGCAAGATGTCTATTGCCTGAATGCTAACATTAATATTTAATCCGATTTCACATTGAGTTATTTTTCCTTGTCGTAAGTCGTCAAAGGGGATATTTAACTCTTTTGAAATATTCCGCAAAGCCTTCTCGAATGATTTTTTAGTTAAATCAAGTAGGGTTGCATTATTGAAATTCCATTTGCGAATACTCCCTTTAATAGTTACAGTCCCCTTTCTTGACTGAGAAATTGCCAAGTCATGTTTATCAAGTTCTGTCTTATTGCGAAGAACAAAATTGTCATACTGTTTCCTGTCGGGATATTCTATGAATTCTTTTGGGGTAATATTTTTGCAATTATCAAAATTCCCAGAAAATTTCTCTAATGTTATTTTTACTCTATCAACCATGCTATCTTTGGATTGTTAGCCCAAAGATACAAATTTATAGAGTAGCCAACCTCTCAAGCATCACTTTATAGTACAAATCTGAATAAAAATCATTCCAAACGTCTCCGATGAATATATTTCGGCAACCGTTTATACTTTTGAGGTCAGGACGATAAACCATGGAGAACATTATTTTTTCGTCTGAACTAAATGAATTCAACTTGTCAATTTTCTTGCAAACCAAATTTATATCGGTGGTATTTGAAACTTGGGCGGCAATTATCTTATTTTGGTTATTTGCCCCCAATATGTCAACATCGGCATAATTTCCGCCTGTCCTAATTATTTGATAGCAGATTCGATACGATTCATTTGCGAATCGGGAACGTAACCATTCTGTACACATTACTTCAATCGCTGAATCAGTCATTAAAGATAAATCTAACGGATATTTAACTCCGTAATAAATGCCGTAGATAGCACTTTTTCTCTGGTTTACAGCACTAATGGTTACTTGCTGCGGAATTATACTTTTTAGAATCGGATAAGTCCTTAAATCAATGCTATTAAATTCTTCGCTCCAATTCGGAGTACAATAAACGCTTTTCATTTTTAAGCAGTACAAATTAAATCCGTCTCCTTCCTTGCAAAACATTTCTGAACCCTTCTTTATCAAGCCTATTTTCGGATTCTGCCCAAGATAAGAAGCTATAATGATCACATCTTGCTCTTTGGCTAAATCTGCAAGGCTTACAAAACGCTGAATATAAGGCAACTTATTGTTATATGCAGGATTATTGCCGTTTATCAAATCGTTGAAATAATCTCGGTCTTCCGTTTCTTCATCTTGAATACAAATAGAGGCAATGTTATTCTCATACAAATATTCTATCTCGGAGGCTGATTTGCCTGTATAGTTACATCGAACTAAATAAATAGGCTCTTCAAATAGTGTCTCATTCAGCCAAAGAACTCGTATTACCTTTTCAGTAAACTCATATAGTCGTTCTTTCCTAAGTTCCGCATTTGCTTTCAATAGTTCGTGGTCTTCAATAGGAAGGTATTTCTTTACAAAGACATTTGCTATTTGCGTTGCCGGCATTTGCAATGAAGGTAGCCAATATCTGATATTGTTATTCCTAATATCGGGAATCAAAACATCTTTGAACCAAGAATATAATTTAACGTACTCCCATTGAGGTTGAGAACTTTCCTTTTTGTCTTTTTCTTGCAATTGATTACTTATATCTTCATTCAAATCAATGCCTATTGCGGAGCTTAGAGTGAAATAATCTCGGCTATTTTCAATATAGGCAATCAGCAAATCTCTGATAGCGAACCTTTCTTTTATCGCAATAGCAAAAGTATTTGTCGCATCTTGAAGCTTCTTCGGCTCATTCTCTTCATTATAGAAAATTTTTATCAGATTCTTGATTTTGGGCGAACAAGAGCCTTTTTCGATTATTGCATCTAAGATTGTACGAGAATACAAATTGAGAGTGTCGATTATTTCATTCTTTCTTGCCTTATCCGTTGCCGCATCTTTTCCTTGCAAATAGCCATCTGCCACCTCTTTAAGATTGTAGCCTGCGTATATAATCTTCGCAAGGGCTTCTATTCTTTTCTCTACTCCAACTTGGTTTGCCTCATTGGAGTAAGCCTGAAATAAGGCTTTGGGCTTAATTGTTATGCCTAACTCTTCAAAAGGATTTTTTTTCATATCGCTGCTATTGTTCAATTAGATATAAATTTCAAATTGGACAAATATAGCAACAATCAACAAGAAAACCGCATATATGCGAACGTTATTTATGCGGTTACATAGATGCGGAGTTAGACGTAAATTCGCATAAAATATGATTAGTAAGAAGTCTCAAATATCGGAAGATAGCCGTTTGGCTGCAATAGGCAATCGCATTCGCACTCTAAGGAAGGCGAATACAAATCTTAGTGCCGAAGATTTTGCCAATGAAAAAGGATTTGACCGTGTTCAATACTCCCGAATTGAGAACGGAGCCAACATTACAATGAAAACGCTTCTAAAGGTCGTAGATGCTCATGATATGACAATGGAAGAGTTCTTCCGTGACCTGATATAGAAAATTACCCACGCATCAATTTTAGATATTTTTCATCTTTCAGTAATCTTTCCCTTCTTTTTTCTTCGGTTTCTCCAATACAAGAAAGCAATATTATGCTAATAAGCGGAGTCAAGAAAAGAGAGAAAAATATCCAATAAAAAGTGCTTCTTCCATTTTTTCAAGCCATTTCATAGACATAATAGAATAGTATCAAGGCGTTTGCAATGATTGCTATTATTACCAAGACCGCTAAAAAACCGATGGAGTTGAATTCAGTTTGCATAGTAGTATTATTTTTTCTTTATTGCTTTCTTTTCCTTAATAACGTCTTTTATCTGAAATAATGGGAGCTGATTGGCGGCATACGCTGCGGAAGCGGAATCCCACAGAGTATAATATTCTTCAGTAGTTCTTGAACTTCCATGCCTCATATACCCTTTTAGTATTTGCAAATCAGTTCCTTGTAGAATTGCAAGCGTAGCAAACGTTCTTCGGGAGGAATGATAGGTCAGATATTTTTCAATTCCGATTTGTTCTGCCAATTCTCTCAATATCTCGTTTATATCTCCCTTTACTTCCAAAAAGATATTATTTTCAAGCTCAACATTATTAATATCATTTTCCGTTGCCAATTCTAATATTTTCCCAGCCAACTCAAATACAGGAACGGCTAATTTTCTCTTTTTCCTTGCCCGATTCTTTATTGCCTCTTTAACAAAGGTATTTTTCTCAAAGTCAATATTTTTCCATTTAATATCTACTACATCGCTTATTCGGAAGCCTGTAAAGCAGGAAAATAAATACATAATCAAAACTCGATATTCTGGCGTACCAATCTTTATTTTGCGAATAAGTTTATACATTTTATCCAACTCATCAAAATCTAAGAAAGTTCCGTTTGGTTCAAGTTTGGGAACCACAACATCTCCCCTCCGAAAAGGATTTTCAATTTCAATTCTTTGCCGCTGCTCAATGAAATTTATAACGGCTCTGACGTGTCTTAATCTATTATATCGACTTCCTTTGACATCGCCATCTCCCGATTCATTTCCTCTCTTTATTAGGAAATCATCAAAAGCATTAATGAGTTTTGCGTTTATCTCTCGTACCTTAATTTCTTCCCGAAAGGATTTTAACGCTCGGAGGGTAGTCATATAGGATTTGAAAGTACCTTCGGACATACTCCCCTTCTTTTCTTGCATCACAAGGTATTTATTGAAAAAGTGGTAGAAAGAAGCGTTTCTTGATTCATCTACATTCTCGTTTTCAACGATTTTCCTTAACAAGTCAATCGTTATCTCTTCCTCATTGATAACGGCTTTATTTACAGCTTTTTTTATTCGGCTAAATTCATTGTCAATGATTATAGCCAATTCCGTATCGTATGGGCGTTTATTTTCATTGTCCCATTCTTCTTCGGAAAATCGAAACGCTTTGCCTCTTTTTCCAAAAGAAAATTTAACCTCTTTGCCGTTAATTCTTGGAAATCTAATCCATAGAGGCTTTTTGTCACTCCCTTTTTTATTGTCAGTCTTTAGAAATAAAGTCGGAGTAGGAACATATACGCTCATAATAATACAATTTTTACGCTAAGATAAATATTTCACGCTAATCCATTGCTATTTATTAAGAAAACGTATGAATTCCCCTTGCCGATTCTCTTGCTATTGACAAATCGTATTTCAAATATCGCTGGGTCATGTTTACCGATTTATGTCCTAAGTATTTTGAGATTTTGTAAATGTCCACTCCATCCACTACAAGTAGGGTCGCAAACGTATGGCGTGAGGAATGGTAGGTAATATGCTTATTTATCCCTGCAAGTTTTGAATGTTTACGGAGCGTTTGATTAACGGTCGGCTCCGCATAATTATAGAATACCCTTGTATCGCTATTTAGCAAAGCTCCGTTCTTTGACCATTCCATTAATATATCACGAGCCATCGGAAACAATGGAGTAATAACATCAGTTTTGGTTTTTATCATCGTTTTTCGGACAATACTATTCTCAAAGTCTATATCTTTCCAAATCAATGTCATAGCATCGGAGAATCGCAATCCACAAAAGCAAGAGAATTGATACATTTTTAGAATCTGATACTCCTTTGAGTTTTTGTCGAATTGTTCGGTATATTCTATTAAAGTATTAAGCTCCGTTTTATCCAAATATATTTCTTTTGCTTCGGAGCTGGGAATCTTAAACCATTTGTAAGGATTGTCAATTGAAAGGTTGCGTTTCTGCATATCCAAAATAACGGTTCTTAGATTTTTATGCTTTGGATTACGTCCACCTGCTGAATTTCCGTTTACTTCTCGCATATGGTCATCGAACTTTTCAATAAAAGGCAAGGATATATCTGAAATCCGTATATTTTCTTTGAACTCCTTCAGGACATTGTAAGTAGTCATATACACCCGAATAGTTTCTGGATTAAGACCCTCTTTGCGCTTACGCTCTACAAATTCAAGATAGTAGTCATATAATGAACCGTTTTCGGGTTTTACTTTTTTCTCACCTGAATAGAACTCTTTTACCACGTCTATGGTCAATTCCTGCCCTTCTACAAGGATTCTATGTATATAAAGCTCTAATTCCATTATCCTCCGATTTAAGAGGATTAGCAATGCTTTGTCCTTTGGCTCCTTCTTTTTATCATCCCATTGCTCTTTTCGCACGTCTAAATGAGTGGAGACTTTGGTCTCTTTGATTCCAACCCGAATCCGAAGATATATTGGATACTTACCATTTCGCTTTATGGGCTTATCTTTCCTTATAGAACTTATGATTGAATATTCTGCCATTCTCAAAACAATTTATTAACTCGCATGGGCTAAGTTAGTTGGCAGTTTGGAGACGGCAAAATATTTTTTGGAGTTTTTCTATGAATTTGATATTTAATGCCTACATTTGAAGTCTGTATATAATCCAATCTGCATATTATTTTATGGTAAAAATAGACCTGCATATTCATACAATAGCTTCTATTAGTGATAAATCATTTGAATTCAGCTTAGATAAACTAAAGGAGTATATAGAACAATTAGAAATAAATTGTATTGCAATTACAAATCATAATCTATTTGATTTTAAACAGTATCAAGAAATATGTAAAGCTCTAAATATATTAGTATTACCAGGTATTGAGATTGATTTAGAGGGAGGGCATTTGCTTCTTATTTTAGATAATTCTGACATAAATGATATTCTTGATTTCTCAAAAAAGTGTGCACTTGTAAGTAAATGCATTAAATCTTGCGATGATTACTTGACGATTGACCAATTTAAGGAAATTTTCCCATCCCTTGACCGTTTTTTACTGATACCTCATTATCATAAAAAACCCATATTAAAAAAAGAAACAATCCAAGAGTTAAATACTCTTATAACAGCAGGCGAAGTTTCAAGTCTGAAAAAATTCAAGAGTTGTATAAAAGATAAAGAAAGCTTAGTACCCATAATATTTAGCGATTCTCGATACTACCCGGATTTAGAACATTTTTCTACAAAGCAAACTTATATAGATTTAACGGTTGATAATCTAACTTTCACAGGAATCAAATTATGTTTAACAGATAAACAGAAAGTTTTCCTTTCAAAGGAGGAAGGCAATGATTTTTTTCAAGCAACAGATTGTGGATTAAAGTTATCAACAGGTTTAAATGTTATTTTAGGAGGACGTTCGACAGGGAAAACCTACACGTTGAATAAAATTGCGACAACATTTGAAAATGTAAAGTATATAAAACAGTTTTCTTTACTTCAAAATGACGAAGAGAAATTCAGCGATTTACTTAGTCGGAGGCATAGTAGTGTTTCTGAAGAATATTTGAATGAATTTAAAAAAGTAGTTGATGATGTAAGACAGATTGATTGGGAACAAGATAAACTTGATCTTGAAAATTACATAAACTCATTATTGAAATTTGCATCAGAAAGCGAGAAAGAGGATGCTTTTTCCAATACAGCATTATTTAGCGAGTCTCTTTTGCAAATCCCCAAAACAGATAGTTTAAGAAAAATAATAGATGCAGTATCTCTGTTAGAGGAAAATATAGAATATAAAGAAATTGTAGAGAAGCATATCAATACTGAATCATTAAAGTCTCTTAAGATAGACTTAATGAAAGAATATTTAGCCTCTCAAGAAAATAACCTCAAAAAGAAATGGATAAACGAACTGATTTCAAATATAAAAAATGAACTTAAGTTCAGAACGTCTTCAACGATTCCTGAGGATATTGATTTCTATAATATTCTCATGGACAAAAAGAAGATTGAAAAATTTAATGATATAGTGAATAACTTAAAGTCTGAAAGAGTTATCGAAAGCAAGGATATAAGAGGCTTTAAGCTTGTTGCAACATCTAAGGAGATATCATCGGTATCACAGCTGCAAAAGATATGCAAAAGAAAGGTTACTTTAAGTACGGCTTTTAAGCATTATTCTAATCCTTATGAATATTTATCAGAACTCAAAAAAGTTGATATTGAGGAAACCGAATTCTATAGATATTTTGTATCTATAGAATACGAGACTTTGAACAAACACGGTTTTAAGGTTTCTGGAGGGGAACGGTCTGAGTTTAATTTACTACATGAAATAAATGATGCACTAAAACATGATATGCTTTTAATAGATGAGCCAGAGTCGTCTTTTGATAACGTTTTTCTCAAAAGTGAAGTAAATGAATTATTAAGAGATATATCAAAATCAATACCTGTAATAGTAGTAACGCATAATAGTACAGTTGGAGCATCAATCAAACCGCATTATATAGTATATACAAAACGAGAAGTAGTAGAAAATAAAATAGTCTATAAAATATATTCTGGATTTCCTTCAGACAAACAATTAGTCTCCACAAACGGAGAATCTACAAACAATTTTGAAGTCATGTTAGACTGTTTGGAAGCAGGAAACGAAGAATATAATAAACGAAGAACGGAAACATATGAAATACTTAAAAATTGACAATAGTAAAGGGTTCTTTTTAAGAGTGATTGAAGGAACTGATACTTGGGTTGAAATAGATAAAATTACCAAGGAAGATTTATGGGATTTATTAAACAAAGCAATCTCTAATGAGTTTGAAATGGATAATTTTTCGGAAAATGAGATTGCTCATAAAGCACACCAGATTGTTTATAAAGGTCTTTATGAAAAATTTAACAGTTTGCTTGCTAATAAATCTAAATTTATTGACGAGTGTGATTCTCAGTATAAAAATGCAATAGAAAAATATGAACAGGCACTCGAATAACAGGGGCGCAAAAGGGGGCGCAGATTTCCAATATAAAGCAAAGCATTTATTGTACTGGGGTTTCTCGGAATAAACAAGGCTCTAATTTTGAATATAATAAAACTCGTACAACTAGTTATCAGGTACATAGGTAGTTCGCCAGGAACCTCATAAAACCCTTTCAGATGATTTCTGAGAGGGTTTTTCTTTTCTCTTAATCCAAAATGTTCCCACTTTGTTCCCAGCTTTTGGTTAATACCATGATATAAGGATGGTGTTTTGAGAGGAAGGCTGTTTTTTATTCTTCTATTTCTTTTATTCTTTCGATTTGTTTATTCAAGAAGTAATCAGTATAAAGAGAATATTCTCCAGTTTCGCAAAAAGATATTAATCCTTTCTTGTAGTTCAAGACATTAAAATAGCAAGATTCTTAACTTCGCTATGATAAAGCTCAGAAAGCTTTGATAAAGGGCTTTCGATGATGAATGCAGCTTTATTTATTTGTTCTTCATTAAATATCTGTTTCATGTATTCCAATTGTCTCACTATTGTTTTTATCCTTGACCGACCCTTGACATCATTAGGGGAATTTGTCGGAAATGGCGGTATTTCATCTAAATTGAAATCCTAAAAGGGACTTTGGAGATATTTACTGGTTTATTTTTTTTTCTTCTCTCCAATAATCGTAATACTGCATGGGATTCCACCTTTCAGCATTTCTGCGTGGATAATGACCGGATTGGCATACATACCGTTCTGACATTCTATGCTAATTTTACCATTTTTGTCAGTTTGTATAGTAGGATTCCAATAAAGTGTACGGCGACGATGGTTGACATTTGCAGTCGGTATTTTGTCTTTGTAGACAGGAGAATAGAAAGCTAATGGGTGAGAATATCCTTGGATTATTGTACGACGTGTTCCATGGGCAGCCTTCATTGACTTTTGCGTTAATCTGCTATAATTGGAGTCAAAATGCGGAGTTATGTAGAATAAAGCATATTGTCCGAATCTTGAAAAATCGATATTGACGTTTACATTATTGTTGATTCCTGATGATTTCTTTCTAAAAAGGGGTTCTGATTTGGCCTTTTCAGTATCGTCTAACGATATTTTTTTCTTTGCAGCATCTCCATAAAGATAGAAACTGTCATCAAAGGTACGTGGGGGATTCATTGCTGTCATCATGTCTTTTACATTTTGTCCTTTTGTCATATTTGAACCGTGTATTGAATTAAGCACTTCATTAGTATACGAATTGCTTCCTTCGCATATCATAATCTGTTTTATACCATCTATCTCATTCCACAATGTCCAAGCAGTTAAAGTATCAAGTACTTGTTTGCCAACAATGAGACAGATTGTTTTCTCTTTATATCGTGAGCTTCCGTCTTGCACATCGTATGAAAAGTTAGGATTCACTTTACTAAGCAAGTCGGGTATAGTATTAATTACTATTCCCTGATCGCGTAATTCATCAACCAATCGCGTTACATCATAGTATGCGTCTACGCTTTTCTCGAATACTTGAGTAGTGATGTTCTTATTTTTTCTTTTTTTTGCTATTTCCACTTCGCTCAATAAATAGGTGTTGTTAGTTTTGCTAATAGAATCTACATATAGCGAGTCTATACGGTTGGAAAGGGTGATCCATGAGTTTTTGTCCATCCACTGTGGATGTTCTTCTTCATAGCTGAAGGCGCGTGGGGTAGGGGCGAAGTTACGGTCGAGCATAACAGAAGCATCTTTCTTATGTTTAGATCCCCTACGGCGTATCTGGAATACCGCTTCTACTTCTCCTTCAAAACTAGTAACCGGAAGTTGAAATTTGCCGTTTTCATCTGTAAACGTATTTCCTGCTACAAATGTATTGTCCACTTTAGCCATGACGCTTACCTCCATATCTTTCATTTCTTTTTTTAATAGAGAAGAACGAATCTGTCCTTGTAGTAACAACTCTTTTTCAGCTGACTGTTGAAGTAGCTTTTCATTTTTACCGGAAATAAGTTGTGATAAGTCATATTGACGCCAACCGTGAACCATGAGCAAAACATCAAGTTCTTGCAATTTGCGAAGTGTAATATCTGCAAAATAATACCCCGGTTTATCAATATATCCTTTTAAACCGGATGTTAATAACATATCTGTAAATATATTATTATCATATTCTGCATAATCCGAACGTATAGCATCTCTTACTGATATGGATAAAGAACCTTGTAAAGGATTTCCTTTTTGATCTGTTACTTGTATTTCGCAGCGAATTGGTTCGAAAGGCCGGTAAATGTCTTTAATTCCATTTAATTGTATTGAATTCAATTTATTGGGTTGCACAAATGTAAATCGTTCGCACAGCATATTCCCGGTTTTGTCTAGTAGACTGACTTGGTATATGCCTCCGGGAAGATCGCGCGTTTTAAGTAAGAAGGTTTGATTTCCACCTGATCTCATTCGTAGTATCCAATACGAATAGGGGCGACCTTCATGACTTATGAATGCTACAATGTCTGCATCCGGGGTATTCTCATTGCTCAATACGTTACCTACAATAGCTCCGCTTGAATTATTCACGTTCAATACATATCCGGCGGAAAGGGCGTCCGGTAGATTGAATTTATATTCTTTTTCTTTATAAGTTACTTTAGCTACTGCTGGTTTTTCTTCGGGTGTATAAGTGAATATTCCCATTCCGTCATGTAGGGTTTTTATTTCTGTCAGCTTTTCCCCGTCTTTCGTATAAATGGCACCTTCAAGGATAACATTACCATCTTCTCTACTTTCAGCTTTAAATGCCACACGAGAAGAGATGCCTTTCACGAGTGTTCCTCCTTCGGGAAAGAATTGGATAGCAAGTTTATCTGTCACATTTTTCGGTCGCTGTTTCATGGAAGGATTCAGATTATAGGTCGAAATCCTCCGTTCTGGTCTTTCTCCTTGTGCAGACTGATAGATCGGGAATGTACGTGAGAAGTAAGAAGGTTCGCTGAATGCGAGCATCCAACGGGTGTAAGCTCTGATTTCATAATAGCCGGACATGGTACTTTCATTCAGGATTATCTGTCCATGTCCTTCACCGCTATTCAATTCAATGATTTGGCGTTGGGTAATATGCCCTGTCTGGTCGAGCATTTCTACATAAAGGGGTTTGCTGATGGTGCTTGGCATATTGTTCTCAGCATATACCGTGTAGGCTTTAAACCATATAGTATCTCCTACATAATAACTACTATTATCAAAATGCAAGTATACCTTCTCACGTGGGTATGTGTCAGCAAAAGCAACGGCATTATCGAAGAACTGTTTGAAGATGATGTCGCTGCTAGCGTTTTGTGAACGGAGAAACAAAATGCTATGTAGACTGCAAAATAGAATTAAAAGTATTCGTTTCATTATTGTGACATGTAAGGTTGTTAATCATAGCTAAACTCATTGCAACTAAACATGATATAAATTTCTTTGCTTGTATATTCTTGATAGATACCGTGTCGCACTGCAGTTTTAAATTCTTCCGAAACATTGCCTGCGTATTCAGCTGTTATGAGATATTCTCCAGTCTTCCTAAATTTTGGAACAGTAACTTCATATCTTCCGCCTACTAATTGGGGAAAAACTAAATATCCATCAACAAGCACTCTTACAGAAAAAGATGAGCCACACTTAGGATCATTAATTATGAATTTTAGTGATTCCATATTGTTGAAATCCTGTGAATTATAACCATAAGGGTTATTATAAGTTGGCTGATTGTAATCTTTATAATGCCATCCAGTTGCAAGGTTTTTATTGTACCATTTTTCTTTATCATTAATACTTTTATCTGCTTTCCCTGGGAAATCTTTATGCAACAATCTATATCTAAGCTGAACTCTAGTAGGCAAATGTGTAGCATTTAAATCCATAGGATCTTGAAATCCATTGACTTTCACTATTCCATAATTATAATTCCCCGGGCCCCCTTCACCTAAATAACGCCAAGGAAATGCAGTAGTACCACTTATTAGCCTATGTTGTACTTGCATATATTGATAATCCATCCAATTAGCTTCTGTAATAGGAGGATAACAAGTCCAAATAATGGTCATATAATATATGCAAGTATCAGGACCATGTCCAGAAGGAAAATCACGACAGGATACCTGATATTCATATAGAGCAGGTAGCGCACCTTCTCTATCTTTCCACCAATCCATCCCCTCTTCATATTCTTGTTTAGTGAAGAATGTATTAGTAGCAGACGTTGAGTTGGATATTGTGTTGTCTTTACCAAGCATAGTACTATCTGTTGCTACATCTGAACTTATTAAAGTATTGCTTTCGTTTAAGAGAGTTTGTTCTATTCCTTTTATTTCAGTGACAGCAATAGTTTGCAAATCATTATTACATGCAGCAAATAGTGCATAAAATAATAATGCAAGCAATGAGCCGGAAAAATAATTAATTGTTTTCATAACTACTGGATTTTAAATAATGTTACTATTTTTCGGACTTTAAGGCGTTGTGTAAAATATGTTTTTGTTATTTGCTTGGATCTCTTTAAAGTATTTAAAATTGTTGGTTTATTCTCTGACCTTTAATATAGATAAAAAAATGACGTAAAAAAATAATCCTGTCTTATTTATATATGTTTAATATCTTCTTGAAGTTTTGTATCGATAACTCTCCTTCAATTGCTCTTATTGTATCCATATCTATTCCTCATGGCATTACTATAATGTTTAAAATTGACCATATATATCCTGCCAGCGTAAAACCGGTGTAACGGAAGAGTTTTCTCGCAGTGTGTACATAGCTTTAGTTCCAATCTGTCTACTATAACCCGGTTCCTGAGCTTCCGCTTCACCAGATCACAGGATATATACATTCTCTTGTAACATATCTTCGACAATAAGCTATAGATCGCTTCCTGTATTTAGCAAAATGAGTGCAATCCGGCCGGGATGATGTTTGATGTATGTCATGGCCTTTCAGTTGTCGTTTGATGAGATTTTCAAACGGGGACAAACGGACTGCAAGAATGATAGAAAGTATTTCTTTGATGAATGTTGGCATCATTCCCGTATATCCTGTCAAAGATTCGGATATACTGAATTACAGAAAAGGACTGATAGCGTTTTATGAAATGGAAGACTACAGCCTATATACTGATTATTTTCTGGATAGACAGATTGAACGAATTAAGGAAATAGAATAATTCTTTGCTTACTCGTTTCAGCTTTTCTAAAATTATCCCATAAATACTGTTTATGCTGTTGAGGTGTCAAAAGTTTGCTAGGGAAAAATAAGGATTTGCTAATATGGAGGCAATATTTAGAATTAAAATGCGTAAAGATTATGCAACCAAGGATAGGAAGCGACCAATCTCTTAATATTTTTTATCAAGCCCTGACATTGGAATATCGTAGTACTGAACCTTGTAGTTGTTATAATAAGGCGATTGATGAAATTTGCAGGAGGTTAGAGCTACATAGAAAAAGAGGAATTTTGTTGATAGTTGCTCTCATTACATTCATTAATGGTATTATTAAAGCCTGTTCTTTTACCTTTCTGAAATATATTTTGTATTTTTGTTATATATTATTGGAGATATGAAAATTAAAGATAAGATAACTCAGAGTCTTGCAAGTATAACTGTTGAATTACAGGAAATAAGTCCTGATTTTTATGTTATAGGTGCATCTGCTATGATTTTATCAGGTATAGAGGTCGGAGAAACTGCTGATATCGATATTTTGACTACCGAAATGAATTCATGCAAATTGCAACACTTGCTAAAAACATATATGGAAATATCTCCGGAAACAAAAGAGGATGATTTGTTTCGTTCTAATTTTGCCAGATTCAAACTTCCTTTAATGGATATTGAGGTCATGGGGGATCTTCAAATTAAGAAAAACGATATTTGGCAGTCTGTTTGTGTAAAAGAATATGAGGAAATATTCATTGGGAATTTAATTATTAAGATACCAACTATAGAAGAGCAAAAAAGAATCTTATCTCTTTTTGGCAGAGAGAAAGATTTAAAGAGGATTTTAATACTAAATCACTATCTCTTATGAAACTATAACTATTATATTCAGCCAAAATGGCAGAGTGCACCGTTAAGATCGGTTGATTGATGATATCTAATTTAAACGAATGCGTATATGAATACAGATTTTGTAAACTTAACAAAGGAAAACCTCAGTGATGAGCATCTATGCTGCATTATTCGTAGTAAAAAGCCTCATGCAGGTATTGACGCGAAGCGGCAATGGCTTTCCGACAGACTAAATGAAGGTCATGTTTTTAGAAAGCTAAATGCAAAAGCTACGGTTTTTATTGAGTATGCACCTCTTGAGACAGCTTGGGTTCCCATCATTGGTGATAACTATTATTATCTGTATTGCTTATGGGTCTTAGGAAGTCCTAAGGGGAATGGGTATGGAAGAGCTTTGATGGAATATTGCCTGACAGACGCCAAAGAAAAAGGCAAATCCGGTGTTTGTATGCTTGGCTCAAAGAAGCAGAAGAACTGGCTTTCTGACCAATCGTTTGCGAAGAAATTCGGTTTTGAAGTTGTTGATGCGACTGATAATGGATATGAACTGCTTGCACTTTCTTTTGACGGGACAATGCCGAAATTTGCGCAAAACGCGAAAAAAATGAAAATTGAAAGCGAAGATCTGACTATTTATTATGATATGCAATGCCCTTATATTTATCAAAAGATTGAAATGGTAAAACAGTATTGTGATACAAATAACGTTCCTGTATCTTTAATTCAAGTGGATACACTCCAAAAAGCGAAAGACCTGCCTTGTGTTTTCAATAACTGGGGCGTTTTTTATAAAGGAAATTTTGAAACAGTGAACTTACTTTTAGATGTCGAACATTTAAAGAGAATACTTAAAAAATAAATAAGCAGATGCAGATGATGATGGATTAATGAGATAGGGTTATTCTCTGTTTTATTTATCCTGTCTCTTTATTTTTTTTTTGTTTCTGAAACGATAAGCGGATCAATAACCAAGCGATTAAGAGACAGATCCCGATGGCAGTGAAAACTCCTTTGCGATAAGAATCCTCCAGCTGAATGCTGCATTTTACACTGTCGATATTGGTATCGACCGGATGTACCCATACACTGGTCAGAGGTGTTTCGTATTCCTTTCCGTTTGCCTTGATGGATGCCAGAGGTAGTTTGGTGTTTCCTGGCTTCTTGAAACGTATGCGGTAGCTGAATCCCTGCTCGTAGATATCTGTCAATATGCCGTTTTTTACTGTATGACCGGCTTTGTGTGGTGTTGCTCCTTCAACTGTTTCTATAAGCGTTCCGAAGTCGGGTGGAGATACAGAATCGAAATCGGCTGTGCTGATGTATTTTAATTCAAGCTCTTGTCCTGCTTTGGCTCCATTGCGGGGAGTGTCCAGTTCCATATAGAAACGTTTTGTTTCTTGGGCAAAACTTTTTAGTCCTATAGGCAAACCGATAGTGATAAACAATATAATTCTTATTAGTTGTTGGATAATGTATGCATGCATATTCCTTATGTGAGATATAATTATAAATGATGAAAAAAATATTGTTTACTTTCGGTTTGCCTATTTCTGCTTATCTATTTTTAGCCGATATAAAATTCAGTCGGGATTAGTTTGAAATCAACAAATTGATTTTCTACCGGGGCGGACTTTAATAGAAAAGGGACGATGCCATCGGATGGTAAAGCCTTGCGTGGCAGTGCTGTCTGTTTGTCGAATTTATAGGTGGCACACCATGCGTTGGCGTCACCACATACACTTTTGCCGATACGAAAACAGAATTCGCTGGTATCATCACGTAACGTCTGTATTAGTTTGCGGCAATCACCGGGGATTTGGTCGGCATCTTGCAATACATTTATTTCTTCTGCTATTTGTTTTAGCCATTCGGTGTCGTGAATGTGTTTTTGATCAAGTGCAAAAACAAATACGGCAGGATAATAGTCGTTATTACCGGGCATCCATAGGGCGGTATTAGCTTGCACTACCGCGGCATAAACAATGAGAGCCTCGGTGTATTTTCTTTTCCAACGATCTTTGAATAGCCAGGGGGCGCTGCCTGCCGTAGCTTTGAAAAAAGAAGTGCTCATGTCACGTGGTGTCTGCAGGTAAGGGGCGAGTTTGTTCAGGTTAGTCGGATTCTTGAAGTTTTCCCGCTCTTCTTTTTCGCGGAGGCGCTCTTTTTCTTCTTCCTCTGTAGATTTCGCGCGTTTGGCGCGTAGTTCTGTTACATCATAACCTTGTGATTCCATTTGTGCGATGTCTTCTTCACTCATGTTCTTTTCCCAATCTTTGCCGGGATTTACAAATAATGCCATAATCTTTGTTTTTTAATTGGTTATTTATTGCTTCTTGAAAATAGTGTTTGTTTTATAAGATATAAATTTATATATAAAATTTAATATTAAAATATTGATGCATAGTATATTAATGATATATATAATAATATTAGCTATATATTTGGATTCAAAAATACATTCTTTTATTTAAAAACAAATAATAAATGGAAGGTTTTTTATCTGCAAATCTATTATTCTTCTTGTTTGATATCTTCTTGGATTTATATTTATATCTTTGCAGTCATAAATATCGGATTTTAGTCGAATATATTCATGAATCGTATCAAAGGCATACTATATGCGTCGGTTTCCTCTTCCACTTTTGGGCTGGCTCCGTTTTTTTCATCACTTTATTGCTGATCGGTTTTTCAGCTTTCGAAATACTTTCTTATCGTTGGGGGATAGCTTCGGTAGTGTTAATCATATTCGGATTATTTTCCGGCTGTGACTTTCGGTTGAAAAGAAAGGATTTGGCAGTTGTGTTTGCTTTGAGCCTGTTGAGGGTGTAAGCATGGTTGTGTTTCGTGAACATCGAATGAAAAGGATATAAAAAATGCCGCATATAGCGGCATTTGAATTTTGAGGAGAGCCTCTTGTCGGATTCGAACCAACGACCCCGAGATTACAAATCACGTGCTCTGGCCAACTGAGCTAAAGAGGCGTTTTCTGTTTTGCGGGTGCAAAGGTACGAATTTATTTTAAAAATGCAAATACATCATGTACTTTTTTTATATTTGCAGTCTCACTAATGATTGCAAGAAGATGAAAAAGAAAATTATGAATGTATGTGGTGTGGCTTTATTAGCCGTTAGTTTACTGGCTTGTTCCGGTCAGAAGAAAGGAGCAGAAGCTGCTGAGAGCGCTTCAGACACAGTGAAAGTGGCTACTGAAGCGATGTCGGCACAAGCTGATAGTACAGGATATATTGTCAGAATAGGGGAAATGGCCCCTGATTTTACGATTACATTGACGGATGGTAAACAAGTGACTTTGTCTTCTCTTCGTGGGAAGGTTGTCATGTTGCAGTTTACAGCAAGTTGGTGCGGAGTATGCCGTAAGGAAATGCCTTTTATAGAAAAAGACATTTGGCTGAAGCATAAGGATAATGCAGACTTTGCACTGATTGGAATAGACCGTGACGAACCGCTTGAAAAAGTGCTTGCCTTCGCAAAGTCTACCGGAGTGACTTACCCGCTGGGACTGGATCCGGGAGCTGATATTTTTGCAAAATATGCATTGCGTGATGCCGGAATCACACGGAATGTGCTGATAGACCGGGAAGGAAAGATTGTAAAACTGACTCGTCTGTATAATGAAGAAGAGTTCGCTTCACTGGTTCAGCAGATCAATGAAATGCTGAAATAAGTGCTTATTGCCGGTCTCTGAACCGGATGCGGGCACAATAGATATAGTGTCACTATCACACTGGGATGGTGACACTATATCGTTAGTATGGTTACACTATTCCGATGTGATACTGTCACTATCCTGAATAGGGCTTTTTCTGATTAAAATAATACGCTGTCAGGCAAGGCTCAGCTTTGCCAGATAGTCATAATGTTTTCCTTCTTTGATTAATTTCGCTTTGAATCCACATTCGGAGGCGTACAGGCTAAGAGTCTGAAAATCGATATATAGCCAATCGAATGTATCTCCTTTTACATCCTTGTATTGCATCTGGAAATCCACTTCGCCATAATAATCGCCTGCCAGATCGATAAGCATGCTGCCGTCTTCTTCTTCGAAAAGATAGCGCAGATCACTTGAATCCATCAGAATACATCCGCCAGGGCGTAGGATACGTTTCATCTGTTGGAAGAAGGCAGGCATATTATTTAGTGTTCCTATGATGCCCGAACCATTCATCAGCATCAGAACCGTATCGAATGTTTCGGTGAATGTTTCGTCAAAGAGATTGATCAGGCGGGAATCTTTGACGCCGCGTTGTTTCATTACTTCGTTGGAAAGCGGAGAGATGTCAATGGCGCAAACTTCTTTTCCCATTTCTTGAAGTGCCAATGCGTGGCAGCCGCTTCCGGCTCCTACATCTAATATTCTTCCCGTAGCCATTTGCAGAGCAGTGCGTTCGAGAACTGGCATGGACTGTATACTTCGGAATAATTCCTTAACGGGGATTTCATCTTCTTCGAATTGAGAAGAGAATACTCGCAAGCGGTCAGCTCTGTGATGATTGAAATAATCGGAGATTGCAGCTCCCATCGGGTCCTTTTCTGCGGAAAGGGTTATTGTTGCCATTTTGGTGATTATGTATTGTTTTATCCGCCAAAGATAAACAATTCCGTAGAAAAGGCTTATCTTTGCATCAGAAATGTGAATGCTAACAATATAATATATATGAGTATAGAAGATGCAATCATGGGTGGAATCGTCTTTAAAGGTAAGAAAGATAAGCCCCAGGAAGAGGAGAAAGTGAAGACGAAAGCGAAGAAAGCGACTTATATTCGTGGACAACATGGTTCCGGAGCCGCGAAGATGAAAGCGGATATTCGGAAAAAGAGAGCTAACCGACATAAAAAATAAATGGGAACAATTGTTTGTATACTAGCACTTTTGCTGGCTGGCCATGGACTTGGTTTGATCATTAAGATGAGAATGTTTTGTCTTTTAATCAAGAGAGTCGAAACGAAATACATTAAGAAGATAGATGGAATAGTAGTGGATGTTGATACTTATGTGAAGGATGGTAAGCTTCTTATGCGCCCGTCTGTTGAATTTACATTAGAAGGAGAGGGTGAAAAATGCTGTCGGTCTATTAATCCCAATATTATTGTGGAGGATATCACACAATTTTCATATTACCCGAAAGATTTTCATATAGGTGATAAAGTTACGGTTTGGTATAATTTGGATAATGATGCAATGTTTGTCGAGCAAAAAATGCAATTGACAAGATTGTTTGTTCGTTTATTTATTCCCGGATGTTTTTTCATTATTTCAAGCATTTTGGGGATGTGTTCTGTCTCTTATACACATCTCCGAGCCCACGAGACGGAGCTACATCTCG
>ENA-OZDY01000037-OZDY01000037.1-human-gut-metagenome-genome-assembly--contig:-NODE-37-length-97061-cov-15.483970_pt1 | contig 97061 bp, 81 predicted proteins | sample MGYA00245063_ERZ653599 | MGnify/ENA primary metagenome ERZ653599 (study PRJEB26926, sample SAMN06165004) | human gut metagenome | biome: ENVO:00009003; feature: ENVO:2100002; material: ENVO:00002003... | reverse complement strand
TTCTGATGGGATATAGTGTGTCTATGTATGCCAATTCGGAGGATGAGGCAAAGAAGAAAACTGTTCTGAGGCGTTCGCAAATGATTCTGAAAAACCAATTGCCTTCACCATTGAAAATTCAGTTACACACAATCTACGATAAACTATTGTCATAGTAAATCTACTTTTTGAAAAAATACTTTATAATTTATTGGGGTAATTAAATTATGAAACAAACATTTGATCGTTTTATTCAATATCTACAGAAAAACTACTTTAGTTATTGGATTGTATTGGGAATTGATACATTTATAGCTTTGATTTGTACATGGGTATCATTTATTGGCATCCATTATATTACAGAAACTCCAAAGGAAATAACCACATTATTCCAGATTCTTGCTATTTCTATGATATCTGGGATTTTAGGTTCTACTTTATTTCATACCTATCGTAATACAATCCGTTTTTCTCAGTTGAAGGAACTGTGGAGACTGGCGGGGAGTGCGCTAGTAAAAGCTATTTGTATTGCAATTGCTATATGGTTTATTCTGCCTCAGACAGGATTACATAATAGTCAAAAGACCGTTTTTGTGTTATTTGATGGGATGCTTACTTTTATTGTCATGGTAGGATTTCGTATTCAGTTGATTTTGATTTATGAGTTCTTACTGAACATGATAAACAAAAAGAATATGCGTATTCTGATCTATGGAATTGATGATAAGAGTGTGGCTTTGAAAGTTCGGTTAATGAACAGTTCTCATTATAAAGTAGTTGGTTTTTGTATTTATGGAACAGGAGGTTCCATTCGACGTGTGGCTGGTCTTCCTGTTTATTCGTTTAAAGATGAAGATTGTTTTAATAGATTGATTCATAAGAGACGTATTAGGGGAGTTTTATTTGCCCGTTATGAGAATACACGCGAAGAAGAGAGTCGCTTGCTTCAGTATTGTAGGAAGAGTGAACTAAAAACATTGATAGCTCCCAGCATTAATGAGGCTGATGAAAACGGAAGCTTCCACCAATGGGTACGTCCCATCAAGATTGAAGATTTATTGGGGCGCTCAGAAATTCATATTAATATGGAGGAAGTGATGACTGAGTTTTCTGACAAAGTCATATTGGTGACAGGGGCCGCCGGTAGTATTGGCAGCGAACTTTGCCGACAACTGGCACAGATGAATATCAAGAAATTAATAATGTTTGATTCAGCCGAATCTCCTTTACATAATGTCCGGTTAGAATTTGAGAAAAACTATCCTGATTTAGATTTTATTCCGGTTATTGGTGATGTTCGTGTTAAGGAACGTCTACGTATGGTATTTGAAACTTATAAGCCCCAAATTATTTTTCATGCTGCTGCCTATAAACATGTTCCATTAATGGAAGAGAATCCCTGCGAAGCAGTACTGGTCAATGTTGTCGGTTCTCGTCAAGTTGCTGATATGGCAGTGGAATACGGAGCTGAAAAGATGATTATGGTTTCTACTGATAAGGCGGTGAATCCGACTAATGTAATGGGATGCTCTAAAAGATTAGCAGAGATTTATGTACAGAGTTTAGGATGTGCTATCTGTGAAGATAAGGTGAAAGGCCATACAAAATTTATTACTACCCGTTTTGGCAATGTATTGGGTAGTAACGGTTCAGTAATTCCCCGCTTTAAAGAACAGATCGAGAATGGTGGTCCTGTCACAGTGACTCATCCTGATATCATCCGTTTCTTTATGACTATTCCCGAAGCTTGTCGTTTGGTAATGGAGGCAGCCACGATGGGGAAAGGTAATGAAATTTTTGTTTTTGAAATGGGCAAGGCGGTCAAGATTGTGGATTTGGCTACTCGTATGATTGAGCTAGCTGGATATAGACCTGGTGAAGATATTGAAATTAAGTTTACTGGGCTGCGTCCTGGTGAAAAACTTTATGAAGAGGTGTTGAGTGATAAAGAAAATACAATTCCTACCGAGAACAAAAAGATCATGATAGCAAAGGTACGGCATTATGAATATGCTGATATTCTCTCTATATATACAAAATTTGAGGAATTATCTCGTATGGTGGAGATTATGGACACGGTGAAGTTGATGAAAAAAGTAGTTCCGGAATTTAAGTCTAGAAACTCTCCTAAATATGAGGAACTAGATAAGGAAATGTCATAATTAAATGATAAGTATTCACTGAGAAAAATGTGTCGCCCGCATATTAATATCTGTTCTGTTTAAATAAATCTATATAATGGCTTTTAAATTTATGTATATAACTAACAATCCTACTATCGCAATTATAGCACAAAAATATGGCGTGGATAGAATCTGGATTGATTTAGAAACTTTGGGTAAAGGAGAAAGACAAAAGAATATTAATTCTGTAAAGTCTAACCATAGTATTGCGGATATAAAAAAAATTGCTCCTGTCTTAGATAAATCAGAGCTGCTGGTTAGAATTAATCCAATAAATAATCATTCCAAAAAAGAAATAGATGCAGTAGTAGATGCAGGAGCGGACATAATCATGCTTCCAATGTGGAAAGAGATAGGAGAAGTAAGAAAGTTTCTAGAATATGTAGATGGTAGAGTAAAAACAACTTTACTATTGGAAACTAAAGAAGCTGTCGAATGTGTAGATGATGTACTTGCCATGGGAGGTTTTGATGAGATACACATTGGTTTGAATGATCTTCATTTAAGTTATGGTCTTGTATTTATGTTTGAATTGTTGACGAATGGAGTTGTAGAAATGTTGTGTGATAAGTTTCGTCGGTATAAAATTCAGTTTGGTTTTGGTGGAATAGCAAGACTTGGTGAAGGAATGGTTCCAGCAGAAAAGATTATCATGGAACATTATCGTCTTGGTTCAACAAGAGTCATATTATCTAGAAGTTTTTGTAATACAGATTTGATTAAAGATTTGAATGAAATAGAAGCTGTCTTTAAAGACAACCTATACGCAGTACGGAGGTTTGAGGATCAAGTAGCAATTAAAGCAGAGAAAGACTTTATAGCAAATAAAATAGAAATTTCTGATAATATACAAAATGTTATTCAATATATAAATAAAAAGAGGAAGATATGAATTTGAAATATGAAATATTGAATCATCTTTGTCAGATTTATGGAGATGCATATTATCTTTTGGATTCAGAACAATTCAAGGAAAATTGTATTAAACTGAAAACTGCATTTAAAAACATTTATCCAAATTTTAATATTGCTTACTCCTATAAGACGAATTATACTCCAAAACTTTGTAAAATTGTTGATGAACTGGGGGGGTATGCGGAGGTTGTATCTGATATGGAGATGGAAATAGCTCTTCGAATAGGTGTAAGCCCTGAGAAAATTATTTGGAATGGTCCATATAAGAATATAGAAAAACTTCGTGAATTATTGATTATAGGTGGTACTGTAAATATAGATTCTGCTTATGAAATAGGCATTGTTGGTGAGCTGGCAAAACAATATCCGCAAAAAATATTAAATGTTGGAATCCGTTGTAATTTTGAGATCAATGATGGAGTGATATCAAGATTCGGTTTTGATGTTAAAACGAATGAATTTAAAGAAGCATTGGAATTGGTTAGCACTTTTCCTAATATTCATTTAATTGGAATGCAATGCCATTTTGCTACTCGGGAATTGGAAACATGGAAGCATCGAGTAACTGGTATGTTGTCACTTTTAGATGACCTTCAAATTGTTCCAGATCATATTGACTTAGGTGGAGGGCTTTTTGGAAAGATGGAAGAGTCTTTAAGGACACAATTCAATTCTCCAATTCCTACTTATGAAGAATATGCGAATGAGGTTGCAACTGTATTTGCTGAGAGGTTTAAAGATTCCCCCAAAAAGCCTCTATTGTTGATTGAACCAGGGAGTGCACTTGTTGGAGATTGTATGAAATTTGTGTCTAAAGTTATTAATATTAAAAATGTTAGAGGAAAATTTATAGCAACTCTTTTAGGTAGTATATATAATATAAATCCTACGTTGAATAAAAAGAATCCTCCAATCACTTTGTTTAGGTCAGATAATGTTTCCAAAAATTATGAGGATTTGGACTTTGGAGGATTTACTTGTATCGAATCTGACTATTTATATCGTCATTATACAGGGCAATTAGCTATTGGAGATTTTATCGTTTTTAGTAATGTTGGTTCATATTCAATAGTATTAAAGCCTCCTTTCATTCTTCCTAATTTTCCGGTATTGGATATCTGTAATAAAAAAGTGGAAGTCATTAAACAAAAGGAGTGTTTTGATGATTTGTTTCATACTTTTAGCTTTTAATGGAGGAGAAGATGAACTTATTTGTAAAGAGAGTTTTTGATATAGTCTGTTCCTTAGTCGGCATTATTATTTTATCTCCATTGTTTTTGATTGTATCCATTGCTATTAAATTAGATTCTAAAGGTTCTGTCTTATTTAAGCAAGAGAGACGGACTAAAAATGGGCGTGTTTTTAAAATATATAAATTTCGTTCCATGTGTATGGATGCAGAAAAAAAAGGAACTGGCTTGTTCAATTTTGAGAATGATTCACGTATTACTAAAGTTGGGAAATTCCTAAGAAATTCAAGTATTGACGAACTGCCACAATTAATAAATGTGATAAAAGGTGATCTTTCTTTAGTAGGGCCAAGGCCCTGTGTGAAATATGAATTGGGGGATTTTGAGACCTTGAATAGAAAATATAAAAAACGTTTTCAAGTCCGCGCGGGAATTACCGGATTAGCACAAGTAAAAGGAAGAAATGAGAATTCATGGGATGAGAAGGTAACCTATGATAATCAGTATGTTGATCTTTTTGCGAAGCAAGGAATTTGGTTGGATATTAAGATATTATTTGAAACCGTTGTCGAAATATTTAAAATGAGAAATATACATGAAGTGAAATCGAATAAAAATATGGATGATGTAATGGCTGCTCAAATGGCTGAACAAGATATTATTGATATTGCACATCTTCCTGATGACGAATAAAAAAAAAGAATAAAATAATTATGAAGCAAAGTGTTGAAAACAGATATTTGTGGTTTGGTGGTAAAATTGTAAGTGTAAATGATGCAAAAATAAATGTATTATCACCTGCATCTCAATTCGGGCTCAATGTATTCGAAGGAATTCGTTGTTATTGGAATGAAGAACAACAACAATTATACGCCTTTCGTTTGGATGATCACTTTAAAAGATTAAAGCGTTCGCAGCGGTTACTTATGTTAGAAGATATATACACATTAGAAGAGCTTAAAAAAGCTTTTATAGATGTGATTATCGCAAATGATTACCATGAGGATATAGCTGTTAGGCAAACAATCTTTGTCGATGGTTTTGGTTCTTGGGCATCTCATGGTGATGTTAATATGTTTGTCTCGCCAATTCCTAAGTCAAAAACAAATCCTGAATATAATAAAAGAGGGCTGCACTGTTGTGTAAGTTCATGGCAGCGAATTAATGATAATTCTCTCTCTCCCAGAATAAAATGTGGAGCTAATTATATCAATAGCCGTATGGCTCAGTGCGAAGCATTAAGAAATGGGTATGATACAACTATTTTTCTTAATAAAGATGGGAAGATAGCGGAAGGACCCGGTTCTTGTTTGTTTTTTGTAAGAGATGGAGTTCTAGTTACTCCGCAAATCACTGATAGCGTTTTAGAAAGTATAACACGAGATACCATTATTAAACTGGCAAAGGTGGAACTAGGGTTACAAGTAGATGAAAGAACTGTTGATAGAACAGAACTATATACGTGTGATGAGGCTTTCTTATGTGGATCTGCAATGGAGATCACTCCAATATTTTCAGTTGATAGATATCAGATAGGAAATGGTGGAACAGGAGAGTTAACCAATAAAATTCATAATTTATATTTGAATGTGGTCACTGGTAATCATTGCGATAGATTAGTTTGGTTAACCCGGATATACGAAGAATAAGATATGGATTTTTCAGTATTAATGTCTGTGTACCGAAATGACAATCCATTGTTTTTCAAGGAAGCATTGGCAAGTGTGACTATTGCTCAGGAGTTAAAGCCGAATCAAGTAGTTATTGTCTTTGATGGTCCGGTTTCTGAAGAAATTGAGACTACAATATCTCGTATTCGGAAAATGGATGAATCTATTGAATACACTGTAATCAGAAAACCTCAAAATGCAGGTTTAGCTGCCGCGTTAAATAGTGGTCTTAGTTATTGTAAGTATGAATGGGTTGCTAGAATGGATGCAGATGATATTTCTATTTCATGCCGCTTTAAAAAGCAGTTTGAATATTTGAAGGAGCATCCTGAAGTTTCAGTTCTTGGAGGATATATAGTAGAGTTTGAAGATGACTTTGCTAATTTAAAATCAATAAGAAAGGTAGGATGCTCTTATAATGAAATCGTTACGATGGCTAAAAGTCGTACTCCTATGAATCATGTGTCAGTGGTTTATAATAAGAGGGCGATATTCAACATAAATGGATATTCAGAAGATTTTGGAAAGCTTGAAGATTATAAATTATGGGTGGATTTAATTGCAGCAGGAGAAATTTTAGCAAATATCTCTGACGTTCTTGTAAAGGTACGTATTGGGGATGGATTTATTGAGCGTAGAAGTAGCAAAAGAGAAATAGAAGACTGGGATATGCTACAAGGCTATTTGATAAATGCTGGATTAATAACTAAGCTAAAAGCATTACAAAATAGATTTTATATTAGAGCATTCATTTATATGCCTGTATGGATGAAAAAGTTGGCTTATAAAATCGTATTAAGAAAAGGAGGTGATAAAAATGAAAAAATACAAGATTGGATATACAACAGGAGTGTTTGATTTATTTCACATTGGTCATTTGAATATTTTGCGTAGTGCAAGAGAAAGATGCGATTATCTAATTGTTGGAGTTAGTACAGATGAAATTGTTAAAGAATATAAGCATAAGACTCCAATTATTCCCTATAGTGAGCGTGCAGCTATTGTTGGAGCTATTAAATATGTAGATAAGGTTGTTCCTCAGAGATCAATGGATAAGATGTTGGCATGGAATGAATTAAAATTTGATGTGGTGTTTCATGGGGATGATTGGAAAGGTAGTTCGATGTATGATGAGATAGAAGTTAAACTTGCAAATGTAGGTTGTGATATGGTCTTTTTGCCACATACGCAAGGTACGTCCTCAACGGAGATTAGTAGGAAGCTACAAGAGAAGTGATTATGGCTATTGATATAGTAGAAAAACAGTGCTGTGGTTGTCGGACTTGCAAAACTATTTGTCCTGCAAATGCGATTACTTTCTCAAATGATTTATATGGATTTGAATATCCGAATATAGATAAAAGCGCATGTATTGATTGTGGAAAGTGCGAAAAAGTATGTCCTGTTATTCACGTGCGGCTTAGCTCTGAACACTATCGGTGTGGTGCGGCGTATGTTATTGATGATGAAACTCGGATAGCTGGATCTTCTGGAGGATTATTTGGCATATTCGCAAAGAAAATTATCCACGATGGAGGAGTCGTTTTTGGTGCCGCTTTCAATGAAAAATTGCGTCTTAAAACGGTGGGTGTTGATTCGTTAGAGGCTTTAGAACCATTGTACAAATCTAAATATTTATTATGTGATACAGATGATCAGTTTATAGAAATTCATAAATGTTTAAATCAAGGGCGTGAGGTACTTTATTGTTCTTCGCCTTGTCAGATAGCAGCTTTAAAACTGTTTTTAGGTAAACAATACAACAATTTGCTGACTGTTGATTTTGTGTGTCATGGGGTTGGGAGTCAGGCATTATTTGATAAGTCAGTTTATTATGTTGAGCAGAAAGAAGGTGAACTGATTGACAATTTTATATTTAGGTATAAAAAACCGCATGCAGCTTCTTCACATTACTATTATTTAAAAAGTTCATCAAAACATAGAGTAGGTCTTTATCTTTCATTCCCTTATTATAATGCTTATTGCAAGCAATTGGTCTGTAGACCAGAATGTTACAAATGTAAATATGCTGTAGAATATAGACCTTCGGATATTACTATTGGAGATTTCCATGAGATAGGTAAATTTGATAAAGGTATAGATCGATTTTCTGGTATATCAATGTTTGTTTGCAATTCAAAAAAAGGACTACTGTTTTTTCAAGCATTGGAAAGAAAACTTTGGGTAAGAGATTTCCTGTGGGAAAATCTTGCTAAATATAATCGATTTAGCAATCAAAATTCAGGACCTCCTAGGTTGTATAAAGAGTTTATGGAGAGCATTTCTGCTAATCCATTTGAAGATACTGTGAATATGTATTTGCGACCAGGGAAGGATTGGAAAAGAATTATATATTATAACTTACCCAAATTTGTACGTAATTTAATTAAAAAATAGCATATTGGATATGAAATATATGCGGGATGGGCTAGAAGATAAGTATGGGATACGGTTGTTGCAGAATAAAATTCTGGAAGTAGCTATTTACATTGATGAAATTTGCAATAAGTTTGATATTGATTATTGCTTGATGGGAGGATCGGCATTAGGGGCTAAAAGACATGGTGGCTTTATTCCTTGGGATGATGATTTAGATATATTTATGACACCAGATAATTATGAAAAGTTCAGAGATGTTTTTAATGAATTTGGCGATCATAATAAGTTTTACTTGCAAGAATATGGTAGGCAGAATAATGGAATGGTAACAGTGCCAAAACTTCGAATGAATGATACTACTTATATTGAAGAGTTAACAAAAGAATGGGCTATACATCAAGGAGTATTTGTTGATATCTTTATATTGCATACATGCCCAAATTCAAAAATACTTCAACTGTGGCAATGTTTTTGGGCTAAGTGTGTAGTCGTTAAAGGGATGTCACTGCGAGGATATGATAGGCAAACAGGCTTTAGGAAAATAATATTGAATTTTTCTAAAATCATTCCTAAAAAGTTGATGGTCAATTATGCATTGAAACAAGTTTATCGCTTCAGAGGATGTGATTCGAAGTTCTTTTGTAATTTTCTAGGCAAAGCTATTTATAAAAAAGGATTATATAAACGAGAATGGTTTAAAGAAACTGTTGAAATATCGTTTGAAAAAGTTCTGTTGCGAGTACCAAAGGGATTGCATGAATTCTTAGTTGAACGTTTTGGTGATTATATGATTTTACCATCAGAAGAGAAAATAAGATGGGAACAGCATGCTTGGAAATGGGATGTTAACATAAGCTATATACAATATGTTGGTGATTTAGGGACCAATGATGAAAAGAATTTGATATGAGAAATTATATAGAAGGTTTAGTAAGTGTGGTAATTCCAACATATAAACGATCTGATACATTAATCCGGGCAATTAATAGTGTTAAAAATCAATCATATAAGAATATCGAAATTTTAGTGGTTGATGATAATGAACCTGGTGATGAATATTCAAATTTAGCGGAGTCTTTAGTTCGAAGCTTATCATATCATAATTTGTTTTTAGTTAGACAAAAGAAACACATTAATGGCGCTGCTGCTCGAAATGCCGGTATTAAGACCGCAAAAGGGGAATATGTAGCATTTCTTGATGATGACGATTTGTGGGTACCAGATAAAATAGAGAAGCAGGTTTCGTATATGCAAAGTGCTGGTGAGAATATTGCAGGAGTGAGTTGCAGGAAAATCTATTTTTCACATGGAAGATTGACTCATATCTCAGAAGACTGGAAGATAAAATCGTCTCAGAATTTTGATATTTTATCTAAAAAATTGAATGTTTCAACTTGTACTTTGTTGATAAGACACGATGTTTTAGATAAAATTGGTGGATTTGATGAAAAATTGAGAAGACATCAAGAAGTACAATTGCTTGCATTTATAACTTCCAGGTATCAGATTGATTATTATCCGGAAATTATGACTATCATTGATTGTGGTGATGTCTCTAATCGCCCTTCTGCAGAAAAATTATTCATATATAAGAGTGATTTTTTTGAATCTGTAATGCCTGTGTTAGAACATTATAGTAAATATAATAAAACAGTCATTAAAGCTCATAATATGACGGAGGTTGCGTGGGCATATTACAGAGATGGCAAGAAATATAAAGGAATCATGATGCTACTTCGATGTTTTATATTCCCATCTGTTCTTATGACATTCTTAAAACGTATGATTGGAAAGAGAAATAGTAGAAATAGATTGTATATGCTTTCTGAAAGTGAGAGAGAGAAGTTTTTCAATTTAATAATGGAGAAGTAGTATGGATGAGATTAGGTGTGTGTTATAAGAAAATATTATGTAGTGGTGGGTTGTTTTTTTCTTTTACAACTAAGACGCTGGCGCTAATATGGATAATTTAAATAGACTGCTAATTTACGCTTAGACTATGGATGAATTGAGATCGGTAAAGATGTATAAACGTGAGCATAGAGGTGAGAAGGATAAGTTAAGAATAAAGTTCAGTGTTTGTATTTTTATCATATACTCTCTATATTTTATATCTGGTTATACGGGCGCATTTCATAATTATATTAATTTCGGCTTATTTTGTTTATGGAATTTTTTTGCATATTGTGAAGATCGAAAATCTTATACAAAAGCAGTACTGAACAAAACGAGTAAGTATTTATTTTTATTTTTGTTATTCTATTTTTTTACAAGCTTGATTTCTGGAGGCTTAGTGTATACACTGGAATATATTTTTTTATTTATGATGCTTTATGGTAATGTAATTCAATATAAATATTATATTACTAGGAATAATTATTCTGAAATAAAGATTCTTGTAAGAGCTTCATTTGCTTCAATTCTTTTATTTTCTGTAATTGCCATTACTTTTTATTCTATATTTCCTTCTGCAGCCAGAATCTTGGCGGCAGATTACTATGCTTTTGATACAATAGCTATTGGTGGAGGGTATGCAATAGCTTTTGGTGCATCGCTCTTATCTGTATTTTTGACAGAATTGATAATTCGTGGTAATTTGAATCATACTCACACAAAATATTTCATGATCTGTGTCATATTTCTTTTAGAATTTCTTTTAGTAAAAACAGAAAGTACTTTGACTTTACTTTCAAGTATAATAGGTATTCTATTTGCAGTAATTAGGAGAATATACTTTGGAAAAAAAACAGCTCAATCTAAAATGTCAATAGGGAAGATTATGGCAATTGCGGGAGTGATAATTATCGGGCTGTTTTTAATCACGAATTTTCAAAGTATAGGTTTATGGATATTGGATCTGACATCCGAAAATTTGGATAATGTCGTTTTAAGGAGATTTAATCGTATTGCGGAAAAAATAGTATATTCAGGAAATGGTACCATGTATACTAACTATATCGATGAAAGATGGGGGACTGTAGTGCAATCTTGGAACACATTTCTTTCAAATCCCATTTTTGGTGTAGGATATGAATGTGGTAATACATTTTCCTTATTAGGAAAATTTGGAGTAGGAACACATTCTGAATTATGTGATTTGCTCGCTCAGCATGGCGTATTTGGAGGGATAAGTCTTTTTACTTTTTTCATCCTTGCATTTAGAGGTCAACATAACAATTGTAGATGTAGAGCTTTTATATTGACGCTATTATTTATGGCACTTTTTAATCCTTTTCGCTATTATCATGGTTATTTTGTTTGCTTCTTTTTAATACCAATGATTGATTATTTAATAACGCATCAAAAAGCTAATTTTAAATAATACTAAATTTTAATGATGGATACTCCGATTAAGAAAGAAGATATAGGGTCTACATTTGTCAAAAGGATACTTGGATTTTCAATGGCTTCTTGGATAAATTGTTTGATTAGCTTGGTTTCTACCCCGATTGTAACTGCGCTCTTTTCACCGGAAGAATTTGGGAAAATAAATCTATTTATTTCTTATGCGAATATTTTGATACCATTTGTATACTTAGGCTTTGATCAGGCGTATGTTAGATTTTATAATGATCCATCCGGGAAAAACAATAAAGTATCATTATTTAAACTGTGTTTAGGTATTTCATCAATTGCAGGAGCAGTTGTAGTATTATTTGTTTTAATATGTTGGAAATTTTATTCTATTAATATAATAGGTTATACTTCATTTAATATTGCGGTATGTCTAGCTGCATATTTAATAGCGACTTTTGTAATGAGGTTTGTGAATTTAAAGGCGAGAATGGATAATTATATAATTCTATTTTTGATACAATCTGTTCTCTCAACCGTAATTATTAAATTAGCTTTTGTTTTAGTTGCGTTATATGCTCCTTCTGCAAACTATGCTATCGCGTTTAGGACAGTTCTTCTGATGCTATTAAGTATTGTGTTTTTATTCATAGCATTAAAGGGGAGTGGGTTAAGAAAAGTTGATTACAGCAAAGAAGTGATGATAGGACTGACCAAGTTTGCACTTCCTTTATTTCCGACTGTATTTTTGGTAATGCTGAATACATCTTTGTCATTGATAATATTGAGAAAAATGATTAGTTACTCGGAGGTCGGAATATATTCTAGTGCACTGTCTATTGCGTATATAATTACTGTTGTTCAAGCAGGTTTAAATACTTTTTGGACTCCATTCGTTTATGAATACTATAAAGAGAAGTCTAAAATTCAGAAAATGCATCATATAATTTCATTTTTGATGTTTGGGATGGCATTAGTAATTATGGCATTTCGTGATATTATATACAGTGTCTTAGTTAACGAGAATTATTGGCAGGGTAAATTAATTCTCGGAATATTGTTGATATCACCAATTTGTGAAACAATTTCGGAAACATTAGGATTAGGGATTGAGTTGTCGAAGAAAACATACTTAAAACTACCTGTTTATATAATTAATATAATTGTTAATATATCAGCCTGTCTTGTTTTAATCCCCAAATTTGGAATTTTTGGGGCTGCGGTAGCTAATGCCTTAGCTTCATTATCAATGTTGTTAGTAAAAACAATAATTGGGGAAAGATTTTATCAATGTAGTAATAATTATTTAAAATTAATTGGAGGTATGTTAATAGTGATTGCTAATGCACTTTTTATATACTTTATCGATAGCTTATTTCTTAGGTCGCTGTCGACTTTATTATCTATATTAGTTTTAATAATTGCATATAAAGGTGAGTATATATATATGGTTAATTATTTATTTGTGACGATTAGAACGTTGCATAAAAAAAGGAGGATATAAAATGTATAAAATTAAAAAAGCTCTCTTCTATTTTTTATTTTTGATTACTAAATATTTCCCCAAGTCTTCATTTCCTTTTTTTGACAGAGGAGTTATAAGAAGTTTTTTTGGAAAGAAGATAATGAAATCATGTGGCATTAATGTCAATATTGAAAAAGGAGCAACTTTTTCTACTAGATTAACTGTAGGAAATCATTCAGGATTAGGTCTTAATTCTCAACTTCAAGGGACGGTAATAATTGGTGACTATGTTATGATGGGGCCAGATGTTTTAATATATACCACAAATCATGAATTTCATAATTTAGGTATACCTATGTGTAAACAAGGATATCAAGCGGAAAAACCAGTGATTATTGGTAATGATGTTTGGATAGGAGCAAGAGTCATTATATTGCCAGGAGTGAATGTGGGGACGGGTGCTATTATTGGAGCTGGTTCAGTTGTCACAAAAGATGTACTTCCAAACTCAATTGTTGCTGGTAATCCTGCAAAAAGTATTGGAATCAGATATATAAAAAATAATGGGTAAATCTGCTATTATATTCGGTATGAGCAATTCAATTCATTTGCTCAACTTTGTTAAGGTTATTTTGGAAAGTAGAGATGATATTGATGAGATTGTTGTTTTCAATACAATTTCATCAATATCAGATACAAAGTATCAGACATACTATAATGAGAACAAAATTAAAATATACGATGCAAAGGAAATAAATGTAGCTAATCGATATTTAAAGATATTATTGAATTTCATTTTAAGATATAAAGATTTAAGAAGGCACTTAAAAAGACATGGGAGATATGACTATTGTTTTGTGCTTTATTGTAGTTGGCAGAGTGTGTTATGGACTTCTATCAAAAAACAGTATTTTAAACAATTGATACCTGTCTTTTGGGGTGGTGATGTCCTAAGGAATAAACGATTGCATAGATTTATTTATCGATTGTTTCTTAAATATTCATATAAAATTGTTTTGCCTAATATAAATGCACAAAAGGTCTTTTCAAATAAAACTAAAGGAATGTATGATATGAAGACACATGTAATACAGTATCCTAAAAAAATGATACAGTGTTTGCAGAATCTTGAGTCAAAGGTTGATTTAAAATTGGTTAAAGAACAATTTAATTTGCCTACAGATAAGTTGATTGTGATATGTGGGCATACTGCTACTAGAGCAGAACAATATGAAAGAATGATAACTGAAATAAAGAAGTGTAATGATGAAGTGAAACAAAAATGTTATTTTGTGTTTATGATGACTTATGCCCCTGATGACTATAAAGGATATCAAGAAGAAGTGAAAAATCTGCTTATGGATAAAATAATCTCAGGAACCGTATTTACAAACTATATACCGTATGAGGAAATATTAAAGCTTCATTTTATAAGTAATATCCATATAACTACTATAAAAACAGATGCTTTTTCCTGTTTCCTGCAAGAAGAATTATATACTGGCTCTATTATTGTCTATGGAAAATGGTTGAATTACTATGAAATTGAAAATGGTCAATATGCAACTGTTCCAATTAATGATTTTGGAGAACTTTCTAAAAAAATAGATGAAATTATTGTAAACTTTGAGGAATATGAACACTCTTCTACAAGAAATCGAGATGCTATCGTGTCTTTAGCATCAGAAGAATCTATTATTAATAGCTGGGACAAATATATTTTTCATTGAGAAATAGTTCTATTCAAAAAATGCGGTTCGGAAAAACCATAATGTTAAATATTTATTGTGTGAATATATTTACTCTTTTACTGTTTGAAAAATAAAATAAATCAAGATTTAGTTTATGAAAAGTTTATATTTAAAACTTCTAGCTAGAGAAGAGAGCGTCTCATTGATAGGTCTAGGGTATGTAGGTATGCCTATTGCTGTTGCATTTGCAAAAAAGGTAAATGTTGTTGGTTTTGACTTGAATAAAGAGAAAATCGCATTGTATAAATCGGGTATAGATCCAACTCGCGAAGTTGGGGATGAGGTTATACAAGGAACTACAGTTTATTTCACATCTGATGAGATTGATTTAAGAAAAGCGAAATTTCATATCGTTGCTGTTCCTACTCCGGTCAATTTGGACCATACACCTAACCTTGCACCAGTTGAAGGCGCATCTATGATTCTAGGACGAAATTTAACAAAAGGATCTATTGTTGTTTTTGAATCTACTGTGTATCCTGGTGTTACGGAAAATGTGTGCATTCCAATTCTTGAAAAAGAATCGGGACTTCAGTGTGGCGTAGATTTTAAAGTTGGATATTCTCCTGAACGTATTAATCCGGGTGACAAGATACATCGTTTAGAAAACATTAAAAAGATTGTTGCTGGTATGGATGAAGATGCATTACTGGAAATTAAAAATGTGTATGATCTTGTAATTGAAGTAGGCACATATCCAGTTTCTACAATCAAAACAGCAGAAGCTATTAAGGTTGTAGAAAATAGTCAAAGAGACATTAATATTGCATTTATGAATGAGTTGGCCATGGTCTTTGATCGTATGGGAATTGATACTAACGAAGTAGTAGATGGCATGAATACTAAATGGAATGCATTAGGATTTAGACCAGGGCTTGTTGGCGGACATTGTATTGGGGTAGATCCTTATTATTTTACTTATGAAGCGGAGAAGTTGGGATATCATAGTCAAATTATTCTTTCGGGTCGTAAAGTAAATGATGGAATGGGAATTTTTATTGCTGATGCTACAATCAAGCAATTGATTCTTGCAGGCAAAGCTCCTAAAAATAGTAAGATTGTTATTTTAGGATTGACATTTAAAGAGAACTGTCCAGATATCCGAAATAGTAAAGTTGAAGATATAATTAAGAGACTAGCGGATTACAATATTGAACCTGTTGTAGTTGATCCATGGGTTAGTGCTCAAGAAGCAAAAAGTGTATATAATGTGAATTTAACATTTATGGAAGATGTTAAGGATGCAGATTGTGTGATTTTAGCGGTTGCACATGATGTGTTTAAAGAACTAACTTGGGCACAATTATCTTCATTATATAAAAAAGAATCTCCAGTAAATGAAAGAGTGCTTATTGATGTGAAAGGTATGCGAGATAGAAAAGAGGCATTTGATCAAAACTTTAGTTATTGGAGATTATAAAATATCTAGATTATATAAAATGGTCTTGTGGCAATAAGAATCGTGTTTGAGAATCTGATATGAATACAAATGGAAACTCTTTAAGTAGAGAAACAAAATATATGTCGTTTTATCTATAGATGTTAAAAACTTAATCGTTAATTTATTGGATTACTTAATGTCGGTTGAAAGACAAAACAATGTTTCATGACCATACATGGGTGTTTATTAAACAAATTGAAGAATATGAAAAAAGTAAATAACGTTATTTGTTGGTTACTATTGCCTTTACTATTGGTTGCTTGTCAATCTTATAAAAAAGTACCTTATTTGCAAGATGCTGAGGTAGTATTGTATGGAGTTCAGAATGAACAATTATATGATGCAAAAATAATGCCCAAAGATTTGTTGACGATTGTAGTATCATGTACAAGTCCTGAACTAGCAGCACCTTTCAATCTGACAGTAGCTACACAGAACAACTTAGCTTTAACTTCTACAACAACTCAGCCGATTTTGCAACAATACCTAGTAGATAATGAGGGTAAAATTAATTTTCCAGTATTGGGCGAGCTACATGTAGGAGGATTGACCAAAAAGGCAACAGAACAAATGATTGTAGAAAAGTTGAAGCCTTATATAAAGGAAGTACCTATTGTAACGGTGCGAATGGTGAATTATAAGATTTCAGTTATTGGCGAGGTTGCCCGTCCTGGTACTTTCACTATATCAAATGAAAAAGTGAATCTATTGGAAGCATTGGCTATGGCAGGTGATATGACTGTATACGGATTGCGTAATGATGTTAAGTTAATAAGAGAGAATTCTGACGGAAAACAAGAAATTATTCCATTGGATTTAAATAAGGCTGAAACAATTCTTTCTCCTTATTATTATTTGCAACAGAATGATATTATCTATGTAACTCCTAATAAGGCAAAAGCTCGAAACTCTGATGTTGGAAACAGTACAAGCTTATGGTTCTCTGCTACTTCTATATTGGTTTCTATTGCCAGTCTATTGTTTAATATTTTAAAATAAGAACTATGAAGGATGATAATCAATACGAAAAAGGACTTGACACGAATGAGGAACAGATAGACTTACGGGCAATACTTTTTAAATATATTATTCATTGGCCTTGGTTTGTAGGAATGGTGGTGGTGTGTCTTGTTGGTGCTTGGTTTTATCTGCACTGGGCTACACCTGTTTATAATATATCAGCTACGGTTCTTATAAAAGATGATAAGAAGGGTGGAGGTGCAGGACTTTCTTCGGAGTTGGAAGATATAGGTTTGAGCGGATTAATGACTTCTTCTAAAAATATTGATAATGAATTGGAAGTTTTACGTTCCAAAACTCTTGTGAAAGAGGTCGTTAGTCAATTGAATCTATATATAACTTATAAAGATGAGGATGAGTTTCCTGCTAAAGATTTATATAAAAAATCTCCAGTCCAGGTGAACCTGACTTCTCAGGAGGCTGATAAGTTAAATACACTTATGCGAGTTGAGATGACTTTACAACCACAAGGAAGCATGGATGTAAATGTCACTGTAGGCGAAAAAGAATATCAGAAGCATTTTGAAAAATTACCTGCTATATTTCCTACTGATGAAGGTACATTGGCTTTCTTTCAAGAAATTGATTCAGTTACTTTACAGGATGGAACGAAAGTTCCTCGAATGGAGAAGGATGTACGTCGTATAACTGCAACTATAAATAAACCGATGCAAGTCGCGAGAAGTTATTGTAGTAGCTTATCTATTGAGCCTACTTCTAAGACTACTTCTGTAGCAGTCGTTTCATTGAAGAATTCTAGCTTGCAGCGCGGGCAAGATTTTATAAATCAATTGCTTGAAATGTATAATAAAAATACAAATAATGACAAAAATGAGATAGCTCAGAAAACTGCAGAATTTATAGATGAGCGTATTGGAATTATTTCGAAGGAATTAGGAAGTACGGAATCTAGTCTTGAGAGTTTTAAAAGGAATGCCGGGATTACTGATTTGACTAGCGAAGCCCAATTAGCTTTGAGTGGTAATGCAGAGTATGAAAAGAAAAGCGTGGAGAACCGGACACAAATTAGTTTAGTAGAAGATTTGGGAAAATATATACGTGGCAATGAGTATGAAGTATTGCCAGGTAATGTTGGATTGCAAGATGCCGCATTAGTCTCAGTGATTGAACGCTATAATGAAATGCTTATTGAACGTAAACGTTTGTTGCGTACATCTACAGAAAATAATCCAGCTATTGTAAATTTGGATACTAGTATTCGTGCAATGAAAGCTAATGTGCAAGCTACTCTTGAAGGGACTTTGCAAGGGTTACTCATTACCAAAGCAAATCTTGACCGTGAGGCAAGTCGTTATTCTCGTCGTATTAGTGATGCACCAGGACAGGAGAGAGAATATGTAAGTATTGCTCGTCAGCAGGAAATCAAAGCTGGGTTATATCTTATGTTGCTGCAAAAACGGGAAGAAAATGCTATTGCTCTAGCTGCTACTGCAAATAATGCGAAAATAATCGATGAAGCAATTGCTGATGATATTCCAGTATTTCCTAAGCGTTCTATGATTTATTTGATTGCATTGGTACTTGGTGTTGGAATTCCAATTATTGTCATTTATTTGATTGATCTGACGAAATTTAAGATCGAAGGTCGTGCTGATGTAGAGAAACTAACGAGTGTGCCGGTTGTAGGTGATGTTCCATTGACAGATGAGAAGAATGATAAAAATGGTTCTATTGCGGTATTTGAAAATAAGAACAATCTGATGAGTGAAACCTTCCGTAATATTCGGACCAACCTTCAGTTTATGCTAGATAATGATCAGAAGGTTATTCTTGTGACTTCAACTGTTAGTGGCGAAGGTAAATCATTCGTTTCGTCAAATCTGGCTATCAGTCTTTCTCTTTTAGGAAAGAAAGTGGTGATTGCCGGGCTCGATATTCGTAAGCCGGGACTGAATAAAGTATTTCAACTCTCTAATAAGGAGAGAGGTATTACTCAGTATCTTTCCAATCCTGAAACGGATTTGATGGAACTTGTTCAACCTTCTGATGTGAATAAGAATCTGTTTATTCTTCCGGGTGGTACTGTGCCTCCTAATCCAACAGAACTGTTGGCTCGTAACGGTCTGGACAGAGCGATAGAAACCTTGAAGAAGAACTTCGATTATGTCATCCTTGATACTGCTCCTATCGGCATGGTAACGGATACCTTATTAATAGGTCGTGTAGCAGACTTGTCAGTTTACGTATGCCGTGCTGACTACACTCATAAGGCAGAATATACATTGATCAATGAACTGTCTTTTGAGAAGAAGCTGCCTAATCTTTGTACCGTCATCAACGGCGTAGACCTGAAGAAGCGAAAATACGGTTATTACTACGGCTACGGTAAGTATGGCAAGCATTACGGCTATGGCAAACGTTATGGCTACGGCTATGGATATGGCCAAGATACAAAAAGATAAATATCTGAATATCTATGAATTATAACTTTTCTCAGAAAAAGAGCCCCGCAAGGGGCTTTTCTTTTTGTTATCTGAAATAAAAGCCTCACCTTTGCATTGTTGATCAACAAAACGTGAATAAAATAACTTGAATTTGAATCTTTAAAAAAACGTATTATGAGTGTAATTTACAAGGTTGTTACGCGACCATCTGACCCGCGTGTTCCCAATTCTCCCAAGAAATATTATCCACATCTGATCACTTTAGGTCAGTCTGTCAATCTGAAATATATTGCGCAGAAAATGCAGGGCTATTCTTCTTTATCCATCGGTGATATCAAGAGTGTGATTCAGAATTTTGTGGAGAAAATGAAAGAGCAACTTCTGGAAGGTAAGTCTGTGAATATCGAAGGCTTGGGTGTATTTATGCTGACTGCCTGCTCGAAAGGAGCGGATGCAGCGAAAGATGTCAATGCTAAAAGTGTGGATAGCGTACGCATCTTCTTTCAGGCGAATAAGGAACTACGTATCACGAAGACGGCTACCCGTGCAGATGAAAAACTGGATTTGATCAGTCTGGATGAATATCTGAAGAAGTTGAACGCCTCTGTGACTCCGGATGATCCGGATGATGGTGAAAATGGCGGTGGTGGAAATGAAGGAGGAGGAGACGAGGAAGCCCCGGATCCGACTGTATAATCTGAAAAGCTTAAAAAAGAAAGGAGGAAAAATCTATGAAGAAAACTTGGAGTGTAGTTTTGAAAGTAATCATTGCTGTAGCCGGTGCGATTGCCGGAGTACTGGGAGTACAGGCTGCATCATTGTAAGCAGCATTCAGTAAATAAAGTAATTGGTTAGATAAGACAGGCAGGCGGGAAGAACTTTCCCGCCTGCTTTGTTGTATGCTAAAATATCAAATAGTTGGCGTTACTTTTTCGTGTGCGATAACGAAAACACAAAAAATAACATTTTATTATGTAGAAAAAAATGAGGGAATGCTTCGTAGTTCACAAATAATGATTAAATTTGCCGCGATTTGTAATGTTGAGTTTGCAAAATGACGAATAATACTATAAAGCATCTAGGTATTGTGGAAAACATACAGGGTTCTCATCTGTCGGTGAGAATCGTTCAGACGTCGGCTTGTGCGGCTTGTAGCGCAAAAGGACACTGTTCTTCGGCGGATAGTAAAGACAAAATCATAGATATAACGGATGTTACAGCTGCTTCCTATCAGGTAGGAGAGCGGGTGATGGTGATCGGCGAAACGTCGATGGGCATGATGGCTGTAACCCTTGCATTCATAATTCCTTTTGTACTTCTGATTGTTTCCCTGTTCGCATGGATGGCGTTGATAGGGAATGAACTGTATGCGGCTCTTCTTTCTCTGGCAGTTCTTATTCCTTATTATTTCGTATTGTGGCTCAATAAAACGCGAATGAAACAACATTTTTCATTTACTATAAAACCAATAAATAACTAAAACATTATGAATTTGATTCTGATTGCAGTGATTTCATTGGGAGCTATAGCGCTCGTGCTGGCCGCTATTCTTTATGTAGCTTCCAAGAAATTTGCCGTGTATGAAGACCCGCGGATTGCCCAGGTGGGGGAAGTGTTGCCCCAGGCAAACTGTGGTGGATGTGGCTATCCTGGTTGTAGCGGATTTGCCGATGCTTGCGTCAAAGCCGGTTCGCTGGATGGTAAATTCTGCCCTGTAGGCGGTCAGCCTGTCATGGCACAAATTGCTGATATTCTCGGACTGGCAGCTACTGAAGCTGAACCGATGATAGCAGTAGTAAGATGTAACGGAAGCTGTGCCAATCGTCCGCGTATTAATCAATACGACGGTGCGAAGAGTTGCGCTATTGCCGCTTCATTGTATGGTGGAGAAACAGGTTGTAGCTACGGATGCCTCGGATGTGGCGACTGTGTGGCTGCCTGCCAGTTTGACGCTATCCACATGAATCCTGAAACGGGACTTCCGGAAGTGGATGAAGCCAAATGTACAGCTTGTGGCGCTTGTGTGAAGGCTTGTCCGAAGGCGATCATCGAGATTCGTCCGCAAGGCAAGAAATCACGCCGTGTGTACATCTCTTGTGTGAACAAAGACAAGGGAGCCGTAGCACGTAAGGCTTGTACAGTGAGCTGTATCGGCTGTGGTAAGTGTGTCAAGACTTGTCCGTTCGAAGCCATTACGCTGGAGAACAACCTGGCTTACATCGATCCGAACAAGTGTAAATCATGTCGTAAGTGCGTGGAAGTTTGTCCGCAGAACACAATTATCGAGCTGAACTTCCCTCCACGTAAACCGAAGGCGGAAGAAGCACCGAAAACAGTTGCTGCAGAAGCTCCGAAGGTAACAGAATAATAACAGAATAAAATACAGAATTGTATGTTAAAGACATTTTCAATTGGTGGAGTTCATCCACACGAAAATAAATTGTCGGCACATCAACCTATCATCACAGCGGAAGTTCCTGCAAAGGCAGTTATTCTGTTGGGGCAGCACATTGGCGCACCTGCCAAACCGATAGTAGCAAAAGGTGATATGGTGAAGGTAGGCACGAAGATTGCCGAACCTGCCGGCTTCGTTTCGGCAGCAATTCACTCTTCTGTCAGTGGAAAAGTGGCGAAGATTGATACAGTAGTCGATGCGAGCGGTTATGCAAAACCTGCTATCTTTATTGATGTAGAAGGCGACGAATGGGAAGAAACCATTGACCGTAGCAAGACACTGGTCAAAGAATGTGAGCTTTCGTCCGAAGAAATCGTGAAGAAGATTGCCGATGCCGGTATCGTAGGTTTGGGTGGTGCTTGTTTCCCTACACAGGTGAAACTTTGTCCGCCTCCTTCGTTCAAGGCAGAATGTGTGATTATCAATGCGGTGGAATGTGAACCGTATCTGACTGCCGACCATCAGCTGATGCTGGAACACGCGGAAGAAGTAATGGTAGGTGTCTCCATTCTGATGAAAGCCGTGAAGGTAAATAAGGCATTTATCGGAATTGAGAATAACAAGCCGGATGCTATTGAACTGATGACGAAAGTTGCTTCCAGTTATGCAGGCATCGAAGTTGTTCCTTTGAAAGTGAAATATCCTCAGGGTGGTGAGAAACAGTTGATTGATGCGATTACCAAACGCCAGGTGGCAAGTGGTGCGCTGCCTATCTCTACTGGGGCAGTTGTGCAGAATGTGGGTACGGCATTTGCTGTTTATGAAGCTGTTCAGAAAAATAAACCGTTGTTTGAGCGTGTGATTACCGTAACTGGTAAGTCTGTGACCAAACCTTCCAACTTCCTGGCTCGTATCGGTACACCAATGAAACAGCTGATTGATGCTTGTGGCGGTCTGCCGGAGGATACGGGAAAAGTGATCGGTGGCGGTCCGATGATGGGTAAGGCTCTGGTGAATATCGAAGTTCCTACCGCAAAAGGCAGTTCCGGCATCTTGATTATGAATCAGAAGGAAGCCAAACGTGGTGAAGCACAAACCTGTATCCGTTGCGCAAAGTGTGTGAGCGCTTGTCCGATGGGATTGGAGCCGTACTTGCTCGGAGCTTTGTCCGAAAACGGAGATTTTGAAACAATGGAAAAAGAAAGAATCATGGATTGTATCGAGTGCGGTTCCTGTCAGTTCACTTGTCCTGCCAACCGTCCGCTGCTTGATTACTGCCGCTTGGGTAAGGGTAAAGTAGGAGCTATGATTCGTGCACGTCAAGCTAAAAAATAACGAAGTATGGAAAATAAATTAATCGTATCACTATCACCCCACGTGCATGGCGGAGACAGCGTACAGAAAAATATGTATGGCGTGCTGATCGCACTGATTCCGGCTTTTCTGGTGTCGCTTTATTTCTTCGGCCTGGGGGCTCTGATTGTCACGGCTACTTCGGTAGCAGCCTGTTTATTCTTCGAATGGGCGATCGTTAAATTCTTAATGAAGAAACCTGCTACAACCATCTGTGACGGTTCTGCTGTCATTACAGGTGTGTTGCTGGCATTCAATCTACCTTCCAATCTGCCTATCTGGATTATCATTCTGGGTGCACTGTTCGCAATCGGTGTAGGCAAGATGTCTTTCGGTGGTCTGGGCTGCAACCCATTCAACCCGGCATTGGCGGGACGTGTATTCCTGTTGCTTTCTTTCCCGGTGCAGATGACAACATGGCCGGTAGTAGGTCAGCTGACATCTTATATGGACGCTACCACCGGTGCTACTCCGCTGGCATTGATGAAACAGGCTATTCACGGCGATGCAAGTGCTTTGAGCCAGATACCTGATGCGCTGACTCTGTTTATCGGACAGAACGGCGGATGTATCGGTGAAGTAAGTGCGCTGGCACTGTTGCTCGGACTGGTATACATGCTCTGGAAAAAGATCATCACCTGGCATATTCCGGTTTCTATCATTGTGACTGTATTTGTATTTGCAGGCATTATGCACATGGTGGATCCCGAAAAGTATGTTTCTCCGATATTGCAACTACTCTCCGGAGGTCTGATGCTGGGAGCTGTCTTTATGGCAACCGACTATGTGACTTCTCCGATGAGCAAGAAAGGTATGCTGATTTACGGTGTTTGTATCGGTCTGCTGACGGTGGTTATCCGTCTGTTCGGTGCATATCCCGAAGGTATGTCATTCGCCATCCTGATTATGAATGCGTTCACTCCGCTGATTAACACCTATTGTAAACCTAAACGCTTTGGGGAGGTAGCGAAGAAGAAATGAAAAAGTTACAATCATCTTTAAAGAATATGTTGCTGGTACTTACGGGCGTTACAGCTGTTTCCGTAGCGTTGCTGGCTTATGTGAACGAACTGACGAAAGACCCTATTGCCGAAGCGAATGCAAAGACGCTGAACGAGGCCTTGAAAAAGGTGCTTCCTGAATATACCAATAATCCGGTAGCCGAAAGCGATACTGTTTTCAGCGAGAAAGACGGAAAGAAAATCGTGGATTTCATTATCTATCCGGCCAAGAATGGCGAAAAGTGGGTAGGTTCTGCCGTTGAAGCCAAGTCAATGGGATTTGGCGGTGAACTGAAAGTGCTGGTGGGTTTTGATGCTGAAGGCAAGATTTATAACTACTCTTTATTGGCGCACGCTGAAACTCCGGGATTGGGTTCGAAAGCGGACAAATGGTTTGGAGCTTATGATCCTGCAAAGAACGAAAAACCGGTATCTCACGAAGAAAGTGCAAAGTCTATTTTGGGCATGAATCCGGGAGAGACTCCATTGGCTGTGACCAAAGACATGAATGGACAGGTAGATGCTATCACGGCTTCTACTATCACTTCACGTGCTTTCCTGAATGCGGTGAATGCTGCTTATCAGGCATATAAAGGCGGTGAGGTGGATACGAATTCCGGAGCTTCCCAGAAAAATGAACCGGCTGTTGCACCGGAAGGTGAAGCAGCTGCTAATGACACTAATAACTAAGAAAGGAGGAGACAGTTATGAATAATTTTAAAGTAATGATGAACGGGATTATCAAAGAGAATCCTATTTTTGTGCTCCTGCTCGGTATGTGTCCTACACTGGGTACGACATCATCGGCAATCAACGGTATGGGTATGGGACTGGCCACTATGTTCGTCCTGATTTGCTCGAACGTGGTAATTTCATCTATCAAGAATCTGATTCCGGATATGGTACGCATCCCTTCATTTATCGTGGTGATCGCGTCATTCGTGACACTGTTGCAGATGATAATGCAAGCATACGTGCCCGATCTGTATGCTACCCTCGGTCTTTTCATTCCGCTGATCGTAGTAAACTGTATCGTATTGGGACGTGCGGAAGCTTTCGCAGCGAAGAACAATCCGCTGGCTTCTATGTTTGATGGTATCGGTATGGGATTTGGCTTTACCATTGCCTTGACTCTGTTGGGTGCCGTACGTGAATTCCTCGGAACAGGTAAGATATTTAATCTGACCATTCTGCCGGAAGAATACGGAATGTTGATCTTTGTTCTGGCTCCGGGTGCCTTTATCGCTTTAGGTTATCTGATTGCCATTATTAATAGTCTGAAGAAAGCCTAACTCTATTAAATAAGAAAAGAATATGGAATATATATTGATATTTATCTCGGCAATCTTTGTAAACAACATTGTGTTGTCGCAGTTCCTGGGAATCTGTCCGTTCCTGGGTGTTTCCAAGAAGGTGGAAACAGCGATGGGTATGAGTGCGGCAGTTGCTTTCGTGCTGACTATCGCTACCATCGTCACATTCCTGATTCAGAAGTTTGTGTTGGATGCTTTCGGATTGGGGTACTTACAGACAATCACTTTTATTCTGGTTATTGCCGGACTGGTGCAGATGGTAGAAATTATTCTGAAGAAAGTTTCTCCTTCTTTGTATCAGGCACTGGGTGTGTTCCTGCCGTTGATTACAACGAACTGCTGTATTCTCGGTGTGGCAATCCTGGTAATCCAGAAAGACTTTGATCTGCTGACAGGTGTTGTATACGCATTCTCTACTGCTCTTGGCTTCGGTCTGGCACTGGTATTGTTTGCCGGATTGCGTGAGCAGATGACCCTGGTGAAGATTCCGAAAGGAATGCAGGGGACTCCGATTGCTTTGATTACCGCAGGTTTGCTGGCAATGGCATTCATGGGCTTCTCTGGCGTCGTGTAAAAGACTAAGTTGATAATTAGATAAAGAGGCTGGAAACTCTGTCGTATGGCAACATACAGGCAGTTTGTTTCCGGCCTTTTTCTTTATATCTGTTCATACCGAATATGTTTTTTATCATACCAAAACGCCCTCAAATCGTCCCGTAAGTATCTTCCTGTGAATAAAATTGCGATAGTTTATTGCATTTCCATTTTATTTCCATACATTTGTACCTCAAACAAACTGAAAACCGAAAAACTAACCATATTTTAAAATTATATGAAAGAAAGAATTTTAGTAACGGGAGGAACAGGCTATATTGGGTCTCATACCGTTGTAGAACTACAAAACAGTGGATACGAAGTAATCATTATCGATAATTTATCAAATTCGAGTGCTGACGTTGTTGACAATATAGAGAAAGTATCCGGTATCCGCCCAGCTTTTGAGAAACTGGATTGTCTTGATTTTGCTGGCCTTGATGCCGTATTTGCCAAATATAAAGGAATTAAAGCGATTATTCATTTCGCAGCAAGCAAAGCAGTAGGAGAGTCGGTAGAGAAGCCGTTGCTTTATTATCGTAACAATCTGGTTTCTTTAATCAACCTTCTGGAGTTAATGCCTAAACATGGAGTAGAAGGCATAGTGTTCTCTTCTTCCTGTACAGTATATGGTCAACCGGATGAGTTGCCTGTAACGGAAAAGGCTCCGATCAAGAAAGCGGAATCTCCTTATGGAAATACAAAACAGATTAATGAAGAAATTATCCGTGATACAGTAGCTTCCGGTGCCCCGATCAATGCTATTTTGCTGCGTTATTTCAATCCGATTGGCGCACATCCTACAGCATTGTTGGGTGAACTTCCGAACGGTGTTCCTCAAAACCTGATTCCTTATCTGACTCAGACAGCGATGGGTATCCGTGAAAAACTAAGTGTATTCGGTGACGATTATGATACTCCTGACGGTTCTTGTATCCGTGACTTTATCAACGTTGTTGACTTGGCTAAAGCACACGTGATTGCAATCCGCCGTATTTTGGAGCAAAAACAGAAAGAAAAAGTAGAAGTATTCAATATCGGTACAGGACGCGGCGTTTCAGTATTGGAACTGATTAATGGCTTTGAAAAAGCTACCGGCGTTAAATTGAATTATCAGATTGTAGGCCGTCGCGCAGGTGATATTGAAAAGGTATGGGCTAATCCCGATTATGCAAACCAGGAACTGGGTTGGAAAGCGGTAGAAACATTAGAAGATACTTTACGCTCTGCATGGAATTGGCAGCTGAAACTCCGTGAAAGAGGCATTCAGTAAAAAGATATTTGTTTTAATTAACATAAAAGTTTAAACAAATCGTTCATGCGATTTGTTTATTAGATGCTAATCAGCTTGATCTGTTTGTGAGTATGTGAATATGAGTAAATGGTACTTATGCCTCTCCGGCATAGACAGGTATGATTGCATAGTAGTTTTGTCGTGTTTTATTTTGTGTTTGTGTTGTGACGGTACTACGACGGGAGTCGTGGTACCGTTTTTTGTTACTCTTTTACAGCCTGCCTTTAAAACAGAATACGTTAGTTCCCCAATCGGTTTCAGGTAAAGTCCCTTCCGGCTCGAACAATCCATATACGGAAGAACCGGAACCGCTCATAGAGGCATAAACAGCCCCTTGCCTGTATAGCTCGGCTTTAATTTCTCCGATCACCGGATGCTGGGGGAATACGCTGTCTTCAAAATCATTGATTAATATCTCTTTCCATTCATTTACCGGGCGTTTGATCGCTTCTTTGATCGAGTATTCGGGATGATGAGGGTGAATATTGGCGAAAGCTTCCCGCGTTGATACGAATACATCCGGTTTGATGATCAGAATCTGATATCCTTTTAAGGATAGTGGAATGGGGGAGAATATGTTACCGATTCCTTCGGCAAAGGTCGGGGCGTTTCTGATAAAGAAAGCGCAGTCCGCTCCCAAAGTTGCGGCATATATTTCCAGCTGATCTTCGGATAAATTCAGCTGAAAGTGTTCGTTGAGTAATTTCAGCATGAAAGCCGCGTCTGATGAGCCTCCTCCCAGTCCGGCACCGGAAGGAATGTGTTTGTACAGATGGATCTCGATAGGAGAGAGGTGAAACTCTTTATCTAATAGCAGATATGCTTTCACCACTAAATTGTCTTCCGGATTACCGGATATCTCCATTCCGTACTGATGCAGGGAGAACTTTTTGTCCGCTTCGGGGCTGGTCCGGATTTCCAGCGCATCTTCGAGAGCGACGGGGTAGAATACGGTTTCGAGGTTGTGATATCCGTCCGGACGCTTCTCGGTAATAGAGAGTCCCAGGTTTATTTTTGCGTTTGGGAAAGTGATCATATTCGTTCTGAATTATTATTTTTGAATTTTAAATTATGGGTTGCGAATTTATGCTATTGGTGACAAAGTTACTAAAATCTTCATTTTTCCTTATCTTTTCTTCATTATTATATTCTATCTTTGTCATCCCTTTCGGATTTTACTATGTATAAAAGCCGGGGATCATAAATTGTAAATCATAAAATTGTATATAAGCAGATGGCTGAACAAAGAAGAAATTCCCGTAACACAAAATCAACTAAAGTACAACCGGTCAATGATTATGGTCGTATCCAACCTCAGGCACCGGAGCTGGAAGAGGCGGTGTTGGGTGCTTTAATGATTGAGAAGGATGCTTATTCGCTGGTGAGTGAGATTCTTCGCCCGGAGTCATTTTATGAGCATCGTCATCAGTTGATTTATGCTGCCATTACTGATCTTGCCGTTAATCAGAAGCCGGTGGACATTCTGACGGTCAAAGAGCAGTTGAGCAAAAGAGGTGAGTTGGAAGAGGTCGGTGGACCGTTCTATATTACTCAGTTGAGCAGTAAGGTTGCTTCTTCCGCACATATCGAATATCACGCCCGTATTATTGCACAAAAATCGTTGGCGCGCGAATTGATAACGTTTACCAGTAATATTCAAAGCAAGGCTTTTGATGAGACACTGGATGTGGACGACTTGATGCAGGAGGCGGAAGGCAAGTTGTTTGAGATTTCCCAGCAGAATATGAAGAAAGACTATACGCAGATTAATCCGGTAATTGACGAAGCGTATAAGCTGATTCAGAAAGCGGCTGCACGAACGGACGGTCTGAGTGGTCTTGAAAGTGGATTTACGAAACTGGACAAGATGACCTCCGGTTGGCAGAACTCCGACCTTATTATAATCGCTGCCCGTCCTGCCATGGGTAAGACAGCTTTCGTACTTTCTATGGCTAAAAATATTGCTGTTGATTATCGGAATCCGGTAGCGTTGTTCTCTCTTGAAATGAGTAACGTCCAGTTGGTCAACCGTCTTATCACCAATGTTTGTGAGATTCCGAGTGAGAAGATCAAAAGTGGACAATTGGCAAGCTATGAGTGGCAACAGTTGGACTACAAACTGAAAGACCTGCTTGATGCTCCGCTTTATGTGGACGATACTCCGTCTTTGTCTGTGTTTGAACTCCGGACCAAAGCACGTCGTCTGGTGCGTGAACATGGGGTGAGAATCATTATTATTGACTACCTTCAGTTGATGAATGCGAGTGGTATGGCATTCGGTAGCCGTCAGGAAGAGGTCAGTACGATATCTCGTTCGTTGAAAGGATTGGCGAAGGAGTTGAACATTCCCATTATAGCCTTGTCGCAGTTGAATCGTGGTGTGGAGAGTCGTGAAGGTATTGACGGTAAACGCCCTCAGTTGAGTGACCTTCGTGAATCCGGAGCCATCGAGCAGGATGCCGATATGGTGTGTTTTATTCACCGTCCGGAATATTATAAGATTTATCAGGATGATCGTGGTAACGACCTTCGCGGTATGGCGGAAATTGTGATAGCCAAGCATCGTAATGGTGCGGTAGGTGAAGTCTTGCTCCGATTCAAAGGTGAGTTTACACGATTCTCAAATCCGGAAGATGATATGGTTATACCGATGCCGGGTGAACCTGCAGGTGCCATGCTGGGGTCTAAACTGAATGCCGGTGCTATGCCTCCGCCTCCACCGGAACCGGACTTTGTTCCGCAGGGAAATAATCCGTTCGGTGCAACGGAAGGGCCGTTACCTTTCTAAAAAACGTTCGTTTGGGTTGAATAGAAATGACCGCTTAGTCAGATGAAAATAACCGCTCGATTTACTCCAATCGAGCGGTCGATTATTTTTTATAGAGTATAGCCGCGTTGTATTCTGATAGGGATAGGTGGCAAAAATGACAAAGAATACCCCTTTATTTTTTGCCACTTTGTCACCAACCATGAATTTATTGGGGAATAATACAGTCAGGTCTTTGTTAGTTTAGCTTCTCTTGACATTTTTCTCTCAAATCGTTCTATGTCAACCGAAAAATCTTATTAACTTTGCGAAACTTTTTGAGAAACAATAAAAATTTAATTATATGAATATCTCTTATAACTGGCTGAAAGAGTATGTCAACTTTGATTTGACCCCCGATGAAACGGCTGCTGCGCTGACCTCAATCGGCTTGGAAACAGGTGGTGTAGAAGAAGTGCAAACCATTAAGGGTGGTTTGGAAGGACTCGTAATCGGTGAAGTGCTGACTTGCGAAGAACATCCGAATTCCGACCATTTGCATATCACTACCGTCAATCTGGGAGACGGCGAACCTGTACAGATTGTATGCGGTGCTCCGAATGTAGCTGCCGGACAGAAAGTAGTGGTTGCCACTTTGGGTACCAAACTTTATGACGGTGATGAATGCTTTACTATCAAGAAGTCAAAAATCCGTGGTGTAGAATCTACAGGGATGATTTGTGCAGAAGACGAAATCGGTATTGGTACCGATCATGCAGGAATCATCGTGTTGCCGGCTGAAGCTGTTCCGGGTACTCTCGCCAAAGACTATTATAATATCAAGAGTGACTACGTACTCGAAGTAGATATTACTCCTAACCGTGCAGACGCTTGCTCACACTATGGTGTGGCCCGCGACTTGTATGCTTACCTGATTCAGAATGGCAAGCAGGCTACTTTGCAACGTCCATCTGTAGATGGATTTAAGGTGGAAAATCATGATTTGGATATCGAAGTAGTGGTTGAAAACAGCGAAGCCTGTCCTCACTATGCCGGCGTTACGGTGAAAGGCGTTACTGTGAAGGAAAGCCCCGAATGGTTGCAGAATAAATTGCGCCTGATCGGTGTACGTCCTATTAATAATGTAGTGGATATTACTAATTATATCGTTCATGCTTTCGGTCAGCCATTGCATTGTTTCGATGCCGGAAAGATAAAAGGCAATGAAGTAATTGTCAAGACATTGCCGGAAGGCACTCCATTCGTCACATTGGATGAAGTGGAACGCAAGTTGAACGAACGCGATCTGATGATCTGCAACAAAGAAGAAGCGATGTGTATTGCCGGTGTATTCGGCGGACTGGATTCCGGTTCTACGGAAGCTACGACAGATGTATTCATCGAAAGCGCTTATTTCCATCCTACATGGGTACGTAAGACTGCCCGTCGTCACGGTCTGAATACGGATGCTTCTTTCCGTTTCGAACGTGGCATCGATCCGAACGGAGTAATCTATTGTCTGAAACTGGCTGCTCTGATGGTGAAAGAACTGGCCGGTGGCACTATCTCATCCGAAATTAAGGATGTTTGCGTTGCAGCTCCACAAGACTTCATGGTAGAACTTTCTTATGAGAAAGTAAATTCGCTGATTGGTAAAGTGATTCCCGTGGAAACGATCAAGAGCATTGTTACCAGCCTGGAAATGAAAATCATGAATGAGACAGTTGACGGACTGACATTAGCCGTTCCTCCTTATCGTGTAGACGTACAGCGTGATTGCGATGTGATCGAAGATATTCTACGTATCTACGGATATAATAATGTAGAAATCCCGACTACGCTGAACTCCAGTCTGACAACCAAGGGTGAGCATGATAAATCAAACAAATTACAGAATCTGGTTGCAGAACAGCTGGTTGGCTGTGGCTTCAATGAAATACTGAATAATTCTCTGACTCGTGCCGCTTACTACGACGGTTTGGAGAACTATTCATCCAACCATCTGGTGATGCTGCTGAATCCACTGAGTGCCGATCTGAACTGTATGCGTCAGACATTGCTGTTCGGTGGACTGGAAAGTATCGCTCACAATGCAAACCGCAAGAATGCCGATTTGAAATTCTTCGAATTCGGTAACTGCTATTACTTCGATGCGGACAAGAAGAATCCGGAAAAAGTACTGGCTACCTATTCGGAAGACTATCACTTGGGTTTGTGGGTGACTGGAAAGAAAGTAGCCAACTCATGGGCACACCCGGATGAAAACAGTTCGGTATACGAACTGAAGGCTTATGTAGAAAATATATTGAAACGTTTGGGACTGGATTTGCACAACCTGGTAGTTGGCAATCTGACTGACGATATTTTCGCTACCGCACTTTCTGTTCATACCAAGGGGGGGAAGCGTCTTGCCTCTTTCGGTGTTGTGACGAAGAAACTGCTGAAAGCATTCGATATAGATAATGAGGTGTATTATGCCGACTTGAACTGGAAAGAACTGATGAAGGCTATCCGTTCAGTGAAGATCAGCTACAAGGAAATTTCCAAATTCCCTGCTGTGAAGCGTGACTTGGCATTGTTGCTCGACAAGAACGTACAGTTTGCCGAAATCGAAAAAATCGCTTACGATACAGAAAAGAAACTGCTGAAAGAAGTGGAACTCTTCGATGTATACGAAGGTAAGAACATCGAAGCAGGTAAGAAATCGTATGCGGTCAGCTTCCTGCTTCAGGATGAAACTCAGACGCTGAACGATAAGATGATCGATAAGATCATGTCTAAACTGGTGAAGAATCTGGAAGATAAGCTGAATGCAAAATTGAGATAAATTTAAAATTCACAATTCAAAATTAATACAAACCAATGGGAAGAGCATTTGAATATAGAAAAGCCGCAAAGCTGAAAAGATGGGGCCACATGGCTAAAACATTTACAAGACTGGGTAAACAGATCGCTATTGCCGTGAAGGCGGGTGGTCCGGAACCGGAAAATAACCCGACACTGCGTTCGGTCATCGCTACTTGTAAGCGTGAGAATATGCCGAAGGACAATATCGAACGTGCGATTAAGAATGCAATGGGTAAGGATCAGAGCGACTACAAGAGCATGACTTACGAAGGATACGGTCCTCACGGAATTGCTGTCTTTGTAGATACGCTGACTGATAATACGACTCGTACGGTAGCCGATGTACGCTCTGTATTCAATAAATTTGGTGGTAACCTCGGAACAATGGGATCATTGGCTTTCCTTTTCGACCATAAATGTATGTTCACTTTCAAGATAAAGGACGGCATGGATATGGAAGAACTGATCCTTGATCTGATTGATTACGACGTAGAAGATGAGTACGAACAGGATGACGAAGAAGGAACAATCACTATCTACGGTGATCCTAAGAGCTATGCCGCTATTCAGAAACATCTTGAAGAGTGTGGCTTCGAGGATGTCGGCGGTGATTTTACTTATATCCCGAACGATCTGAAAGAGGTAACTCCGGAACAACGCGAAACTTTAGATAAGATGATAGAACGTCTTGAAGAATTTGATGACGTGCAGACTGTTTATACAAACATGAAGCCGGAAGAAGGCGGAAACGAGGAGTAAGCGGATTATGGAATATGTTTATAGAACCCAGGGTACTTGCAGCACAAACATCGAACTGAATGTAGAAGATGGAGTTGTGAAGGAAGTTGCCTTTTGGGGAGGATGTAACGGAAATCTTCAGGGACTTTCACGTCTGGTAAAGGGAATGAAGGTAGAAGAGGTTATCAAGAAACTTGAAGGAGTACGTTGCAGTGGCAGACCGACGTCCTGTCCCGATCAGTTGTGCCATGCACTGCATGAAATGGGATATTAACGGAAGTCTCCCTTTATAAAATATACACTGGCCTCCGGCAATTCATTTTGCCGGAGGTTTTTTATTGTGCCGTACCTTTCCCTATTTGTCGGTATTTTGAACCAAAATCGACCTTCGGTCGTTATTTATAAGTATATTTGTGCTGAATAAACTATTATGCAATGATGAAGAATATTTTTCAAGACTTGAAACGGAAAGATCATAAACGTTATCTGGGCGGACTGGATGTTTTTAAATATATTGGTCCCGGACTTTTGGTAACTGTCGGATTTATTGATCCGGGCAACTGGGCATCAAATTTTGCCGCAGGTTCCGAGTTCGGCTATTCACTTCTTTGGGTGGTCACCTTATCCACTATCATGTTGATTGTCCTCCAGCATAATGTTGCTCACTTGGGGATTGTTACGGGGCTTTGCCTTTCGGAAGCCGCTACGAAATATACTCCTAAATGGGTATCCCGTCCTATTTTGGGTACGGCGGTATTGGCGTCTATTTCTACTTCATTGGCTGAGATTCTGGGAGGAGCCATTGCATTGGAGATGCTGTTTGATATGCCTATTATGTGGGGGGCGGTGCTGACCACACTTTTTGTCTCCATCATGCTCTTTACCAACTCCTATAAAAAGATAGAACGTTCCATTATTGCTTTTGTCTCGGTGATCGGTCTTTCATTTATTTATGAATTGTTTCTGGTAGAAATAGACTGGCCGGCTGCGACGATGGGTTGGGTGACGCCTGCTTTCCCGAAGGGTAGTATGCTGATTATTATGAGTGTGCTGGGAGCGGTTGTGATGCCTCATAATCTGTTTCTGCATTCGGAAGTAATACAGAGTCACGAGTATAATAAGAAAGACGATGCGTCTATCAAGAAAGTATTGAAATACGAGTTGTTCGATACGCTTTTCTCGATGATCGTTGGCTGGGCAATTAACAGTGCTATGATTCTGCTGGCTGCTGCTACTTTCTTTAAAAGCGGCATTCAGGTGGAAGAATTGCAACAAGCCAAATCACTGCTTGAACCTTTGTTGGGAAGTAATGCGGCAATCGTATTCGCATTGGCTCTGTTGATGGCAGGTATTTCGTCCACTATAACAAGCGGAATGGCGGCAGGTTCTATCTTTGCAGGTATCTTTGGAGAGTCATATCATATTAAAGACAGTCACTCGCAGGTAGGAGTAATCCTTTCGTTGGGAATTGCGCTGTTGCTGATTTTCTTTATTGGCGATCCATTCAAGGGATTACTGATTTCGCAGATGATATTGAGTATTCAGTTGCCTTTCACGGTATTCCTGCAAGTAGGGTTGACTTCATCCCGAAAGGTAATGGGGAATTATGTCAATAGCCGTTGGAGTACTTTTGTATTATATGCTATTGCAGTCATTGTTTCGGCATTGAATATAATGCTGCTGTTTTCATAAAACGAACATAAATCTATAAACTATAAAATGATGAAGATTATTACTTATAATGTGAACGGGCTTCGTGCTGCCGTTTCTAAAGGTTTGCCGGAATGGCTGGTGCAGGAGAATCCGGATATTCTTTGTCTGCAAGAGACAAAACTACAGCCGGACCAATATCCGGCAGAAGTATTTGAAGCTTTGGGTTACAAGGCTTATCTCTATTCTGCACAAAAGAAGGGATACAGCGGTGTGGCGATCCTTACTAAGCAGGAACCCGATCATGTGGAATATGGTATGGGGATAGAAGCTTATGACAATGAAGGGCGTTTTATCCGTGCGGATTTTGGCGACTTGTCCGTAGTCAGTGTTTATCATCCTTCGGGAACGAGCGGAGACGAACGGCAGGCATTTAAAATGGTGTGGCTGGAAGACTTTCAGAAATATGTGACAGAGCTGCGCAAGACTCGTCCGAACCTTATCCTTTGCGGTGACTATAATATCTGTCATGAGCCGATTGATATTCATGATCCTGTCCGGAATGCCACGAACAGCGGCTTCCTGCCCGAAGAACGGGAATGGATGACTCGTTTCCTTTCTGCAGGATTTATTGATTCTTTCCGTCTGCTCTATCCGGAGAAACAGGAGTATACGTGGTGGAGCTATCGTTTTAATTCGCGTGCCAAGAATAAAGGCTGGCGGATTGACTATTGCATGACCAGTGAGCCGGTACGTCCGATGCTGAAAAGTGCCAGCATACTGAACGATGCCGTACATTCAGATCATTGTCCAATGGCTTTGGAAATAGAATAAAAATAGAAAATAGCATGGAAGATAGAATACAAAAAGCTGTAGAACTTTTTAAGAGCGGATATAACTGCTCGCAGTCTGTAGTAGCTGCATTTGCCGATATGTATGGTTTCACACAGGAGCAGGCAGTGCGTATGTCAGCCTCTTTTGGCGGAGGAATCGGGCGGATGCGTGAGACATGCGGGGCTGCTTGCGGACTGTTCCTGATAGCCGGACTGGAAACCGGAGCTACCGAAGCGACAGATCGTGAAGGAAAAGCTGCAAACTATGCGGTAGTGCAGGAATTGGCTGCCGAATTCAAAAAACGCAACGGGTCGTTGATTTGCGGAGAATTGTTGGGATTAAAGAAAAAAGAGCCGATTTCGACTGTTCCCGAAGAACGTAATACTCAATATTATAGCAAACGACCGTGTGCTAAAATGGTGGAAGAAGCGGCAAGAATCTGGGTAGAATACCTCGAAAAACACCCTAAATAAGGGGATAAAATGCTTTTTTATTACAAAATCAGCAAAAAAAGATTCAATAAAGTGTTATATAACATAAAAATAACTATCTTTGTCCCCGAAATAAAATCTGAAAGCTTTCGGGCCGGATGATTTTTAAAGCATGTCTAACTATAATTTCAAAAGCAAATGTTGAAAGAAAAAGCAGGTGTAATCGCAGGTAATATCTGGAATGCACTGAATGAAACAGAAGGAATGACTGCCAAGCAACTGAAAAAAGCAACTAAATTGGTTGACAAAGATTTGTTCCTCGGCCTTGGCTGGTTATTGAGAGAAGATAAAGTTTCTGCTGAAGAAGTAGAAGGTGAACTCTTCATCAAATTGATCTAAGCGAGTAACTCACTTAAGCAATAAAAAAATGCGTTGGTACATGATTATAATGTTATCAACGCATTTTTTTATATTCCGCCATTTACGTATCTTTGCACACCAAAAAGACAAAATAATAAGAATTCAGAATGAAGAATATACGAAATTTCTGCATCATTGCCCACATTGACCACGGTAAATCAACCCTGGCAGACCGCTTGCTGGAGTTTACCAACACTATTCAGGTGACTAACGGGCAGATGCTTGATGATATGGATTTGGAGAAGGAGAGAGGTATCACCATCAAGAGCCACGCTATCCAGATGGAGTACAACTACAAAGGTGAAAAGTATATCCTTAACCTGATTGACACTCCGGGGCACGTGGATTTTTCGTATGAGGTATCCCGTTCCATTGCCGCTTGCGAAGGTGCGCTGCTTATCGTAGACGCATCGCAGGGAGTGCAGGCACAGACCATCTCCAATCTGTATATGGCTATCGAACATGATCTCGAAATTATCCCCATTATCAATAAATGTGATATGGCAAGTGCCATGCCCGAAGAGGTAGAGGACGAAATCGTAGAACTGTTGGGCTGCAAGCGTGATGAGATTATCCGTGCATCCGGTAAGACCGGAATGGGCGTGGAGGAAATCCTCGCAGCCGTTATCGAACGCATTCCGCATCCCGAAGGTGATGAGGAAGCTCCGTTGCAGGCATTGATTTTTGACTCTGTATTCAACTCCTTCCGTGGTATTATCGCTTACTTTAAGATCGAAAATGGAGTAATCCGCAAGGGAGATAAAGTGAAGTTCTTTAATACCGGAAAAGAGTATGATGCCGATGAAGTAGGTGTACTGAAAATGGAACTGGTTCCACGTAACGAACTTCGTACGGGCGATGTAGGTTACATTATATCGGGTATCAAGACCTCGAAAGAGGTGAAAGTGGGAGATACCATTACTCATGTTGCCCGTCCGTGTGATAAAGCGATTGCGGGTTTTGAAGAAGTGAAGCCAATGGTTTTTGCCGGAGTCTATCCGATTGAGGCGGAAGATTTTGAGGATCTGCGTGCTTCTCTGGAAAAATTGCAGTTGAATGACGCTTCGCTGACTTTCCAGCCGGAATCTTCATTGGCACTGGGCTTCGGTTTCCGTTGCGGTTTCCTCGGATTGCTTCACATGGAGATTGTACAGGAACGTCTGGATCGTGAATTCGACATGAATGTGATTACTACCGTGCCTAACGTATCTTATAATATATATGATAAACAAGGTAATATGAAAGAAGTGCATAACCCTGGTGGTATGCCTGATCCGACGTTGATCGACCATATTGAAGAACCTTATATCAAAGCGTCTATTATTACGACTACCGATTATATCGGCCCGATTATGACCCTCTGTCTAGGGAAACGTGGAGAACTCTTGAAACAAGAGTATATTTCCGGTAATCGTGTGGAAATATATTATAACATGCCTTTGGGTGAAATCGTGATCGACTTCTATGACCGGTTGAAGAGTATTTCGAAAGGATATGCGTCGTTCGACTATCATCCCAATGGTTTCCGTCCTTCCAAGTTGGTGAAACTGGACATCATGTTGAATGGTGAACCGGTCGATGCGCTTTCTACGCTGATTCACTTCGATAACGCGTATGATATGGGACGCCGGATGTGTGAGAAACTGAAAGAATTAATCCCTCGCCAGCAGTTTGAAATCGCTATTCAGGCAGCTATCGGGGCTAAGATTATAGCTCGTGAAACTATTAAGGCAGTTCGCAAGGATGTAACTGCGAAGTGTTATGGTGGTGACGTAAGCCGTAAACGTAAACTGCTTGAAAAGCAGAAAAAAGGTAAAAAACGAATGAAACAAATCGGTAATGTGGAAGTGCCGCAAAAAGCCTTCCTCGCCGTACTGAAGCTGGATTAAAAAATGAACCGCAAGCGATTTTTCAGAGAGTTATTCTGAACAAATCGGCTTGCGGTTAGTTTTTTAATACACCAGGTGATTGTCTTCTGTCTGCAGAGCTTTCCTTGGCAATCACCTTTTTTGAAACAAACAACTATAAATATGAGAAAAGTTCTGTCTTTTTCGGGCTTCCTGATGTTGGGGCTCGTCATTTCACAATTCCTCCCGATGATAGCGGGAGAAGGATATGGAACTGTTAAGGTCCTGTCGAATATACTACTTTATGTATGTCTTAGTTTTATAATGATTAATGTGGGTCGGGAGTTTGTGCTCGACAAAGTCCGCTGGAAAAGTTATGCCGAGGATTATTTTATAGCGATGGCTACAGCTGCCCTGCCTTGGTTCATGATTGCTATCTATTATGTATTCGTGCTTCTTCCGCCTGATTACTGGAATAGTTGGGAGGCTTGGAAAGAGAATCTGTTACTAAGTCGTTTTGCCGCACCTACGTCGGCCGGCATCTTGTTTACGATGCTGGCGGCTATCGGGTTAAAGTCCAGCTGGATATATAAGAAGATTCAGGTCCTGGCTATTTTTGATGATCTGGATACCATTCTTTTGATGATTCCTCTTCAGATCATGATGATTGGTTTGCGTTGGCAGCTGATTATTGTGGTGGTTATTGTATTTATGCTGTTGTCCATTGGATGGAAACAACTGAATAAGTATAACTGGCGGCAGGATTGGAAAGCTATTCTCTTCTATTCCGTTATCATATTTCTGGCTACGCAGATACTTTATCTCGGCAGTAAAGAGCTGTATGGAGAAGAAGGAAGTATCCATATCGAAGTCCTGTTGCCGGCATTTGTATTGGGTATGATCATGAAGCATAAAGAGCACGATACTCCTGTAGAACGAAAAGTCTCTACTGGAATCTCCTTCCTGTTTATGTTCCTGGTAGGTATGAGTATGCCTCATTTTATCGGAGTTAACTTTGCGGAAACTCATGCAGGAACGCATTCGGTGACAGGTTCGCAGGAGATGATGTCCTGGGGAATGATTTTGTTCCATGTTGTCATAGTCTCTTTCTTATCGAATATAGGCAAACTTTGTCCGATGTTCTTCTATCGTGACCGGAAGTTGAGTGAGCGACTGGCACTTTCCATTGGTATGTTTACCCGCGGTGAGGTAGGTGCTGGAATTATATTTATTGCATTGGGTTATAATCTCGGCGGTCCGGCACTGGTCATTTCCGTACTTACATTGGTGTTGAATCTTATTCTGACAGGAATATTTGTTCTTTGGGTGAAAAACTTGGCTTTAAGGAGCTATAATGATTAAAAAAATCCATATATTGCGGATCAAATACTATAAACACCTTTCATTATGACAATTTTGCGTACAATGCGAAATTTCTCGTCAATGAATATTGCGGCGAGTATCCTTTTGTTTGTAGCGGCAATAGCGGCTGCTATCATAGCCAATTCTCCGGTTGCTTCGGTTTATCAGGAGTTCCTTTTGCATGAACTTCATTTGCAGATCGGTAATTTTAATCTGCTTTCGCATGGCGGAGAGAATCTGCGGATGATCGAGTTCATCAATGACGGGTTGATGACCATCTTTTTCTTGCTGGTAGGATTGGAGATCAAACGGGAGTTGTTGGTTGGTGAGCTTTCTTCCTTCCGCAAGGCGGCGCTTCCCTTTATTGCTGCCTGTGGCGGTATGCTGTTTCCGGTGATTGTTTACATGTCAATCTGTCCTCCGGGCAGTGCGGGAAGTCAGGGATTGGCCATTCCAATGGCAACGGATATTGCTTTTTCGTTAGGGGTATTAAGTCTGTTGGGAAGCCGTGTGCCGTTGAGCCTGAAGATATTTCTGACGGCTTTTGCGGTAGTTGATGATATCGGAGGTATCCTTGTAATTGCTCTTTTTTATAGTTCGCATGTGTCGTATGGGTATATTCTGATAGCCGCATTGCTTTACGTTTTACTTTATTTTATAGGGAAGCGTGGGACTACCAATAAGATTTTCTTTTTAGTGATCGGTGTCGTTATATGGTATTTATTTTTGCAATCCGGTATTCATAGTACCATTTCGGGAGTTATTCTGGCGTTTGTTATTCCGGCGAAACCCCGTCTGGATGTCGGAAAATATATCGAGCATATTCGTCATACAATTGCAGGTTTCCCGGTGGTGGAATCGGGAAGTATCGTATTGACTAATGAGCAGATTGCCAAACTGAAAGAGGTCGAATCTGCTTCCGACCGTGTTATCAGTCCTCTGCAGTCTTTGGAGGATAATTTGCATGGAGCTGTCAATTATCTGATTCTTCCGTTGTTTGCCTTTGTCAATGCAGGCGTTGTCTTTAGTGGCAGCGGTGAGTTGGTAGGAAGTGTAGGGATGGCAGTGGCAGCAGGGTTGCTGTTTGGTAAATTTGCGGGAATTTATTTCTTTACCTGGTTGGCTATAAAGATAAAACTCACTCCAATGCCGCCGGGTATGACTTGGAAGAATCTTTCCGGTATAGCTCTGTTGGGAGGGATCGGTTTTACGGTGTCGCTTTTCATTGCCAATCTTTCTTTTGGTGCAAATTATCCTGTTCTGTTGAATCAGGCTAAGTTCGGAGTGCTATCGGGGACTATTCTTTCCGGATTATTAGGATACATTGTACTCAGGATAGTATTACCTGTCCGAAAGCGGAAATAATAATTAGAGATCAGTCGTTCAGGCATATCGGATATTCATCAGGCGATATGCCTTTTTATTGTATATATAATATAAGGTGAAAATGATATCTACTAATAATATTAGTTAAACAACTGTTTTATTTAGTAGATTAACTAATAGTGTTAGTTGTTTGTTTGAAAAATAGTATTATATTTGTGCCATTGGAAGAACAATAAATATGTAGACTATGAAACAGATGAGACGATTGACCGTCAAAGAGGAAGAAATTATGCGTATATTTTGGGAACATGGACCTATGTTTGTTCGTGAACTTCTATCATTCTATGATGAACCAAAACCGCATTATAACACAGTTTCTACCCTTGTTCGAGGGCTGGAGGAGAAAGGTTTTGTGGGGTATAAAGCCTACGGAAATACTTATCAATATTATGCTCTTGTTTCGGAAAAGGAGTATAAGAGTTCGGCACTCAAAGAAGTGGTTTCCCAGTATTATAATAATTCCTATATCAATGTAGTGTCTTCTTTTATTGAAGAAGAAGGGATGTCTGTTGATGAACTAAAATCGCTGATAGAGTATATAGAGCAAAGTAAAAAGAAGAAGTAATCTCTCTCTGGTCTATCGGACAGATACGATTTTTATTCTATGGACAAACAACTTTTAATCTGAAAACACAATGGGAGCTTTTTTATTCTATCTGCTGAAATCCGGATGTTGCTTAGTGGTCTTTTATATTTTCTTTAAGCTGCTGATGAGCCGGAGTACTTTTTTCCGTTTCAACCGCATCACTTTGTTGGTTGGGTTGTTAGGATGTACTTTGCTTCCACTTATTGAGCTGACAACTACTGAAGAGACATTTTTGTATACTCCGTTGTATGCCATTCACGAGATATTGCAAAGTACGGAGTCTGTCATTCTAAATCCGGAACAGATGGAAGATCCTATTCTTATATCTGAAAAGAATCCGGAAATAAACTCTTTGAATTGGATTCCTGTGACTTTAGCTTTTATATATGGAGTGGGGGCTTTGGTGACACTGATCTGGTTGTCTTTGTCCACTTGTCGTTTGATTCAGTTGATTCGTACGTCAGAGAAAAAACAGTTTGGAAACTATGTATTAGTGATTCCTCAGCAGCCAACTGCTTCATTTAGCTGGGGTAAATATATTGTTATTTCAGCAGCTGACTACTCTCAACAGTCCGAAGAAATACTCCTCCACGAAACGATGCATTTACGAAATCATCATACTTTGGACTTATTGTTTATGCAGATATTCCTGCTTGTTTATTGGTTTAATCCTGTCGTTTGGCTACTAAAACGGGAGTTGCAGGAAGTACATGAATTTGAAGCCGATAATGGCGTAATTAATACAGGCATCGATGCAACTAAATATCAATTATTACTGGTGAAAAAAGCTGTTGGTACAAGGCTCTACTCTATGGCTAATGGCTTTAATCACTCTAAACTTAAAAAACGTATCACTATGATGTTAAAAGAAAGAACCAATCGTTGGGCACGATTAAAGCTGTTGCTTGCCGTGCCTGTGATGGCTGGAGCGCTTTATGTGTTTGCACAGCCGGAAGTGAAAGAAGTTCCGCGACAGATTCAGTCTGAACTTCAGCAGAAAGAAGCGGATGATTATTCATCTTTGATGTTTTTTTTCAAAGAAGGGGGAGAGAGATACAGCAAGCTGGTTAATGGAGCGTATCCACCCTCTAAGATTAAAGCAAGACAGGTTCACTCCCTTTTTGTTAATAAACAAAATAGGGTGATGTTCGATAATGATGTATGTTCAGTGGATGAGTTGAAGTCTACTATTGTGAAGAATTTGATGAAATCCTGGGAAGAAAGTAAGAGGAAAGAATACCAAGTTATTTCTTTTCAGGTTGATCGCGGAAGTGAAATTGCTGCACTCACTACTATACTCAAAGAAGTAAAAGGAGCATTTGAGCAAATTCGTGCTGATTTGTCTATTACATTGACAGATAAAAGTGAAGAAGCGTTGGACCGATTGTTTCCTGTTCTACTGTCGGAAGGTGCTGCGAGAAATTATGGATTGAAAGAGCTGTCAATGGAGGAGAAAATCAGTGGGATTGTGGTAACAATTCACACTTCGGAAGGGAAGGAAGTAATAAAAGATTTTACTTTAACGGAATTGAAACAGAAAGTCACTGCTGCACGTGCAAAGCAAGCTGATCCGGAAAGTTTGGTTATTGGCCTCAAGATAGAGAAAGGGTGTAAGATGGGATACGTGACGGATACCAAGCAGGTGCTGAGGGAATGTAGTGCATTGAAGATTAATTATTCAACTGATAACTAATTAGTTTATAAATAGTGTCACTATATAGCCAGCATAGTGACACTATCCAATCAACATGGTGACACTATCCCAACCGGATAGCGACACCATCTTAAAAGGTCTATAATTTTTGTTTTATTCATCATCCCCGTCATCCGCTATCGGCAGAATTCTCTGACTTTCCTCATGGGGCAATTGTTCTACTTGGCGTAGTTTCCGTTCAATAGCGCGGGTTCTTTTTCCCATCACTTCTTCCAGTTGGTCACCGGCACTTTGCAGGTTCTTCTGTACCTTTTCGAGTAGGCCTCCGAATTTGCTGAATTCAGTTTTAACCGCTCCCAAAACTGTCCACACTTCTCCGGTACGCTTTTGAATAGCCAGCGTGCGGAATCCCATCTGAAGACTGTTCAATATAGCACCAAGGGTAGTTGGTCCCGTCACTACAATTTTATATTCTTTTTGTAGCGTCTCTACCAAGCTTGTTCTTCGGATCACCTCTGCATAGATGCTTTCAAAAGGCAGGAACATGATGGCAAAGTCTGTGGTGAAAGGCGGGTCTACATATTTATCGTGAATATCTTTCGCCATTTTCTTGATGGTTGTTTCCAGTTGCTTGCCGGATGATTCCATCAATGCAGTATCTCCTGCCTCGAAAGCGTCGTAGTATTGCTCATATACATCTTTCGGGAATTTTGCATCGATAGGCAGGTATACGGTGCTGTTCGCATCATCCTTACCCGGTAACTTAATGGCAAATTCCACAAATTCAGTTCCGCTTTTCTTGGTTTTCACGTTGGCGTCATATTGTTCCGGACTCATCATCTGTTCCAGCAATGCTCCTAACTGAACTTCACCGAATGTACCGCGCATTTTTACGTTACTCAATACTTTTTTCAGTCCACCGACGTCTTGTGCGAGAGATTTCATTTCTCCCAGTCCCTTCTGTACATTTTCCAGTTGTGAGCGGACGATTTCAAAGGACTGTCCAATGCGTTCATTCAATGTCTTCTGTAATTTTTCTTCCACCATCAGTCGCATATCATCCAGCCGCTTTTCAGTCGATTTTATCAAGACCTCTTGCTGGCGTGCCATTGTGTCGAACTTTTGGCGTTGCAGTTCCCCGTTTGTCATCATGTTCTTATGCAGTACGTCTTGCAATTGTTGCATATTCTGATTCAGCGTTTGGGTCATTTCCATGCGAAGTTCCCGGATACTGCGGTTTAGTTCTTCGCGGTTCTCTTGCATTTGCTGGCGCAAGGCTGCCTGTAATTGTTCCGCTTGCGCATGATTATTTCCTTTTGCCAGTGATAGTACAATCGAGATTACTGCTAATGCGGCAATAACAATAAGTAGAATCAGTTCCATCAATAAGTCAGAATTTCATTTCCGGTTTCAGTAATCAGAATCATATTCTCCCATTGGGCAGAGGGCAGTCCGTCATCTGTGCATACCGTCCATCCGTCAGCTTCGTCAACAAATACTTCATAAGTACCCATATTTATCATCGGTTCAATGGTAAAGGTCATGCCCGGAACGATCATCATTCCTGTTCCCCGGCGTCCGAAATGTTCCACATCCGGTGCTTCATGAAACTGCATTCCTACACCATGCCCGCAAAGATCGCGTACCACGTTGAATCCGTTCTTTTCTGCGTGTTCCTGAATAGCGGCGCCTACATCTCCTAATTGTTTCCAAGGCTGTGCGGCGGCTATACCTATTTCCATACACTCTTTAGTCACTTGAACCAGTTTGCGCATTTCGGGACTTACGTCACCGATCATAAACATACGGGATGCGTCGGAGAAATATCCTTTGTAAATGGTAGAAACATCTACATTGATGATATCTCCGCTTTGCAGTATTTCTGTTTTGCTGGGAATACCGTGGCATACCACATCATTGATACTGGTGCAGACGCTTTTAGGAAATCCTTCGTAGTTGAGAGGAGCAGGGATGGCACCGTGCTTTGTGGTGAAGTCATATACCATGACATCGATTTCTTCAGTCGACATTCCTTCACGGATATTCTCCGAAATATAATCCAACAGGGCAGTATTGATTTTGGCACTCTCACGGATTCCTTCCAGTTGTTCGGGAGTACGCAGTACTTTGCGCGGTGGGAGTTTGTAACCTTGTTTTCTGTATTTCTGTATTTTCGCTTCTACTTCAGCCGGGTAATTGGAGGGAGTAAACCGGAATCCCTTGATAAAGTTCTTCATTATTATAGGATGTTTTTTAATCGTACTACAAAGGTACGAGAATAAATGGAAAATGAAATCGTTTATCATGTGATTCCTTTTTTACCATTCATAAGAAATACAGATCTGAGGCACCCATTCCCATCTTTTTTGTATGGTGTTGTATTGATATTGTACGCCGGTTTTCAATTTCCAGCCTTTACCTACTTTTAAAACAATGTCGCTGCCTAGTGTGGTTGGTATTGCTTCAGAGGAAAGTCCACGGTATCTTCGGGTGTCCAGATTTTGTTTACCATATATGCTAAGAAACCATTTTTTAGAGAGCTTATAATCCATTTGAGTTTGGATATGAAAGTGGTTTGAACTTTCACTAAAGTTACTTTTACTATGCAGAGTGAAATTTTTGTTTATTTTGAGCCGTGAATAAGTGGGTAAGAAAGTAGAATTGGTCTGTCGAAAGATGTTATGAGTATGAAAAGGTAATTTCGGAGATATGATTGTTGATTTAAGAGTCGGTAATGTTGGATCAAAGTCAACAAAGGGTTTTGTATGATATAACATGTTTTGTTCTGTCTTCTTTACGAATACCTTATTGATTCTGATTTCTTGCTCAGAATTTAATGTTTGCTGTAGCCTCAATGAATCTTGTTTGCTCCACTCTTGTCCTGCTACGGATAAGGGGAGTAATAATAGACAAAGAGTACCTAACTGATATTTATAAGCGTCCATATAGTGTGCTAGTATAGTTTATTCTATGGACGGTGAAAAAGTGAAAATGCTGCTTTATGTAATGAATAAATAATAGCTATTTTACATAATATGAGAATACTTTTCTTTTTTTGTATAGGTGTATTAAGCACATTTATCGTCTCCTGTCGCATCTATGGAAACAAAACCTATATAGTTGTTTTTTATGTATTGAGTGATAAGTTCTAGTTTCTTGATTGGTTCATTTTTCATAAATCTTGAATGATGTCGAGAGAAAAAATGAGGTGGAAAATATAGATGGCATAGTTACAACCATTTCTTTTCTGAGCATTGCAGGACTCATAGTTCTTGTTATCATTCTGTGATGTTTGTATTTAAGATAATCTTTTTGCTTTAAATACCGGTTCTATCTTCTGAATCTCCGATTCAAATCCGAACCAATAGCCATGTCCTTCTTCGTTAATAGGAAGAAAACATAACCGTAGGTTCTCACGATATGAACCATATATAATTTCCCAATTATCGGGAGGAACTTGGCGTTTTGTCTTTACTTTTTCAGCGGGGATTTTTTTTAACGACATACCGGCTTCTATCCATGCAATACTGACTTGTGTCACGTAATCGGGATAATGATTCTTGCAGAAATTATAGAGGATAAGTCCCCTTTTTTCTAGACTCAAAGGAGTGTCGATGACATCTGTCTGTATTAGATGGTCAAGTAACTCGTGCAGGAAATGCGGATTATCCAAAATGAGGGTACGAGTCAGACTTCGCCATGTAGGTGTATTATAGAATCCGTCTAAAAGACGGGACAGATAGTGGGCGGTTTGCAATTCTTCTACGGAAATTTCTTTAGTCTGCAAAACTTCGTAGGGAGGGAGAGGAGAGTATTGAATGCCTAACTCTTCCGCCCTTCTTCGCATTTCCGTGCCGGGAAGTAATTTTAATGATTCCAGTTGTATTTCCCCTGCACCATATTCGGCAAGTGTACGAACGTCTTCAAATATTTCGGATAGGTGATAGAGAGGAAGACCGGCTATTAAGTCAGCATGTGTCTCCATGTTCTTAAGGGAACAAAGATATTTCAGACCTTGAAGGGCATCAGATAATTTTCCGATACGTCGGCTTTTCTCTAATACGGGTTCACGAAGGCTTTGAATACCTGCTTCGAGGTGTAGCAAACCATTAGGTAAAATAGCGAGTTCTTCTTTTAATTCTTCGGAGAGAAGTGCCGGATGAATTTCCAAATGGAAACAGATGTCCGGGGTATATTCACGGAAGAGGTGAAGAAGTTCTTTGGCTCGCTTATTATTATAGTTGAAAGTGCGGTCGAGTACACGCACATTTTTGATGCCATGCTGATGGATAACATTCAGTCGTTCGCGGATTGCTTCCAATGAAATGGTGCGAACCGGTTTCTCACCTCCGCTGACGCAGAAAGCGCATGTGTTGAAGCATCCTCGGGTAGTTTCCAGTTGTACGAAAGGCTTGCTCCAATTAAAAAAACGACTTTTCTCCGGTGAGACGAGCTGAGAGAAGTTCATGACACGGGCAATACCGTTGTCTTGATATTGGTCTGATTCGTCCAGATAACATAATCCGGATATCTGATTCCACTCATTTACAGGGTGATTCCATACTTTTAACCAAATTGGGAATACTTCTTCTCCTTCTCCCCGAAACACTCCGTTGACAAATTTGTTCTTTCTTAAGAAGGCTTCGTTATTTCCTAAAAACTCCGGACCGCCGAGTACGATGCAGCAATGAGGTAGCAAAGCTTTAGCACGTGAAACGATATGCAACAGTTGCTCGTGGTTAAATAGCCAGTTGGTAGCAGCAATAATATCCGGTTGATGGTGATAGATTTGGTTGACTACCATTCCGGTATTTTCGTTGATGGTTGCCGATACTGTACACCACTCAATGGTAGTGTCATCTGCTATTTGAGCATGTAATGCAGGCAATGCCAGCGATGAGTGCGCATAGGAGCTATTTAAATCAAGCCAAAGAAGTTTCATGTGTAAATTTTACTATTAGTGGGACAAAGGTACAAAAAACTTGCATCTTAAGGCATATAGTAAAATAAAAACGCTAATTTTGCAATAATAAACGCAATAAACTAGAAAATTATGAAGAATTTGAAAAAATACGTAGGTGTTCTCATGTTGCTGACTTTATTGGTCGGCTTTACTTCGTGCGAAGATGATGAAACTATATTTGATCACATAGTAGGGCGTACATGGGTTGGTGATTTAGGATTTTGGGTAGATAATAGTCCGGTGGAAAGTGGAATAACCTTTAAGAGTAATGGTTTTGGTGTAGATGAACAATGGTATTATGATTGGGATAGAGTAGCGGCTGTTTTAGATGTCCGCTGGTGGATTGAAGATGGAGATTTATTCTTGGATTATGGTAATGGCTATCCTTTATTAATATTAGCAGATGTTTATGTTGAAGGCCGATATCTTACAGGGCGTTTGTATTCAAATAATATAGATCAAGGAACCGTTACTTTAGAAATGAGTAATTAGTGAAGATCTAAAAAAGAATTGTGGAATTGGAAAAAATATCGATTTTTTTATAAAAGTTCCCCTTATTGAAGGCTAATCTATGTACAGAGTTGCCAGCAAATAAGGGGAATTTTATTATTTTATTTCTTTAGGAACAACTTCTTAAACTCTCCCGGATAAGGTGTCTCAAACTCCATTAAATCTCCCGTCACCGGATGATAGAAACAAAGTTTGAAGGCGTGGAGTGCCAGTCTTCCGATCGGGTTAAGCGATTCTTCGCCTCCATATCTTCCGTCACCTATAATAGGATGTCCTAAATCCTGCATATGTACACGAATCTGATTCTTACGTCCTGTTTCCAGATCAAGTTCTAACAGTGAATAACCGTTAGCACGTTTGATTGTCTTGTAGTGTGTGATGGATTTTGAACCACCATCATCATAATCGCTGGAGCTTACATAAAGAGTTTTATCCGTCAGCCAGGAAACCACAGTGTCATAATCCTTCTCCATTGTTCCCTCAACAACAGCTACATAACGGCGGTCAGTCACTATTTCATGCCAGTTGTCACGTAATGTCCGTTGTGTTTTTTCGTCTTTTGCGAACATCATTAATCCTGATGTATCCCTGTCCAGACGATGTACGATAAACACACGGTGCTGTCTGCCCGAGCGCTGTACATATTCATTCAGAATCGTATAAGCGGTGCGCTCTTTTTGTCGCTCGGTATTGACAGATAAGAGTCCTTGCATTTTTTCCACTACAATGATATAAGCGTCCTCATATACAATTTTCAGCAGTCTGTTATGAAATTCCTTCTTTCCTTTTTCCTTGCTGATTTGTACTTTCATTCCGGGTTGCAGCGGGAAGTTGAACTGAGTGGTGATTACGTTATCTACCAATACCACCCGTTTGCTCAGTAATGACTTCAGTTTCGTGCGGCTTGCGTCCGGCATTTTGGCAGCCAGAAACTCCATTAGTTCCATGGGCTCTTTGACTGCATAGTTCGTATATTGGGCACGTGCTTTTTCTGCAGGAGTTCTTCTCGGTCTTTTTTCCATTTCTTTTTTCTTTTGCGAACAATTCAACTAACGTATTATCGAAGCTCCAGCAACACTACATTTTCCACATGATGCGTATGCGGGAACATATCTACAGGTTGCACAGCTTTCACTTTATATTTGCCGTCAAGCAGTTGTAAGTCGCGTGCCTGCGTAGCCGGGTTGCAGCTTACATACACAATCCGCTTCGGTTCGGCAAACAGAATAACATCAACCACATCCTGATGCATACCTGCACGTGGGGGGTCGGTGATAATCACATCCGGACGTCCATGCTGATTGATAAATTCCTGAGTCAGCATATCTTTCATATCTCCGGCATAGAACAAGGCATTCTTAATCTCATTAATCTCGGCATTTACCTTTGCGTCTTCGATAGCTTCCGGTACATACTCGATACCAATCACCTGACGAGCCTGGCGGGATACAAAATTGGCAATGGTTCCCGTTCCGGTATATAGGTCGTATACCAGTTCCTTTCCGGTCAGCCCGGCAAATTCGCGGGCTATCTTATATAAATTGTATGCCTGTTCGGAATTGGTCTGATAGAATGATTTCGGACCGACTTTGAAACGCAGTCCTTCCATTTCTTCAAACATATGGTCTTTTCCCTTGAATACATGTACATCCAGATCATTGATCGTATCGTTGCACTTATTATTAATAATGTATAGGAGAGAAGTGATTTCGGGGAATGAATCGGCAATGAACTGCAGCAGTTGCTTGAATAGTTCCATTTCATGGTCTTCCGTAATCTTGCAGATGACAATGACCATCAGCTCTCCTGTTGATGAAGTGCGGATAATCATATTCCGTAACATACCTTCCTGAGTACGCAGATTGATGAAGGAGTAATCATGCTCGTAAGCATAATCGCGTACAGCATTACGAATACGATTGGAGATGTCGTCCTGTAACCAGCATTTTTCAATAGCCAGCACTTTGTCGAAAGCTCCGGGAATATGAAAACCTACAGCATTCATCTGATCATACTTCACATCCTGCCGAACTTCATCGTTCGTGAGCCAGCGTTTGTTCGAAAAAGTGAACTCCAGTTTATTCCGGTAGAACTCTGTTTTGGCAGAACCCAGAATCGGTGAAATTTCCGGAAGTTCGATCTTTCCGATGCGTCTCAGATTGTCTTCTACTTGTTTCTGCTTATACCTGATTTGTTCCGAATAGGGGAGTACCTGCCATTTACAACCGCCGCATACGCCGTAGTGTTGGCAGAAAGGAACGGCACGTACGGGCGACAGCTCGTGGAATTTCACAGCTTCGGCTTCGGCGTATTTGTTCTTTTTGCGCTTGATCTGCAGGTCTACAACATCACCTGGCACTACATAAGGAACAAAAATCACCAGGTCGTTTACTTTTGCGATGGCTTTTCCTTCGGCAGCCACATCCGTTATTGTTACCTTCTCCAGCAGGGGAAGTTCTTTTCTCTTTCTTGCCACTTTTACACCAATCTAATAATTATGATGCAAAAGTAGGTATTTTTTTTGGAAAACTTTCGTGTCTATGAAAATATTCCAGATTGTAATGTCGAAATTGCATTTTAATAGAAAGTTTTTTCTCAAAAAGTTTTCTGATTTGCGAAATATACTTAGATTTGCGAACAGAAAAAAATCATAATGTAACTTTAAACACAATATTATGGATAAAAAAAGAGTTTATACCTTTGGAAATGGTCAGGCAGAAGGAAAGGCCGACATGAAGAATTTGTTAGGTGGTAAAGGTGCCAATCTTGCCGAGATGAATTTAATTGGAATTCCCGTTCCTCCCGGATTCACAATAACTACAGAAGTTTGTACGGAGTATAATACGTTGGGACGTGATAAAGTGGTTGAGTTGCTGAAAGATGAAGTAGTAAAGGCCATTGCCCGTGTAGAAGAATTGATGAAATCTAAATTTGGTGATATCGAAAATCCATTGTTGGTTTCTGTACGTTCAGGTGCCCGTGCGTCTATGCCGGGTATGATGGATACTATTCTGAATCTGGGTCTGAATGACGAGGTGGTGGAAGGTATCATCCGCAAGACTGGTAATGCCCGTTTTGCATGGGACTCTTATCGTCGTTTTGTACAGATGTACGGTGACGTTGTTCTGGGCATGAAGCCGACGAACAAGGAAGATATTGATCCGTTCGAAGCAATCATTGAAGAAGTAAAAGAATCAAAAGGAGTAAAGCTTGATAACGAACTGGAAGTAGCAGACCTGCAAGAGCTTGTGAAGAAGTTCAAGGCCGCTGTGAAAGAACAGACCGGAAAAGATTTCCCGACTTGTGCTTACGAACAACTTTGGGGAGCTATCTGTGCCGTATTTGATTCATGGATGAACGAACGTGCTATCCTTTATCGTAAGATGGAAGGTATACCTGATGAATGGGGAACAGCTGTAAACGTACAGGCTATGGTATTCGGTAATATGGGTGACACTTCTGCAACAGGAGTTTGCTTCTCTCGTGATGCCGGTACAGGTGAAGACCTTTTCAACGGTGAATACCTGATCAACGCACAAGGTGAAGATGTGGTAGCCGGTATCCGTACTCCACAACAGATTACGAAGGTTGGTTCTCAGCGCTGGGCTGTACTGGCAGGTGTGACAGAAGATATTCGTGCTGCAAAATTCCCTTCAATGGAAGAAGCTATGCCGGAAATCTATAAGGAACTGGATGCATTGCAGACTAAATTGGAGAACCACTATAAAGATATGCAAGATATGGAATTCACCGTGCAGGAAGGTAAGTTATGGTTCCTGCAGACTCGTAACGGTAAACGTACCGGTGCGGCTATGGTGAAAATCGCAATGGACTTGCTCCGTCAGGGCATGATTGATGAAAAGACTGCTTTGATGCGTGTAGAACCTAACAAACTGGATGAACTTCTTCACCCGGTATTCGATAAATCCGCTTTGAAACAGGCGAAAGTGCTGACTCGCGGTCTTCCGGCTTCTCCGGGTGCTGCAACCGGTCAGATTGTATTCTTCGCTGATGATGCCGCCGAATGGCATGCTGCCGGAAAGAAAGTGGTAATGGTACGTATCGAGACTTCTCCGGAAGACTTGGCTGGTATGGCAGTTGCCGAAGGTATCCTGACAGCTCGTGGTGGTATGACTTCTCATGCTGCTGTGGTAGCTCGTGGTATGGGTAAATGTTGTGTATCCGGTGCAGGAGCATTGAATATCGACTATAAGACTCGTACAGTAGAAATTGACGGCATTGTTTTGAAAGAAGGCGATTATATTTCTTTGAACGGTAGTACAGGCGAAGTATATAATGGTAAGGTAGAAACTCAGGCTGCAGAACTTTCCGGAGACTTTGCCGATTTGATGAAACTCTCGGATAAATATACCCGTCTGCAAGTACGTACCAATGCGGATACTCCTCACGATGCGGAAGTAGCACGTAACTTTGGTGCAGTAGGTATCGGCCTTTGCCGTACGGAACATATGTTCTTCGAAGGTGAAAAGATCAAGGCAATGCGTGAAATGATTCTGGCAGAAAATGCAGAAGGACGTCGTAAAGCACTCGCTAAGATTCTTCCGTATCAGCAAGCCGACTTTAAGGGCATCTTTAAAGCAATGGCCGGTTGTCCGGTGACTGTTCGTCTGCTCGATCCTCCTTTGCATGAGTTTGTTCCTCATGATACGAAGGGACAGCAGGAAATGGCTGATACGATGGGTGTAAGCCTGCAATATATCCAGCAACGTGTAGAATCGCTGTGTGAACACAATCCGATGTTGGGTCACCGCGGTTGCCGTCTGGGAAATACATATCCTGAAATAACTCAGATGCAGACACGTGCTATCTTGGGTGCTGCTCTTGAACTGAAGAAAGAAGGAGTAGAGACACATCCTGAAATCATGGTTCCGTTGACCGGTATTTTATATGAATTCAAGGAACAAGAGAAGGTGATTCGTGAAGAGGCTGCCAAGTTGTTTGAAGAAGTGGGCGACAGCATTGATTTCAAAGTAGGTACTATGATTGAAATTCCTCGTGCAGCTCTGACTGCTGACCGTATTGCTTCATCTGCTGAATTCTTCTCATTCGGAACGAATGACTTGACTCAGATGACCTTCGGATATTCTCGTGACGATATCGCTTCCTTCCTTCCGGTTTATCTGGAAAAGAAGATTTTGAAAGTAGACCCGTTCCAGGTGCTCGATCAGAATGGTGTAGGTCAGTTGGTACGTATGGCTACAGAAAAGGGCCGTGCTATCCGTCCGGATTTGAAATGCGGTATCTGTGGCGAACATGGTGGTGAACCGTCTTCAGTGAAGTTCTGCCATAGAGTAGGTTTGAATTACGTTAGTTGCTCTCCGTTCCGGGTGCCTATCGCAAGATTAGCAGCGGCTCAGGCAGCAATTGAAGGATAGAAAGATAAACTGGTTAGAAAGTTAACTTTCTGATAATTGGGCTGTAATCGTCTCGTGAGAGAATGATTACAGCCTTTTTTGTTGGATGATGTTATTTTAATTGTATTTGTTCAGCCCTGATAATCAGCCATTAATAATGATTTGTTTGGTGATTATTATAAAAAACTAACTAAATATTTGTTTAAGATGAAGAAGTAGCTTAATTTTGCCCCCGAAAACAAAACATGTTTTTATTTTATAACTTAAAAAGAAAGAAGATGAAAAAGGGTTTATTATTGGTAGTTGTAATGTTAGCAACTATCGCTGTAAAAGCACAGGACATTTACGTAGGCGGATCATTGAACGTATGGCGTAACAGCACAGGCAACACTACTTCTTTTAAAGTTGCTCCGGAAATCGGCTACAATTTTAATGAAACATGGGCATTGGGTGCTGAACTGAACTATTCACACGAATATGTGAAACAAGTGACTGCAAATTCAGTTACTGTTGCTCCGTACATCCGTTGGTCTTACTATCAGAATGATGCTGTACGTCTGTTCTTGGACGGAACTGCTGCTATTGGTTTCGTGAAGATCAAAGATGGTGATACTACTAAAGCAGGTCAGATCGGTTTGAGACCGGGTATCGCTGTTAAACTGAACGATCATTTCTCTTTTATCGCCAAGTATGGTTTCTTGGGATATCGTAAGAATGTGAACACTTCCGGAGATTCTTTCGGTCTGATGTTGACTAGCGAAGATTTGTCTATTGGTTTCCACTACAATTTCTAATCGGGTAGTAGATAATAAAAAAATAGGAAAGGGGATTCTCTGAAATAGGGAATTCCCTTTCTTTGTGTGTAATCTCTATATTTTACACGTTTGTTAACGAAAAAGTTGTTTGATATATATATCAATCATATATTTGCATTGTTAATTAAACAGATGATTTAACTATAGTATTAATTAAAACTTTAGAATTATGAAAAAGAGTGCTTTATTTATTTTATTTGCGCTGATTTCAGTTGCTGGCTTTTCACAGATTACAGGTTGGAATGCTAAGGTAGGAATGAACATTAGTAATTATACAGGTGATGCTGATTTGAATGCAAAGATTGGCTTTAAACTTGGAGGTGGTTTTGAATATGCTTTTGATAATACTTGGTCATTACAGCCATCATTGTTTTTGTCGACTAAAGGAGCAAAAAAGGATGGTAATAGCATAAATGCAATGTATTTGGAATTACCAGTTATGGCTGCTGCTCGTTTTAATGTTGCGGATAATACAAATATTGTGGTTAATGCTGGTCCTTATTTGGCATGTGGTATTGCTGGTAAAACCAAAATTGATTTGGGGAATGATACGGAACGTAAGTATGATACATTTGGTGATGATGCTTTAAAACGTTTTGATGCCGGTCTTGGTGTTGGAGTAGCTTTGGAATTAGGTAAGGTTATTGTAGGATTGGATGGTCAATTTGGTTTAGTAGATGTAGAAAAAATAGGTAATCCTAAAAATACAAACTTTTCTATTGTATTAGGATATAAATTCTGATAAGAAAATTACTAAAAAGTAAACCGCTGTAAAAGATTACTTACAGCGGTTTCTTTATTTATGATTGTATATAATATTCGAATCGATATTTCTTAGTCCGCCAATTTCTTTAACTTTTTGAAATGCTCGATCACAGCCAGATAATTCTGATCCAGACAGGCATCAAATTTATTCCAGAGATCCCCCAGTACAACAGCCCCTCCAAATCCGAAATCTTTTATTTCTAGTAGATTATCTTCATTGATACCTCCAAGTGCCATTACTTTTGAGTCAATGATCTTAGCTTTCTGTGCCTCACGAAGTTCTTCTGCCGTATAAGTAGAATAGTAATTAACCTTCGAAATACTATCGTAAATGGGACTCATGAAAACGTAATCATAGAAATGCTTTCTGTTCTTCACCTCTTCTACGGAATGGCAGGAACAACTGACGTGTCCGGCATAGTCATGCGGTTCGCTCGGATTGCGTGCATTCAGGTGGATACCCATCAGATTGAACTCTTCTTTCAGATAAAAATGTTCGTGTGTCACAATGCGGCGATGATATTTTTCCGGAATCAGCGTCAGTAATCGTTCGGAATACATGGCCGGTGTCTCAGGTTTTCTGAGATGTAGAATATCCAGTCCCTCCTCGAAAAGAGCGGTAATGATCTTATCTTCTTCAACGAAGAACGTGGGCGTGGTAACTACAATTAGTTTCATTTCCTGTGTAAAGTTGTAAAGTTTAGCAAAGTTACTAATTAACTATTTCAGAAACCAACGTTTATAGTGAAAATTTGTTAGATTGCAATGTGCGCAAGTCAATAGTCCATAGTTTACCTGATAATACTTCGCCAAATCCACAGATAATCTTCAGCACTTCCGTTGCTTCGATGCTTCCTGTTACAGCAGGAGTAATGCCCATTACACCTTTGGGAGGCGGAGGCATTCGCCTCATTTCTTCTTCGTCCGGATATAAGTCCCGATAACTTTTTTTCTCTTCTCCGTAATGAAAAACGGATACCTGACCTTCAAAGCCGCAGATTGCTCCATAGACATACACTTTCCCCATTTCGGCACAGATGTCATTGATAAGATAGCGGGTAGAAAAGTTGTCGCAGCCGTCTACTACTATATCATACTGACTGATAATTTCCTGTGCGTTTTCCTCCGTCAAACGGATTGGATAAGTCCGGATAGTTATCTCGCTGTTTAGTGCGGAAAGTCGTTCGGCGGCACATATTGCCTTGGGTTTACCTAATTCTTTCTCCGAATAGAGCACTTGCCGTTGCAGATTACTGATGCTGACTACATCGTCATCTACCAGTCCAATGCAGCCTACTCCTGCTCCGGTCAGATAGAGGGCTATGGGAGAGCCTAGCCCTCCCACGCCTACAATAAGAACCTTTGCTTGCTTCAGTTTCTGCTGACCGTCTTCTCCGATTTCGGGAAGGATCATTTGCCTGTCGTATCGCATCGTTTTATCTTTTAAAGTCAAAAGACTGGTCCCAATCCTTCCAGACCGGTTCACGTCCTAATTTCCTCAGGTCACGTTCCACTTCTACCGCTTTCCGTTCGTCACTCACATGGAACTGCTCCAGTGTTTGCGGGTAGCTGTAATATCCGCCCGGTTCTGTCTTGCTTTCGGCACTCATGGTTGTCACGCCCAGTGTTGCCATGTGATTTCGTATCTCGGCGCTTTCACGGGTAGAATAGGAGATATCTACATCATGATCGAAGATTCGCATGGCGAAAGTAAGCTGTGCAAGTTCCCGGTCGTTCATGATAACATTGGGTTGGAAGCCATCGTTTTCGGATGGACGCATACGGGGGAAGTTGACGCTGTATTTGGTTTTCCAGTAGTGTTTCTGTAGGTAGCGGAGGTGGTAAGCCATCATTGTCACATCTGTCCGCCATTCCTCCAGACCGATCAGGACACCCATGCCGATCTTATGGACACCCGCCTGTCCCATACGGTCGAATCCATCGACACGCCATTCGAATTTGGACTTCATGCCTCGCGGGTGATACTTTTTATAGTTCGCCTTATTATAAGTTTCCTGAAAGCAGATGACTCCGTTCAGCCCGTGATGGGTGAGTTCTTTGTATTCTTCCGCTTTGAGGGGCATCACTTCAATCTGAAGGTTACTGAAATAAGGTTTTGCCAGATCGAGAGCACGGGCGATGTAAGGTACACCTGCTGCTGCCGGATTTTCACCTGTCACGAGTAAAAGATTCTCAAAAGGAGCCAGCCGTTTGATTGCTTTGTATTCGTTGATGATTTCCTCCTCCGTCAGAATCGTTCTTTTCATCGGATTACTGATATGGAAACCGCAATAGACGCAGGAGTTGGTGCATGAATTGGTGATATAGAGCGGCACAAACATAGAGATTGTTTTGCCGAACCGCTCCATCGTATATTTCTGGCTGAGGCGGGCCATCACTTCCAGATAGGGAGTGGCGGCAGGTGAGATCAATGCCATAAAATCGTTGACATCCAGATGCTTTTTTTTGCCTAATGCACGGCGCACATCGGCATCTGTTTTGGAATAGATGGCTTTTGTCGTCTCTTCCCAGGATATTTTTTCTAATTCGTCTGAGAACATTTTAATTAATTGAAAGTTGAAAATTAAAAAGAAATAAGGTTGTGACTTGGTTTGGGGATATTCACAACTCATTATTTATCACTCTTGGCATTTTTCTTCAGATCACGGGATAATCTCATGGCGCAGAAATTTGGTCCGCACATCGTGCAGTATTCTCCGTCAATGTGATGTCCCGCGCGGAAATATCCTTGTGCCCGTTCCGGATCGAGAGACAAGTCGAACTGATCTTTCCAGCGGAACTCGTAACGGGCTTTGCTCAAGGCATTGTCGCGTACCTGTGCTCCCGGATGCCCTTTGGCAAGGTCGGCAGCATGAGCGGCAATCTTATAAGTGATAACCCCTACACGTACGTCTTCTTTATCCGGCAGGGCAAGATGCTCTTTCGGAGTGACATAACAAAGCATAGCTGTACCTAACCAGCCGATTTGAGCAGCTCCGATGGCAGAGGTAATGTGATCGTAGCCAGGAGCGATATCCGTCACTAAAGGGCCGAGTGTATAAAATGGCGCATCATGGCATTTCTCGATCTGACGTTCCATGTTCTCCTTGATTTTATGCATCGGTACGTGTCCCGGACCTTCGATAAATGCCTGCACGTTCTTTTCCCATGCACGAAGTACCAGTTCTCCCATCGTGTCCAGTTCTGCAAACTGTGCTTCGTCGTTGGCATCATGGATAGAGCCCGGACGCAGTCCGTCTCCCAATGATACGGCAACGTCGTATTGAGCCAGAATATCACAGATATCGTCAAAGTGTTCATATAGGAAACTTTCCTGATCGTGCACCAGACACCATTTGCTCATGATGCTTCCTCCACGGCTGACAATGCCGCACAGACGTTTATCGGCAAGATGAACATTATGACGGCGGATACCTGCATGAATCGTAAAATAATCTACTCCCTGTTCGCATTGTTCGATCAGTGTGTCCCGATAGATTTCCCAGTTTAGGTCTTCCACTACGCCATTCACTTTCTCAAGTGCCTGATAGATAGGTACAGTGCCTACCGGTACAGGGCAGTTGCGGATGATCCATTCACGTGTCTCATGAATATTTTCTCCTGTTGAAAGGTCCATCAGCGTATCACCTCCCCATTTGCAGCTCCATAAAGCCTTTTCCACTTCCTCGTCAATGCTGGAAGTGGTGGCGGAGTTTCCGATATTCGTATTGATTTTCACTAGGAAGTTACGGCCGATAATCATCGGTTCGGCTTCCGGATGATTGATGTTGGCAGGCAGCACCGCACGTCCTTCTGCTATTTCTTTACGGACGAATTCGGGGGTAATGTGAGTCTCGATTCCCAGTTCCTCACAGTTCATATTTTCGCGGATCGCCACATATTCCATTTCCGGAGTGATGATTCCTCGTTTGGCGTATGCCATCTGAGTGATGGTTTCTCCTTTTTTGGCACGATAGGGAAGGGCGATGTGTTCAAAGCGGAGATGATCCAGACTTTTGTCATTACGTCTCATTTGTCCGTATTCCGAAGTGATTTCGGGAAGTTGCTCTACGTCACCGCGCCCCACAATCCATTCTTCCCGTAAGCGGGGAAGTCCTTTCTTAAGATCAATGCTCATTGACGAGTCACTGAACGGACCGCTGGTGTCATATACGTATACTTCCGGATTCGGAGTAGCTATCTTTTCTTCGCCTTCGAAGCTGACGCTGGGCACTTGTTCAACTTTCCGCATGGCTACACGGATGTTCGGATAGAGTTTACCCGGCAGATATACTTTCTGAGAACGGGGGAATTTTATTTTTTGTTCCATAGAATTTTATTATCGTATTATTAAGAATAGTGAAACAAACACTACTCCCTACTTATTACCTATTACTTATCACCTATTACTTATTCCAAAAATGCAGTTAAAGGTGAACTTGCTTCTGCTATAAAGTTATCAGCCTGCAGACCCAGTCCTGCTTCGTATGCCCGTCTTCCGGCTTCGGTGGCAGCTTTGAAGGCCAACGCCATTTCTACCGGATTGCCTGCTACGGCGATGGCGGTATTTACCAGTACGGCAGAAGCTCCCAGTTCCATTGCTTCGGCGGCATGGCTCGGTGCACCGATTCCGGCATCTACGACAACGGGGATACCGGCCTGTTCGATAATAATTTGCAGGAATTCTTTGGTTTGCAGTCCTTTGTTAGTTCCGATGGGAGCGCCTAGCGGCATTACGGTAGCGGCACCGGCTTCTTCCAGTCGTTTGCAGAGCACAGGGTCGGCCTGGCAATAAGGTAATACGATGAAGCCCAGTTTAACAAGCTGTTCTGTAGCCTTCAGGGTTTCGATAGAGTCGGGGAGCAGATAGCGCGGATCCGGATGGATTTCCAGTTTCAGCCAGTTGGTACCAAAAGCTTCACGTGCCATCTGTGCGGCGAAAACAGCTTCTTCCGCATCGCGTACTCCCGATGTGTTGGGTAGCAACTGGATATTCGGATGAATAATATGTTTCAGCATGTCGTCTTCTTTGTCATCCATGTCGATGCGCTTCATTGCTACGGTTACCATTTCTGTGCCCGATGCCAGAATGGCTTGTTCCATTACTTCATTGGAATTGAATTTTCCTGTACCCAGAAAAAGGCGGGAGTCGAACTCACGGCCTGCAATTACTAACTTTTCCACTTTTCAATTATTTTATTTGATTATACGTTTCATGTTCAAAATCTTTCGTGTTTCCGCTGCCGGATCCTCCGCCCGAAGAATCGTTCCGGAAAGCGCGATTCCGTTCACTCCGGTTTCGAGTATGGCGGGTATATCCTCATAGGTGATTCCTCCGATGGCTACTACCGGAAGTTCGATATTCGCTTCCTTCATCTGAGATAAAATAGCGGCATAACCTTCCAGTCCCAGAACAGGACTCAGGTTTTTCTTCGTTGTGGTAAACCGGAAAGGACCGATGCCGAGGTAATCTGCTCCGGCACGGTAGTGCTGTACGACATCCTCGAATGTATTTGCCGTACCTCCGATAATAAATGATTCTCCAAGTAATTGTCGTGCCTGATCTATCGGCATATCTTTTTTGCCCAGATGCACTCCGTCCACTTCCAGCTTTTTGGCAAGTTCGACGTGATCATCCAGAAGTAAGATCGCTTCTTTTTCTTTGCAGAGCGGCTTTAGTTGGAGGGCGACAGCTTCCACTTCTTCACACGGAGCTTCCTTCATGCGTAGCTGAATCCATTTACATCCTCCTTCAAGTGCCATGAGTGCCGATTCGAAATAAGTATACCGATCGGTCTGGTGGGTGATAAATTGTAGACTAACCATACTTTTACCCTCCACAAGCCGCTTTGATGACCACCAGGTTATCATTCTCCTGTAATGCGAATTTCTCCCATTCGGAACGTGGAATCATTTTGTTGTTTACGGCAATAGCGATGCCTTGTACCGGAAGTTCCAGTTGGGCAGCCAGTTGTGTAAGGGTAGAAGCAGGAGTCATTTCCACCTCTTTGTTGTTAACTTGTACTTTCATTGTCCTATCAGTATTAATAAGTTGAAAGTAAATACAAAGAGCGTGCTTATATGGAAAGGCGATAAGAAGAAACACAATCCCTACGTCAGTGCTAACTGCCTCAGGTTCCTAGGGTATAATCTCAGCCCCTCTTTGGGGCACCCCTTTGTCTTTACGGGAGCAAAGTAAGCGAAAAAGAAACAAAGATTCATCAAATTATCCGGTTTTTTTTCATTTTTCTTCCGATTCCCGCTTTTTGATAGGATGAGAAAAGACAAACCGTGCTCCGTTCTTATAATTCTTGTCAATCCAGATATCGCCTCCCATGCGTTGTATGGTCAGTTTGCAGATAGCCAGTCCCAAGCCTGTTCCCTGCACAAATTCGTTGAGCTTCTCAAAACGCTGGAATACCAGTTCCTGCTTGTCCTCGGGGATGCCCGCGCCTGTATCGGTCACAGAAAACAGCATACACTGATCTTCTTCGTCTATTTTATAATCCAGCGTGATACTTCCGCCGTCGGGAGTAAACTTCAGCGCATTGTTCAGTAAGTTGATGATAACCTGCTGTAAACGTAGCGGATCGGTATAGAGCATATAAGGCTCTTTCGGCATCTGAAGCCTGACATCTATATCTCTTGTCCGGTTCTTCCTGGTCAGTGTGATCATGTTTTGGCAATGATTTACCAGTTCGCACCATTCATACTTGAATAGCAATTTTCCTGATTCCAGACGTGATACATCCAGTACATCACTGATCAGTTGCAATAACAATTCGGAATTAGTCTGGATGATATCCGCATATTCCTTCTGTTCATCCGTCGTTTCCACAGTATCGATCAGTAGGCTGGAAAAGCCGACAATAGCGTTCAGTGGTGTCCGTATTTCGTGGCTCATATTTGATACGAAGGCACTTTTCAGTTGATTGGCTTCTTCGGCACGCTCTTTGGCGTGACGTAGCGCAATTTCCGATAATTCCAGTTTCTTTTTATCTTCCCTTAATTGGGCTGTAGTCTTCTCAAGGTGGTTCTTTAAGATTTTTGTCCGGTAATAATAATACAGTGAGATAAACAGTCCGCCTATCAGTACAAGGAAGGTAAACAGGATGAATTGCACTTCCGTCCGATATGCCTGAAAGAAAGGCACCTGTTGATTGATGACAAGTGAATTGAAAGGTAACTTCTTGTCCTGAAATCCCCATTCATGCAGTTTGTTGGCATCGAATTTGTACCTGTTGGGTAACAAATGAATGTGGCTGACATTGTTTTTTCCCTTGTCCAGAAATTGATAAGCCTGTTCTCCCATGCTCCTCCCTATTCCGTCGTATTGGGGGATATACCCTCCGATTGCCCAATAACCGATGGCGGTAGCAGTCAGGCTGAATACAGGCAATTCAGGATTCGCTTTGGAGAAAGCATATACAGAGTTGTTCATATACGTTATGCCCCGATTGTCAATTCTCCAGATGCCCAGTAGTGCAACCGAATTTCTAGGGACATCGCGTAACTGTTTGACGGCAGCATCGAGAGTGTGGGTACGACCGTCAATATAGGTCGTCGATATTTCCGGATAGCGTTTCATGTTTTTTTTCACCCACGCTTGTTCGGCAAGTCCGTTGTAGGTGTTGTCCGAGATGAACACTAAATGCTCCATATCCGGATAAAAGCTTCGCATCATTTCTATGTCTTTATCGACATCGTATTCATATGTGTTACAATATATTATATTGTATTCGTTCATTCTTTCCGTTAAGTCAATGCTTTGAGGTTCGTAAGTCTGTATATCGATGGAATCTTCCGGAATACGGATGCCGTTGCGTGATGCCATAGCGCAAAATACGGGCAGTTGTCTGTACTTCTCGTCTTCGAGGTGCAGGAAACTGCTCCACGCTTCGCCACCCAGCAGGATAACCAGCTTGGCGTTCGGATGTTTGTCCAGAATGTTGGTAAGCGTTTTCTTCCATTTTCTGGATTGATTGAGGTCGGTAACATTCATGTTCTCTACGATGGTGGAATACTTGCCACCCAGTTGGCGGTACGTTTCTACGAACGTGTTGATATTATCGTAGGTATATTTAGTATCGGAATTATAGGATGTCACGAAAAGAATCTCCTCTTCCGGTTCTTCCGGAATAGCCGCATTGCCTGTAAAGGAGAATAAAAGAAAGGAAATAACGTAGACAATGCGCCATTTTTTATTTTTTAGCTGAAGTGTCATAATTGTCTGTTTTGATTTTCGGCTATTGCAAAAATACAAATTATGCCTTTGAAATACAATAGATGGTTTAGTTTTTTATGCTAGAAAAAAGGCCGCTGTGAAATTCACAACGACCTTTTCAATAGTATAGTTTAGCTTAATTTTAATGAGTCCGGTTACATTCGTTTTTCTACCACATCCCAGTCGATGATGTTCCACAGGGCGTTTACGTGGTCGGCACGGCGGTTCTGGTAGTCCAGGTAGTAGGAGTGTTCCCACACATCAAAACCCAGAAGTGGTTTCAGTCCGGCGCGTACAGGGTTACTGCCGTTTCCTTCTTTGGTGATATGCAGTTTACCGTTCTTGTCTACTGACAGCCAGGCCCATCCTGAACCGAACAATCCGACTGCTGCTGCATTGAATTCTTTCTTGAAGTTTTCAAAGCTGCCGAAATCACGTTTGATGGCTTCTCCCAGTTTGCCTGCCGGTTCCTTTTTCGAAGGTTTCGGAGCGAATTGGAGGAAATATAAATTGTGATTCAGCACTTGGCCGGCGTTGTTGAAGATAGCTCCATCGGGAGCGGTGGCAACGATTTCTTCTACCGTTTTGCCTTCATATTCTGTTCCGGGCACAAGGCTATTCAGATTATTTACATATGTTTGCAGATGTTTTCCGTAATGGAAATCTATCGTTTGCTGACTGATTACAGGTTCCAGCGCATTGTTTGCGTAAGGAAGTTTAGGCATTTCGTAAGTCATGGTCATAATTATTAAAGACATTAATATAGTATTCATATTGTCAAAACTTTAAATGGTTTTGTTATACTATAATAACAGCCATAGTTCGCAAAAGGTTCACGGTATTTTATTTTTATTTATAAATGTACTGTATACGTTCCACTTGCTGCGGGTTGTCATAGCTGGTGCGGCATATCCATTGTCCCGTATTGTCATATTCGTAATAGGAGTCACCGTCGATCCGGTTTCCGTACTCGTCGTACAGGCAGGTCAGGCAGCCGGACGTCTTCTGGCTGTTGCCGAAGATACGTTGGTAGACGATGCGGGTGAGGTATCCGTATTTATCATATTCATACAGTTCTTTTTGCGAGAGAATCTGGTTGGGCGAATTGACAAAGAGCATATTCTGATGCTGAGATTCGGTCATTCTGCCTTTGTCGTCGTATTTGTTGACTGTATATCCCTCCATTTCCCCGTTCTTGTTGTACTCTTTGGTTTCCGTCAGTAATCCCTGCTTGTTGTAGCTGCTGACGGTATATCTGCCGTCCATGTATTTTAGAGAATCGCTTTCGATGCTACCGTCGATACCGATGCGGCGTGCACGGCGGTAAAAGTCCGTTTTGGTTTTCGGATTAGTTTTCACTTCGAAGATGCAGTGGCCTTGCGGGTCGTACAGCCTGCTGGTTTGCACCTCGTTGATGGGTTGCCCGTTCTTTTCAGTCACGGATAATGTGGTGGTAAGTTGCCCTTTGTCATTGTAGGTGTAGCTGGTCGTAATATTGCCGGTGCTGTCGGTTTCGCAGCACTTTATCAATCGTCCTTGAGTGTAATATTTCACGGTAGTCGGGGTGGAAACAATGGCTTGCAGGATAAATGGAGCACGCAAATTTTTTTGCCTGGTCACGAAATTCCTTATACTTGTGTGTTTTGAGGAATTCCTGCAATAAACCGAGCGATTCGGAGTTGACTATTGCCGGTTTCAGAAGCTCGAAGTCTGCCTTTTCACTGAGATATTCAAGATCGTTCAGGTGAGTCCGTGCACCGGTGGCCAGATAAGGTGTATTCTTATAATCATCGATGATCTGCCGGATGGCGGTGGCATTTCCTTCTTTTTTCAGGCTGTCGATGCGTTGGAACAGGAAATCATCGTATAAGGTACGGACCTCGGCAAGATAGGGGCGCGGACCTCTGTCTTGATAATACTTCTGCATTTCGGGGTCTTCAAAGAAGGCTTTGAAGTTTGCAGGAGTCGGGGCGGTCTTCACCAGTTGGTAGAGCCGTACGTTTTCGGAGGCGTTGACTTGTGCGATAAATTTTCCGTTGGGATACTCCTTGACGTAAGTCTGGTAGATGATGGGAGTGGGGGCTTTGAGCATTCCTTCCAGCAGCGCCACCTCGCGGATGTTCTGCAGCCGTTGCAGCATGGCGGAGTCAACCGGATATTCGGTGGCGTGAATGCTGTCCAGCAGTGCCCGGCTGAAAGGAATTTTATCTTTCGAGGCCTCCAGCAGGTTGATAATGGACTGGTCCGCCTTGTCCCGTATCTGAGAAAGCGGAATCTTTTCCCCTTCACAGATACCGGGGAAGTTATTTTGGGCGGCTTTCTCGTAGCAGCCGAAATAGAGGGTGGCTGCCTGTTCGCTCTGTCCGTTCCACAGGTCGTTGAGGACGTCCATCAATGATAAATCTTCGGCATAGTACGCCTTTGTTTCGTCATCCAGTTTTTCCCTGTTCTTCTGCCATTTGTCGGCGTCATTGTCGTTCAGATACCTCAGCAGCTTTTCCATGCGGCTTTGCTTTTGTGCCATTGCTTGCTGTGGTATGCAGGCGACAAGGCACAAACATAAAATAAATGATAAAAATATACTCTTTTTCATTGCTTTGAGTGATTAGGTTAAATAGTTAGTGATGAAAATTCATAAAAATATCTTCATTGTCAAATGAATGTTATACTTTTGTCGTATTGAAACAAATTTGAACGCCAAGGGTTTGTTAAAAATCCTCATTGTTTTTATAATGCTGTTATGAATACCAACTATATAGAGGAATTAAATGAGAGTCAGTGTGCAGCAGTGACTTATAACGACGGGCCTTCGCTGGTGATAGCCGGTGCAGGTTCGGGAAAGACACGTGTGTTGACTTATAAAATTGCCTATCTGCTGGAAAACGGCTATCAACCGTGGAACATCCTCGCACTGACCTTTACCAATAAGGCGGCGCGTGAGATGAAAGATCGTATAGCCCGTCAGGTGGGCATGGAGCGGGCACGTTATTTGTGGATGGGTACCTTCCATTCTGTCTTTTCCCGTATTCTCCGTGCCGAAGCAAAGTATATCGGATTCACTTCCCAATTTACCATTTATGATTCGGCGGATAGTAAAAGTCTGATCCGTTCCATCATCAAGGAGATGGGACTGGACGAAAAGACATATAAGCCGGGGATGGTGCAGGCCCGTATTTCGAGTGCCAAAAACCATTTGGTTTCTCCTACGGGATATGCCGCCAACAAAGAAGCGTATGAAGGAGATATGGCAGCCAAAGTGCCCGCTGTCCGTGAAATATATACCCGTTACTGGGAAAGATGCCGTCAGGCGGGAGCTATGGATTTCGATGATCTGCTGGTGTATACGTATATTCTGTTCCGCGACTTTCCGGAAGTGCTGGCCCGTTATAGGGAGCAGTTCCGTTATGTGCTGGTGGACGAGTATCAGGATACGAATTATGCCCAGCATAGCATCGTACTCCAGTTGACGAAAGAAAATCAGCGTGTTTGTGTGGTAGGCGATGATGCGCAGAGTATTTACTCTTTCCGTGGAGCGGATATTGATAATATCCTTTATTTCACGAAGGTTTATCCTAACACGAAAGTCTTTAAACTGGAGCAGAATTATCGTTCTACGCAAACCATTGTCTGTGCTGCCAACAGTCTGATCGAAAAGAATGAACGTCAGATTCGGAAAGAAGTATTCTCTGAAAAAGAACGGGGCGAACCGATTGGCGTGTTTCAGGCTTACAGCGATGTGGAAGAAGGGGATATCGTAGCCAATAAGATAGCTGAACTGCGTCGGGAACATAGTTACGGCTATGCCGATTTTGCCATATTATACCGTACGAATGCGCAGAGCCGTGTTTTCGAGGAGGCTCTTCGGAAACGAAGTATGCCCTATAAAATCTATGGCGGACTTTCATTCTACCAGCGTAAGGAGATTAAGGACGTCATTGCTTACTTCCGCTTGGTAGTGAACCCGAATGATGAAGAAGCATTCAAGCGAATCATTAATTATCCTGCCCGTGGCATCGGTGATACGACGGTTGGAAAAATCATCTCCGCTGCCACTGAAAATGGTGTCAGTCTTTGGGCGGCGCTTTGCGAACCATTGAGCTATGGGCTGAATATCAATAAAGGTACGCACACCAAACTGCAAGGTTTCCGTGAACTGATAGAAGGCTTTATGACCGATCAGGTGGACAAGAGTGCGTATGAGATAGGAACGGATATTATCCGCCGGTCCGGCATCATCAATGATGTCTGTCAGGATACTTCGCCGGAGAATCTGAGTCGTAAGGAAAACATTGAGGAATTGGTGAATGGTATGAATGATTTCTGCGCTTTGCGGCAGGAAGAAGGCAACCCGAATATTTCTCTGACAGATTTCCTTTCGGAGATTGCCTTGCTTACTGATCAGGACTCGGACAAAGCGGATGATGGAGAAAAGATAACGTTGATGACCGTTCATTCGGCCAAGGGGCTGGAGTTTAAAAACGTATTCGTAGTGGGGCTGGAAGAAAACCTTTTCCCCAGTGGTATGGTGGGCGATTCTCCCCGTGCTCTGGAAGAGGAGCGTCGTTTGTTCTACGTGGCTATTACCCGTGCCGAAGAACATTGTTATATTTCTTTTGCCAAGACCCGTTTCCGTTATGGAAAGATGGAATTTGGAAGTCCCAGCCGTTTCTTGCGCGATATCGATGTGAATTATTTGCGGTTGCCGCATGAGGCGGGAGTCAGCCGGTCGGTGGACGAAGGTGCGGGGCGTTTCCGCAGGGAGATCGAAGGTGGATTTACACGTGCGGCATCTCCTACACGAACGCCTTATGGTACTAAATTTTCTGATCGTGAACGTCCGAAGGCTCAGGTGATTGCACCCAGTGTGCCGAAGAATTTGAAGAAGGTCAGTGCGGTGAGTGGAAGCAGTACACGGTCGGCTTCAGCCGGTTCGGCATCTGTAACAGGAGTACAGGCGGGGCAGATGATAGAACATGAACGTTTCGGCTTGGGCGAAGTGATCAGGGTAGAAGGAACGGGTGATAATGCAAAAGCAACGATTCATTTTAAAAATGCAGGGGACAAGCAACTATTGTTGCGTTTTGCACGTTTTAAAGTGATAGAGTAATCATAGTAAAATTAGAGATGATCATGAGGAAACAACTAACTGTAATTCTGCTTTCTGCTCTGATGTTGAGCGGATGTGCATCGGGACGTATGGGAAATCCCGGAGCAATTGTAGGTGGTGCTGCAATTGGGGGAAGTCTGGGAAGTTCGATAGGCGGACTTATCGGAGATAATAATCGTGGCTGGAGGGGCGGATATCGCGGCTCTGCCATTGGAAATATTGTTGGCACCATTGCTGGTGCAGCGATAGGGAATGCGCTGACTGCTCCGAAACCGGACCCGATAGAGGAATATGCTTACGTTCCGGAAGTCAGACAAGGGCAGTCTCACTCTAAGTTTAAACCTCGGACACAGACTCAGCAGCAACTGACTCAGTTGAAACTGCGCAAGATTCGCTTTATTGACGATAACCGCAATCATGCGATAGACGGGGGAGAAAGCAGCAAGATCATCTTTGAAATCATGAATGAAGGACGGAATCCGGTTTATGACGTGGTTCCTATTGTAGAGACGGTCGGGAAAGTGAAACATATCGGCATTTCTCCTACTGTAATGATAGAAGAAATTCTTCCGGGTGAGGGTATCCGCTATACGGCTACGGTCTATGCCGGAAGTAAGCTGAAAGATGGTGAAGTGACTTTCCGCGTAGCGGTGTCCGATGAGAATGGGGTAATCTGTGATTCTCAGGAGTTTACACTGCCTACACAGCGGGCGGACTAGGATAAGAATAGCTCAAAATATTCGATTTGTTATAGTGACAGTATGTGCTCGGGATAGTGACACTATCCTTAGTACATAGTGTCACTATGTTAATGGGATAGTGACACTATCTTTTAATAGCCATCTCCATATAGGGATTATATGTATTTTTTTGTTGTCGATAGTTATTTCTTCGGTTTCGTCATCGGTCAGAACTATGCCTTCAGTGAGATTATATGCATTGAGTGCAGAAACTAATCCATTTATTTCACGCTGCCTTGTTTTTTCATCTTTCATCGAACGGGTGACTTGACAGGCGGATACAATATGTCCGTTTTCACGCATGATGAAATCACATTCTATTCTGTCATCATGATAATAAACATCTTTTCCCTGGCGTTTTATCTCAAGAAATACTAAATTTTCAAGTAATTGCCCGATATTATCAGTAGCATTGAAGCCCACTTTGCCGATAATCGCATTATCAATGAAATAAACTTTCTTTTGATTATTCATCTGCTTCTTTACAGACCAGTCAAATTTCATCACTTGAAACAATAGATAAGTATTTTCAAGATATTCCAGATAATTTTTAACCGTTTCCGTATGCTTGATACCTATCGTTTTTGCTAACGAAGTATAAGAAAAGCGTTTGGTTGCATTACTAGCCAGATAATAAACCATTTCCAGCAACTCCCTTTCACCATTTAATTTGTTTCGGGTGACAACATCCTTATAAATGATGTTTTCATAGAGTGTGGATAGGTAATTAGTGTTTGGGTCTTTGATATAACGGGGAAAACCGCCTGTTTTTACATATTCATCAAAGTATCTTTTCAGCATACTTTTTCCTGTGGTAGTATAAAAGTCTTTTTGTTGCGGATATACTTCTTTTATTTTTAGAAACTCAGGAAAAGAGAAAGGATATAACTCTATTTGGCAATAACGTCCGGTAAGATGTGTTCCCAATTCTCTGCTTAACATATTGGCATTAGAGCCTGTCACAAAGACTTTGCATCCACTGTCATGCAGTCTCCGTACAAACCTTTCCCAACCGGGAATATTCTGTATCTCATCAAAATAGAAAGTCTTCTGTTCTCCGAATAACTCAATAAAGGCTTCATACAATGTTTGAAAATCATCGACCTTGAAATTGATGAGCCGCTCGTCATCAAAATTCATGTAATAGTCTTGTTCTGTTTGCTGCGAACGTATTTGCTGCAAAAGTACAGATTTTCCACATCTTCGTATACCTGATATAACTAACACTTCGGGACTGTTTACTAAACTTATATCAATATCCCTTTCTATCATTTGTGATATATCTTTTTCGCGTTGATCGAATATGATATGCTTTAATAGTTCTTTCATAATAATGGGCGATTTTATTTGCAAAGATATAAAACTTCTCATTATGAACGAGCGAAATTAGGAATAATTGCTCATTCTAAATGCGTAAAATAACATAGAAATTCTCATTTGTAATGAATGGCAGACGCTAACCTTTGGACAATGTTAATGAGATAGTGACAACAAATCCGCACCGTATTTGTTTAGGATACGCGTAATAACATTATCTTTCCTCTAAAAAGGTTGCATAGATATGTCCCTAAAGGGTATATTTATTGCCATAAATAGTATTGATCCACATGGCAAAAAACTTGTCGGTAACCGAATATACTTTATTGATTTCTGTAATAATATCTTTTTCAAGCAGTTTTTTAGTTGCGGACTGTACAGAGCTTGCCGATGTCAGACTGTATCGTTTGATAAATTTCGCTGATGTGACGTTTTCTGCTTCACCTACTTTGGCAATGGCATAAAGCAATTCCTTTTGCTTTTCGGGAATATTAGATAAGATTTCCCGAAAGATTGTATCATTATATGCAATAAGGTTATCTATAGCTGTTTTGATAATTTCCAGTGTACATTCTTTCCCTTTCGGTGTATCTGCAAAAGCTTCATTGAATGTTTTTTGGATATAAAAGGTATGTCCTTTGAATAGCCGATATACTTTTTCTATATTTTCGATTTCGATATGCCGTTTTCTTTTTTGGAAATGGTCTGCGATAAATGGTATATAGATTTCCGGTGCAATGGCTTTCAGTTCCAAAATATCGGCACTGTGGTAGAATGGACGGGAGGAAGATAGAAACATTTCCTGCATCATATGCCGTTCACTTCCGGCAAAGATGAAGTTGCTGTTTTCTATTTTCTGTATGTGTGTGCGTAGTAATGCTTCTATATTCTTCTCGGGATATTTAGCAATTTGTTGAAACTCGTCAATGGCAACGATACAAGGTTTGTCTGCTGCTATCAGACATTGAAATATTTCTTCCAGTGTATATTCGGGCCGATCAATATCCCCCAGTTCCAGATTGAAAGTAGGTAGATTGGTCAGCGGGTCAAATCCGAATTTACCATTGATTGATTTAAGTGTCTGGATAAACAGGCTTGCCATTTTCTTACTGCGGGGCAATAGTGTTTCATAAATTTCTTTGCCAAGCAGATAAGTGAATTCTCTTAAGCTTGATGTATGGAGTATGTCAATGAAGAAAGTATAATAATCTTCTTTTATTTCAGGTTTCTCATAACAGAAACGGATTAGTCCCGTTTTACCCATTCTTCTGGGTGAGATAATGACAAGGTTATTGCCATTGGTTAATGATTTAACCAGCCTCTCTGATTCTTTCACGCGATCGCAGAAGTACTCGGGTTCTATTTTTCCAGTTACTATAAATGGGTTAATTTCTTTTGCCATACCTGTTTCAATTTTCCGTAAAGGTAGTTATTTGAATAGAATTATGCAAATCGAATAATGTTAATAAAGTGTCTAGTCTAGTTTTATATTTATCGGATATTGAATATTGTTAACAAACTTATTCTTTTAGCCTTTATATGGTCCGTTTCTTTAAAACCAAAGGCCCGTTGGTTTTAAAGAAACGGGTCGTTGGTTTTAAAGGAACGCCCTTTTGGTTTTAAAGGAAAAATGGCGATTTGTATATTATTGATAATCAGTAGCTTGATAAATCCTGTTTTCAGTCTTATTAAATAGTAAAATATTTATATAAGTATAGCTTAATAAATAAGAGTTTTGATGCTACAAACATTTATATTATGAATATTTGTCTGACTACAAAGTGGCTTTTCTTCTATTAAGTTATATCTTTTTTTAAAGAGAAAGTTTAGATTGTTGTGAAAAATGTTATCTTTGTAGTACAAAACAACATAAAGTAAAGCAAAATGAGACCTAAAATCATAATTCTGTTATCTGCTATAGCTTGTATTGGAGGAATTGTATTCTTCCTTGCATGCAAATATACTTATGAATTCAAAGTAACGGAGCTTAAGGAGAAAGCGAAAGAGACTTTTACTGAAGCACTGGATAAAGAGTTGAAAAATAGAAATATAAACGGAGGACTGTCATTTTACTTTAATTCTGAATCGGCTATCTCTACTGAAATGCCTGATTCAGTTTATTGGGAAGATGCGTCAGGAAGACATTTATATCGGATGGATTCCAAGAAAAACTCTATGAATATTACTCATAATAGTAATTTACGTGCTTTGCATACTTTTATTTTTTATGAAAAGCCACTTCAGCCTGACTCTTTAAATCTTATATGGGATGAACAATTAAATAAAGCAGATATTTATTTAGAATCAGCTTTACGTATTTCTTTGACGCATGAAGACGGTAGTGTAGAATCTCAAAAGACCTATCAGAGTGAATGGTGTAATTCTTCAAATTTAGTTTTTACTTTTTATATAGGTTATGCCTGTGAGATAGAAGTAATGGGTTATTTGCATTACACTCTATGGGGGATGATATATAAAGAGGTGCTGCTATATTTATTGCTATATATAATTGTTGGATATGGATTTTATACGTTTTTCATAATTCTCAGTCGCAGGATCAATTCATTACGTAGTAAAGAAATAGTCGAGATTATCAAGGAGACTCCCGTGGAAATCTTAAAAGAGGTTCCTGTGGAAATTATCAAAGAAGTTCAGGTTGAAAAACAAATAATTAAAGAAGTGCAGAGAGTGGATATTATTCCCTTACATTCTTACATATTGGGTGAGAGTCTAATATTCTATGCAGATCAGAATATCATAGAGGTAAATGATGTTAAGTATAATATTCAGGGGCAGTCCAGTTTACTTTTAGAACTATTTTTTCAAGAAAAAGATAATGGCTATACATTAAAGGAAGATTTTATTATAGAAAAATTGTGGCCTGATAATTCAGGTAATGATGAGCGAATGCATAAAGCGATTGGACGTCTACGCTCGTTTCTTAGAAAAATAGATCTTTCATTGAGTATAATAAATAAAAATGGTACTTATCGACTAATTATATCAGAAAAATCTCTTGTTAAGAGAAATAGCTATAAATGTTGATGAAATGGAGCTATTTTGAATTTCAACTTGATTTCTTCGGATAAAAATGATGCGAGGTCAGGATTGGTCAGCGGTATTCTTTGCTAATTAAGTGCTTCATTACTACTTTTGCTCTCAGAATTAATCTTTAACGCAAAAGTAGTATGAAAAAAAATCTTCTTCTTTTATTATGTATAGTAGCTATTTTATTTACTAAATATTTGGCTTCTCATGAAAAGAGACAAAGTGCTTTATTGTTATATAACATAGAAGCTTTAGCTGCTAACAGTGAGCATGCAGATATTGGGCATTGTTATGGAACAGGTACTTTAGATTGTCCTGTATCTCACGATAAAGTTAAATATATCGCTGGAGGATATAGTCTTGAAGGTCTTTATTAGCTTTCTTCTTCTCTTTATCTGCATCTCTTGTGGTACAAAAAATATGGAATATGTAGAGAATGTATTTCCCTATTCTGAATTTCCACAAGAGAAAGAGCTAAAAGGAGAGATAATAAAGCTTGATACAGTCTTGTTTCGCTGTCCATTTCGGATACGAGTAGAAGGAGATAAAGCTATTGTAATGGATTTGCATGGTATCGATTATTATGCTCATTTGTTCAAATATCCTGGCTTTCAATATTTATCTTCTTTTGGGAGGCGCGGTGATTCACCAACTGAAATGCTGTCAATGGATAATGTTCGCTTTTACAATCATAAAGTATGGACATTAGATGCTAATAAAAGAGAATTAACACGGTTGGGTTTTTCTTCATCCGGTGATTCATTGCTCCGTGACGAAGCGGTGACATTGGATGAAGATATTTTAAGACCACTTGACTTTGCCATATATAATGATACTACCTTTATAATTCCTGATTATTCCGGTGAAAACCGATTATGTTGGCTTAATGATGATGGGAAACTTATAAAAAAGATAGGCACTATCCCATCGATTAATAATCAAGCGTTACGAAAAGTTCGTCCGGCATTGGCACAGGCATGGCGTAGTTTTATTGATTATAATTCTCATAACGGTGTATTAGCAATGGTGACTCAACTAGGTGAAGTACTTGAAGTCTATAATTTTAAAGATAGCACGGAAGTTATTCGTATTGGTGAAAATGGGGAACCTAAGTTTAAAGTATTTGAAGGATATGGAATACCTTCAGGAATTATGGGTTTTAGCGATGTGCAAGTAACGGATAATGCCATTTATGCAGTGTTTCATGGGACTACATTTAAAGAGATTGCAAGGCATAATGGTTCTCTTCCGGATGGAGGAAAGTATATCTATGTATTCAGTTTGAAAGGAGAACCGTTATGTAAGTATGTACTTGATCATTATGTATATGGTATTTGGGTGGATGAAGTTACTAAAACCATTATAGCGACAGACGTAAATAATGATCAACCAATAGTGAAGTTTTGCTTTGGTTGAGCGAATGATAAACTATATTAATTAAGAGGAGTAAATGATATGTTGTTGATGTGTTAACTTATATTACTCTTCTTGTGGGAAAGGAGGCATACAATGTAGAAAAATTGTATAATAGCAATATAATTGCTAATCTGTTGAAAGGATAAATACAGAATAATGTAATTAAGAGAATTTAATTTTAAAATCCTTATTTATCAGTATAGCTGGTAAAGTAGATGATTTTAAATAACGATTCATACATAGTATAAAATGATGATTATGAAAAACAAAATATTATTAGTGATAATTATTGTCCTCTTTGTAGGAGGATATGGTGTATTCTCTTCTCAAGTTGATGTGAAGCCTATTTCCGATTTAGCATTAGCTAATGTTGAGGCATTAGCCAGCCCTGATGAGGCAGGAAAATGTCCTGATCCTTATGATGTATATGATCACCAGTTAGGTTTTACTCAAAGAAGAGGAACGTATACACTTAATGCCAACTGTGAAGTTACTATAGCAAATAAGACGATTAAGATTGCTGGATTTTCTGCTGGTGCTACTGTAACACTTACGTATGAATTAGGAAATTGTGATAAGTATTCTCCAGGTAATTGCTGTCCTAATAGTAGAAATGGTGAAGTGAGAAATATTACATCTAAGTAATAATGATCGGTAGAAATAATAGCTCGTTGATAGGATTGCTATGTATGGGAAAAATTATTATGATAGTTTTTCTGGCTGTGTCATCCTGTCAACGACAGGTTTCATGTCATAAAGATGGTATTGAAATCATTGATGTTTTGAATAAAGACTGTCCTATACAAATCGACTTGTATGATATTGTGGATAGTATCAAATATATTCCTTTGGAAACAAGTAAATGCTTATTAAGTGATATTGAATGTATTAAGAATGATGGGAAATTCTATTTTGTAAAAGATTCAAAAGGCTTATTTGTTTTTGATGAAGAAGGACATTTTATTAATGAAATAAGTCATAGAGGAATTGGACCAAATGAATATATTTATTCAGATAATTTTTATTTAGATCGTGATAATAAATTGGTGTGTCTTATCTGCAATTCAGCGAGAAAGATTTTACAGTATACCTATACTGGAATATTTTCTAATGTAATTCAATTAGATGCTAAAGATGCTAATATTGAATTTGCTATGATGTGTGGAGAAGGAGAGCTTTTGGCGTATTATCCGTTACCCAATGATTATTCTCAAAGCAAAAGTGAATATAGTATATTTAGAATAAAGAATAACTCATTAATTGGCGAAACATTGTTAAAAGCAAAAAAAATGGCTACTCAAAATGTACATTATCCTTTTTTGCATTATCCAATAGCGTTATTAGATGATCAATATTTCTTTATATCAGTTTTATCGAATGAACTCTTTATATATGAGAATGGTCAAATTGTGTCTAGATGTTATGTAAATATGCCAGAGAATGAGCCTAGTGAGAGCTTTTTAGAAGAGCATAAAGATTTGAACTTTTTTGAATTGATAGAAACATTGAAAAAAAGTGATATAGGTTTGGGAATTACAGCAATTGAATCTTCTCCTGATTATTTATTTATGTCCGTTAGTAATAAAAGTACATTGATATGGGATAAAGAAAGATCAATTCAAATATCTAGTGTTTATGATTCTAATTTGAATCTTTATTCTGATATACTTTTGCCAGGTGGAGTATCAGATGAGCATTTGGGTTTTTATTCTGCAGATTTTCTTTGTGCTGAAAAGGACCTAATATTGGAAGGTAAAGACCGATGTCTTGCTAAATTGGTTAAAACTTTATTAGAAGATGACAACCCTGTTGTGTACCAGTATTATTTCAAGAAAAATGTTATAGACATCTTAATTGAAAAATATGGGATTTGATTATAACTATTGAATAAAGATATTATCAGAAGCTAATAACTGTAGTAAGAAGTTGCTGGATGAAGAGTATAATGACAGCAAATTTTTCCTAAGCATTGCCTTAATAAAGAGAATACCATGAGAAAGTATGAAATATGTGCATATGTAATTGTTATATTATTTGTTACATACTCTTGTAAAAAAGATGCTTCCAATAGAATAACTTCTATAGTAGAAGAATGGAATAATAAAGAAATAATTTATCCACATCAAATGTCTTTTACTGTATTAGGAAAGGATACAATTCAAACATTTCCTGTTCAGAATAGTAGATATTCAATTGTGACTTATGTAGATTCAGCAGGTTGTATGAGTTGTAAATTACAGTTGCGGGAATGGTTGACTTTTATTGAAGAACTGGATTTACGGTCGAATTCATCAATACCTGTTTTTTTCTTTTTGCATCCTAAAAACATAAAAGAAATGATTGCTATCCTGAAACGTGATCAATTTGGATATCCGGTTTGTATTGATGAAAAGGATTCGCTTAATATTTTGAATCATTTTCCTAATGATATGTCTTTTCAAACTTTTTTGTTAGATCAAAAGAATAGAGTGATTGCAATAGGAAATCCGATATTTAATCCCCAAATTAAAAAGTTGTATTTTAGTTTATTATTTGATAAACATGAAATAGATGCAGACTCTTCTTATAAAACAGAAGTTGCTCTTTCTAATTCAATGATAGATATGGGGAATTTCTCATGGAAGGAGAAAAAGGAGAGGACTGTATTATTGAAGAATATGGGGGATGTTCCATTAGTCATAAATAGTGTGACAACTTCTTGTGGTTGTATAAGAGTAGAATATGATAAAAAGCCTGTGGCATCTGGAGGAAGTATTTGTGTAAAAATTACATATAAAGCAGAACATCTAGAACATTTTAATAAAACGATTACGATTTATTGTAATGCAAAGAATTCACCTCTCCGATTGAAAATTAGTGGCAATGCTAAATAAATACTGAAAAAGATAGATGGTGAGATTTTTGAAATATATTCAATATTTTATTACGATAGCATTGATTCTTGGGTTGGCGTGGTTAATCGTAAATAAAGCAAGTTCTATAGAAGGATCCATATCTTCTTTAGAACTTGCATTACGCATGGCAAAAAATAACCGTACAGAACTTGAAAAAGTACTTTATTTTTATCAGAAAAATTTAGCTGATAGCCTGAAATATAAGGCTGCATGTTTTTTGATAGAAAATATGCCATATCACTCTTATACAGATGGAGAACAATTGGAAAAATACAAAAAATATTATGCGTGGCTGAAGGACAGTCATGGAAAAACTCCTGAAGAAGTAGTAGATTCCGTAAAAAAAGCATTTGGTCCAATTGAACAGTTAGATAAAAAATATGATTTGCTGGAAGTCGATTCTGCTTATTTATGTAATAATATAGAATGGGCTTTTAAAGTTTGGCGTGAACAACCTTGGGGAAAGAACATATCATTCGATATGTTTTGTGAATATTTGTTGCCTTATCGTATTGGTGATGAGTCTTTAGGCTATTGGCGTGAGATGTATTATGAGAAATATAATCCATTATTGGATTCATTGCGGATGTCTGATTCATTAGATATAGAAGATCCGGTAGTAGCTGCTAATTACTTAATAAATGAATTGCCTGATAAGTGGCATTATTATACTTCAACCACTCCTTATTCTTTTGGGCATATCGGACCTGAGTATGTACAATACTTATCAGGAACGTGTCGTGAAGTGACTGACTTTGCGGTATATCTATTTCGGGCTTTGGGAATTCCTTGTGCTATTGATTTTGTTCCTGTACGTAGCTATGTTAATGCCGGGCATTTTTGGTTGGTAACATGGAATAAATATGGCGAAACATATATGGCTAATTTCCCGGAGAATTTGGAAATGGTTCGCAAAAATTGGTGGTATCGTTGGGATGATAGTCCCAAAGTGTATAGATATACTTTTGATATAAACAATGAATTATATGAGCGAATGGCGCAATATAATGAAAAGGTATATCCATTTTGGAGTTTACCGAAATTTAGGGATGTTACTTATGAATATGCTTACTCTTTTGAAAAGGAACTGGTTATTTCATTGGAGAAACTTTATAAGAATAAAAGTAATGGGAGAATAGCTTATTTATGTGTTACTAATAGAAATAATTGGATACCGATTGATTGGACTGAATATGATGCACAGCATCTGGCTTTTCGAAATGTACGAAAAGGTACGCTTATGAGGGTGGCTACTTACGAGAATGGTACTTTGAACTTTTTGACTGATCCTTTTTATGTGGATAAACAGAAGAATGAGCAGCATTATTTTTCTGTTGAAGGAGATACACAAGACGTGGTATTGTATGCAAAATGTAATATAGAGGGAGAAAATATGTTCCGTGACCGAATGATAGGAGGTGTTTTTGAAGGCAGTAACCAACCGAATTTTGCAGTAAGGGATACCTTATTTATCATACAAAGTAAACCTGATCGTCTGAATACAACAGTAAGAATTTCGTCTGATAAAGAATACCAATATATTAGATATGTAGGTCCTCCTGGTGGACTATGTAATGTGGCTGAAGTCACATTTTATGAAAAAAATGATACTGTTGCCTTGTCTGGGAAAATAATAGGAACTCCCGGATGCTATCAACATGACGGAACGCATGAATATACAAATGTATTTGATGGAAAAACGTGGACTTCTTTTGATTATTTTGAATTTTCCGGGGGATGGGCAGGACTTGATTTGGGCAGGAAGGTACAAATAGACCGTATTGTCTATACTCCACGCAACAGGGATAATTATATTCGTCCTGGCGATATCTACGAGTTGTATTATTGTGATCGGTACTGGAAATCCGCCGGAAGAATTAAAGCTACAGTTGATTCATTAGTATACAGAGGGATTCCCCAAAATGCACTTTTGTTCTTACGTAATCATACGCGCGGCGTAGATGAGAGAGTCTTTGTTTATGAAAAGGAGAGCAACTATGGAAATAAGACTTAAAATTAAACAAGTTGTGCTGTGGAGGACAATCATTCTATTGGGAATTATGCCCTTGTTGTCTGCTTGTTTCTATTTGGCAAAAGAGGTTACCCCCTCTATTGCCATTATTCCTGATGAGCATACGTTACTGGCGATTACGCCGGAATTCTCTATAAAAATGGCAGGAGATACATTGAATAAACATTATCTACGATTGAAGTCTGGAAGGATATTTCCTGTGACAGGGATTTTGCAGGTAGATGGTAGGACCTATCGTTTTATGGGAGGAGATTCTTTACGTATATCCCCTATAGCTTCTCTTGCAAATGACAGCGTCAGTTGGTCAGGGAAATATTCTTATTTGTTTCCTGGAAAAGGGTGGGAGCAAAAGGAATATGATGATTCATTTTGGAAAGAAGGAAATGCTGCTTTTGGACCTGTAAAAGGAAATTCTAAGATTCGTACCGCTTGGGGGGCGGAAAATATATATGTCCGCAGGCATATTAAGATTGATAATAAAGATGCTTTGGAAGGGCATAAAATTTACGTCTGTTATATTTGCGATGATCAGATAAAACTTTTTTGGAATGGAGATTTTTTATTTGAAAAAGGAATAACATATCAAACGAAATGTGGACGTTTAACAGATGAAGCTATTGCTCATATTGGTAATGGAACAAATGTTTTGGCTGCTTATGGACGTAACACAGGAGGCCCTGCGTTGTTAGATTTAGGTCTGTATATTGAAAATAAAACTTATAGTGAAGCAGATACGGCCCTATTGAAGCAAATAGATGTACAAGCTACTCAAACTCATTATGTATTTCAATGTGGGGATGTAGAACTTCAGATTGATTTTGTTTCACCTTCTTTGTCAGAGAAGTGGAATATGACAGGATGGCCTGTCGGTTTCCTTTCCTATCAAGTTCGTTCAGAAGATAAAAAGGAGCATACGGTGGAAATTTTGTTCGATGTGGATATGGAATGGATGTTTGGTAGGAGGAAGATTGATAGTTGGATTGAACAAGAGTGGCGGTTTGTCAAGTCTGATAGTTTATATTTAGGTATGACGGCAGATGGAACATCGTTTTCATGTGATGATAGTCATGTTGTTTTATCTCAAAAGCTGTGTGCAGAAAATGGAAATAAAGGCGTATTATTAATAGGAAACGGAGAAGGGCAGAGGATACATTATGTTGGTGAGTGTCTACAACCTCTTTGGAATAATAATAGAACGGGAGAGGTTAAAGATTTAATGATAGCTGTCGGAAACAGGTATCAGAAACTTAAGGAAGAATGTAATAAATTGGATAATCTGTGGAATAATAAAGCATTTCAAGTGGGTGATAAGACATATGCAGAACAGATGCTTTCTTCATATCGTAATTTTATTTCTTCCCATAGGTTTGTGTTATCTTCGGATAATAAGTCATTCTGTTTCGGAGACACTTTGGGTAATGTTGGAGAAGCTTATAAGAACTTTCCTGTTTTGTTGTTTTTTAATCGTGTTGATTGGATGAAAAGTTTATTAAATCCAATATTTGAATATTGTGAAGATGAACATTGGAAAAGAAAATATCCGCCTTACGATATTGGATTATATCCGGTTGCAAGCAAACAAATAAAAGTGGATAATTGTGCTGAAGAGGCTGCTGCAAATATGTTGATGATGACGGTTGCTATTGTGGAGGCAGAACAAGATTTCAGTTATGCTGAATTGCATTGGAGTCATTTGTGTTTGTGGGCAAATTATTTGGAAGAAAAGATGAAAGGTGAAGTTCTTCCTTCTATTGAGTTATTAGATGCAAATGACAAACGTGTGAAATGTGTGCTGGGATTGATGGCTTATCATAAATTGATTCAACTTAAGGATGCATATGAATAAAGTGAAGAAATTTCTAGCAATAATAGAGAATTTAATATTCATGATATTCTGCATGATAGTAATTTTGTTCTTGGTACAGTTATTCTGTTTCACATCGTTTAAAATTCCATCAGATTCTATGGAACCTGCATTGAAAGATGGAGATAGAATATTGGTTAATAAAATGATAAAAGGAGCCAGATTGTTTAATGTGTTTGCTGCTTTGAACAATGAAGACGTTACTATTCATCGGATGCCAGGATTGGGGAGTTTTAAAAGGAATGATATCTTGGTTTTTAATTTCCCTTATCAGGAGTCTCGGTGGGATAGCATTCGGATGAACGTTATGCAGTATTATGTAAAACGCTGTATAGCTTTGCCGGGAGACACATTGGAAATCAGAGGAGGATTTTATAAAGTACGTGGATACAGCGAACTGTTAGGGAACTATGAAGCCCAACATTATCTCTCCAAACTACAACATCCGGAAGCACGGGGAATTGTAGTAGGAACATTTCCTTATGATGGAAGCTTGGGATGGAATATTCGGGAGTTTGGACCACTACCTATCCCACGCAAAGAGCAGTCTGTAATAATGAACCATACTACTTATATTTTATACAGACAGTTGATTGCTTGGGAGCAGAAGAAAAAAATAGAATTTAAAGATGGGCAGGTATTGTTGGGTGATAGCCTTGTTCATCAGTATTGCTTTAAAAAGAACTACTATTTTGTTTCAGGTGATAATATGGCTAATTCGCAGGATTCCAGATATTGGGGCATGTTGCCAGAAGAATATATTGTTGGGAAAGCGACACGTGTCTGGAATTCAGAGGATAAATATACTGATCAGATACGCTGGGAACGGATATTGAAGAAAATTATATAAAAGCTAGGAGATGGTAGAAGATGATATTACAAAAGAAACATATAGCTCATGTATTGATGTTGTTGGGAGTCATTGCCGTTTTGGGTATTGTGACTATTTCTTCTTCTGGAATTTCAGTTGGAGAGATGGCTTATCAGAAATTGTGGTTAGGTCGTATGGGGATGGTGTTTGTAATATGTAGTCTGATTTCATTATGCTTAGATAAAAAAGGGGGAGCTTTTTATTTATCGGTGATTTGGTCGCTTATTATATTAGGTGGAATTGAGGCTATTTGGGGGATGAGGCAAATATATGGTTTAGCTATTTCTAATCATTCATTATATGCGCTTACAGGTTCTTTTTATAATCCGGGACCTTATTCTGGATATTTGGCAATGATATTTCCGATTTGTTTGAGTGAATGGTTGAGTTTGAAAAAGGTTGAAAACCGTACCTGGATGGAACAAGGCAAATATTATGTGTCTTTGGGAGTGTTGTTGTTGATTCTTTGTGTGCTGCCAGCCGGAATGAGCCGTTCGGCATGGGTGGCAACTTTGGTCTCGGGAGTATGGGTATATGCTATATATGATTCATGGGGAAGTCGTTTGCAGGAGATAGGGAAAAAATATAAAAAGAGAGTATTTCCGGCTATTATTGCCGGGGGAATGGTATTGATGATAGCAGGTTATGCTCTTTTTCAACTAAAGGTTGATTCCGCTAACGGACGGCTATTGCTTTGGAAGGTGAGCGTTAAAGCCATTGCTGAAGAGCCAATTTGGGGACATGGTATAGGTAATTTTGTTTCTGCTTATGGTATGGCTCAGGAGAATTATTTTGCCGGAGGAAAGTATTCCAGTAAAGAAGAATTGGTGGCTGGAAGTCCGGAATATGCTTTTAATGAATATTTGCAAGTAGGCGTGGAATGTGGTGTTCTTTTTTTATTTGTTGTACTATTGATAATAGCCTTTTGTTTTTGGAAAGGGGTAACAGAAAAACGATTGAGTGCATGCGCAGGTCTCATGTCCGTATTAGTTTTTGCTTTTTCATCCTATCCGATGCAGATTCCTGGATTTGCCATGGCATTTTATTTTTTATTGGCAGCTTGTGTAGTGGGATATTCACGGATACATATTTTGTTTTTCACTGTTATGATTGTTTTCTTGGGAAGTTATTATTGGAGGTATAATCAGTATAATGCTTGTAGAGAATGGACTGGTTGTAAAATGCTTTATGATATAGGTACTTATCAGTCTGCTAAAGAAAGCTATGAGAAACTTTATCCGGAATTGAATGATAGGGGAGCATTTTTGTTTGAATATGGACATTCTTTACATAAGTTGAAAGAATATAATAGTTCTACAGCAATTTTGAAAGAGGCAATGGCACATAGTTGTGATCCTATGATTCTGAATATAATAGGAAAGAATTATCAGGCTATAGGAAAATATGAAAAGGCTGAAGAGTATTTCATACGATCCACTCATCGGCTTCCGGGACGAATTTATCCATATTACTTGTTGGCAAAGCTTTATGCGGAACCGGAATATCGACATCCGGAGAAATTAAAACAGGCGATTCAGATTGTATTGACGAAGGAACCAAAGGTACAATCGACTGCAATAAGGGAGATGAGAGAAGAAGTGAAACTGCTAAAATAAATGGGTGAAGAAAAAAAATGACTGTACAAACTTGATTAATAGATATTTTTGTCTAAATTTGGCAAACATGATACAAACTTACATACAATATATAAGAAATTATATGTGAGATAATTTAGAATAAACAAACCAATAAATACGATGAAAAATAATTCTACATGGATTTTATTGTGCCTTGCATGTATGATGGCGCTCTCTTGTTCCGACAAGAAGAATACTACAGATGAATCGGAGAAAGGCGTCTCCACAGTCCTTCCGGATGCAAAGAATGAAGTGGCTTTTCAGATATTGAAGAAGCGTGACTTTAATCACGAACTGGTGAGTAACGGCAAAATCAGTGCCCGTGGCAAAGCCGATCTGCGTTTTGAAACCGGTGAAGTCATCGCTCATATCTATGTGAAGAATGGTGACCGTGTACAGAAAGGGCAGAAACTGGCTGATTTGGATAAATTCCGCCTGGAACAGAAATTATCCCAGTCGGAAGATGCTTTACTGAAAGCCGAATTGGAATTGAAAGACGTACTGATCGGGCAGGGATATTCTCCTGACGACTTTAGTAAAGTCCCTGCCGAAACAATGAAAATCGCCAAAGTAAAAAGCGGGTATGAACAGTCGAAATCCCAGTATGAGCTGGCAAAAAGAGAGATGGAGCATGCTACGTTGATTGCTCCTTTTGACGGTGTGGTAGCCAATTTATTTTCGAAGCCTTATAATCCGGCAAATACTGCTGAAGCATTCTGTACTATTATCGATTCCAAAGGAATGGAAGCTGATTTCACAGTGCTGGAAAATGAGCTCGCTTTTATCAGGATGGGAGATAAAGTGGTAATTACTCCTTATGCCGGAGGAGATGCGTTTGAAGGCAGTGTATCAGAAATAAATCCATTGGTAGATGCCAACGGCATGGTGAAAGTGAAAGCATTGGTAAATGCGGGAGGAAAACTGTTCAGCGGAATGAATGTAAGGGTAAGTGTCTGCCGTTCGCTGGGAGAGCGGCTGGTTATTCCGAAGAGTGCCGTTGTATTGCGTTCCGGCAAACAAGTGGTATTTACCCTGAAAGACGGCAAGGCAATGTGGAATTATGTGAATACGGGACTGGAGAATGCGACAGAATGTGTCGTCTCCGACAAGTCGCAGAAAGGCATTGAGGATGGTCTGCTGGAAGGAGATACGGTGATTGTCACCGGAAATCTGAATCTGGCGCATGAGGCGGAAGTCTATGTTAAATGAAGAATTAAGAATTAAATAATGAATCTATGATAAAATTCTTAATTCAGCGCCCTATTGCCGTATTGATGGCCTTTACCGCCTGTTTCATCATCGGACTGGTGACGTACTCTACGCTACCTATATCGCTGCTTCCCAATATCGCTATTCCTGAGATTACGGTACAGGTGGCGTCTGCCAATACCTCTGCCCGGGAATTGGAAAACACGATTGTCAAACCTTTGCGGGGGCAGCTGATTCAGGTCTCTACCCTGAAGGATATTCATAGTGAATCGAGAGACGGGGCGGGCATTATCCGCTTGTCATTTGAATATGGAACGAATACGGACCTTGCCTTTATCGAGGTAAATGAGAAGATAGATGCCGCCATGAACTATCTTCCGAAAGAAGCGGAACGCCCGAAGGTAATCAAAGCGAGTGCAACGGATATTCCTGTATTCTATCTGAATCTGACACTGAAGAATGACAGTGCTTACGGAGCTACGGAACAGCACTCCTTCCTTGAATTGTGTGAGTTTGCCGAGTCTGTCATTAAGCGCAGGATAGAGCAGCTTGAAGAAGTTGCCATGGTGGACGTGACCGGAATTTTGGAACGGCAGGTACAAATAGTGCCCGACAAGGACAAGCTCGCCATGATGGGACTCTCCATTGGAGATATCGAATCGGCTTTATCTTCTAATAATGTGGAACCGGGCAGCATGACAGTGCGAGACGGATATTATGAATACAATATTAAATTCTCGACATTGCTGCGTACGGCGGAGGATGTGGAAAATATTTATCTGCGTAAGGGTGACCGCATCGTACAGTTAAAAGACTTCTGCAAAGTAAGCGTCGTACCTGTAAAGGAAAAAGGAGTATCCCTGTCCAATGGCAAACGGGCGGTGAGCCTTGCCGTCATCAAACAGGCGGATGAGAACATGGATAAGATGAAGCAGGCGCTGGTAGGCACGATGACCTATTTTCAGTTAGTATACCCGGAGATCGATTTCAGCATCAGCCGTAATCAGACGGAACTGCTGGACTACACCATCTCTAATCTGCAACAGAATCTCTCCCTTGGTTTTCTCTTTATTTGTCTGGTAGCGGTTCTGTTTCTGGGAGATGTAAAGTCTCCGCTGGTCATCGGACTCAGTATGGTGGTGTCCATCGTGATCAGCTTTGTCTTTTTCTACCTTTGCAATATGTCTCTCAATATCATTTCACTTGCCGGATTGATCCTGGCATTGGGAATGATGATTGACAGTTCGATTATTGTGACCGAGAATATATCGCAATACCGTGAACGGGGGTACTCCTTGCGCCGTGCCTGTGTGACGGGAACCAGTGAAGTGGTCACCCCCATGCTGAGTTCTTCTCTGACGACTATTGCTGTCTTTGCCCCGTTGATTTTTATGAGCGGTATTGCAGGCGCTATTTTCTTTGATCAGGCTTTTTCTGTCACTGTAGGACTAATGGTGTCTTATCTCACCGGTATCATGCTGCTTCCCGTACTTTATCTGCTGGTTTACCGGACAGGTGTCTGCACCCGGAAATGGAAGTGGCTTTCTTTCAAAATTAATAACCCGATCAAGGACCACACGCTAGACCGATTCTATGATGCGGGTGTCGACTGGGTATTCCGCCATAAAACGTTCAGTGTACTGTTCTGTGTGATTTCCATTCCGCTTTGCATATTCTTCTTTTTCTTTATAGACAAAGAACGGATGCCCGATATCGAGGAGAATGAACTGATCGCCCGGATAGAATGGAATGAGAATATCCATGTGGATGAAAACAAACAACGGGTGGATGAACTTTTCAAGGAACTGAAAGATGAAGTACTGGAGCAAACAGCCTCTATCGGTAGACAGGACTTCATCCTCAATCGGGAACGGGAACTGTCTTCTTCCGAAGCGGAACTTTATTTCCGTACGGAGACTTCCGACGCTATTGCTCCTTTGGAACAGACGGTATACCGGAAACTGAAGGAACGTTATCCACTCTCTGTCATCTCTTTCTCTCCGCCGGAAACGGTCTTTGAGAAACTCTTTGTGACGGGTGAACCGGATGTGGTGGCGGAATTTTACACCCGTAATAAAGCGGAAGCCCCCAAAGCGGAAGCAATCCGCAGCGTGGAACAGGAACTGGGACGAAAAACCGGAATCAATCCGACAGGTATCGCCTTCGAAAACCAGTTGAATCTGAGTATCAGTAAAGAGAAACTCTTGCTCTACCGTGTTTCCTACAACGAACTGTATCGGGTACTGAAAACGGCTTTCCGGGAAAACAGTGTGACGATGCTGCACTCTTATCAGCAATATTTGCCGATCAACATTGCCGGGGATGAAAAGACTGTGAACGAGGTGTTGCAGGAAACACTGGTGCAGACGCAACCGGACAACCGTGGGAATGTCGATTTTATCCCGCTTCGGGAATTGATCAACGTAGCTCCCGCCGAAGACTTGAAAAGTATTACTTCCGGACGTAATGGCGAGTATGTCCCGTTCGACTTTTACGGCGTGCAGGATGCGAACCGGCTGATGCGTGAAGTGAAACAGGTGGCGGAGGAAACAGGGGACTGGGATACGGGCTTCTCCGGCAGTATCTTCTCCAACAAGGAGATGCTGGATGAACTGGTCGTGATCCTGTTGATCTCACTGCTGCTGATGTATTTCATTCTTGCCGCACAGTTCGAGAGTTTTCTGCAGCCGTTGCTGGTACTGGCGGAAATCCCGATTGATGTGGCATTTGCCTTACACTTGCTCTGGATATGCGGGCATACGCTGAATCTGATGTCTGCCATCGGTCTGATTGTGACCTGTGGTATCGTAATCAATGACTCTATCCTGAAACTGGATGCGATCAATGAACTGCGCAAGGCAGGCGTTCCTTTGCTGGAAGCTATTCACGAAGCAGGCCGCAGGCGTCTGCGTCCGATTATCATGACTTCGCTGACGACCATCTTTGCCATGGTGCCGTTGCTGTTCTCCTCGGATATGGGATCGGAACTGCAAAAGCCGTTGTCTATCGCCATGATAGGCACGATGTCCATCGGTACGGCGGTCAGCCTCTTTATCATACCGCTGCTTTACTGGTTTATCTATCGGGGAAAAAGCGGGAATCACAAACCAAATGAAAAACATGTTGAATTATGAAGAAATCATCCGTTCTTTTTGTATTGATGGCAGCATCGGGGATATGTTTCTCTTCAGTATATGCCCAGAAACGTCTGGTGCTGGACTTGAACCAGACTATCGCTTTAGCTAACGACAGTTCGCTGGAGTCATTCCGCACACAAAATATGTATCTGTCCGGTTATTGGGAATACCGGACGTACCGGGCAAACCGTTTGCCGAGTCTGACAATGGACCTTACCCCGGCACAATATAACCGGGATATCACGAAACGTTATGATTCGGGACAGGACCTGGATGTCTACCGTACGCAACAGTCATATTATGCCTATGGAGGATTAAGTGTCCGTCAGAATCTGGACTTGACCGGAGGTACGTTCTATCTGGAGTCGAACCTTGCCTATATGCGTAATTTCGGGGATAATAGTGCGACGCAGTTTACTAGCGTCCCGATACGGCTCGGTTATTCGCAGAGCCTGGTCGGGTATAATCCTTTCAAATGGGACCGGAAGATCGAACCGCTGAAATACGAGCGTGTGAAAAAGGAATTTCTTTATAATGTGGAAAAGGTTTCGGAAACGGCGACGAATTATTTCTTTTCGCTGGCGATGGCGCAGGCGGAATACAAACTGGCAAAGGAGAACCTCGCATCTACGGATACTTTGTACCGCATCGGACAGCAACGGCACCGGATCGCCGCTATTTCACAGGCGGACCTGCTGACTTTAAAGCTGGATAAAGTGAATGCACAGAATACATTGCAGAATAGGGCAAGCGCCTTGAAACGGGCAATGTTCTCACTGGCATCTTTTCTGAATCTGGATAAGAATACTCAGATCGAACTGGAGCTTCCTTCACGCCCAAGTATGATGGAGATTCCGGTGGATGAGGCTTTGAGATGGGGAAGGAGCAATAATCCGCAGTTGCTGGAACTGAAGCAGAATGTACTGGAAGCGGAGCGGAATGTGGACAGAACAAAGAAGGAATCCCGTTTCAATGCCAGCGTGAATGCCAGTATCGGTTTCAACCAGGTGGCAGAAAACTTCGGAGATGTGTATCATAAACCGATGCAGCAGGACTTGGTAGCGGTCAGCGTATCTATTCCGCTGCTGGACTGGGGCGTTCGTAAGGGCAAATACAACATGGCACGGAATAATCTGAATGTAGTGAAGATTTCGGCACGTCAGGATGAGATCAGTATTGAGGAGGAAGTAATCATGACGGTGAGTGATTTTAATATCCAGCAGCAGTTGATTGCCAGTGCGGAAGAAGCGCTGGACCTGGCGATACTGGCTTATAATGAGACAAGGCAACGTTTTATTATCGGTAAAGCGGATATTAATAGTCTGACGCTTTCGCTCAACAGGCAGCAGGAGGCGCAGCGCAACTACATTTCTGCCTTGCAGAACTACTGGCTGAATTATTATAAAATACGTCGTCTGACTTTATTCGATTTTGCTACGAAGCTTTCTCTTTCGGATCGTTTCGACTTTAATGGAGGGAGACTGATTAGATAACAGTGAGGAATCGAAGTTAGATTTTGATTGATAAATCAGTACTAACAGAAATTGAGACCGACTTTTTAGTCACCCCCAAGCCATGCGGGGTGTACAGCTTATGAGAGTTAAATTATATAATAATTGATAGTGGAAAAAATAAATTCTCCAATAAAGAAGTCATCAAAGGCTTCCGCTTTTACGCTCATTGTCGCTTTTATCAGCGTGGCGTTGGTCGGGCTGGCACTTGTTCCGTTGCTGCCGGTGAAGCTGAATCCGTCACGGACCTTACCCGGATTTTCTGTATGGTTCGGCATGGGAGGGACTTCGGCGCGTGTCGTGGAGATGACGGCTACCAGCAAACTGGAGGCGATGCTTGCCCGTGTCAAGGGAATACAAAGCATATCTTCGACTTCCGGCAATGGCTGGGGAAGTATAAATGTGAGTCTGGACAAGCATGCAGATGCGGCTGTCGCACGTTTTGAGGCTTCGACCATCATTCGTCAGACTTGGCCGGAATTGCCAGCGGGAGTTAGTTACCCGTACATTCAGATGGCAAGTCCGGAGCAGAAAAGTCAGGGACCTTTTATCGCATTCACGATTAATGCGCCTGCCACTCCCAGTCTGATTCAGAAGTATGCGGAGGAACATATAAAGACACGCCTTGCGCAGCTTCCGGGAATCTATAAGATAAACGTCAGCGGAGCCACACCGATGGAATGGCGTCTGGAGTATGATTATGAGCAGTTGCGTGCGTTGGGGGTGAGTACGGATGAAATTAGTCAGGCAGTCGGTCTGCATTATCAGAAAGAGTTTCTGGGGACTTATGATGTGGAACAGGCGGCTTCGGGCAAGGAGTGGATTCGGTTGGTGCTGATGCCCGAACATGATAACCGGGAGTTTAACGCCGGGCAGATACAGGTGAAAGTGAAGGATGGGAGAATCATCCACTTGGACGAACTGGTGAAGGTCGTCCGTATGGAAGAGCAGCCTCAGAGCTATTACCGGATCAATGGACTGAATTCGATTTATCTGTCTGTTGTCGCTGAAGAGGCGGCTAATCAGCTGGAACTGAGCAAAAAAGTACAGGCGTGTATGGATGATATCAGACTGTCGCTTCCGGCGGGATACGAGATTCATACCAGTTATGATACTACAGAGTTTATACATGACGAGCTGAACAAGATTTATTTGCGTACGGGAGTGACGGTGGCTATCCTGCTCTTGTTTGTACTGCTGATTACTTTCAGCCCCAAATATCTGTTTTTGATTGTCACCAGTCTGACCGTGAATATGGCAATAGCCGTTATCTTTTATTATGTCTTCGGGCTGGAAATGCAGTTATATTCTTTGGCGGGCATCACGGTTTCACTGAACCTGGTGATTGATAATACGATTGTGATGAGTGATCATTATCTTCGATGTAAAAACCGGAAGGCGTTCATGTCTGTATTGGCGGCTACACTGACAACAATGGGAGCGTTGGTCATCATCTTCTTTCTGGACGAGAGGATTCGTCTGAATCTGCAGGATTTTGCCGCAGTGGTGATGATTAATCTGGGAGTTTCATTATTGGTTGCTCTGTTCTTTGTACCTTCTTTGATTGATAAAATCGGGTTGAAACGACGCAGGAAGTCTTCTCTGACCGGAGTGAAGAGAAAATGGAAAATGGGAAATACCCGTTTCTTAGGATGGCTGCGTTCGAAGATGCGAAGGGGGCCGATCTATTTCAGTCATTTCTACAGGTGGCTGATACAGAGGCTTTGCCGCTGGAGAGTAGCGGTTTGTCTGTTGCTGTTACTGGCATTCGGATTACCGGTCTTTCTGTTGCCGGAAAAGATGGATGGGGATGGCAAATGGGCAGAGATTTATAATAAGACACTGGGGACTCCTACCTATAAGGAAAAGGTGAAACCGATAGTGGATAAAGCGTTGGGAGGAAGTCTGAGGCTGTTTGTGCAAAAGGTGTATGAAGGGAGCTACTTTACCCGGAATGAGGAGGTGGTGCTTTATGCCAACGCCAATTTACCGAACGGCAGTACGCTTGAACAGATGAATGCACTGATCAAGCGAATGGAAACTTATCTGAGCGAGTTCAAGGAGATCAAGCAGTTTCAGACATCGGTAGAAAGCGCCCGCAGGGCATCTATCAGCATTCGTTTCACAAAGGAAAATCAGAAAAGCGGGTTCCCATATACGCTGAAAGCTAACATGATCAGTAAAGCTCTCCAGTTGGGGGGAGGAGATTGGAGTATCTATGGATTACAGGATCAGGGATTCAGTAATAGTGTACGCGAGAACGCGGGATCATTCCGGGTGAAAATGTACGGATATAATTATGATGAACTTTATAGCTGGGCTACAAAACTGAAAGAGGTCTTATTGTCTCATCGCCGTATCAGGGAAGTTACGGTCGGTTCCAATTTCTCGTGGTGGAAGGATGATTATCAGGAGTTTTATTTTGAGCTGGATAAACAACGGATGATCGGAGCGGGGATCGGAGCCGGAGAACTGTTTGCTGCTATTCGTCCCATATATGGGCGGAATCAGGAAATCGGTTCCGTTGTTACCGAAGATGGAACGGAAAAAATCAAACTCTCTTCCCGCCAGTCGGATCAGCGGGATATATGGGCCATGCAGTATTATCCTTTCCGTGTAGGCGATAAAGAGTATAAACTGGCGGAACTGGCTAAGGTAGAGAAGGGACAGATGCCGCAGGAAGTGGCGAAGGAGAATCAACAATACCGCTTATGCCTGCAATATGAGTATATCGGTGCGTCGGAACAGGGAAATAAGCTGCTGAAAAAAGACCTGGAAGAGTTTAATGAACTTCTCCCGATGGGATATAAGGCGGAAGCGGAAAGTAATAACTGGTCATGGGGTGGAGGTGCCAACAAACAGTATCGCTTGCTCCTGATTGTGATTGCTATCATTTTCTTTATTACAAGCATTCTGTTCAATTCGTTGAAACAGCCGTTAGCGATCATCTTTGTCATTCCGATCTCTTATATCGGTGTGTTTCTGACGTTCTACTGGTTCAAGTTGAACTTTGACCAGGGTGGTTTCGCTTCGTTCATTCTGCTTTGCGGTATCACAGTGAATGCCAGTATTTATATTTTAAATGAGTACAATGCGATTCGAAAACGCTTTCCCTGCCTTTCTCCTCTTCGTGCTTACGTGAAGGCATGGAATACGAAAGTGATCCCCATTTTTCTGACGGTTGTTTCTACCATCCTTGGCTTTATCCCCTTTATGGTGGGAGCAGAGAAAGAAGGTTTCTGGTTTCCTTTGGCTGCAGGTACTATCGGTGGATTGGTAATGTCCGTGATCGGCGTGTTTATTTTCTTGCCGGTACTGACTTTGAATAAAAAGAAGATGATGGTGAAGAAGCCTTGAAGAAATAAATTAGCTATTAGCATATTTCGATTAGCTAATAGCTAATTTGTTTTTGCTAATAGCTAATCGAAATAAGGTATAGGAGATAATTCACCAGTTATTTCCTGCATTGCTGCTGCCGATCAGCATTTCTACCCGTTGCTTATACAAGTTGGCTCCCTCAGCGATGTTCTTTCCCGCATCTGCGGTTCCCATTCCGTAAACAACAACAGGCGTTTGCCACGACATCCCCGAATGAATGGCACTAACCTGATAAGGACGTAAAAGCTCATCCACTGTGAAGCGGTTTCTGCCTCCGCTACGGTATGCTTCATATTCGGAACCTGTGGTGGTTACTACTGTCAATGGTTTCCCGGCTACTGCCGGAGTCTTGGAAAGGAAGGTGAATACTTCGTCCTGCCATTTTTTGAGCAATGACGGCGCAGCCATCCAATGAAAGGGAAATTGATAAATGAGGGCGGAAGCATCGGAAATGATTTTGCTCCATTCGTCAACATCAAAAGAAGCGCCTTGCTGGTCGTAAAGATTGAATACTGCTACGCCTTCAATATCACTCACAGCATCAATCAGTGCTTTGTTTGCTTGTGATTCCTTCATATTGGGATGCGCCAGGAGAATCACCACTTTTCTTAAATCTTTATTCATAATCAATCGGGTATTTAGGATGAAACAACTACATCTATAATATAAAGGTCTAAAAATAAGAAAAAGTTTTCGAAACTCAATATCTTAATTAAAAATAAAAGAATCTCTCTTTGCTTTTGAATTTGTATTTTTGCAGGCACGTCCGTAAGGCGTTATTTTAGATAATAAATTTATATATGATAGATTTCACCCAATTTCCTTCTCCTTGCTATATTATGGAGGAAGAACTCTTGCGAAAGAACCTGTGTCTGATAAAAAGCGTAGCCGACAGGGCAGGAGTAGAGATTATTCTCGCCTTCAAGTCATTCGCCATGTGGCGTTCATTTCCGATATTCCGCGAATACGTGGAGCATTCCACAGCAAGTTCTGTGTATGAAGCGCGTCTGGCATTGGAAGAATTTGGAAGTAAAGCCCATACTTATTCTCCTGCGTATACGGAACAGGATTTTCCGGAAATCATGCGTTGCAGCAGCCACATCACTTTTAATTCAATGGCACAGTTCCGTCGTTTCTATCCGATGACAGTGGCCGAAGGAAGCGGAATCTCCTGCGGTATCCGTGTGAATCCCGAATATTCGGAAGTAGAAACAGAACTTTATAATCCGTGCGCACCCGGTACCCGTTTCGGAATGACCGCCGACTTATTACCGGATACCTTGCCCAAAGGAATCGAAGGTTTCCATTGTCATTGTCACTGCGAATCTTCTTCTTTCGAGCTGGAACGTACTTTGCAGCATCTGGAAGAGAAATTCTCCCGCTGGTTCCCGCAAATTAAATGGCTGAATCTGGGAGGCGGGCATCTGATGACCCGAAAAGATTATGATACAGAACATCTGATTAAATTATTGCAAGACCTGAAAGCACGATATCCTCATTTGCAGATCATCCTTGAACCCGGTTCTGCTTTTACATGGCAGACAGGAGTCCTGACTTCGGAAGTGGTAGATATCGTTGAGAGTCGCGGTATCAAGACGGCTATTCTGAATGTGAGTTTCACCTGCCACATGCCCGATTGTCTGGAAATGCCTTATCAGCCTGCCGTTCGTGGTGCGGAGATGGGGAATGAAGGAGAATTTATTTATCGTTTGGGAGGTAATTCTTGTTTGAGTGGTGATTATATGGGATTATGGAGTTTCGATCATGAGTTGCAGATCGGAGAACGGATTGTGTTCGAAGATATGATTCACTATACTATGGTCAAGACAAATATGTTTAACGGAATCCATCATCCCGCCATCGCTTTGTGGACAAAAGAAGGGAAAGCGGAAATATACAAGCAATTTTCTTATGAAGACTATCGGGACCGAATGAGTTGATAATCAAAACAATTGTTTGTTTGCGGAAACAAAGTGTGCAGATTCTTGTGAAAAAAAGATGCAGAATGTTTGCAGAATTACGGAAAATCCCTACCTTTGCAACCGCAAACGAAAAAATGCGGAAATAGCTCAGTTGGTAGAGCATAACCTTGCCAAGGTTAGGGT
>ENA-OZDY01000029-OZDY01000029.1-human-gut-metagenome-genome-assembly--contig:-NODE-29-length-105227-cov-19.030369_pt1 | contig 105227 bp, 66 predicted proteins | sample MGYA00245063_ERZ653599 | MGnify/ENA primary metagenome ERZ653599 (study PRJEB26926, sample SAMN06165004) | human gut metagenome | biome: ENVO:00009003; feature: ENVO:2100002; material: ENVO:00002003... | reverse complement strand
TTCGTGTCGGTTGTTTCGGACGGCAAGCCCAACAGCCGTTGGAAAGCATGATGATACACCAACATATCAACATACCAACATGCAAACGTACCAACATACCGGCATGCAAACATGCAAACCTATCACTATGGTGATATATATTGCAGGTTCTATTCCTCTTTTCAGAGGAAAGCGGAGCAATCATTTCCGTTTACAAAGGCAAAGCAAGCACGGGGCTTTATGTCGGCTAAAAGGTCAGGCGGCTGCGCCGTTTCCCGATAAATCTTCCTCTCGCTTCGCTGCGAGCGTATTTATCGGGAAAACCTTGTATCCGACCGCCCCGTGCAAAAGAGCCTTTGAAAACGGAAACGACCGCCCCGCCGCCCACCACCGACCGAAAGGGAAAAATAATAAGGTGGGGTTATACGGGTAAGCAGACGGCAGGGACAGCCATAGCCGAAAGGCAGACGGGCAGACGGACGACACGCCGCAGGGTATTTACGGAGAAAATACCGTAGCTTATTAGGGAATTTTCCGAGCCGCAATACTACGTATCGCTGAAAATTCCCCAATAAGGCAAGGGGCAAGCCCCTCTGCACACCCCATCGGGGACGGAATTTGCCGCCCCCGAAGATACAAAAAATCATTGTTTCACAAGCCAAAAAGGAAAGGAAGAATATATGGGTTTCGTAGTTTTACACATGGAAAAGGCGCACGGCGGCGACAGCGGAACGACCGCACATATCGAGCGTTTCATCATACCGAAGAACGCCGACCCCACACGCACACACCTAAACCGCAGGCTCATCGAATACCCCGACGGGGTGAAAGACCGTTCGGCGGCTATACAGCAGAGATTAGAAGAAGCGGGGCTGACACGCAAAATCGGAAGCAACCAAGTACGGGCTATCCGCATCAACGTGTCGGGAACGCACGAGGATATGAAGCGGATAGAGGAAGAGGGGCGTTTGGACGAGTGGTGCGCCGACAATCTGAAATACTTCGCCGACACGTTCGGAAAGGAGAACATCGTGGCGGCTCACCTGCACAGGGACGAGGAAACGCCGCACATACACGTTACGCTCGTCCCCATCGTCAAGGGAGAGCGAAAGCGCAGGAAAAGGGAGGAACAGGCGAAGAAGCGATACCGCAAGAAGCCGACCGACACCGTGAGGCTGTGCGCAGACGATATTATGACACGGCTGAAATTAAAATCCTATCAAGATACCTATGCCGAAGCGATGGCGAAATACGGGCTGCAAAGGGGCATAGACGGCTCGAAGGCTCGCCACAAGTCCACGCAGCAGTATTATCGGGATATACAGAAACTCGCCGACAATCTCAAAGCGGAAGTGGTGGACTTGCAGCAGCAGAAAGAAATGGCACGGGAGGAACTAAGACGGGCGAAAAAAGAAATACAGACCGAGAAGCTGAAAGGGGCGGCAACCACCGCAGCCGCCAACATCGCCGAGAGCGTCGGTTCTCTTTTCGGCAGTAACAAGGTCAAGACGCTGGAAAGGGAGAACACCGCCCTGCATAGGGAGGTAGCCGACCACGAGGAAACCATCGAAGCCCTGCAAGACAGAATACAGACCATGCAGGCAGACCACAGCAGGGAGATACGGGAAATGCAGCAAAAGCACGGCAGGGAGATAGCAGACAAGGACACAAGGCACAAGCAGGAAATATCGTTTCTGAAAACGGTAATCGCAAGGGCGGCGGCATGGTTTCCCTATTTCCGTGAAATGCTCCGTATCGAAAACCTCTGCCGCCTTGTGGGATTCGATGAAAGGCAGACCGCAACGCTCGTCAAGGGAAAGCCGTTGGAGTATGCGGGGGAACTCTACTCGGAGGAACACGGACGGAAATTCACGACCGAAAAGGCAGGGTTTCAAGTGCTGAAAGACCCCACGGACGGGACGAGACTGGTTCTTGCCATTGACCGAAAGCCCATTGCCGAGTGGTTCAAGGAACAGTTCGAGAAGTTAAGGCAGAACATTCGCCGACCTATACAGCTACAAAGGAAAAACAGAGGAATTTAAGAACGAATAATTAGCTATACCTCAGCAATTGAAATCAAAACAACCAAATTATTGTGGATTCTTATAGGATAAATCAGTAAAAGTAGTACCTTTGTAATTGATATAATAGACTTTATATAAAATGGCTAAGAATAAACTTGTAGTTCCTTTTTTGAAATGGGTTGGAGGAAAAAGACAACTTATTCCAGAAATTAGAAAGATGTTACCCAAAGGGGTAGCGAATCGTCCCTACTATGAGCCATTCATCGGAGGCGGAGCTTTATTTTTTGAACTCCAGCCAAAACAAGCAGTTATAAATGATTATAACGAAGAGTTGATCAATGTTTATACGGTTATAAGGGACAATCCCAATGAACTTATTGAGGATTTAAAGAAACATAAAAATACGTCAGAGTATTTTTATGAAATTCGCTCTATGGATAGGCAACCTCTTTTTAAAAATCTTACCACTATCGAGCGAGCATCACGGATTATATATCTCAATAAAACTTGCTATAATGGATTATATCGGGTTAATAATGCCGGGGAATTTAATTCCCCATTTGGGAAATATAAAAATCCAAATATTGTCAATGAGCCTGTAATTAAGGCGGTAAGTAAATATTTAAATTCTGATCGGATTCAAATATCAAATGGTGATTATGAGGTAATATTGAGAGATATACCAACAAACTCATTTGTGTATTTAGATCCTCCGTATCATCCTATTTCAGAGAGTTCTAATTTTACAGGATACGTGCAAGGTGGATGGAGTGAGAGGGATCAGCTTAGGCTAAGAGATGTTTGTAATAGATTAAATAGCAATGGCATAAAATTTCTCCTATCAAATTCTGCATCTAATTTTATAAAAGAAATTTATGCGGAATACAATATTCATGTAGTACAGGCAAGTCGTGCTATAAATTCAGATTCTTCTAAAAGAGGGCAAGTTGATGAATTTTTAATTAGCAATTATGAGTAAATCCAAAAATGACATAGCATGGGAGAAAATTTTTGAGAAGTATTGCATCTTGGACAAACTTGCCAATAATGAACGTATCTCAATTTCTTCGACAGAAATTAATCAGTTTAGAGAGGCTCGTTTAATGACAAAGTTTGACCATAGATCTCAACTTCCAAAATTGTTTATAGATCATAACTTATCAATATTACCTACATCCAGAGGTACGTATGAAATCGGAAAATTTAAAACTTTTTGTGATTTTAATAAAGATGATATAGAGATAACTCCTATTGACTTTCCAACTTTCTTGGAAAGTATAGATTATAAAGATATTACGAGTGAATCAATAGCTATAAATTGTGCTTTTGTATCTAAGATATTGCATGATTTTACAGGAGAGGAAAATCTGTTACCTACTGTCTCTGGTCGGATGAGTTCTTCAGTCTTTGATTTTACGATTAATTCAGGACAAAACATTTTAAAAATTAATGTTGATAATTCACAAATTGAAATAGACGGAGGGTATGAAGGAGATAGTTCTTTAAATTTGATTGAAGCCAAAAATTATATTTCTGATGATTTTCTGATTCGACAACTATATTATCCATATAGATTATGGAGTAATAAAATAGGGAAACGTGTTCGTCCGATATTCTTGACGTATTCAAATGGTATTTTCCATTTGAGAGAATATGAATTTGTTACACCTGAATTATATAATTCTATCCGATTAATACAACATAAAAAATATGCAGTTCAAGAAGGAGGAATTAATGTTGAGAATATACAGAATATTTTGGATAGTATTCAAGTTGTAAAAGAACCTGAGTTGCCTTTCCCTCAAGCAGATAGCTTTGAACGAGTAATTAATCTTTGCGAGCTATTAAAACAAAAAGGATTTATTTGCAAAGATGATATTACGCAAAATTATGATTTTGATCACAGACAAACCGATTATTATTCAAATGCGGCAAAGTATTTAGGATTAGTAGAGGTTGTTCGTGAGAATCAACAAATAGGGTGCATTCTAACTCGTGATGGCTCTCGTATATTTAATCTGCCCATTATTGAACGGCAATTGGAATTTGTAAAACTTATATTGGCACATACGGCATTTCAAAACACCTTGAAACTGTATTTTGATAAAGGCAATGTTCCAACAAAGGGCGAGGTCGTTGAAATAATGAAAAGTGCAAAATTGTATAATATTGATTCTGAACAAACATATAAACGAAGGGCATCTACTGTTATATCTTGGATAAATTGGATATTAGAACTAATAGAGTAATAATTTAAAGAATAAGAATTATGGCTTGTGAAAAACAACATCGTTATGATCCTCAGTACAATAATTTACCTGTCGATCAAGGTGGGGCAGGAAGACATCGTTGTGCAGGATGTGCTTATGAGAGAGGGTATGAAGATGGACTAAATCGTAAAGAAAAATTAGATTTGGACTTAGATTCATTACCAGAGAGTCAAGCTGGAACAGTTAGGCATAAAAGCCCACATGCAGCTTATGCTGCTGGTTATTTAGCTGGAGTAGAAGATTCTTATAAGTAAATACCTGTTCCTCCGTTTCAAATAACATCCCCATACGATAAATATATATTGTATGGGGATGAGTAAATTAGAAAAATTGTATATTTGCACTTTATAAAGAGTTATTTGACAGCATAGCACCGCAAATCGTTGAAATTCGCACGGTTGCTAACTCGTTACCACTATTTCTCAAATAATTTGCTAAAAGTTTATTCCTCAATTGGTTAAGTCAAACCATTGAAAATCTAAAATAGAAATAGAAGATGCTATCTGTTTTTGCGATTATTTCAATTTGCATATACATTTAGCTACGCATCCCCAGTCGTGTGAATACTTCCTGCCAATATGGGAAAGAGGAAAGTTGCTGGAGAATATCGAGCATTCATTGTTCGATAAGTATAAGCAACGTTCGGAAGACACTATTCTTTCATTGCTTCCTAAGGATTTGCCGGTTTATTATCAGCATAATGAATATCGTTATGTGTTGCGCATCTGTTTCATTATTCTGAATAGAGATCCGTTGAATGAGAAAGCATTGATGTATAGTGTCAGATGCTATAAAAAGATGAATGACTTTGAGAATCTTTCCAAAATATACTCGGCTTTCATTATTGAATATCGTAAAAGTATGGGAGAGGACTATACCCAAACGATAGAAGATTTGCTTTTGGAAGAGAGTTAATCAATCATTTGTTTTTATATCAGCATGATACTTCTTTTTTAAACCATACACCAAATACAGGATCAGCCAGAATGATTTCTTTTCCGTCTGTTTCTATTAGTTCTTTTTGTAGTAATGCACTCTTCAGCCGAACGATATTGGCAGAGGTTCCGAGGTTATATTTTAGAATGATCTCCTTACTGCTAAATTTAGAGTGTATCCCATCGATGACCGCTTTTAGGAAATTCATCTGATAAGCGGAGAGATTTTCAGTTTCGCTTTGAAAAAGAATATTGTTTTGGTCTAGTAAATCTTCCAGAGCATGAGTCAGCTGTTCCTCTGTTGCTATATCGGTGGTGCGTATCCAAAGCAACCAGGCAAGTTGTTGTACGTAGGAAGAGTGATTGTCCACAAGGCGACAGATTTCTTTGGCAAGCTCGGGTGAAATGTGCTTCCCGGTATTTTCAAAGCGTTTGCAGATATATTCTATCCAATATTTAGTCTCTATTTTGGTGAGATAGATCGCATCTCCGAATTTGTAGAATGGAAGATTCTTTTTTTCGAAAAGTTCATTCATCAGATGTTTCTTACTTCCCAAAAGGCAATATGAGACATGCTGCTGTAGTTGCCACACCGTACGTAGCTTTTTCTGAAATGTTTTTGAATCCTCAAAATCTGAGATTTGTTGGAACTCGTCAATGCAGATCACTATTTGAATCCCTTTTTCTATCGCAATCTTTTCAGGTAATTGCAAGATATCATTTCCGGCATTATCCTGCATGCTATACTCAAAAGAGATAGAAAAGTCGTTCATAGGGTCTGTGCCAATGGAAATTTTGGGATTGATATGTGCGAGAAATTGTTTGGTGTTCTCAACCCACTCGTCCCATTTGGAAGAAGTTTGTTTTAATACAGAAGTAGCAAAAAGACGATAGAATTCGCTTTCGGTACGACAGGAGAAAATGTCTAAATAGACTATCTTTCTGGTCTTTGTTTGAGCTAGCTGGGCTACTTTCTTCACAAGCGATGTTTTCCCCCATCTTCTTGGGGATATAAGTATTGTGTTCACACCATGTGTGAAATTAAGGAGCAGACGCTGGGTTTCTTTCTCTCGATCGGTGAAGTTATCTCCGGAAGTGGCTACACCAAAAACAAATGGCTTTTCCATGCTTATCTTTTTGTTGGAACCTTGCAAATATAGCGATTCTTTAATAAACTAACAAGTTTGTTACTAACAAAGTTGTTAGTAACAAACTTGTTAGTCATTGACGATGCAACCTTTGTTTATATGCCAGTGTTCCAATTATTTAATTTGTAATTAACGCTCGAAGGGCTTGAGGACTTAACAAAGGCTTTTTTATGTAACTTTGTAGTCGTAATAACAACAATAAAACTCAAATTAAAATCTGGAATCTGTCGGATCGCATTGATAACTTGAATTCAACATGCCACACAGTGATTTGATAGTAGTTTTGCTCTCATGCTCTAATGAAAGGTCTGTATTCCTTTATTCATCGTAGTTTCAGGTATGGTAGCAAGTGTGGTGGCAGGTATGAGAGCAAGCGTTTGCTCTCACTCTTCCATATATCATTGTTTGTCATTTGTTTGATATTATCTTTTGATTTACAGGATGTTAATAACTGAAGTGTCAACTATTAATGATTGGTATATCAGACATTAATAAATGAGAAATCAGCCTTTAATGGTTGATAACTCAGTTGTTTTTGACTGATAAATGATTTATTGTTTCTTGGAAGAGCAGGTTAATCGAACAGTTGTTACGGTCAAGTTAATTGAATCATATAAGTAAGCCATCAGTTTCCTGCCTTGGATACTGCAGTGTCCCGCCTTGGGAACTGCAGTATCTTGCCTTGGGAACTATCGTTTCCCGCCTTGGGAACTATCGTTTCCTTCCTGGATACTGTCGTTTCTGCTTCGGAAATCATTTCTCCGATAATAGGAGGTTATCTTCCATTTCCGATATAAGCGGCGCCTTCCCTGTTTATACCGGTGTTGCAGATGGTGGTATCTGTCACTTATCTGCAACAGGTATCTGCAACGCTGTAATCAAATGTTGATTAAATAGTTATTTCGATTTTGTTGCAGATGGCAGATGTTTTTCATTTATAACTTCTGTGTAGTATCGTGGAAAAATAGCTTTTCAACTTCTGGAGTTTCGCTTTTTTACGCTTGTTCTATCCATCCATACTCTTAAAACTTGCAAATTCCTTCCAATCGTTTCACAGAACCTTCCAAGCCTGTTTTTTTGTTCCGGTAGTATGATTTTATTTAGTTATTAACTTCTATATTTGTTCACAGAAACGAACAATTATGAAAAACGGAATCTATACATGCATTATTCTCATGGCATTTCTTGCTTTATCAGAAAGTGTGTATGCAGTGGTTCCGGTTCTCACGGTTGCGAGTGACACTATCAGGCGGGTGGTGATATATTTCGATCAGGAAGAAACAGATGTTGATTTCTGTTATAAAACTAATAATCAAGAAATTAATGTTTTAGATTCTTTGCTTGAGGAAAGAATAAATTCAAGATATATCACTGCGCTCAATGTGGTCACTTTTGTATCGCCTGACGGAGATTCGGTTTACAATGCCGCATTATCTGTCCGAAGAAACAATTCGATGAGAGAGTTCTTAAGGCAACGTTATCCGTATGTTGATGTCGAAAAGATTAAACTTACTTCTGAAGGAGAAGACTGGTCTGAACTTCGTAAGTTGGTGGCGTCGGATTCAGACTTGCCGGACCGGGAAGAAGTCTTGATGTTGATAGATTATCATCGGGATAACACTGTGAAGCGAAAAGAACTGTTGCAGAAGTTGAATCAGGGAATGGCTTACCGATACATTGTCCGCAATGTGTTACCTAAGTTGAGACGCGCTGAGATTACGGTTGTCCGGGAAGTTCCGGAAATGGAAAAGAATACTTTTGAACCGGTATCTTCTGTCTCCGGATTGTTTGTTTCAAAGCAGGAAGAGGCGCTTCCGAGCGATCAACCTGATAAGCCGGAGGGAGAAAGTAAAGAGAGTATGGCTTATGAGGTGGTAGTGTCGGAGGCAGAAGGGCCGGTTGAAAGTAAAACGGTGCTTGCAGTGAAGAATAATCTGTTGTACGACTTGGCGTTGGCGCCAAATCTGGAAGTAGAGATTCCGGTAGGCAAAAGGTGGTCTTTAAATGCTGAATACAAATGTCCGTGGTGGCTGAACAGTAAACATGATTTCTGTTATCAGCTTCTTTCGGGAGGAGTGGAAGGACGTTGCTGGTTGGGCAATCGTCAGAAGCGCAACCGGTTGACAGGACATTTTGTTGGGCTTTATGCTGAAGGTGGAACTTACGATTTCCAGTGGAAGGGAGACGGTTATCGGGGCGATTATTACGGAGCTGCGGGAGTGACCTACGGGTATGCGCGGCAACTGGCTCGCCATCTGTCGCTCGAATTTAGCTTCGGCATCGGGTATCTGACAACAGAATATAAGAAATATACTCCTTACGAGGGGGATATCGTGTGGACAACTAGTGGACGTTATAACTTTATAGGTCCTACCAAGGCGAAAGTCTCTCTGGTATGGCTGATAAAAAGAGGGAGATAAGGACGTTATGCAAGATACAAGATACATACTTCTTGTGCTTCTGTCCTCGCTACTGATGCTGACCGGATGTAGCCGTCGCGAACTATTGGATGATTATCCCGTAAGCGGGGTAGATATAAAGTTAGATTGGAACGGTGTTACCGATAAGTTGCCGGAAGGGGTTCGGGTGATTTTTTATCCGAAGAGTGCGGAAGGCAGAAAGATTGATACATACCTTTCAGTAAGAGGTGGAAAAGTAAAGGTGCCGCCGGGGCGTTACTCGGTAGTGGCTTACAACTACGACACTGAAACGGTGCAGATCAGAGGAGAGGAAGCCTATGAGACGATTGAAGCATTCACGGGCTATTGCAATGGTCTGGGAATAGCGGGAACGGAAAAAATGGTATGGGGACCTGATCCCTTATACGTAGTGCAGATCGATGATTTACATATAGCGAACAGTGAAGAAGAGCTTCTACTGGATTGGAAACCGAAATTAGTGGTAAAGACCTATTCTTTCAAGATCAAGGTGGAAGGGCTGGAATATGTTTCTTCAATCGTTGGCAGTGTGGAAGGCATGGCGGGTTGTTACTGTTTGGGCAGATGTTGCGGGATGATGAACGATGCTCCTATCTACTTTGAAGCGCAAGGGCGTTCGGGCGAAGTAACGGGTAGTTTTACTGCTTTTGGGTTACCGGAAGGGGCGATGAGTCGGGCAAGTCTTGCTATAAAGTTTACGCTGGCATTTGTGAAGGTGGATAATACGGTACAGAAGATAGAGGTTGATATAACGGATGTGATTGTTAATTCGGAGAGTGGTGAAGGGGGAGGCAACGATGAGCCTTCTAAAGATATAGAGTTACCGCTTGATGATGATGAGGTGAAGGTTGATAAGCCGGAAAATTCGTCTGGTGGTGATGGTGGTATTGGCGGTGATGTTGGTGATTGGGGAGAAGAGGAGGAGGTGCCTTTGCCCGTAATTTGAGATAAAGCATAAGCAAAATATAACAATATTATAAACTTAAAAAAATACGATTATGAAAAAGGTATTATTGGCGATTGCAGCAGTTGCAACAATTACAAGCTGCTCACAGAACGAAGAATTTGAGAATCCCAATCAACAAGCAAAAATTGGTTTTACTTCAGTAGTGAAGAAGGCGACAAGAGCCACTGATACTACCACTGATAATTTTTTAGCTTTTACGGTAAGTTCTTATGTAACAAGTGCTACCTATGATGGTACGACTCTTTTAGGTAATGCATATATGAATGGAGTTTCATATACAAAAGCAAATGCTGCTTCAGTTTGGAGCACGGAGGATGCCGGCTCTTATTATTGGCCATCATTGGATTCGGAAAAGAAAGTACAATTTTTTGCGTATCCTACTACGGTCAAATCTAGCTATAGTGTTCCTACTGTTGATCCGGTTGCTCCTGCTACTGGTTATCCTTCGATTTCTTTCGAAGTTAATGCTACTCCTGCAAATCAAATTGATTTGGTAGTAGCACATGCTGCTAATGTAGTTAATTCAACGGATGCTGGTGTAAGTGCAGATGGTAAATTGACTTTGGATTTTAAACACGTTTTAACTCGCGTAAATTTCGCATATATTCCAGGGGATCTAAATCTTACTTATACTGTAACAGCTATTTCTATTGCTGATATTCAAGGCGGTACAGCCAAATATAACTTTGATGCATCAGATGGCAATTGGGATTTGACAGGGACTACTAAAGTGAATTCTTATTCTTATGATGTAAAACAATCTGCTGAGAAGGTGGCAGGAAAGGAGTACTATTCATTAGCTGATGCTGATGCTTCTTGGATGCTACTTCCTCAAAAAGTAAATGGAAAAATTATATCAATATCGTACTCTACTAAGCAAGGTGAGATGGAAGTATATAAAGGAACTAAAACGGTGACTCTACCTGCTAACGCTGAATGGGAAGTTGGTAAAAATGTATTGTATATTTTAACATTGCCAGCTGGTGCAGCAAAAGTTCAGATCGATACAAAGGTTAATGGATGGAATAATGCAACAGAAACTCCTGAAAGTGCAAAATAATTATAGAGTATAAGAGATTCTTTTAGTTTTGAACTGTATAAATCATCTGGATTTATACAGTTCTTTATCTTATAGCTATATATACGCAACCTTTTTTCACTTTTCTTCCCTTTTCTATTGCCATCTAAAAGATTTCATATATTTTTGTTGCAAACAGGAACAAATCAAACGCCAACACAAATATATGTCATCAATCTGTCAGGGTACTTGGGATTGTCAGAACTGTCCGAAAGCCGTAGACAATGCTATTATTCACATTACTCATACAAGGGGGTACCATCAACCAGCCCGGAAGTGTGAAGATAATTTCATCCTTTTTTTGATAAAAGGAGAGCTCTTGGTTAATAGTCAGGAGTATGCAGGTACGATGTTGAAAGCAGGTGAATTTATTCTTCAGGCTATTGGTTCAAAATACGAGATGCTTGCGATGACCGAGTGCGAATGTATCTATTATCGTTTTATTCAGCCGGAACTATTCTGTGACTTCCGTTTCAATCATATCATGAAGGATGTACCTTCTCCGCTTATCTATTCTCCTTTAAAGATAATTCCTGAATTGAAATACTTTTTGGATGGTTCCAAATCCTATTTGAGTGAAAGTAAAGTCTGCCGGGATCTGCTGTCTTTAAAGCGCAAAGAACTGGCGTTTGTGCTAAGCTACTATTATTCGGATTATGACTTGGCTAGTTTGGTGCATCCACTCTCGAAATACACCACCACTTTTGAATACTTCATCCTTCAGAACTATAAGAAAGTAAAAACGGTAGAAGAACTGGCTCAACTGGGAGGTTATACCGTCAGCACCTTGTGGCGTATCTTCAATAATGTATTCCACGAACCGGTATACGAATGGATGCAGGCGCGACGTAAGGAAGGTATTTTGGATGACTTGAATAACTCTGAGTACAGTATCTCCGAAATATGCTATAAATACGGTTTTGAGTCTCTGCCTCACTTCTCCAATTTCTGTAAGAAGTTCTTTGGAGCTTCTCCACGTATGCTTAGAACAAGCAAGAAGAACGTCTGATAATTTTTCAGAGAGAAAGTCAAAAACTATTTTTTTCTTTGTGGGTGTAGTACATTTGTTGTATATTGCTAGCTGTTTCCTTTAAAACCAGTCTAATACATCTTTATTATAAAGTCAGATCACTTCAAATAAAGCCATGATAAGGTGGATACGGAAATTAAATTTTTTATTTCAACGAATTAAAATCAGGTTTCAAAGCAGAATAGTAACATGATAGATTATGCTGAATGAAAGATAATAGGATATTTTTCTAATACTCTTTTGTGTAATCAGAAGAGAGTCTGAGTTTGAAATCTATTATGGCACGTACAATAGGATATAAATCATAAATACTATGTAATGAGAACAAAACGAGCTTTTAAGGAATTTTGTGTATTGGGTGGTTTGGCATCTTCCGTTTGCGGGGTGGCTCAGGAACGCCCGAATATTATTGTCTTCCTTGTAGATGACATGGGACTTATGGATACGTCGGTTCCTTTTATCGCAGATGAGAGTGGTCAGCCGGTGCGTCATCCGCTGAATGACTGGTATCATACCCCGAATATGGAGAGACTGGCTAAACAGGGTATTTGTTTCTCTACTTTTTACGCACAGAGCGTGAGTTCCCCTTCCAGAGCTTCCATCATGACCGGACAGAATGCGACCAGGCATGGAGTCACTAACTGGATTAATGCTGAGAGCAACAACCGGAATCCTTTCGGACCGCCCCAATGGAACTGGAAAGGTCTCAGAAAAGATATGCCTACCATGCCGAGAGTCCTGCAACAAGCCGGATATAAAACCATTCATGTAGGAAAAGCACATTTCGGCTGTATGGGAAGCGAAGGAGAGAATCCGCTGAATATCGGCTTTGATGTAAATATCGCAGGTTCCGGCATTGGACATCCCGGCAGCTATTATGGCGAATGGGGATACGGGCATATCAAGGGACAGAAGATTAGAGCAGTTCCTGACCTGGAGAAATATCACGGTACAGATACCTTCCTGAGTGAAGCGCTGACTATAGAAGCGAATCGGGAGATCACCAAAGCCGTAGAAGAAAAACGACCTTTCTATCTGAATATGGCCCATTACGCAGTTCATTCACCTTTCCAGGCAGACAAACGTTTCTTGTCACGCTACACCGACCCGGATAAGAACGAGCAGGCAAGAGCTTTTGCTACATTGATAGAAGGCATGGATAAATCATTAGGCGACATCATGGACCAACTCGAAAAGCTGGAAATTGCCGAAAATACGCTGATTCTCTTTTTAGGAGATAACGGTGGTGATGCTCCATTGGGAGATGAACGTGGCTATGGTTCTTCCGCTCCGCTGAGAGGTAAAAAGGGGACGGAGTTTGAAGGTGGTATGCGTGTTCCTTTCATCGCAGCTTGGGCAAAGCCTGAGAAGAAGAGCAAAGTACAGAAGAACTTGCCTATTGAAGTAGGAAGTATGCAGACACAGTTGGGCACAATCATGGATATCTATCCGACTGTTCTGTCTGTGGCAGGATGCGAAGTTCCCCAAAACTACGTGATAGACGGATTCGATCTGAAAAAGCAACTGAGCGGTAAGGTGGACAAGAAGCGTCCCGAGTCTTTCCTGATGCACTTCCCTCACGCACACCGCGGCAGCTACTTCACCACCTATCGCATGGGCGACTGGAAACTGATTTATTATTATCTTCCCGAGACTCCGAAACAATCCAAAGCCTTGCTTTACAATCTGAAAGACGATCCGGAAGAAAGGAATGAGCTGTCTGCCGCACATCCGGATCAATGCAGAGAGATGATTCGGGAAATGTCCGCCCGGCTAGAAAAGGAAGGAGCTCTTTATCCGGTGGATAAACAAGGAAATGAGTTGAAGCCTTTTGTTTACTTTTAAATAGGTGCTACTATTTCAACTGTCTGTTTTGCCAAAGCATATCTATTAGGCAAAACAGACAGAATTATATATCATTTGTCAGATACAATTGCTATGACCGGATTGGCATCCTCATCCAATTGGCTCATCCAATGGGGAATATTCTCATTTTTATTGTCAGATTGTTTTTGAGAAGCATCAGGAATACTGGCAGCTTCCAGAATAAATCCATATTCTCCTTTATAACTGCACAATGCCGACAGGTCAACTTTCAGTTCCTGCTCTGAAGTGAGATCGTCAACAATGAATTGCTGGCACTTTGCAAACTTAGTTTGCTGTGTTTCTTTATTATGCAAACCATTATAGACTTGTTTGTTTTTTACGTATTGAAAAAATACAGAATGTGTGTTTTCCAATACATAAGCTACGTAGATACTTTGCGGATTACTATACCATAAAGGATTGGCGGATGAATGATCTGTATCTGTATGAAAAACCATATATGGATATAGTTTCCTGTTTTTAATTGTGTATATCGTGTCTGTGAAGGTTTCTCTGAAACGTACTTCATTCTCGGACGACCATAGGCTGGGATTATAGAGAGGCAGCAGTAATTCTCCTTGCTCCTTATCTTTGATAATCATTACCCCTCTTCTTCCCAGATTTCCAAAGAAACCTGCTCCTCTTTTTATGATAGAAAGGCTGGATATATTATCCGGAGAAGGGATAGAGGGCGATTTTAATAAATTGGGAATTGAATCCAGCTTTTCTCCAAAGGAGTTGAGGAAAAGCAAAGAGTTGCTGGATTCCAATCCTATACTACTATTACAATGGGCAATAATGGTAGAGTCGGAAAACGCGAAAAAGTCGGGTGCGGCAGGTATATGTGGAATTTGAATTTTCCCAGTCATTTCTCCTTTCTGATTATATTTTAGCAGCTGGTCCGGTGCGCGAAAGAAGTAAAAAAGACCTGCATCATCTATCCAGTAATTTGTCGAGCTATATCCACTTGGATCATCACCGATATGGCCTATACTGCATATATACTTCCCGGTCTGTTTGTGGAATAAGAAACATTGGTCTTTAGTAGCAATCACAATCTTGTCTTCCAGCAGCGCTATATGGGGATTGTCTCCTATCAGGCATACTTCGTTGGTTTCCAAAGGTACATAACGTACAGTATTTCCGAAGTCAGATAACTTTAGGCTTTGGGAATCAGTTGCATCCGTAAGATTTACAAATAATGTATCCCTGGCATTCTCCTGATTTGTGATGCATGAGGTTAGTAAGACTACTATCCATATCAGCAATAATTTATTCATCGTATTTAATTTATTTGATTGTCTGGCCTTATGTCACAAAGAAAAGAATAAAAAACGGATAATGAACAAGCTATCTATAAATAATTGGTCAGTAAAAAGAAAATCCCCCGCCAGCTAACGCCGACGGGGGATTTATGCTATTAATCAAATCAAGCTCACGCTTAGTCTTTCAGTTTAGCGATGATGAAGTCGCGGTTCAGGCGGGCGATGTTGCTGATAGAGATGTTCTTCGGACATTCAGCCTCGCAAGCGCGGGTGTTGGTACAGTTACCGAATCCGAGTTCGTCCATCTTGGACAACATAGCTTTCGCACGGCGCAGAGCTTCCGGTTTACCTTGCGGAAGCAAGTTCAACTGGCTGACCTTTGCCGAAACGAACAACATGGCAGAACCATTCTTACAAGCAGCTACACAAGCACCGCAACCGATACAAGAAGCGGCATCCATAGCTTCGTCAGCGATGGGCTTCGGGATCAGGATAGCGTTGGCATCCTGCGGAGCACCTGTACGAACGCTTACATAACCACCGGCCTGCATGATCTTGTCATAAGCAGTACGGTCTACCATCAAGTCCTTGATGACAGGGAAACCGGCCGAACGCCAAGGCTCAACAGTGATGGTGTCACCATCGTTGAAACGACGCATGTAAATCTGGCAAGTAGTAGCACCTGTTGCAGGACCGTGCGGATGTCCGTTGATGTAAAGAGAACACATACCGCAAATACCTTCGCGGCAGTCGTGGTCGAATACAACCGGTTCTTTTCTTTCGCTGATCAGCTGTTCGTTCAGAATATCCAGCATTTCGAGGAAGGAAGTATCACCGGGGATATCTTTCATTTGGTAGGTTTCAAAAGCGCCTTTAGCCTTCGGGCCTGCTTGACGCCATACCTTCAGTGTAAATGATATATTTTTATCCATTTTCGTCTAATTCTTTTAAATGTTTAACTTCACCGATTAGCTCTTGTAGTTACGGGTCTGAACCTTGATAGCTTCGTATACCAGCGGTTCTTTGATCAATACAGGAGCCTTTTCATCGTCACCCTGATATTCCCAGCAAGCTACGTAGAAGAAGTTTTCGTCATCACGTTTTGCTTCTCCTTCTTCAGTCTGGTATTCTTCACGGAAGTGACCACCACAACTTTCGTTACGGTTCAATGCGTCGTAAGCAACGAGCTCGCCCATAGTGATGAAGTCATACAGACGGATAGCCTTGTCGAGCTCAACGTTCATACCTTCCTTAGAACCGGGGATAAACAGATTGGTTTCGAATTCCTTGCGGACTGCTTTCAGTTCGGCGATACCTTTCTTCAGGCCTTCTGCCGTACGTCCCATACCTACGTATTCCCACATGATGTGACCCAGTTTCTTGTGGATAGAATCAACTGATTCTTTACCCTGGATGCTCATGAACTTGTCGATCTTAGCCTGAACTGCCTTTTCTGCTTCGGCAAATTCCGGAAGGTCAGTAGAGAAACGAGGAACAGTAATCTGATCTGCCAGATAGTTCTGGATAGTGTAAGGCAATACGAAGTAACCGTCGGCCAGACCTTGCATCAATGCGGAAGCACCGAGGCGGTTTGCACCGTGGTCGGAGAAGTTACATTCACCGATAGCGAACAGACCCTTGATGGTAGTCTGCAGTTCGTAGTCTACCCAGATACCACCCATTGTGTAGTGGATAGCCGGATAAATCATCATCGGATTATAATATTTCACACCACTGATTTCTTTTGCCAGTTCGCCCGGATTAACGTCAGTGATTTCTTCATACATATCGAAGAGGTTACCATAACGCTGAAGCACTACATCGATGCCCAGGCGGTTGATAGCTTCAGAGAAATCGAGGAATACGGCCAGACCTGTGTTGTTCACACCGAAACCTGCGTCGCAACGTTCTTTAGCTGCACGGCTGGCAACGTCACGTGGAACCAGGTTACCGAATGCCGGATAACGGCGTTCCAGATAATAGTCGCGGTCTTCTTCAGGAATATCGCTTCCCTTGATTTCGCCTTTCTGCAATTTGATAGCGTCTTCTTTCTTCTTCGGAACCCAGATACGACCGTCGTTACGCAGAGATTCGGACATCAGAGTCAGTTTGGACTGCTTGTCACCGTGTACCGGGATACAAGTCGGGTGAATCTGAACGTATGCGGGGTTAGCGAATACAGCACCCTTGCGGTAGCAAGAGATAGCAGCTGTACAGTTACAACCCATAGCGTTGGTAGACAGGAAGTAAGCGTTACCGTAACCACCGGTAGCGATTACTACGGCGTGAGCAGCGAAACGTTCCAGTTCGCCGGTGATTAAGTTCTTGGCGATGATACCGCGAGCACGTCCGTCGATGATTACAACGTCCTGCATTTCATAACGGGTGAACAACTTCACCGTACCTACGTTTACCTGACGGCTTAGTGCGGAGTAAGCACCCAGCAACAGCTGCTGACCGGTCTGGCCTTTAGCGTAGAACGTACGTGATACCTGTGCACCACCAAAAGAACGGTTGTCCAGTGTACCGCCGTATTCGCGTGCGAAAGGAACACCCTGGGCTACGCATTGGTCGATGATAGCGTTGGATACTTCGGCCAGACGGTAAACGTTGGCTTCACGTGCACGATAGTCACCACCTTTTACTGTATCGTAAAACAGACGGTAAACGGAGTCACCATCATTCTGATAATTCTTTGCAGCATTGATACCACCCTGTGCAGCGATAGAGTGTGCACGGCGCGGAGAGTCCTGAATACAGAAGTTGAATACTCTGAAACCCATTTCACCGAGGGATGCAGCAGCAGAAGCACCTGCCAGACCCGTACCCACAACGATGATATCCAAACGGCGTTTATTAGCGGGGTTCACCAATTTCTGGTGAGCTTTATAGTTGGTCCATTTCTCAGCCACCGGGCCTTCTGGAATTTTTGAATCTATCTTGATCATAATATTATTTACAATTTAATCATTTACAATTTACTATTTAGCAAGCACCGCCACAAAGGAGTGATTTCACGAAGAATACCACTACTACGAGTGCGAAACCGAGTACTACAATCGTAGAATAGATGTTAGAAATACATTTCCAACGATTGATCCATACCTTGTTGTTCCATCCCAGTGATTGCATGGAGCTCCAGAAACCGTGAGTCAGGTGGAACCACAAAGCAAACAGCCAAATGAGGTAGAGCACTACATAAACCGGACAAGAGAATGTCTGCTGGATGTGATATGCACCGTTTGCCGCATAAGCTAGCGTCAGTGTATCAGCGTGCATGTCCAGGTTGTGCATCAGTTCCGGCAACTGCATTTTTGCCCAGAAGTTGAAGAGGTGCAAACCGAGGCCTACGATAACGATAATGCCTAACACCAACATGTTTTGAGAAGCCCACTCTACAGTTTTCGGTTTGTCGACTACTGCATAGCGTTCGCTACCGCGCGCTGTGCGATTCTGCATTGTCAGCCAGAACGCGTAGATGATGTGAATAATGAAAAGAGCAGCCAGTGCTGCGGTAGCTACCAGCGCATACCAGTTTGCTCCCAAAAACTCACAAATCATGTTGTAACCATCAGCCGAGATGATTGCAACTAAGTTCATCGCCATGTGAAATGTTAGAAACAGGACAAGGGCGATACCGGTAACGCTCATCACCACTTTCCTTCCTACAGATGAATTACTTAACCACATAAATGATTGAATTTAAATTATTTAATTGTTAGAACTAAAATTTCGACGTTTTACACCTCTTACAGACTGCAAAAATAGGGGAAATAGATTGATTGACCAAAGAATTAAAGAAATAATTCCTTAATCGGTGATCTTTCCGATTTTTTCGCCATTGGCCGCTTTCTTGCGCAAGGCGCGCGGGGTGTCTCCGAAGGAGTCTTTGCAGAAGTGTGCAAGGTGGGACAGCGAGTCGAAACCATACCGGTTGCAAATCTCTGTAATCCGCATATTAGAGTGCTGTAGGTCTTCGAGGATGCCTTCCCGTTTTTTCTCCAGCATCCATTCGTAGACGGGCACGCCGTATAAGTTTCGGAAGAGACGGCGGAAGGTGGTGGTGTTATAGCCTCCCAGATGTGCGAATTCTTCGACGTTCTTTGCTTTGCTGTAATTCTGCATGACAAAGTATTGGAAACTTTCCGTATAGGTGCTGATCGGGTAGAAGAAAGCCCTCAACTGGGGCAGGGGATAGTAATTGGTGATCATATACACCATCTCCTGACATTTCAGGTCGATATATTTGCCGCAGGCGGGAGTCGACTCGTCAAGGTATGCGGCTACGTCGTTGATGAGATAGAACAGGCGCGGGTTCATCACCATTGGGGTGTAGGTCAGCGGGCCTTCTGCCTGGTCGATGATTTCACGGTAGCGGTTTTCGCATAGCAACGGCAGTTCGTTGAACCAGAAAAGGATGTATGATACGTCCGTCAGTGCCAGTATCTCGTATTTTGAGCCGATGGCTTGCAGGATAAACTGTTTCTCGTGTAGTGTCGTTCCGGGATGTTCGTCACTGTTGATCAGCAATTCGCCCTCGATCATAAAGAGCATGCAGTTTTGCGTGCACTTATCCTTCGGAATATGCTGCCCTCTGAGCAGATTTCTGTGAATAAGAGTACTTTCCATCGCTTTGGGGCATCCTGAGCAATCTGTATGTTGAGCACAAAGTGAGTCTTTTGACATGGGTTTTATCCGTGAATCGTTGTCTACAGGGACAAAGATAGTCGTTTTTTGTGAAAATAAAATTCTTTCTTCCATTATGTTTTAGCAGAAACGGGGATATGATTGTCTTTATTGGTTTTGTTTGCACAACTTTGAAGTTTCACGGACTCCTGAATGGCGTTCTTTAATACATTAATACATTTTTATCTGCCATCTGCAGCATTTTCTTCATCCCTTTACATGATATATTCAGAACAAGTAGTTTCATCATTAGTTCCACCTGTTGAAACCAAGTGTTTCAAGGCATGAAACAAACTGTTTCAAGTAATGAAACTTCTTGGAACAACTGTCGATTTCGTTCATATGACAGCTCGATTCAACTCACTTGACCGCATAAGTTGCTCTGATTGACCTGTCCGTTCGAAAGGTATTATTTCATTTTTCAGTCAATAATGGATGACTTCTCAGCTGTTAATACCTGATTTCTCAATTATTAATAGCTGACATGACAATCGTTAATAGCTGACGCGTCAGATGTTAATACCCAGTAAATCAAAGTATAATGTAGGATAAACGACCTATATGCCGTGGTGGCAGAGTGAGAGCAAACCTTTGCTCTCACTCTGCCACCATACTTGCTGTAATGCTTGAAATGCCGATGAATAAAGGGATACACGCGAATAATGAGAGCGTTAGGGCAAAACTGCTATCTTTTTCACTTGTAGCAGCTGCCTAAGTTCAAGTTATAAATGCGACAGTTCAGTTTCCGTACCAGTCACTTACTTATTATAGTATTTTTCAAGCAGTTCCTGCATTTCCGGATATTTCTCGTCCGTATCTCCGGTTTCTTTGCGAAGTCTCAATAAGTCCTTCTTCATCTGTTTGATGACAGGTGCATATTTCGGATCGTTGTATGCATTATGATTCTCGTGCGGATCGTTCTGCAAGTCATAGAAGTCCCATGACGGAGTAAAGTCGAAGTTCTCCGTATCAGTCATGTCCAGATTTCGGGCATAATAGAAGATCAGCTTGTAACGGTCTGACCGGATGGCGAAGTGTGCGGGACGAATAGCGTGATTGGTCCAGTAGCGATAGTAGATTTCTTTTCGCCAGTCGGTCGGCGTGTTGCCTTCCAGGTTGCTGACGAAGCTGTCTCCTTGCACATTCTCCATCTTTACTCCGGCAAATTCTGCCAGCGTCGGTGCGAAATCGACATTCAGTATCAGATCATCCAGACGTTTTCCTGCGGGGACCTTATTCGGATAACGGATAACGAAAGGCATACGAGCCGATTCTTCATAAAACATCCGTTTGTCGAAGAAGCCGTGTTCGCCTAGGAAATAGCCTTGGTCGGAGACGTAGATGACGATGGTATTGTCGGCGATATTCATTTCGTCCAGAGCTTTCAGGAGTTTGCCGATGTTGTCGTCGACGGTAGCGCCACAACGGAGGTAGTCACGGATAAACTTTTGGTAGGAAGCACGTCTGGCGGCTGTCCGTTGCATCCCTTCGGTGCTGAACGGCAGTCCGGGGTAGCGGCACCACCACTTGTCGGGATCCTGTGATGCGATGCGCCAGCGGCGTTCCAGTTCTTCCAGTGTCTGTCCTTTGAAAGAACGGCCGTTGGTTTCCGGTCCCCAGTCCAGCAGGTTTTCGGGTTCGGGGAAGGTGACGCCGTCGTAGAGATGCTCCATGCGTATCGGGTAGTCGTAGGGTTCGTGCGTTGCTTTGAAATGGCAGCACATCAGGAAGGGTTGATTGCCGTCCTGCTCTTTCATCCATCGGATGGCTTTCTCGGTGACGAGGTCGGTGGAGAAGCCGAGCACCCGTTCGCCGAACTGGTGGTTGCCGGGCCACGGGTCGGTGCTCTCTATGAAAGTCGGGTCACGGTATTCGCCTTGATCGTAGAAGATGGAGTAGTAGTCGAATCCTTGCGGTTGCGACTGGATATGCCATTTGCCGACGAGTCCGGTGTGGTATCCGTTGGCTTGTAGCAGGGTGGCAAGGGTGGGGATGGAGGTGTCCAGTGAGTCCGCAAGGGTGTACAGTCTGTTCCGGTGACTGTATAGACCGGTGAGGATACTGGCACGGCTGGGTGCTGAGATAGAGTTGGTGCAGAAACAGTTGTCGAGCACTACCCCTTCTTTTGCCAGCCGGCGGATGTTGGCGTTGTGGGCATATTCTGCCAGTACTCCGCCATAGATGCCCCAGGCTTGGGAGGTGTGGTCGTCACTCAGGATAAAAAGGATGTTGGGGCGTTGTCCGGCAGGTTGAGCGCCTTGCAGGTGCGTCATGGTTCCGGCTGCCAGCAGACCGGTAAGTACGAGTTTATTCATATACGTATAGATGTTGCATTTCTTCAAAAGTCAGTCTAAGTTAGACGGTTGCTTTCATGTAGATAAATGATCATATGAACTGATTTTATGCCTAAAGATAGTGATTGTTATTCACTTTGTATTATAATCCGGAAAACTTTTGCGATTTAATGTAATTGATTCCGGTAAAACACTTAATTCCCTTTTTAAAAGGATGTTTTTGTTTTACATCTCTCAATAAGAAACTTTATGTTGATTTTTGGAAGTATTATAGTGATTTTTGAACATTTGTTTTCTTTGCCTGTACCTACTTTTGCGATCAAAACCCATTAATTATCAATTATTATGCTACTACCAAGAAAAATTGTATTTTTCCTTCTCTTGTTTGTCGGATTATCGTTGTATGCGCAACAAAACTGCTTCATTAGTTCGTATGTACGGGGTAATTTCTACAATCGCGGACGTATTTCTGCCGAGAGTTTAAGGGCGAGTGATGATTTGATTTTTCTGAACGTCCGTCCCAATAAAGACGGGTCGCTTTCGTTTGAGAATCCCCGTATCTTTGAGAATGGGAAAGGAGTGACTAGTTGGGAGGAATTGATAAAGTCTGTCCGTGCGGATGTGAAAGGAACAAAGACAAAACTTCGTCTGGGCGCTGCCAGTGGCGAGTGGAAAGCGATGGTTGCAGATGAGGCGGCCCGTGTTGCATTTGCCAAAAACATAAAGAAGATACTGGAAAAGAATAAGCTCGATGGCATCGATCTGGATTTTGAATGGGCGGAGACTGAAAAAGAGTATGAAGATTACAGTCTGGCTATTCTGAAGATGAGAGAGGTATTGGGAGATAAATATGTGTTCAGCGTATCCCTGCATCCTGTGTGTTATAAGATTAGTAAAGAGGCGATTGCTGCGGTCGATTTCATTTCTTATCAGTGTTACGGTCCTTCGCCGGTTCGCTTCCCGATGGAGAAATACTGTTCGGATATACAGATGGCGTTGGCTTATGGCATTCCAAAGGAAAAGCTGGTGGCAGGCGTTCCTTTCTATGGCGTGACAAAAGATGGCTCAAAGAAGACTGAGGCTTACTTCAGTTTTGTGCAGGACGGGCTGATTACGGGGCCGGCACAAAACGAAGTAACCTATAAAGGAGACGTGTATGTCTTTGACGGGCAAAATAATATCCGTGCCAAGACACGTTATGCGATGGACCAGCAGCTCAAAGGAATGATGAGCTGGGACTTGGCTACGGATATGCCGCTGAATGACAGCAGATCGTTGTTTAAGACGATGGTGGAGGAGTTGGGGAGGTGAACTGCTTCAGATAATCTGAAGGAGAGACACCAAACTCATCCTTAAAACATTGACGGAAGTAGCCTGTACTGTTCATTCCTATTTTATAGGCTATTTCCGAGATATTATATTTTCCTTCGAGGAGTAACCGTTCCGCATTCTGCATTTTTACTTTCCGGATGTACTCGTTCGTAGAAAGTCCGGTCAGTGCTTTCATTTTCCGGTAGAGCGTAGAGCCGCTCATACACATCTTGTCGGACAGATAAGTGATGTCGATCTTTTCCGAAGAAAGGTTATCCTCAACCAGTTGTGTGATTTTCTCAATGAATTCGTTATCCAGTTTGCTGAGCGCCTCGGTGATTATGGAACGCTTTTCATCCAAATGAGAATTGGGGTTATGATTCGTTCCGGCCTGCTGGAATTGAGCAATCAGTTTCTTTCTCGAATCGAGCAGATTGTTGATGCGGCTTCGCAGCAGTGAAGCACTGAAAGGCTTGGTCAGATAAGAATCCGCTCCCACTTCGTATCCTTCTTCTTTATCCTGCAATGAATCTTTGGCCGTTAGCAGGATGACAGGGATGTGGCTGGTACGCACATCCTCTTTTAGTTGACGGCATAACGTGATGCCATCCATTACCGGCATCATGATATCGCTTACTATAATATCGGGAATACGGTTGAGAGCCTGCTGTTTCCCTTCCTCACCGTTGCTGCCTGTGATTACTTCGAAAGAGTCGGAGAAAGATTCGGCGATGTATTTCTGTATATCTTCATTGTCTTCTACAATCAGCAGGATAGGCTTGCTCGTTTCCGGTTCCGTATTTTGAGAATCTTCCGGAACAGCTTCTGATATCATTTCCTCCTCTGTTTGCTTCGTAGAGTCTCCATGCAAAGCGTTGGGGTAGATATTGTCTGTTAATAAGCTGATATAGAAAGTACTTCCTTCGTTCTGTATGCTTTCCACCCGGATTTCGCCTTCGTGCAGTTCTACAAGATTTCGGACTAAAGCCAGTCCGATACCTGTGCCGGATGCCTGATGCTTGCCGCTTTCCTGATAGTAACGGTCGAAAACATGAGGCAAGGCTTCCGCAGAGATTCCGTATCCCGTATCACTGACTTTAATCTCCGTATAAGTGACCCCGTTTCGTGTGGTGGGATACAAGCTCAAGGTTATTTTTCCCTGTTCCGTATATTTGATGGCATTGGAAATCAGATTATCGAGGATAATGGTGATGATTTCTTTGTCAAAGAACAGAGGCATCTCTTCTTTTTCTATTTGAATCTGAAAGTCAATCGCTTTCTTTTGGTTGAGTTCTTTGTATTTGAGTCCGATTTCATGAATCAGGGGCGCAATGTTGCCTTTACAAACACATAGCTTTTTGTTCTGCGTTTCCGTTTTCCGGAACTCAAGAATCTGATTGATCAGGTTGAGCAGCCGGAGGGCACTCTGGTGGATGACAGAAAGTTTCTGCGCCTGTCTGGTCGGCAGTGACGTGTCTTTCTGCATATCTTCCAGCGGACCGAGGATCAGGGTCAGTGGTGTGCGCAGCTCATGAGTGATATTAGTATAGAATCGCAAACGTTCCTGATTCAATTCTTGTTCTTGTTCGTGGTTTTTCTTTTCCAGGGTATAGAGACTTTCGAGGTCTATTTTCTTCTTATAGGCATGGATAATAGTATAAATAATGCTGATAGTGATCAGAATATAAATAAGTTTTGCCCACCATGTCAGCCAGAGAGGAGGGTTAATATGTATCCTGAGAGATGTCGTGTCCTCCGACCAGTCCTGATTGTGCAGGCGGGCTTTTACCAGAAACTCATACTTGCCGGGAGGAATATTACGGAAGGTGACGCTGTTTTGCTCGTTGATCGTATACCATGAGTTTTCAAGTCCTTTCAGCATATAGGCATATTCCACTTGGTTGGCCAGTGAATAGTCCTGTACGTTGAAAGTAAGATTAAAACTATTTTGTTCATGAGTCAATTCTATCTCTCCTTCGGAAATGGGAATAGCGGTTTCGTTCTTCTCCCGACTTGTGAGTCGTCCGGGAATTCTCACTTTAGTGATAACCACAGGAGGAATCTGCGGACTGTTTATGGCAATATCGGGGTTGAAGAAACACAATCCGTTGATAGAGCCGAAATAGATGAGCCCGTTATGATCTTTGGTAACGCATCCGCTGATGAAACTTCCTTGTGGGATGTTGTTGGAGTGATCGTAGGTATAGAAACATTTTTTAGAGGTGATATAGCAACTGATGCCGGTATTGGTACTTGCCCAGATGTTGCCGTTCTTATCTTCACTGATAGCTCTTATATGTGTATTGGGCAGTCCTTCTTTTCTTTGAAAAACCTGATAGTCAAAATTGCGGGCCGAAGGAAAACATACCAGCCCCTCACCGGTGGCAAGCCACATCTGACCTTTGCTGCTCCGGTATATTTGATTAATCGTATTGGAACAAAAACCTTCGTATTGGTTGAACTTCCTGACCAGTTGCATATCCGGCGTATATATCCCGACTCCTCCTCCGAAAGTTCCTATCCAGAAATGTCCTTCACTGTCTTGGGCAATGCTGCGTACAAAGTTTTCCAGCAACTGGCTGTTGGAGGTGTCATAATGATGAATCACCTTCTTGCTGGCAAGGTCTACAACGAACACCCCTGCGTGAGTTCCTATCCATATCTTTTTATTCTTGTCTTCATAGAAGACGCGTACGTCGAGAAGCTGATTCTTTTCCAGTTCGATGATCTGAAACTTCTTCAGTCTTGTATTGTAATAGCTGATGTTGCCCAGATAGGTGCCGAACCATAGGTTGCCTTCCGAGTCTTTCAGCGAACAAAGCACTGAGTTGGACAGGAGTTCTCTGTTTTCTTTATTGTAAATGGCCACCCGTTTTCCGTTTTCGAATACGTTAATACCTCCTCCGTCAGTTCCTATCCACAATTTTCCTTGTCCGTCATCGCAGACGCTGCTAACGACTTTGTTGCTCAGCGAACTTTCATTCATTTGGGTGGGTGAATAGCTCCATGTATGGAATGCGGGAGGAGCATTGCTGATAAAGTTGATTCCTCCTCCCCAAGTCCCTATCCAGATATTATTAAAAGAATCCTGAAAAATAGACCGGGCACTGGCGTTGGACAAACTGTAGTTATTGTCTCCTTCGCGGATAAACTCAAAGCGTATTTGTTCGGGCAGCAGAAACTGATTTTGCTGTAAGTCCAGTATCATGATCCCGTTCAGTTCTGTTGCAATCCAGAGTTTGTTGTCTTTGAGTTGTTTGATGGAGAAGATATAGCTTGACAATGCTCCGTGAATATTCCCCGGGTTGTTATGAAAGTTGGTAAATGTTTCTGTATTGGCATTGAACAGGGCTAGTCCTTTGCTGGTTCCGATCCATATATTTCCGTTGGTATCTTTATAGATACAACGCACATCGTTCCCCGGAAGGCTGTTCGGGTTTTGAGGATCATGGACGAAGTGCTTCACGGATTTGTCATTTAGGGAGAGGATGCTTAACCCGCCTTCTACGTGTCCGATATATAGTTTGCCATCCTCAGCCTCCGTGGCTGTCCAGGTCTGCTCAGAGGGAAGGGCGGGTACTGTGCTTTTGTTATAATGAGTGAATTTCCCGGTAGCGATGTCCAGATACTCTATACCTCTGTAATAAGTACATACCCATAACCCTTTGCCGGCTTGTACGGATGAGGTAATGTGAGTGACATCGTTCGTTATCAGACTTTGCGGGTCTTCCGGATTATATTGGTAGACGCTGAAACTTTGTGTCTCGTAATTATAAGCGTTGAGTCCTGCCCGCTGGGTGGCTATCCAGATAACAGGCTGCACGGGATCGGCGTACACTTCATTGAGTTCGTTGCCGGTAATGCTTTGAACAGAAGAAGATTGCTCCTCTTTATAGTAGGTGATAAAGCGGGTTCCGTCAAACTTATTCAGCCCTTCTTCGGTGGCGAACCACAGAAATCCCTGCTTGTCCTGCGTGATACTCAATACATAATTGTTGGATAAGCCTTGTTCTATTCCCAATCTTTGGATGAGGTAAGGGTGGGCTGCCACAAATGTGGCGGATAGCAGGAGGAAGAAAGCCGCAATGTATGTTTTCATCGTTTCAGATATTATGTATTCCTTGATATTCACTCTCAAAAGTACAAATAAATCTTGTATTTAGTATAGACAAATGATTCATTGCATGATTTTCTACCCTTTCTGCATGATTTTTACAGCGAATAAAATAAAACAACTGTAATTTTGCAATCAATCAAATAACCGAATCTAATACTTGCAGAAAATGGAATCTGATTCTTTACACGAACATGATAAAAGCTGGAAGGCATTTTTTATTACCACTCTGTTCATCTTGTGTACAGCGAACGTTTATGCGCAGTCATCCGATACAATCTTTTCCCGATATTTCCGTTATGCACAGAACTTCGCAGATTCGTACCCTCGCGAGAAAGTGAGTCTTCATTTGGATAATGCAAGTTATTACCTTGGTGATACGATTTGGTTCAAAGCGTATGTAGTGACGGCTGAACAAAACTTACCGACGACGATCAGCAAACCTTTGTATGTAGAATTACTGGACCAGTTGGGAAATGTCGTAGAGCGGCAAATTATTCAGCTTACGGATGGGGAGGGAACGGGACAAATCATTTTGAACAATACCTTCTTTACCGGTTATTATGAAATGCGTGCCTATACAAAGTGGATGCTTGCTTTTGATAACCCTTCCTGTTTTTCCCGTGTATTACCCGTCTATCGGAAACGGCTGAGCGATAAAGAGACTCCTCGGAGTATAGCTACCTATCGTATGGACGCTTCGATGAAACAGCGGCCGAAGGATAAAGAGAAGAAGTTTACAGTCCGCTTTTTTCCGGAGGGTGGACAACTGGTTAAAGGCATATCTTCGATTGTAGCTTTTGAAGCCACCAGCCGTGACAAAGGAGCTGCTGATGTAGAGGGAACAGTGGTTTTGCCGAGTGGTGAAGAACTGGCGCATATCCGTTCATTGCATGACGGGATGGGTTACTTTGAGTATAAGCCCGAAGAAAAGGCGGGTGTGGCAAAAATTGATTATGAAGGCTCCATTTATCAGTTTGACCTTCCGGAAGCTCTTCCACAAGGATATGTACTCCGAATCGATAACCGGCGGGAAATGTTGGATATCACTGTAGCCCGCAGTTCACAGGCAATGAAAGACACACTGGCTGTTTTTGTATCTTCTCAGGGGCGACCTTACAAATGTATGACACTGGACTTTGAAGATGAATTGAACTGTCAATTTCGGATTTCGACTAAAGAACTACCGCCCGGAGTGCAACAGATATCTCTGGTCAATCTGAAAGGGGAAACGTTATGCGAGCGTTTTTGTTATGTGATGCCGCGTTCTTCCATGCTCCTTGCCTGTAAAATGGATCACGCCCTGTATCGTCCTTTTGAGCCGGTGACTTGCCGAATTAAAGTGAGAGATCATCTGAATCGTCCGGTACAGGCCAATCTTTCTGTATCTATCCGCAACGGTGTGGAGTCTGATTTTCGGGAATATGATCATTCCATTTATACGGATTTGTTGCTTGTCTCCGATCTGAAAGGCTATATTCATCAACCCGGTTTTTATTTTGAGAACCAGTCTGCCGAACGTTTCAAAATGTTGGATGTCCTCCTATTGGTACGTGGCTGGCGGAAGTATGACCTTTCCCGACTGATAGGTAAACGTCCTTTCTTGCCTCGGTATCTTCCGGAGACCTCGCTGACCCTGTATGGACAGGTCGAATCTTATTTCGGTAAGGCGTTACGGAATGTCGGGGTGAGTATTCTTGCGCGCAGGGATTCGGTCTCTATTGCAGGTATGACAAAAACGGATTCATTGGGGTATTTTAGTGCGCCGGTAGATGGTTTTAGCGGTTCTATGGATGCTCTCATACAGACACGGAACGAGGGAAAGAAGTGGAACAAGCAGGCAGTCGTGAAGTTGTTCCGTAATTTTGAGCCTTCCTTACGGAAGCTTGATTATTATGAGCTGAATCCGGGATGGAAAGAGACGGGTGATTTGAAACAGTTGTTGGACACCTTGGATATTGCTTATAAAGATTCTGTATTCGGACCGGATCATCATTTGCTGGATGAAGTGGTGGTGAATGCCAAGCGCCTGAACTTGTTATTGAAGCAAACTGAACGCTTTGAAAAAGAGATTCTGGGTTATTATAATATAACGCAGGTGGTAGATAAAATGCGTGATAAAGGAGAAGCGGTGTACAATCTGCCTATGCTGTTGAAGGAATTAAATCCTAATTTCAGATTGAGTGATTCATTGAGCCTGCACTATAATAACTCAAGAGTTTTATTTATAGTCAACGGCGGGGTTTTATCTTATGGTAAAACGGATTATGTGTTGGACAAAGATGTGGATGCTATTAAATCTATCATGCTTTATTATGATCAGGCAGGGGGGGAATCTGTTTTTGTGATGAACAAGCAGAGTAATAGAGTGACGAAATTTACAGCAAATAATTTTTGGAGTGGTCGCTGGCAGGATGGAGATTTGAGTGATTTGTCTTTGCAGGATGCTATAGGTGCGGATTCCGGACCAGATGCACTTTGGGGTGAGAAAGATAGAAAGACTATGAAGAAAGGTCCGTTGCAGAAATCGTCAGTAGTAGTTTGCTCCATCACTACGATTGATGACTGGGACCCGAACAAAACTTATAAAGCCCGGCGCGGGATTCGTCATACCTATATACAAGGATATAATGAGCCCTTGGAATTTTATTCACCAGCTTATCCTAATGGCGCTCCTCTCTATACGGAAGATTCTCGCCGCACACTATACTGGAATCCGAATGTGAAAACGAATGAAAAGGGTGAAGCAGTCATTCGATGTTATAACTCCGATAATTCGGCACCGTTAATAATAAATGTAGAGACGTTGTATAAAGGTAGTCCGTCATCATTGAATATCTACTCTATAGATTATTAAACTCGATCTATATTATTCATATTTATATAAAGTCCTGTTAAAGAGGAAGAAAGGAGTTGTGTTTCTTGCAGCCAACGTGTGTAAATCGTTTATGAATGATTCTCTACGTTTTTTGAATGATTTTTATAATGTAAAATCTACACTCATTCGTATCTTTGCTGTAGATAACAACGAAATAAACTAATATTATGAAAATGAAAACTAATTTTTTAAATGAAAAACTAAAGGTATTCCCTGGGACATATCTTTTTTCCGGAGGCACATACCGTAATCCTCTCGCACTCATAAGCACTGTAGTGTTGTATGATGATTTTATAGTAAACCAATAATTTAATATGTAAAAGAGAAACATTATGAAAAGACTCTTTTTTCCTTTGTTAGGATTTCTGTCATTGATGCTAATGTGCTGCAATGACAACAAAGAATCGTCAGGTTCGTATGATCCGAACCAGCCTGTCACTATCAGTTATTTTTCTCCTGATACGGGTAGAGTAGCAGAAAAGGTAATTATTCAAGGTAATAATTTTGGTACAGACAAATCTGCTGTGTCAGTGTTATTTACGGATAATACGGGTAGAGAAAATAAAGCTGCCATTATCGGAGTAAACAATCAGACTATTTATTGTATTGCACCTCGTCAGGCTGAAGGTTATAATACCATTAGTGTAAAGGTGAATGACAAAACCGTAGCAGCAGAGGGTACGTTTAAGTACGCTGTTTCGGAGAATGTGTCAACTATTACCGGAGATTTCAAAAAAGATGGTGCCGGTAAAGACGGAACATTGGCAGAAGCTACACTTGGGCATCTGTTTGGAGTGGCTTGTCTTGATGAACAGTCTTGTATTTTAGGACAGGCATGGGATGGTAGCGGTGTTCGTTATGTATCTGTGGATGAAGATGCAGTGATTACTATCCAGAATGGGGCAGTAGTAGGTAAAGTGAGTGCTACTAAAGACGGCTCAAGAGCTTATGGTGCTAACATTAACGGTGCTAATACCGTATATGTTTATAATAAGTCACAAGCATGGGTGCCTTCACGTTTGGCAGATATCAGTGCGGGTACTGATGTGTGGGCAGTTGCATTGAATGGCACTGAAGACTGGTTATATTATGTGGCAGCTAATGGTACGTTAGGACGAATCGAGGTGGACAATCCCACAAATAACGAAATATTATGGAATAAAAACAATGATTTCTCCGGTGGTCCTTTTGCTTATATTGCGTATAGTGCATACGAAGATTGCATGTATGTGACTACCGATAAAAATAAAATATTGAAAGTGACATGGGATACTACAGGCGCACATCATTATGAACAGATTAATCAAAATAATACAGGAACTAGTGACGGTTACTTAGATGAGGCTACTTTCCAATACTTGCGTGGATTGACAATTGATGAAGAAGGCAATATTTATGTTTGTCAGGCAAATCATGTGATTCGCCAAATTAATATTGTTACAAGATATGTCACTACTATTTTGGGTACAGCTGATGTGGCAGGTAATGACGATGGTTCTCCTGAAGTTGCTTTATTCAGTGTACCTCAAGATATCTGCTACGATGGAAACGGCGGGTTCTGGATCGTTCAAGGCGGACGTAGGGATGGTAATAATGAAGATCCGGCTTTGAGGAAGTACTCAATTGAATAATCATTAATTAGAATTTATCATGAAAAAAATATTAAGTCTATTTTTTGTATTATGCGGAATATTCTCCACGATGGTGTATGCGCAGGGAGGATTTAACTATTCAGGTACGGTGATAGGTGAAGATGGATACGAACTTATCGGAGTTACAGTTGCAGTAAAGGGAACATCCATGGGAGTCATTACCGACTTGGACGGAAAGTTCCGTTTGACTAATGTGCCGCCTAAATCTACTGTTGTTTTCTCTTTCGTAGGTTTTGAGAGTAAAGAAGTCAAAGTGACGGAGTCTAAAGAACGTGAAACCATTGTATTAAAACAAAGTATCAGTAGCTTGGATGAAGTCGTGGTAGTAGGTCGTGGTTCGCAACGTAAAGTATCCGTTGTAGGTGCTATTACTTCTGTAGATCCTGCACAATTGCAGGTCCCTGCCACTTCTGTTTCAAATATGTTGCAAGGGCGTGTTCCGGGTATTATCGGAGTAACCCGTAGCGGTGAGCCGGGCAATGACTTCTCTGAATTTTGGGTACGTGGTATAAGTACTTTTGGTGCAAGTGCCTCGGCTTTGATACTGATTGATGGTGTAGAAGGTGATTTGAATACTCTTGATCCAGCCGATATTGAAAGCTTTTCTATCTTGAAAGATGCTTCGGCAACCGCCGTATATGGCGTACGTGGTGCCAATGGGGTAGTTATTGTTACTACCAAGAGAGGTAAAGCCGGTAAGTTGACTGTTAACTTCAAGACGAATGCTACTTATTCTTATTCACCTAGAATGCCGGAATATGTGGATGCTGTAGATTATGCGCTCCTTGCAAATGAAGCTCGGGGGGTACGCGGTAATTCTCCTGTATATACAAATACAGAAATAGACGTATTCCGTTCAGGATTGGACCCTGACCTTTACCCGAATGTGAACTGGAGAGATGTTATTTTGAAAGATTATGTGATCAACAACCAACATCACCTAAGCCTTTCCGGTGGTGGTACGAATGCCCGTTATTATGTAAGTATGGGTATCATGAATCAAGGAGCTGTGTTTAAACAAGATAAAGCGGCAAGTGACCATAAGACGAATGTGGATTATCATAAATACAACTTTAGAGCTAATGTGGATGCTAACATGACTAAAACGACTCTTTTGTCGTTGAACATGGAGACTATCATAACTAAACGTAACTCTCCCGGATATGGTGACGACAATAACGCTCTTTGGTCGGCTCAGGCAAATCTTCCGGCAACGATTGTTCCGATTAGATATTCCAATGGTACGCTTCCGGCTTATGGATCTAATGCAGATGAAGTTTCTCCTTATGTACAATTGAATTATACAGGTTATAAAATTAGTGAGACTCAGGCCACTCGTATGAATGCTCGTCTGACTCAAGAGCTAGATTTTATTACACCGGGGTTGTCAATCAATGGATTGTTCTCGTTCAATTATACTGGATATTATGATCAATATCGTACGAAGAAACCTGACTTATATTATGCAACTGGAAGAAAAACCAATGGCGATTTACTCACCAAACGTACGGTAAGCGCATCAGATCTTACCTTTAGTGATTATAAGCGCATCTATAGACAATATTATTTTGAAGGCAATATTAATTATGAAAGAATCTTCAATGAAGTACACCGTGTAAGCGGATTGATCAATGCGTATCGTCAGGAGAGCAAAGATTCTAAATTGGATAATGCTGATGATGATAAGACATTGGATGAAAGAATTCGTGCTATTCCAAAGCGTTATCAGGCGGTCTCTGCTCGTGCCACTTATTCATACAAGGATACATATATGTTTGAGTTCAATGTGGGATATACCGGTTCAGAGCAGTTTCAAAAAGGAAATCGTTATGGATGGTTCCCGGCAGTAGCATTGGGATGGGTTCCCACACAATATGAAAAGGTGCAGGAGAAACTTCCTTTTATAGACTTTTTTAAGATTAGGGCTTCAGTTGGTAAAGTAGGTAACGATCGTATCTCAGGAATCCGTTTCCCTTACTTATCTACAGTGTCTACCGGCAATAGTAGTGTGACATGGACAGGTAGTACCATTGGTGAAAACAGAATGGGAGCCGATAACCTGAATTGGGAAGAGACAACTAAATGGGACCTTGGTATTGACCTGAAAATGTTTAATAATAAAGTAGAATTGACTGCGGATATCTTCAAAGATGTCAATAAAGGAATTTTCCAGCAACGTGCTAATATTCCCGAAGAAGCAGGATTTGTGACCAATCCGTATACCAATATCGGTGGAATGAAAGCATGGGGATTCGATGGTAATATTACATTTAATCATGACTTTAACAAGGACTTTGGAATGACAATGCGTGGCAATTGGACGTTTGCCCGTAATGAAGTGACATATTGGGAGCAATCAGGAGTAGTATATCCTTATCAATCTTATGTTGGAGTACCATACGGTGTACAGCGTGGTTTGATTTCATTAGGACTGTTTAAAGATCAGGAGGACATTGAAGCCAGTCCTGTTCAGACCTTTTCTTCTGATGTGCGTCCGGGTGATATTAAGTATAAAGACATCAATGGTGATGGTCGGATTGACGCTGATGACGAAGTACCTTTATCTTATTCAAATACTCCGACTCTCCAATATGGTTTTGCAGCAGAACTGAGATATAAAAAATTCACTGCTAGTATCTTTTTCGAAGGTGTGGGGAAAGTTCAGTACTTCTATGGTGGAACCGGATATTATCCGTTTGCATGGGAATCAAGAGGAAACGTACTCAACATTGTTGCCGACCAGAATAATCGCTGGACTCCGAGAGAATATTCGGGTGATGCCAGCACGGAAAACCCTAATGCCCGTTTTCCGCGTCTGACTTACGGAGAAAATAAAAATAATAACCGTAACTCAACGTTTTGGCTTGCCGATGGTCGTTACCTGCGTCTGAAAAATGTGGAATTGTCTTACAGATTGACTAACGCTTGGTTGAAAAATAAACTTAGTTTAGAAGCGGCTACTATCAGCCTTGTAGGAGAAAACCTGCATGTATGGGATAAAGTAAAACTATGGGATCCGGAACAGGCTTCTTCAAATGGTGCCGTTTATCCTTTGCAGAGAAAGTTTACTCTTCAGGTGAATTTGACTTTCTAATTGAGTTTAAGTAGTAACACCGTAACAAATTCTATAATTATGAAATTTTACAAAAGAATATATATAGCAGCAATAACGCTGATGAGTTGTGTAGGAGGTTTATTTACTTCATGCGAAAGTTACCTCGATGTAGACTCATATTTTGATGACGTCTTTGAACTGGATTCGGTTTTTAAACGCCGTGAATATCTGGAACAATATATAACAGGAGCAGGTAATCTTCTTCCTAAGGAAGGCGATTTGTGGACATCTGCATGGTCACCTTATCAAGGTGCTTCGGACGAGAATTTTACTTCATGGAATGATGACAGACATGCAGCTATCCGCCTTTTGCTCGATGAAGTAACTCCTTTAAGTAACTTCTACAATAATTATGCTACTTGGTACCAAGGTATTCGCAAAGCAAATATCGTACTGCAACGTATCAATGAATGCGAAGATATTACAACGAGTGATTTGCGCGATTTCATGGGGCGTTGCTATTTCCTGAGAGCATACTTTTATTATAAGTTGGTAGAGGCTTACGGACCCGTGCCTATTGTTCCCGAAACAGCTTATAATGTGGATGCCAGTGCAGAGAGCATGTCATTGGAAAGAGACACTTATGAAAACTGTATAGAATATATCTGCCGGAATTTTGAACAGGCTTATGAATATTTGCCTTCTACACGTACTTCTTCTCAGATTAATTTGCCGACTTCCGGTGCTGCATTGGCTTTGATGGGCAGAGTTCGTCTAATAGCCGCTAGTCCATGGTATAATGGAAATACCTTCTATGCCGATTGGAAGAGAACGGATGGCACTAACTTCATGCCCCAGACAGAAGACAACTCTAAATGGGGAACGGCTGCCATTCTTGCCAAAAGACTTATAAGCGCATCCGAAGCAGGAACGTTTAAATATGGGCTGCATATTGTAGAACGAAAACTGGATACGAGAGCTTTGCCTTCGAACGTGCCTGATGCAGATTTCCCTAACGGGGCAGGAAATGTAGATGCACTTCGGTCGTACGCATACATGTTCAATGGTGAGATTCCAGCATACAGCAATATGGAGTTTATTTATATGTGCAATTATACACATGGGGCAGGAGATTCACCGGCTTGGATCGCTACTCCTACTTACTTGGGTGGTGGTAATGGTTTGAATGTAACTTATGGAACAGTGAAAGCCTTCCGTATGATAGATGGCCATGATATCAACGACTCTAGTGAAGAGTATCCTTATCCGACTAATTATTGGGAAGCAATCGGTGGAAGCAATAGAGTATTTTCTGATTATACGCTTTCTTCTGAAGCTGCAAAGATGTTTGAGAATATGGAAATGCGTTTCTATGCTTCAGTAGGATTTAACCACTCTTTTTGGAGAGGGCTCTCTTATACCGGAACTGATAATACCCAGACAAACCAGACAGTTACTTACTATGCCAACGGTACTGCGGCGCCATCATCCGAACATCCGGAAGATTACAACCATACAGGTTTTACTTGCAAAAAGTACGTTCATTACGTAGAAGATCAATTGAAAGGTATCATGAAGACAAAAACATTTCCGATTATGCGTTATGCAGAGGTGTTGTTGAACTATGTAGAAGCTCTGAACGAATTGGAAGGTACTTATACGGATGAAGTAAATGGTGTAACTGTTAGTCGTGATGTAGATGAAATGGTGAAATATTTTAATATGATCCGTTATAGAGCCGGATTGCCCGGAATTACAACCAATGAAGCAAATGATTATGAGACAATGAAGAATTTGATAAAGCGTGAAAGACGCGTGGAATTCTTCTGTGAAGGCAGACGTTATCATGACTTGCGTAGATGGGGAGATGCTCCGGATGCGTATGCTGAAGCTGTGACTGGCATGAATATCAAAGCTCGTAGTACGGACCGTCAGTCGTTTCATACAGAAACAGTTATCAATAACTCCAAAGCACACCGTACGTTCTCTTATAAGCATTATTTTTTGCCTATACCGCGTACTACAATCGACAAAAATCCGAAGTTGGTCCAAAACCCCGGATGGTAATCTGTAAGAAGGTTGTAATAAATAATCGTTAATAAATTACTCGTTATGAAGAACAATAAAATACTATATCCGATCTTTCTGCTATCGATTATTTTGGGTAGCTGTAATTATGAGAATCCGCTTGATACGGAACAATATGAGAAGACTGTCTATTTGATCGGAGCGTCTGACAATTTGCTGACAAAAACGCTCTCGTACAGTAGCGAACATCAGAACACATTTATTTCAGTTGGAGTGAGCGGATCCCTTCTGATTGATAATGATATAACTGTTGGATTGAGCAGCCACAACAGTGTCATAGACTGGTATAATACAAAATTTAAATATCTGCCTACTGACTTGAAATATCAAGCGCTAGATGCTGATTTCTATAATATTCCTTCCTATAATGTCACTCTTGAAGCAGGTAATGCTTACGCAAAGCTGCCTATTGAGGTTACTACAGAAGGTCTGCATTGTGATTCACTCTATGCGCTTACATTTAAAATTGATTCATCATCGGACTATATGGTTAATAAAACCGATTCAGCACTGATCGTTACTTTTAATCTGGTCAATGCTTATTCTGGTAATTACATCTTTAACGGAGTACGCCAGCAACTTGATGAAAGTGGTAATGTTACTGGATTGACTTCTATCAGTAATACACTCAGGACCTTCAAAGCAACAGACGAAAATTCTGTAAGATTCTATCACGAACAGCAAGCAGAAACAGTTGCAAATATTAAGAACTATGGTATTGTGCTAAATGTAAGTGCCAATAATAATGTTACGGTTACTGCTTGGGAAGATTTTGATCTGGTAGAAGGTACTTGTACGTACAATCCTTCAAGTAAAGTTTTCGATATTAGCTATACATACCATCTTGGTGGTAACACTTATCGGATGGAAGGTGCATTCACTTATCAAGTGGAAGAAGGTGAAGAATAATACACCATAGCATTTTAGGAAAAAATACGTAGAAAGAGCGTAGTTATTTATTTCAAAATGTATGGCAGGAAAGTTATATGGTGCCTGCCATACATTATTTTAGTTTGTTATTACAATACTTATTTGAAAATTAACGTTATGAAAAAAAATAATGAGAAACATCTGCCAATCATTTTTTTAATGATGGCATTTATTTGCAGTGCATCTTTGTTGTTTAGCTGTAGTAGTGAAAGTGACAGTGAAAAGGATAGTTTGCAAGAAGTAACATCTACAGTTAAAACTAGAGGACTTAGTATGTTACCGGAAGGGAAGGTTACAGCTAGTGTTAGTGGCAATAAAGTAAAATTTGCGTGGAATTCTATTTTTTCTGATTGTGGTTGGGGACCTAATATTGAATTGCGTTCTAGTTATTTAGGACCTATTGCAAGAACTTCATATCGTTATTACGAAAAAGAAATGAATGCGGAAATGGAAGTTGGCAGCTATTATATAGGTAAAGAATGGGGGGCATTGACCCTTATAATTAGTACTTGTAGTGCTTATATAGAAATCCCGTTAACCTATACGGGATCATCGTATTCAGGAGAACGGATAGTTTGTACGCATAATTTTCAGCCGCGTGAGACATCTTTAATAATAAGAGCATCAGATCATGGAGCTGAAATTGAAACTGATCTTAATAGAGCAGGTAAGATGGTATTTATAGTTGAAACTCAATATCCTACTGGCTTAGAACAGAATTATGAGCGGAGAGAGTTCGTTAAAGCTATAAGCTCTGGTAAACAAATAACAAACTTTAGCTGGTATTGGAATGGTACAGGTTCATTGTATATGGGAACATTATTGATTACAGTGCGTATATATGATTCTCATTGCGAGAATCTTCCTACTGATAATTGTTCTAATTATATTGAGAAAAGAATATCTTGGTCTATGGCTAATTCTCACGGCAATTATGGTTTCTCTGGAAATTTAGAAATTATTGGAGGATAGACATTTTCTATAAATCCAATAATGTATTAATCAAGTACGACAGGTGGGAACACTCATCTGTCGTATTCTTTATATAACATATTCCGGTCCCATACATTAATTGATATTGAACTAAAAACGTCTCTTTTTGACGATTTTGTGGTCTTTGAATTTATTCTCATGTTGTACTTTTGTCCCATTCTTATTTAATCACATAAAAATTAGACATTGCTACTATGATGAAAAGTAAATCCTTGATAACCATAATTGCCATATGTGGCATGAGCATAACTACCAGCTGTTCCCAGCCCGCCCCCGACCTACGTTATCAGATTGAAGTGGACAAACCACTACAGACAATGGAGCACTTCGGCGCTTCCGATGCCTGGAGTATGCATATCCTTGGCTTGTGGCCGCAGGAGAAACAAAACCAGATAGCCGACTGGCTTTTCAGCACAGAGAACGATGCGAATGGAAAACCGAAGGGAATCGGCTTGTCTCTTTGGCGTTTCAATGTCGGTGCAGGTAGTACCGAGCAGGGGGAAGCCAGTCAGATCGGTTCTTCGTGGATGCGTACCGAATGTTTTCTGCAAGCCGACGGAACCTACGACTGGAACAAGCAACAGGGGCAACACAACTTTTTGAAACTGGCAAAAGAACGGGGCGTCACTAAATTCCTCGCATTTCTGAATTCCCCTCCCGTATATTATACTCAGAACGGTCTGGCTACCAATACCGGTCGTGGAGGAACCGCCAATCTGAAGCCGGAATGTTACGAGAAATATGCCCGTTTCCTGGCCGATGTAGTAGAAGGAATAGAGAAGCACGACGGAATAAAGTTCAACTATATCTGTCCTTTCAACGAACCGGACGGGCATTGGAACTGGGTAGGACCGAAGCAGGAAGGCTCTCCGGCAACCAATCGGGAAGTAGCCCGGACCGTCCGTTTGCTGAGCCGGGAGTTTGTGAACCGGAAAATGGATACGCAGATTATGGTGAACGAATCTTCGGACTATCGCTGTATGCTCCGTACCCATCAGACGGACTGGCAGCGTGGCTATCAGATTCAGGCTTTCTTCTGTCCGGACAGTGTGGATACGTATTTAGGTGATACGCCCAATGTGCCCCGACTGATGCTTGGTCATAGTTACTGGACAACGACTCCTCTGAGTGAACTGCGTGCCATGCGCTGCCAACTGCGTGAAGCTCTGGATAAATACAACGTCGGCTTCTGGCAGTCAGAAACCTGTATCATGGGGAATGACGAAGAGATAGGCGGCGGTCACGGCTTCGACCGTACGATGAAGACGGCACTTTACGTTGCCCGTATCATCCATCATGACATCGTGTATGCGGGAGCGAAGAGCTGGCAGTGGTGGCGTGCCATCGGCGGCGATTATAAAGACGGGTTGATTCGGGAATATACCGATGAAGATCTCAGAGATGGACGTGTAGAAGACTCCAAACTTATGTGGGCTTTGGGTAATTATAGTCGCTTCATCCGTCCGGGAGCTGTCCGCCTGTCGGTTTCTGCTTTCGATCAAGCGGGGAATTTAATCCCCGGAGGCGATACGGACCAAAAAGGACTGATGTGTTCTGCTTATCAAAATGCGGACGGCTCATACGCTGTTGTTCTCATTAACTATGCGCAGGAAGACAAAGAGTTTTCAATCAATAAGATAAATGGCAAGAAAACTCGATGGCAGGTGTATCGCACTTCGGATGTAGAAGGAGAAGATCTGCTACCCGTTGAGAAAGTGAAGAGTGGAAGAACAGTTCGGATTCCGGCACGTTCGATTATAACTTTATTGAATCAATCGCTTTAATATAAGAGTCAATTATGGGTTTGTCCGGTCGAATAAAAGGCCGATATGTCGCCTTTTTCTTTTTTAAAGTATTACATTTGTACGCCCGTCCATTGCTAACCAAGGCAATGGACGGGCGCAATGCATAAAAAAGGAGGCATTTTATGAACGATAGAGGAAATATTGTCATTTATCAGACAAAAGATGGGAAGACTTCAATTGATGTGAAGTTGGAGGATGAAACAGTGTGGCTGACTCAGGCTCAAATGGCAGAATTGTTTCAGAAGGATCGTACTGTTATAGGCAGGCATATTAATAATGTCTATAGGGAAGGTGAACTTGAACGTGATATCACATGTGCAAAATTTGCACATATGGGTAGTTATAGTGACCAACAATATGAGACGGCTGTTTATAATTTGGATGTGATTATCTCCGTCGGCTATCGTGTAAAGTCGCAACGCGGCACTCAATTCCGTGTTTGGGCAAACAAAGTTTTGAAAGAATACTTGATTAAAGGTTATGCCATCAACCAGCAAGCCAAGGCCAGCCAATTGGAAGACTTGAAGAACACCGTTCGTCTCCTTTCCAACGTCATCGAGCACAAGCAACTAACATTGGATGAGGCTAACGGACTGTTGCGTGTCATCACCGACTACACTTATGGTCTGGACACACTTGATAAATACGATTTCCAGCAACTGGAAGTAGTCTCCACTACTCCCAGCCGGGAGTTTCGTGCCACCTACGAAGAAGCGATGGGCGCTATTCATTTATTACAGGAAAAGTTTGGAAGCAGTGACTTGTTTGGAAATGAAAAAGACCAATCGTTCAAAAGTTCTATCAATACCATTTATCAGACCTTTGGTGGAGAAGATCTTTATCCGAGTATCGAAGAGAAAGCATCCATGCTTTTCTACCTCGTCGTGAAGAACCATTCGTTCAGTGACGGTAACAAGCGTATGCCGCTTTTCTATTCCTTTGGTTTCTCGAAAAGAATGGTATCTTATATAAATCCGACGGCTCGAAGCTGATAGGCAACAATACGCTTGTGGCACTCACGCTTATGATTGCCGAGAGCCGGACAGAAGAAAAAGACATGATGGTAAAAGTGGTCATCAATTTAATTAATAAGAATAATTGATTTACGGTTCGACTCAGCGCCCACTAGAAAAGAAAAAACTTTTTTAGTCTCACGGTCTCACTCTTTTGTGCTAAGGTTCACATAATCAACTGAATAAATAATGAGAGATACTTTTGAAACAGGTATCTCTCACCCTTTTCTCGTCAAAAAGGGGGCATCTCTCATTGCTTTTCTTGTTGTGATGCAGCATCTCTCACCCTTATTGAAGCCATATTCTTTCTGTCTTTCCCTTATTTTACGTTATCTTCTACTTCCGGCTTACCATAATACCCCGGCATCGGAACATAAACCGGACTCTGACGAGTATTGATATTCTGCAACTTCTTTTCTTCTTTCAGTCGTTTGATATGTCGGGCGGCAGTGGTAAGCGTAAGTTTGCAAAGTCCTTGAAAGTCCGAGCGGGTCAGTATTTGGTTATTACTGAAATACGCGGTCAGCAGTCTGTCTATCTCTTCGTTGGAGCGTGGCACTGAGTGTAACTTCAGTTTACTGCGTTCCACCTTGACGACGCTTACCGAACTTCTCAGTTTTTTATCCGCCTTGAAGCCGATGTTTGCTTTGAGTTTCATTTGGTTTGCTTTCAGCTTGGGCGAGGTGATCGGTTCCAGACTGTTCAGCTTTACTTGAAAGTAGCCGATGCCGTCGAGGTGAACACGTTCCCCTTCCCGGAGGCGTGATCCCATAAAGTGGCTCAGCGACTCGAGGACGGCTTTTACATCCCCTTCGGTCAGCGAAGTCGCTTGTTGTATTTCTTTGGCGAGATAGTCGGTGTCGATATGCTGAAAGTTGACTACCCGTGCGTGGTAGAGTTCCTTGTCTTCTTCGTCCTTGGGGTTGGGAGACTTGTAGAGTTCAAATTGTATTGCCATGATACTGTTTATTGTATTTTATTTCTTTTTCTTCTTCTTTGTTTCGGCTGTCAGTTTCTTGATACTGTCAAAATATGCTTCTTCTACAGGCGACAGGGTTTTGACATGATATTTTTGGTATTCGCCCAGCGCTTTTTGTTTGGCTTGTTCGTGAGAGATCGTGCCTGCGTTCTGCAAAACCTGCTCTCCGGTGGTCGATAAGATGAGGTCTAGGTGATGTATATAGTCCGACATATACATGGGCGAACGTTTGATGGCTTGTATTTCTGCGAAGTCGAAGTATCCGGAAACCAGGTTGTTCAGTATCTTCAGTTCCTTTTCATTGAGATAGTTTTTAGCTATCAGTATATCTTCTTTCCGGGGTTGTTCGCCGGGAAATGTGGTCAGTCCCATAAATGGCTTTTCTGCATCGGCTCGTTCGAAGATCACTTCTGCTGCTGTGTGGCCGTGGGCGGCATAGTGTAACTTATTCTGCACGATTTTGAAAAACCGGATGGATTCGTCTGCCTTTGGGTCATAGTCTACACTGGTGGCATACAAGTCAAGAACCTGACGGTAGAGTACTTTTTCAGATGAACGGATGTCGCGTATACGGTTGAGTAGTTCGTACCAGTAACCGCCGCCGCCCATTTCTTTCAGACGTTTGTCGTCCATGGCGAAACCTTTGATCAGATATTCTTTCAGACGTTCGGTGGCCCAGCGACGGAAGTGGGTGGCTTGTAGGGAGTTGACTCTATATCCGACTGATATGATGGCATCTAAATTATAAAACTGTGTCTTATATTTTTTTCCATCGCTCGCAGTATGTTCCAAAATGGAACTAACTGAATTTTCTTCTAATTCTCCACTTTCAAAGATATTTTTCAAATGCTTTGTGATAGCCGGTCTTTGTACACCAAACAGATTGGCTATTTGTTGTTGTGACAGCCAAACGTTCTCATTCTCCAAACGGACTTCAAGTTGTGTCCTTCCGTCTTCTGTCCGGTATATGATGATCTCACCGTTGTTTTTCTCTATTTCGTCCATTGCTTTACATCGTTATAACATATTCGTCGTTTCTTGTTTGTTATAAAGATATAGCTACCTTTGATCCGCAAAACTAATCATTAGTTTCCGGACTTGGACAGAACTCGGGTTATATAGTGATTGCCTGCTTGCTGTCAAGCGTTCATACATAAGTTATCCTGCCTTTATCTTTGGTTTATGATGCCTGCATTGTTGGATGAAGGTGCTTGCATCATTAGTTGTTCACGGCCGTGGTAAATGTTGCTCACGGCCGTGAAGAGCGTTGATCACGGCCGTGGTAAGAGCTGATCACGGTCGTGAACAACTAGCTATATCAGTAGCAAAGATAAACTATAATAGGGAGATAAACAAAGTATCCCTGCTTCTTTTGGGTATTCGTGCAGCTTGTTCTTTGTGCAGAGGCAATAAGAAAGGAAAATCATTCTTGTATCTCGTGCGATGAAGGAACATAGTCTGTTGGCTGTAGACGATTTTGTTCATCTCCCTTCTATTTACTCATTTTACTTCCTTAATGGTATTCTTATTAGGAAAATATGCCTATATTTGTGGCGTATCTTCTGAATGAAGATATGTTTTATTGATTTGGAGATAACGTTTTTATTATCTGTGATGAGAAATCTGGCACATTTAGCACTAGCAGGTAATAGGCGGTCAGTCTCCACGTCCACATTGTATATATATTTGTTATATATCTCAATGGGCGTGGAGCTATTGCTTATTATTCTAGTGCGGGCTTGCCAGAGCCTCTCATGAGATAGTATAGTAATAGTTTCTGCGCCTTCTTTTTGGAGATACGCAAATACACAAACAAATAAAAAATAGTAGTGATGAATGATTCTACTTGTCCCCGTCCCTGCCTGATGAAGCTTGATTTACAAAGCTCCACCAATAAACTTGCCTTTTTGAAAGACAACTGGCCCAGCTTTGGACAGATTGAGAGTATCGACCGATTATCGGAAACAGAATTACGATGTACCCTTTGCCTGCTGGATGTGGTGCTGGCTGCTTTGGCTAAAGATGAATGCTTCTGTCCGAATCGGGAAATCATTCGTTTGGTATTGACACGTACCTATGTGCAGAATAGGTGTGAGCTATGCGAGACAGAAGAAATACGTTCGAAGTTGGTGAAGGGCTTTTGTACAAGGGAGAAGAAGAACGGATTGAGCAGGAAGAACAATATCCGGAGAAGAGGGATTTCTGTTTTTTATGGTGCCATATTGCGTATGCTATCTCTATTCTCCTCCTTCAGGAAGGAGGAGAATAGAGATACTACCGACTTTTAGTCAGCCTCATCGGAAGCTCCGATGAATAAGGAGTTTGACGACCAATGGTGAAAGATGACAGATGAAAGCTCGTTTTTTCGCCAGGAAGTGATTGTGTTTATTCTACTACTATTTGTTTATCTTTATACTGGAAGTGTGCGATGCCTAAATCATTCAGTACATTCAGTAGAGTCTTTATCGGAACATTCCGGCTGAAACGGAAATGGACTCGTTTGTGTAAAAGGTCTGCAGAATGGCAGATGACGCTGATATTATACCAGGTCCCTATATTTTGCAGTACGGTTATCATTTCGGTGTTGTCATAATAAAACTCATCTTTGGTCCATCCTTCTTTTTCTGTCCGTGTGGCTTTCGCCAGACGAATGTCGCCGCTTGTGGTCAGTGTGGCACATTGTCCGGGTACTATTTCTTTCTCAATGGGAGAGGCTGCTTTGCCGACCTTTACTCGTCCTTGATACAGGGTGACGGCGGGGGCATTGCCGGGATAAGCATTTACGTCGAATACGGTGCCCAGCACTTGTGTCTGCATTTTATCGGTAGAGACGATGAAGGGGCGGTGGGCGTCTTTGGTTACTTCGAAGCGTGCTTCTCCGGTGAGGTTTACGGTGCGGCTTCCCTGAGAGGAAAACTCTTTGGGGTATTCCAGACGGCTGTTTGCACTTAAAAGGACGTGACTTCCGTCCTCCAATGTGAGGCGGGTGGTCGTGGCGGGCGGGGTAGATACGATGATTCTGCCGTTCTCTTCGATAGTGGTAATTTGTTCCGGTGCATGGAGGGCGGTGAAGATTTCGATGTTCTGCAGGATGCTGTCCTTGTCCGTGATGTGCCAAGGGGACCAAAGTAACAATAACAGGGCGATGGCTGCTGCCACACCACCGGATAGACAGATGCGGAGATAAAGTTTGCGTTTCTGCTGTGCCTGCCGTTGCAGGAATGTGCTCCATTCTTCCCGGACTTCGTCCGGCAGAGGCAGATCACCCAACGCTTCACCAAAGGCATTTTGCAGACGGCGTATTTCCGCGTTTTCGGAGAACGGGGGTTGGTCGTCTGTTGCCACTTCACAATTGTCGCTGTCTGCCGGTTCGCAACTGTTGCTGTCTGCCAGTCCACAACTGTCGCCGTCTGCCAGCCTGCAACTGTCGTTGTCTGCTGTCAGTCCGTAGCCGGAACCTTCTTCTTTGCTGATACGTTTTTCTTTTTCTTCCATAGCGTGTCCTCCTTCTTTATTCTTTCATGGCTTCGCGTAGTGTACGCAATGCTTTGGATATATGTTTTTTTACCGTGTCGGGACTGATGCCGAGTTGTTGGGCGACTTCCCGATAGGTGAGATGTTCGTAATAGCATAGCCGCAGGATGGTGCAAGTCGGTTCCGGCAGGCTTCGGGCTATCGTTTCCGCTTTCTGCAACAGTGCTTCGTGTTCCCGATAGTTACTTTTTACATCGGCCAGCGTCGCTTCGTAGAGTGCTTTCGCATTGTCCCGTTCCACTTGCAGATGCTTCATCCGGTTGAGGCAGGTGTTGCGGACTGCTGTATAAATCCAGCCTCCGCGGTCGGCCTCGTCCAATTGGTCGAAGTGTTTCCAGGCCTGTTCCATTACTTCGCTTACGATGTCCCGTGCTTCCTCTCCGTCGCCCATCAGTTGTGAGGCGTAACGGACCATTCGCGGGTACATTTCCGTAAACATTTGCCCGAAGGCCTCTCGTTTTGTCTGGTTTTTATGGAACAGGAACATTCTTTATCTGGATTCTGAAGCTGCAAAAATAGTACTTTTCCCTGAGTTCGACTAAAAAATCAGTAGTAACCTAAGTAGGGGGCTGATTAAAAAGTCGGTAGTAACTTTAATGTGTTCACCTACCACCTCCCCCTACGGGTACTCCTCCTTCCCGAAGGAGGAGATTGGGAATACTATTGACTTTTTAGTCAGCCTCTCTTGTGATGGAACCGACTTGTTGGTCATCTTTGTGAAACCGGGAATTACAAACGTGACTTTTCGCTTGCTCCGGCTCCGGTTCCTTTATATTTGCTCTTTGTGGCGTTGAACTGATAGCTCAGCCGGATACCGAAGCGCTGCTGATCGGTATATTCACGACTGGAACTGAAGGTACGGTCGCCATAGATGGTGAAGTATCTGTGGGCGGTGTGAAAGATGTCTTTCGCGGTTACCGATACTTTCAGCGCCTGGTCTTTCAGGAACGATTTGGTCAGTTGGGCATCTACTCTTCCTTCGGTTTTCCATATGGCGTAACTTTGTTTGGCGCCGGGCGCCAGTTCTCCTTTGATGTTGAAGAACCAACCTTTAGGGAAGCTGAAACTATTGTCAAAAATGAAATAGAATCGCGGTTCATTCCAGTTTTGGGTGATGCCTATGGAGGTTGCGTGAGAGTTGAACCAGTCAATACCGGTGGTGAACTGAGGTTGCCAGATGCCGATTTTTGGCGAAAGGACGATGCTGCCTCCGTATCGGTTGGTATGCGGAATGCTTGCCATGCCGAACAGCAATACACCGGGGTGATTGATGTCGTCATACGGGCGGGTGTAGCTGGTGTACATATTCCAGCAATGGTCGTAGCTGAGGCTGAAGTTGACCCATTTCCATCCGGCATCAAAGAAAGTCGCACGATGTATCTGGGGGACGAGAAACGGATCTCCGCTCCGGTAGGAGTATTTGTTCTGATAGGTGATGGCGCTGGTGAGCATATCATAGCTGGGACTGTATTTCAGCGTACGGTGAGAAAGGGCGAAGAACCAGTTGCCGGAAGTGTATCTGATGCTGACTACCGGTATCCAGTCGCGATAGGTGGGGCTTTGGTCGTCTTGGTGAACCCCTTTCTCGTAGTAATCTGTTTGTTGAAATTCATAGCGCAGTCCGGCAAGGATGTTGAACTTTCCCAATGACAGGCTGTAGTCGATGAATCCGGAGAGCATCGTTTGTTTGATGCGGTCGTCGGCATCGGCGGAGAAGCCGCTTTGGAGAAATACATCGTGGCGGTTGGTGAATGTCTCTTCTGTGCCGAAACTGAGTTTGCCTTTCCAGAGTGGGGCGGTGAGCAGCAGTTTGGCGGCATAGAGGTGGTTGCGTACGCGGTTGCTCGAAGTGGCGTCTTCGGTTCCGTTGTTTTCGGCATATTGACGGATGCGGTCCCGGCCGTACAGGTAGTCGGCGTTGAAGTCGATGTTCCATTTGCCGAAAGTGCCGTTGTAGTATCCGTTGGCTGCCTGCCACCAGCCGGTGTGGGCATCTGTTTGGCGGAGAGCGTGCAGGTGGTCTACTTCTTTGCCGTCTTGTAGGATGAGGGTTGTCCCTTCATTGGTAGTATGTGCATTGCCTATGTTCGTGCCGGGCATGTAGCGCATGCCGAATGACTGGTCTTCGTCTATTTCGTAGTTGAATCCCAGTTCGCCGTTGAAGGTGCGATAGGTTTGTTTGCTTTTGTCCTCTGTCGATTGGTTCCAGTTGGATGAAGCATAAATGTCCTGGCTGGAGGTGCCCGTTCTGTAATTGTTGATTTCCGCAAAGTCGCCTTTTACGAAAATATCCAGTCCGCCGGTACGGTAGTTCAGGGATATGCCTTCGTTGCCGATCGGTTCGCGTCCTTGCGAGTAGTCGGTGTAGAAACTGCCACTCATTCCCTGTCCGCGTTTGCGGATGGTGCGCAGACGGATGACAGCGCCTACCGAAGAGCCATATTGTACGCCCGGTGTGGTGATGATTTCTGCCGATAGTATTTCATTGGCTTGCAGACGGTCCAGTTCGGTCTTGTCTCTGACTTTGCGGCCGTTGATATAGATTTCAGGAGTTCCTCTGCCCAGTACGGTAAATTCTCCGTCCGAGCCGGTGACAAAAGGGAGGTGGGAGATCATTTCTTTGGCCGATCCCATCAGTGAAAGGGGCGTTCCGGCTATGTTGGCTGTCAGTGTTCCGTCTTTCCGTTCTATCAGCGGGCGGGAGGCGGTGACGACTACTTCTTTCAGTAACTCTGTGTCGGGTTGCAGGCGGATGGTGTTTTGTTGCCGGCAGGGGATGATTTGCGGGCGGTATCCTATGTAGGTCGCTTTCAGCAGACAGTCTTCTCCCGCTACCGGGGGCAGATGGAAGGAGCCGTCTTCTTCGGTCACGCTTCCGGCAAGGAAACTGGAATCGGCGGCAAGGGCGAGAATGTTGACAAAGGGCAGGGGGACTCCTTTTTCGTCATATACTTTGCCTGCTATGGCGATGGCTTTGTCCGATTTCTTCCGCTGCACGACGAAATACTCCTCCCGTTCGATGCAAAGGAAGGGTTTGCCGGCCAGTACAAGGTCGATGGCTTCGCGTTCCGTCTTTTCGCGGATGCTGACGGTCACCCGATAACTTTCTGTTCCGTTGTAGGTGAAGAGGATGTTTTTTCCTCCTGCCTTTTCCAACTGCTTCAGTGCTTCGGGCAGGCTTTCGTTCTTTAGCTCTAGTGAAAATTTCTTGATGGCGGTCTGCGCCTGCAAAGGGGAAAGGGCAAAAAATAAACCGTATCCCATCAGTAACCAGCTGATTGCTGTCCAAGTAAAACCAAACTGTCGTATCATACTTCTGTTTTAATGATTTTACTTATACTACAACCAAGGTGTCTGATCGGGTACGGTTTATCCGTTTTATTTTTCGATGTTTATTTCAACTTCTTCTGATACTCTCCCGAACGGAGGATTTCCAATGCTTTCTGCACGCTTTCGTTCGTTGTATTCATGACGCGGAAATATTCGTTCATATCCCAGAGGTCACGGGCTATCAGTGCTTTGAGCTGTGTCTTGATCAGCGGAAGTGCCTTCTGATACTGCTCTTCGTTAAACTTCACCCCTTCTTTCTCGCCCATTTCGCGGAGGGTGGCGAGCATATTGTCGTCGATAACAAACTTTTCGTTGAAGCTGTCGAACTTCTTATATTTATCGGCCAGTTCCTTGCGGTGATCTTCGATGAATTTCATTGTGAATTTGATGATGACTCCTTTGCCGACTAGCTTCCGGTGATAGTCCGTGTAGAGTGTCGTATCAATCGGAACGAAGTAGTCCGGCATGATGCCACCTCCGCCGTAGACGGTACGTTTCAGTTTCTTGGTCTGCACTTTCAACGAGTCGGGGAAGTGGATGCTGTCGGCATTCATCAGTTCTCCGTGGTTGAAGCGGTCTATCAGGTCTTTATTGTAATCGGTTGAGCTGTCATACGGCTTTTGGATGCAACGACCGGCAGGGGTGTAGTACCGTGCAATGGTCAGTCGGATCATGGAGCCGTCCGGCAGGTCGATAGGACGTTGCACCAGTCCTTTGCCGAAAGAACGTCGGCCTACGATGATACCTCTGTCCCAATCCTGCACTGCGCCGCTCACGATTTCGCTGGCGGAAGCGGTGTATTCGTCTACCAGTACGATGAGGCGGCCGTCACGGAACTCTCCGTTTCCTTTGGCGAAGAACTCGCTGCGCTGTGCGGTCCGGCCTTCGGTGTAAACAATCAGTTCCTTCTGTCCGAGGAATTCGTTGGCAAGGTCGATGGCGGCGTTCAGATATCCTCCGCCGTTGCCTTGCAGGTCGAGGATGAGGTCTTTCATGCCTTGCTGTTGCAGGCCTTTCATTGCCTTCTTGAATTCTTCGGCGGTGGTTGCGCCAAAGCGGTTGATGCGGATGTATCCGATCTTTGGCTGAATCATGTAGGAAGCGTCGAGGCTCAGGATAGGTATCTTATCTCTTTTCACGGTGAACACGAGCGGGTCTTGTACTCCACGGCGGACGATGGTCAGGTTGACTTTCGAACCTTTCGGGCCACGCAGGCGCTTCATGATATCTTCCGTGCTCATTTTTACTCCTGCGATGGCGGAGTCGTTGACGGCAATGATGCGGTCGCCAGCAAGGATGCCCACTTTCTCGGAGGGGCCATTGCTGACGGGTTGTACGACGAGCAGGGTGTCCTCGATCATCTGGAACTGTACGCCGATGCCTTCGAAGTTGCCTTGAAGCGGTTCGTTCATCTTCTTCACTTCTTCGGCATTCGAGTAAGTGGAGTGCGGGTCGAGCTGTGCCAGCATCTTGATGATAGCTTCTTCTACCAGTTTGTCTTCATCTACTTTGTCTACGTAGAAGTTGGAAATCGCGAATTCCGCCATTTGGAGTTTGCGCATGGCGGCGGAGCCGAAACTTTGGGCCTGTGCAGCAGACGTTGCCAACAGACAAACCAGGAGGGTGTATACTTTAATCTTCTTCATCATCATTAATTATTATTTCAAGTTTCGCAAGTTACCTTTGCGTTATCCAAACTATCTTCATTCCCCTGAGGCTGACTTTAAAGTCAGCCTCAATAGAGATACTACCGACTTTCAATTTATCTCCATTCCTTCGGGGATAAACTGGCTGATATCTTTGTTGTAAGTCAGCAGCTCACGTACAATCGTTGAGCTGACGCAGGTCAGTTCCGGTTCTGTGAAGAGCAGGATGGTTTCGATGCCCGCCAGTTTGCGGTTAATGTCGGCAATCGTTTCCTCATACTCGAAATCCTTGACCGTGCGGATACCGCGAACGATGAATTGTGCTTCTACCTGTTGGGCAAAGTCTATCGTCAGACAGTCGTAAGACATCACTTTGATGCGGGGATTGTCCTTGTAGAGATTCCGGATCATTTCTTCTCTTTTCTCGATGGGGAAATAGGTATTCTTGTTTTCGTTGATACCGATCCCGATGATTACCTCGTCCATAAAAGTGAGTGCACGTTCCACTACCGAATAATGACCGATGGTGAAGGGGTCGAATGTACCCGGAAATATTGCTTTTCTCATGATGCCAAGTCTTCTTCTATAACCAGATTGTCTATAATAAAGTTCTGTCGTTCCATTGTATTCTTGCCCATGTAGAACTCCAGGAGTTCTTTTACGGCATCTGTCTTACGCAATGTCACTTGTTCCAGGCGCATATCCTTGCCGATAAAGTGCTTGAATTCGTCCGGTGATATTTCTCCCAGTCCCTTGAATCGGGTGATTTCCGGGTTGGGGCTTAGTTCGTTGATGGCGTTCACCCGTTCGTCCTCGCTGTAGCAGTACACCGTTTTCTTCTTGTTGCGCACGCGGAATAACGGCGTCTGCAGAATATATACGTGACCTTTCTTGATGAGGTCGGGGAAGAATTGCAGGAAGAACGTGATGAGCAGCAGGCGGATGTGCATACCGTCCACATCGGCATCGGTGGCAACGATCACTTTGTTGTAACGGAGTCCTTCTATGCCGTCTTCTATATTTAACGCAGCTTGCAGCAGGTTGAACTCTTCGTTTTCGTAGACTACCTTTTTCGTCAGTCCGAACGAGTTCAGCGGTTTACCGCGAAGGCTGAATACTGCCTGAGTGTTTACGTCACGGCTTTTGGTGATGGAACCGCTCGCCGAGTCTCCCTCGGTGATGAAGATGCAGGAGTCTTCTTCCATTCCTTTCCCTTTCGGGTCGTTGAGGTGGATGCGGCAGTCGCGCAACTTGCGGTTGTGCAGGTTGGCCTTCTTGGCACGTTCGCGTGCCAGCTTCGTGACGCCTGCGATGGCTTTCCGTTCCTTTTCCGATTCCTGTATCTTTTGCTGCATTACTTCCGCTACGTCCGCGTTTTTGTGCAGGAAGTTGTCCACTTCCAGTTTGATGAAGTCGCCTACGTATTTGTTGACTGTCACGCCGCCGGGAGTCATGTTGGTAGATCCCAGTTTCGTTTTGGTCTGGCTTTCGAAGATCGGCTCTTCCACATTGACGGCGATGGCGGCAACCAGTCCGTTACGGATGTCGGTATAGTCCATGTTCTTGTTGAAGAACTCTTTGATGGTACGGGCGATATGTTCTTTGAAAGCACTCTGATGGGTACCCCCCTGTGTGGTGTGCTGACCGTTGACGAAGGAGTAATATTCTTCTCCGTACTGTCCGGTGTGAGTGAAGGCGATTTCGATGTCTTCTCCTTTCAGGTGGACGATGGGATAGAGGCCGGTTGCCGTCATGTTGTCGTTCAGCAGGTCTACCAGACCGTTGCGCGACAGGATGCGGTGGCCGTTGTAAATGATGGCGAGTCCCGTGTTGAGATACGTATAGTTACGCAACATGGTCTCGATAAATTCGGGCTTGAAGCAGTAGTTGACGAACAGCGTATTGTCCGGTTCGAAGAAGATAAAGGTTCCGTTGTCCTCTTCGGTGTCCTGCGTCACGTCGGTCTGCAGGTTTCCTTTGGAGAATGTGGCGATACGCACTTTACCGTCACGGTAACTGCGTACTTCAAAACGAGAGCTCAATGCGTTGACGGCTTTCACACCGACACCGTTCAGTCCGACGCTTTTCTTAAATGCCTTGCTGTCGTATTTACCACCCGTGTTCAGTACGCTTACGGCTTCTACCAGCTTTCCCTGCGGGATGCCTCGTCCGTAGTCGCGTACGCTGACGCGGAGGTTCTCTTCAACGGTAATTTCGATTTTCTTACCGGCTTGCATCTTGAACTCGTCGATACTGTTGTCAATGACTTCTTTGAGGAGGACATAGATTCCGTCTTCGGCGTGCGCGCCATCGCCCAGCCTACCGATGTACATACCGGGGCGTGTGCGCACATGTTCCATGTCGCTCAGGTGGCGGATGTTGTCGTCAGTGTACTCTACTGCATTGTTGTTGTCTACAGATATCAATTCGTTCTCTTCCATAGCTGTTATTTAATCTCTTTGGTGAACGCACGGCGGCGCTTATGTTGCTTAGTCTCAAAGTAATCCCATTGTGCCTGAACTTTTCCGTTCAGTTCCAGTTCGGGGTTGCTTTCCGCAAAGATAAAACCTAATTTTTGATAAACCGGAATTAAATCGGAAAATAACAAAGCGTTAACACCTTTATTCTGGTACTCCGGTTTGACTGCTACAAGCAGCAGGTCAAGCATTTTGGCACGGCGTTTCATGAACAGTGCTTTCAGCAGATAGAACCATCCTAGAGGGAGCAGACGGCCGTGTGACTTTTGCAGGGCCTCGGCAAGAGACGGCATGGAGATGCCTACGCATACCAGCTTGTCGTCGGCGTCGGTAATGAGGGTAACCATCCGTAAGTCGAGAATCGGGAGATACATCTTTACGTACTGGTTGATTTGCCGTTGCGTCAGCGGGGAGTAGCCGTAGAGCGGGCTGTATGCTTCGTTCATCAGTTCGAAGATTTCCTGTCCGTAGTCTTTGGCTATTTTTCTTCCGGAGGTGTATTTCTTTATCTTCAGGTTGTATTTTCGTTGAATCAGTTCGGAGATACGCTTGTGCTTGTCGGGGATGGCATCGGGGATGTAGATTTTGTATTCCACCCAGTCGGCGTCTTTCTCGAAACCGAGTCTCTCCATGTGTATGGGGTAATACGGATGGTTGTAGATAGTAGCCATTGTGCTGAGTTGGTCGAATCCTTCGATCAGCATTCCTTCCGCATCGAAATCGGTGAATCCCAGAGGACCTGTGATGTGGGTCATGCCGCGCTCTTTTCCCCAGTCTTCGACGGTCTTGATGAGTGCGGATGATACTTCGGGGTCATCAATGAAATCTATCCATCCGAAACGGACGTTCTTGCATTCCCACTTTTCGTTGGCGCGGTTATTGATGATAGCGGCCACACGACCTACGATTTTGTCGTCCCGGTATGCCAGGAAGTAATCTGCTTCACAGAACTCGAATGCCGCATTCTTCTTTTTGTTGAATGTGTTGAGCATATCGTCGTAAAGGTCGGGCACGGAATATGGATTGCCCTTATACATTCTGTAATTAAAGCGAATAAACTTCTTAAGTTCTCTCTTTGTAGAGACTTTCTTGATTGTAATAGCCATATCTCGTATTTATGATTGAGGGGCAAAGATACGTGATAATCTTTAAATTACAACGCTGCGGGTGGAGAAAAACTGCGTGAGGCGGGATGTACTTTATTCTTCTGCCGCTTTTGACGACAGGCAATAAACATTACCCGCAAAGTCGCAAACAATCATCCTGTTTCCCGATACGGCTACTGTGGAGAAAACCGGTGCTCCGAAGTACAACTTGTCTTTGATAATCCCTGTTGACTGGTCGATGGCGTATAAATACCCGTCGGAAGCTCCGATATAGACCATTCCTTGTGAAGATACAGGGCTTGTTTCTACTGCTGCCTGTGGCGTAGAAGAATAAGGAGCAGTGTATACAAGAGAAGGTAAAGTCTCGGCTCTCCATTTGATGAAAAGAGTCGGTTTGTCGAGAGCGAAGACTCCACGGTCTGCGCTGCCGAAGATAATCTCATGTTCGGTGACAAGCGGGGTAGATGTCACGTCCAAGTTGGCGGACAGTTCCTTTTGCTGGAGTACTTTACCGGTTTGAGGTTCTATCAGGAAAAAGCTTTTGGAGGAGATGATCCATAATTTTCCGTCTTTGTAGACCGGAGAGGCACCTCGGTTGCCGAGTCCGTTGTCCGAGAGTTTCCAGAGTTGTTTGCCAGTGCGGATGTCGTTGCCATACAGTCCTCCCCATTGGGTGCCACTGATTAGTACGTCTCCGGCGATGGTTAACGTGGTGGTCGAGCCTTCACGTTGTTTCCAGTCCGTGTTGGTCCATATCACTTTTCCTGTTTTCAGGTCGTAGGCTGAAAGTCCGGCGCCGATTCCGGCATAAACGATTCCTTTGTCAACTGTCAGTCCTTCGCTCAGATAGGGATAGTTCTTTAAGTTGATGTATTGTTGCCACAGTGGTTTTCCGGATGCTGCGTCGAGGGCGTACAGATTGCAGGAGGCATCCTGGGCTACAACGATTTCATTTTCGCAGGCAATCGTATTCTTTACCGAGTTTTCCGTGCGGAACTTCCATAGCTGTTTGCCGGAATGGAAGTCGAATGCACAAATATAGGTGTTGAGCGACGTGTTATCATCGGTAGTGGCAATGAATACTTTTTGTCCGACGATGAGGGGGGAGGCCATGAAGATGTTACTTCCTGTGTTCGCTGTCCATTGTAGTTGCAGGGGGAGTTTGATTTGGGAGTCATTTATTCCGCCGGAATGACTTGCATTTTGAAGTAGGGTGTTCCAGTCTTTTCCCGTGATAGTGACCGGTTTAAAATCTTTCTGATAAAGGAACTGGCTGGTGGCAGTCGCTTCCTTTCCGTCGTTGAAGGATGAAGTCACTGTCAGGTTCAGTTTCTTTCCGTTTTCGTTAGCAGGTATTTGAATATTTCCGCTCCAGTTCCAGTCGGTGAGGGGCGACAGGTTACCTTTGGCTATTTCCCGGTTGTCTTCCGGATTGCTCAACACATAAGAAACAGACGATGTTTTTGCCTGTGAGTTATAGGTGTTGACCGAGACCGGAAGCTGATAGCCGGTTTCCGGATGTATGGGGGCTGCTTGATTCTTCATCGGAGAAACAATAGCGATTTGCGGTTCGATGAAAGTATAACGCAGTTGCGTTGTGAGGTGATCGTTGGCATCTATCTTTATGTCTCTGAATGAAGAAGGGGAGTGATCGATGCCTCCTTTGTCCAGTGTGCCGGTGCAGATGGTATAAATGCCTTTCTGATTGCGGACGTAGTTGTAGTGCATATGTCCGTAGATTTGTGCTTTCGTGTTGAACGTACGGAGGTCGAGGATATCCTTTTTGTTTGTCTTGAATACGAAGTTATCACCGGAAGTAAACAGGTCGTGGTTAAAAAGAACAAGCGCCTGATCTTTCTTCATCAGAGCGAGGTCATTCTTCAGCCAGTTGTATACATCCCTTTGCGTGTAATCGGTCGGGTTGTCTCCGTGGTCGATGGGAGTAACGACATAATGCACGTTGCCGACATCGAATGAATACCATGTCGGGCCATAAATCGATTCATAAAGTTCTTCGCCGTAGTTGCCTTTCACCAGGTCGTGGTTGCCTATGCAGTAATAGACGGGGCAGTCCATTGTTTGTGCATTCACAATTTGATTGTGCACTGTGAGTCCCGGTTCGTAGCAGATGTCTCCGGTATGAATCAGAAAAGCCGGTTGTTCGTTCTTTATGTATTGTTGTAAGTCGGTGACCCAACGCCCCACTCCTCCGGTCACTTCCGTGTCGGTAATTTGGATAAAGGAGTGTTCTCTGGTCTTGGTCCGTTCGCTTTCGGTCACTATAAAATCATAGCTTTTTCTGTCTTCCTTGACAGGGAGGTAGAATTGTTGTGTCTCGAATCCGGCAGGTGTAGTAATACTGATAAATCGGGTTTTCTCGAATCCCGATAAGGAGAACCGGCCTTTTTTATCTGTTTTTACTACGTTCATTCCGTCTGTTACCATCACTCCCGCCAGCGGTTTGTCTCCTTTGTCGAATGTGCCCGATTGATTGGTATCGACATAGACGGTTCCTTTAAATTGTGCGCACAGCGGAAGATATAGTAAAAATGACAAGAGTATTACGGATAGTCTTTTCATGATCGGTTCTCTGTTTTATTAGGCACGGATGACACGGATTAACGCGGTTTTTAATTGACCGATCTCTTAAATCCGTGAAATCCGTGTCATCCGTGCCTAAATTTATGATATAAATTAATTATGCTGATACTTATCGTATTTGTTTCATCTCTTTGTTGTATCTCGCTTCCTCCTTACACAAAGGCTTGTACCAGGTCTTTCTTAATATCAGCGTGGTAATCAGAAGCAAGGCGATAGAACTCCAGAGTCCTAACTGTTCGCGGACAACGAGGTACATTGGGATGATGGTAAGCGTACATTGCCAGATGATTCCTATCGCCACATTGAAGGCATCTCTTTTGAAGTTTTTATTCGCCTGAATATGCGGGTAGCGGGCGATTGCTTTCTCCTGAATCGGTTTCCACCATCCCCACGGGCGTACATTGACATAGAAGTTGATCAGAGTCTCTTCATCTGTAGCCGGAGCGCTGTAAGTCCCGATGATACATCCGATCAGAGAGACGCCGAACAGTACGGGGAAGAAATAAAGTACCCATGCATCCGGAACGGTAAATTTCATCACAATAGCGGCCACTACTCCGGCAGTCATTCCCCAGAAGTAACCTTCACCGTTGAAACGCCACCAATGCCATTTCAGTACGTTGGCTGCGATGTATCCTCCGAACAGTGCACCTACAATCCACTGGAAGATTTCATTGATATCTTTCAGGAAGAATCCGATGACAGTGCTCACCACCACTACTGCCACAGAGATGACATAACTGCTGCGTATCTGAGTTTTCACGCTTGCTTTCGGATTGATGTATTTCAGATAAATATCATTTACGATATATGCGGGGGCTGCATTGACGGTAGAGGCAAAGGTCGACATGAAAGCTGCCAGTAGACCTGCCAATAATAATCCTGCAAGTCCTGCCGGAACATATCGTGTGATCAGATGGGGAAGAATCGTCTCAAAGTCTGTGCGGGTCACTTCCATCTGTGTCAGTCCGCCGTCTTCCTTGAAGAAATAGATGGCAAGTAATGCAAATCCCATAATCATCAGATAACGGGGAATCAATAGCACGACGGATACGGAACCGCTCATCATCGCTGCTTCTTTGGGAGATTTGCAGGACAGAATTTTCTGCATATCATAGTTGGGCGCAGGCCCTGCCATACTCATGAAGATGCCTTTGAGCAACGCCATCATGACAAAGATGCCTATCAGACTGTAAGGTTCGTTCGCCATTCGTTCGGTCAGCAAACTCATCCGGCTGCTCCAGTCAATATCGAGCGTCCATCCGAAGAAAGGGGAATCCCATCCGGCAGGTACAAAGGAGTGTATCATATCCGGCGCCACCATCTGCATACCGATCACTACGATAACGATGCCTGCCACCGTCATGATAAGGAACTGTACGACATCCGTCCATACGATGCTCAGCATTCCTCCCAACATGACGTAGAAGGTAGCGATAGCTGTGAAGAAGATACCGTATACATGCGGAACATACTCCGGTGAAACAGTGAAAGGAATGTAGGGTGAAATGACTTCCCAGGGAATAAAGATTTCCATGAACTTGCCTATTCCTATGAATCCGTAACTTAGAAATCCGAGTACGCTTAATAACGCAAATACGACAACGATGGTATGAGAGAGTGTCGCTCCCTTGCCTTTACCGAAGCGGGTTTTGATCCATTCGGCTCCGGTGAGCACATTGGAACGCCGCAACCACACTGACAGATAAACCATGAGGAATATCTGATTGAATACCGGCCACAGCCAGGGAATCCAGAGACTTTTGAATCCGTAGGCAAATGCCCAGTAAACCATTAGCATCGTACCAGTGATGTCGAACATTCCGGATGCATTGGACAGACCAAGCATATAGAAAGGGAGTGATTTGCCTCCCAGGAAATAGGAGTCCATATTTTGTGCGGCCCGTTTTTTCAGTATGAGTCCGATGACAATCATGGCAATGAGGTAGGCGCAGATGATCAGAAGATCGGATGTGTGTAATTTCATGTTGCTATTTTGATTAGGTTTTGTACATTAATAATCTATCAGGTACAAAAGTAGGTCGAATGTGGGGAAGAAACAAATATTATTTTAACTCATACTGATACTATTTATCTGACTTCTCAGGCTTTAATAGCTGACACGTCAGGTGTTAAGACTTGACGTGTCAGATGTTAATACCCTGCAACTCAGTTGTTAATATCCATCATGCAGAATGGAACATCCTGAGAGACAGATGATAATACTGCTTCCGGAACTATAATATAACGGCGTTTTCCGACATCACGAGCTTATTGGCTTCTATGATATCGTATATGCTTTTCACGGAAGTCGTGGAACGGAGTCTGTCTTCCGGTGTATGCCGGCAGTAATCGATTAACCGTTCGATCGTAGAAGTCGCTACGTGCATCCGTGTGTCGGAGGAAGCATAGTAGATGTATACCGTTCCGTCTTCATCCGCGATCCATCCGTTGGAGAATAACACGTTGGATACATCTCCGGTTCTTTCTTCTCCCACGGGTGCCATGAAGTAACCTCCCGGCTGGGCTATCACTTTACTGGGGTCATCTAAAGACGTCATATACAGATATAGGACATATCTGAGCCCGGCTGCACAGGCACGGACTCCGTGTGCCAGATGTAGCCATCCTTCGGGAGTCTTGATGGGATGAGGCCCTTCACCGTTTTTCACTTCTTTGATCGTGTGATAATGGCGCTGTTCTATAACGATTTCCTTCTTGACCACTGCATGAGTGATATCGTCTATCAATGCCCATGAAATACCGCCTCCGCTGCCTGCATCGATGAATCCGTCCTGCGGACGGGTGTACAATGCATATTTGCCGTCTACGAATTCGGGGTGCAGCACCACATTCCGTTGCTGGCTTTGGGAGACGAGGTTGGGCAGGCGTTCCCAGTTTTTAAGGTCCCTGCTGCGTATGATTCCTGCTGCTGCAATGGCCGATGTGAGGTCTCCTGCGGGTGCGTCCGGATCTTTGCTTTCCGAGCAGAAGATACCGTATATCCATCCGTCCTCGTGTTTTGTCAGACGCATATCGTAGACGTTCGTTTCTTCCGGATATAGGTCCGGCAGTTGTACCGGATATTCCCAGAAGCGGAAGTTGTCGATACCATTGGGACTTTCTGCGATGGCAAAGAATGATTTGCGGTCATGCCCTTCTACTCGTGCCATAATAAGATATTTCCCGTTGAATTTGATAGCGCCTGCATTGAATACGGCGTTAATGCCGAAACGTTCCATCAGATAGGGATTTGTTTCCGGATTGAAGTCGTATCTCCACTCCAGCGGGGGGTGGTCTGCTGTCAGAATGGGGTATTTGTATCGTTCAAAAACACCATTGCCGGGCAGTATCTTTTCATTTTCACGTGAGATGAGCTCATCATATTCTTTAGTGAGAATATGTAGTCTGTTATCATATCTATTCATATCAATTCATAAAATTAGAGTAAAGCATCGGCTTGCGATCCTTTTTGTATTACTTGACAGGACAAAAGAGACTGTTTACAAGCCAGACATACCTGAGATATACGGTGTTGTAGGGACAGTCTCTTTGTACTTTTGTCATTTTGAAAGTATGGGGGTACTTTCAAAAAATACATGTGTCAAGTCTATAAACTATTGTTTGGTAATCATATAAGAGCGGATGGTGCAATTGGGTTCTAAGAAGCTGACCCAGTACCAACCATCTCCCACTTTATCGATCCGGCAATCTTCCATCGGATATTTCACTTTTTTGTCCACTGCATTTCTTGTTACTTTATACAGTACCGCATCACCTTTGTTGCCTTTCGTCAAATCACCTGTAAACTGAACTGCAAAACCGCTGGCATAAGTTCCTGTTCCTTTTATAACAATTTCGGACATATTGAACTCTTCCGAATGAGTAATGGAACCCACTGCCGAGGTAGAGACAGACTGATAAGAAGATGAACCTGCTATTAAGTAACGATATGATGGATTCTCCAGATATAGGTCGTCGATATAGACTATATTGATGCTGATTGACTCTCCTTCCTGGTCTTTGATTGTTACCGTCTTGTTGAAACGATATCTTTTAAGACCTTCGATGATAACATCTGTTCCATTTTCCGCTATCGTGCATTTCAGATAAGTGGCAGAACCATTATTTGTGCAGGTATAGCCTCCGTTACCGTCCAGAATCTTGATTGTCAAAGGTTCACCGACTGTCAAATAAGCAATTTCTTCACTATTGTCAACTACAAGTTTCTTTATTACTTTTACTGAAAATTCTGCACTCTTGTTCAGTCTGTCGGTCACTGTAACTGTTGCATTGCCTGGTGCCAGAGATTCTATCTGTATATGTCCTTCTTCATCTACTGTAGCTTTCACGACAGATTCTTTGTCAACTGTTACTTTGTAGCCTCTGTTTCCTGTATAAACATTGACTGTCTTGTTTTCACCCGGATACATTGTTGTAGCCGAATTGGACAAAACCAGTTCACTTAACTGATCGACGATGACTTTGACATTGGTACTCATTTTAGCCCAGTCGGTAATAGATAAGTCGGTACTACCGGCCTTCAGAGCTGTTACTTTAATTTTGTTACCTTCGGCAATGGCGGTTGCTACATCTTCATTGGAACTTGTAATTTTATAATTGCCGTTGCCTTGAACTATTTGAATGATTCCTTCCGGGGTCTCATCCAAATTAATGATCAACTCCTGCGTATTCGGCACTAAGTCGTGATAGGATGGATCATCGTCATTACAGCCGGAGAAAACAGTAGCGGCTGCAAGCAGGAATCCTGCCAAATATAATAGATTTCTTTTCATGATATTCATTGTTTATTTAGACTATTTATTCAGCTTCAATATCTTTCATTTTACCAGTGATGGTTACTACACTAAACTTAGGGACTGTAATGGAGCGCAATCCGCTGAGAGATGGATTTACTTTTTTGCGTTGCCACTTAACTCCTTCATCTGATGTATACGAGATCATGGTCTGAAACTCTTTTCCTTCAATTTCCAGTTTGGTTTCGAAGGCCTTGCTTGTAGAATTGTTTACCAATACGATCGTATAATTGTCGTCCTTGATGTAAGCTGTCATCAACAGTTCTTTCGGGAATGCTTCTTCGTCACCTTCGGGAGCAACAGTCTTGATATCCACACGTCGGCTTCCTTCCGGGATAAACTTAGTAAATTGTCCGTAACTGTAGTAGCGGGACGCTCTTTCATAATTGGTTCCGGGAAGTGCTTCTTCCAGTCTGATCAACGCTTCATTATTCGTACAAGGACGTGCACCTGCCCACCAGATAAATGCGTTCAGGTTGGAAACTGCCAGATAATTATGGAAAGTAGTAGCCCATTGCATCGCGTTTTTCCAGGATGGATCGTATGTGTCTGTAGAACTGGTTTCCGTATTCCATAAATGAATATTATTTTCAGCGCAGAGTGGTGATTGTACAAACTCAGTGTTGCCAATTAATGTGTATCCGTGAGCTGCTGCAATAATGTTGGAGTTAACCAGATCGGGACAGGCTTTCAAGCCATTTTCAAGAAAAGTGACTCCTGCTTTCCACCACGAGTGCTCTCCAAAGATAATCTTCATGTCTTGATAACCTGCTTTATCTAAAGCCGGGCGAAGATTCTTCTGGCAGAAGTTAGCCAGATTGGTATAACTCCAGCTACAACCGTTCCATCCCGTTCCACTGCTGTTAGGCTCATTAGATGGTGATATTGCATATATCTCAATGCCGAACTTTTCAGTGTATGCTTTGATGAAGTCAATCAGATAGTTAGCATATGCGTCTTCCGAACCGGATGCCAGACTACCGCCTGAGGGCTTTCCGTTAGATTTCATAGTTCCGGGAGGACTCCAGGTAGAGAATATAAATTTCACATCTTTATATTTTTTCTGCAGGATATCTACCAGCCACATTTGACCTAATTGTACTTGTTCGCCACATCCGGAACCGTTAAAGTCTCTCCAGTAATCATTGATCATAGAGGGATCGTTGGCTGCAAGATTGAAGGTACGGTTCATTCCGAAGTCAATGACGTTCGTGGTAGGGTTCTGATAGTGTGGAAATACCTCACCTCTGAAAATATTCAGCTTCAAGCCATTTTCTCCGAAAAGATCATTGACTACATCTTCGCGCATCATGTTGTTCCATATACGATGTGACCACTCTGCAAAGGCACATCCGAAGCCATCGATTATCTGATGTTCGTGCCCTTCTCCGAACTGTACTTTGATGACAGCTTCTGTGGTGGGTTCGGCTGAGAATCCGTCATCCTCGTCTGTTTCTTCTACCGGGTCCGGAATGTAGACGTCACTGTGACTCAGACTTCCATCGTCACAAGAGTATCCAATGAATAGAAAGAGGGATACGAATAATAATGAATATATCTTTTTCATGTTGTTTCTTTATTAAGTTAATCTTGCTAGGTTTTTTATTTCCATAAACTGGTTTGTTCCATGGCAGTATTATTGTTTAGTTCACTTGTCGGTATAGGATAATAAAGGTGTTTTTCCTGGAAGTTTTCCGCACCTTGTTTTCCATTCGCCTTGAAGATCAACTGAATTTCGCTGGGCGAATACCAACGTTTCAAATCGTCAAAACGATGTCCTTCCGCAAAGAACTCCAATAAGCATTGGTGTTCTATTTCATTCATTAATTCAGCTTGTGCAAAAGTCTTTTCCGTAAGTCCTGCTCTTTGGCGGATTTGCTTTAAAGCATAGTTGGCACCATCCGGATCATTGGTTTTGGCGCATGCTTCAGCATAAAGCAACAGTACCTCGGCAAAGCGCATTACGCGCAAATTGCTGGACCTTCCTTCTTTGTTGCCCATGTTGTCCGGTGCCTTGTCATCCACATAATATGCGGTATTTTTCTTTATCAGGAATTTACCTGCTGTTCCATTGACGTTGAAACTTGGTGCTCCGCCTGCCATTTTTCCTTCATTGCCTTCCCAAAGATCATCCATGGAGTAATTATTTCCATACCATTTCTCGTTAGGAACTTTATCTCCATAGTTGGCAGCATCAAAAAAGAGGCTGGCATACATACGTTTGTCAAACTTGGTATCTGCATCACTCGGACGTGTTTCTTTTGTAAACTCTCCTACGATCAGGGAGTTCGGCATTAATTTAGCCCATCCGCCGGATTTTACCGGGCCGATAAACTGAGGAATGTAGCAACCTAAACAGATACCGCTTTCATTGCTCCAGGAGTAGTCTCCGTCCGGACTGTATGCCAGTTCAAATACGGATTCTTTATTGAACTCTTCTTCATTTGTGAAATTCTTTTCGAAGTTGTCCATCAATTCGTAAGAATAAGGAGCTTTCAGTAATGTACCTAATAGCTGTTTGGCTTCCGGATATTTGTGTTGGGTGGCATATACCTTGCCCAGCATTGCAATAGCTGCACCTTTAGTTATGCGTTCTTTGGCAGTAGAGCGTTCTACTGGCAGGTTGCATTTGATGGCGTTATCCAGATCTTCTTCTACTTGTGCCCATAATGCAGCTTCTGTAGCAGCGGCTTTATTGGTTTCATCTTCGTTGGATGGAATCAGTCTCAAAGGCACTTCTTTGTAATTGTTGACTAACAGGAAGTATTGATAGCCACGCAGAAAGAGTGCTTCGCCTTTGATCATCGAGCGGTCTTCTTCAGTAATACCTGATGCAGGTATCTGATCAATATACCGCAGTACGATGTTGGCACGCTGGATGCCTGAATAAAGCGCTCCGTAAGGATCATTTCCGGTAGAGGGCGAGTTCAGGAAGTTTGCAATATTCCACATCGGAACTTCTTCTCCTTTGATTGTGTAGATATCGTCACCACGACCGTTTAAGTTTAGCCAGCCGTCAAATGCGCCGAAGTATCCGTACATGGCTCCTTTTATCGGAGAATAGGCGGCTGCCAAAGCACTTTCTGCATCTGCTTTATCTTTCCAGAAGTTGCTTTCCGTGAAGTAATTGGGGTCCGACAGATTCAAAAAGCTGGATTCGTTGCACGATGTCAGCGCTCCGGAAAAAAGAGCTGCCATGCACATATATGATAACCAATTTCTTTTCATGTTCATAAACTGTTTAATGTTTAATATTAATTTAAGGTATTACAGGTTGACTTGTATTCCGAAAGAAATAGTACGGGGCAATGGATAGCGTCCCTGGTCGATACCTCTTGAGAATACATTGTAAGCAACACCTGCGACAGAACTTTCACCCAGGTCGGGGGTATAGCCGGAATATTTGGTCAATGTGAACAGGTTCTCCATTGAAGTGTATATTCTTACGTTTTCAAGTTTGATTTTCTTTGTCAGAACTTTGGGTAATGTATAGCCAATGTCCAATGTTTTCAAACGTATGTACGAGCCGTCTTCCAGCCATCTGTCGGTGTATGCCCATTTGTTGTCTGCACCGTCAGTCTTAGAGAAACGAGGAATATCAGTGTTCTGATTGTCCGGTCTCCATGAATTGGCCAATACGGTACTCATGTTTCCGTTGAAGTTTCCTGATTCCAGGCGATAACGGGGATAATTATATATCTTGTTGCCTACCATTCCGTCAAAGAAAAGGTTAAAGTCGAAGTTGTTCCATTCGCCGCCGAGTCTTATGCCAAAAGTGAAATCGGGGAACGGACTTCCTACGTCATGCTGGTCATCTGTGTTTATTTTGCCGTCACCGTTCCAGTCTTTGTAGCGGACATCACCAACTTGTGCAGCGGGCTGGATGAGTTCACCGTCTTTGTTTTTATAATTAGCGATCTCTTCTGCCGAGCGGAATAATCCGTCTGTTTCGATCAGGTTGAAATATGACATCGGATGCCCTTCTGCAAACATATTGATACCGCGACCACCGGCACCGTGTGCGCTGTATCCGGAGATCATCAGGTTTTGTCCGCCTAATGTTATTTTGGTCACTTCATTCTTGTCGGCTGCGATATTGGCACCGATGTAATAGTTGAACTTTTCCTTGATGGCACCGCGATAGTTGACCGCAAGTTCGAATCCTTTGTTCCGTACTTGTCCCGCATTCTGAATAGAGTTTCCGCTGATACCGGTAGATGCGGTAGAAGGAATAGGTAATAGCACATCATTTGTATTCTTAACGTAAGCATCAGCAGTAAGCGTCAATCGTCCGTTTAGCAGACTGACATCTAAACCGATGTTATAGGTCTCCGTATTTTCCCATGTTAAATTGGCGGGTGAGATTGCCTGCACATATGGCATAGAACCAAACCAAGGCGAATTATTCATCACATAGTTCATGCCGTCCGATACTACACTTTGTGTCGGATAGTAGCTGGTCATCTCCTGATTACCGAGTTTACCATAACTAAAACGCAGCTTCAACTGATCGAATACATTCTCTAAAGGTTTAAAGAATTTTTCGCGGTTGATGTTCCATCCAATAGAAGCAGAAGGGAATGCACCATATTGATGTCCACTTCTGAAACGTGAAGAACCGTCACGGCGAATAGATGCCGAGAATAAATAACGGTCGTCAAAGGAATACATGACACGTCCGAACAGAGATACCAATGCAAGTTCATTCAGCGAACTGGATGCTTTCAGGTTGGAAGGATCTACATTGCCCGGCATTGTTTCAATGAACTGGGGCATATCTCCATTTTTACCATAAAGGCTGTAACTTTTGTCTTTCTGGGCAGAGTATCCGGCAAGGAGTGACAAATTGTGTTTGCCGAATGTACGGTCATAATTCAGGGTGTTTTCTAATACCCATGATTCCCATGTTGACGATTTTTCTTCAAGGTCGGGCTTGTCGTTTTTACCGAATGTTCCTAAATCGTATACATCCTTGTAATAACGCCACTTAGTATGCTCTTTTCTGATACCTACATTGAGTTTGTACTTTAGTCCTTTGATGATTTCAGCCTGTAAATAGGCATTGAGGAAAATCTTGGTTGTTTCTGTCCGTTCGTCGTTGACTGTCATTTCAGCCAATGGATTCGGTAAATTGATGTCATTGGAAGTACCCCAGCCCCCTGCGTTTGTAGGATCGTATACCGGTACTACTGACGGGAACTGAAAGATATCGAACATGGTATCCTGATGAATGTATCCACTACCTTTTGTCAGATTTACAATCATAGATTCACCTATTGTCAAGCGATTGTCGAAGAAAGAATAATCGCTTTTCAAACGGATATTGTAAGATTCATGATCAGTGTTGCGCAGTATACCTTCTTTATTAAGGTAGCTGACAGATGAACTGTAAGAACCGCTTTTGGAACCGCCGCTGATGGTAGCATTGGCTTTATAAGTCATGGCTGTGCGCAACATCACGTCTTGCCAGTCTGTTCCTTCACCAATGAAAGGGGTAGCTCCGTTTTCTGCACCATAACCGTCGCCTGCTAATTTGTAGTAGCGTGCGAAGCGGCTGTATTCTTCTCCATTAAAAACTTTCAGTGTTTTGGGAGTCTGGCTGATTCCTGTGAAGAAATTGACATCTAATTTAGTCGGCATGTCTTTACGACCGCTTTTAGTGGTAATCAGTACAACACCACCTGCTGCACGTGAACCGTAGATTGCTGCCGCAGCAGCATCTTTTAAAACTTCGATAGAGGAAATATCGTTAGGATCGACCATACTGATATCTCCAAATGCTCCGTCTACTACATAAAGTGGATTGTTGTTGGATAAAGAACTGATACCACGTACATTGATCGTCATACTTCCATTGGGATCACCACTGGAACTGGCTACTGATACTCCGGGTATTTTCCCTTGTAGGGCTGTGGCTGCGTTAGAAGCAACCTGACCGTTAAGTTCTTTTGCACTAACCGAACCTACAGCTCCCGAAAGATGACTCTTCTTCACTGTACCATAACCAATCACTACTACTTGTTCCAGAGCGATATTATCTTCTTCCATAGATACATTGATTGGAGTTCCGGACGTGACAGCTTTTTCTATTTGTTTCATACCTATTGTTGAGAATATCAGTATATTCCCTTTATTCGCTTTGATGGAGTATTTACCATCCATGTCTGTTACTGTGCCGGTGTCTTTACCTTTCACTCTGACTGTGACTCCTGGTAAGGGTTCATTTGTTGTAGCTTCTGTTACCATTCCTTTTATTTCAATATCCTGGGCTGCCAGTGGAATGCTAGTCAGGCAAAGAAAAAAGAATAGTAGAAAATAAATTTTTCTTCTCATAATTTATTGTATTAGATTATAAACTCTATTCAATTGTTGATTGATCCATGGAAACTTCAACCAATAACTGATGATGCAAAAGTAGGCGATAATGCTCCGTCAGACAAGTAGTATTTTATCATTTACTAATACAATTCTATCGTATTGTATTTTAATTTGAATAAACAAAAGATAAGATGTCCTATCAGAGTGTTTGAATGCTGCTTTAATCAGTTGGATTGCTTATTAAGAATGTCAAAAGAGTACATTTTATGATTGAAGTTATATTATGTTGTGTTGCCGGGGGACAAAGGTATAAGGATATGTATGTTGATGCAAGTGTTATTCGGTAATTAACAGCTGTGGAGGTGTGATTTCTATTACTTATAGGAAATAAAACTATTATGACTGCTCATTTTGTTACTTATAAGAAATAGTATTTATAATCTCCTATCTTATGAGCGTGGATAGATAAATAAAAAAGGAGAAGCCAGTTATTTTAGCTTCTCCTTTTCCCTTCCTGTTAATCATCCTAAATGATTATTTGAAAACAATCTCCATGGGTCTACCTATCCAAACTTGTGGTTGTTCTAAATGAAAGATGCGGACGATGGTGGACGCCACATCGTATTGCATCATGCTTACATCGTCAAACCGGAGTCCTTTCTTAATATTCTTGCCGGATATGATGAAAGCAGTTTCCATTTCTTGCATGGTTTTTCCGCCATGACCTTTATCGATACCTCCGTGATCGGAAGTTAATATGAAAATGGTATCATCCAGCATTCCTGCGTCTTTTACCGCCTGAACGATTTGGCCGACATACACATCCAGTTCTTTAAGTTTCTCGTAATATTCCGGTGTGTCGTGTCCGGCAGTGTGTCCGGTGTGGTCGGGGCCGTCATAGCAGATGGCAACAAGAGCGGGGTGTTTCTCCTTTATATAAGAAGAAGCCATATTGCCCAGTTCTTTCGGAGTCTTGTTGCAGTCGGCAACATGATAATGATAACTTAAAGACAGCGTATCTACTAAATATTTAATTCCTTCCCATTCATACAGGCAGCCGATTTCCGCTTCCGGGCGGGCATCGCGCAGTAATTGGAAAACAGTAGGGAAGATACCATTCTTATTTAATACACGTGAGGGAAGTTCCGGTGTTTTAGATCCCCATTCGGTGTATCCGTGAAGTTCCGGTCCGGCTCCCATAAACATGGATGCCCAGTTGATGGCGCTGGAAGAGGGGAGGGCAGAACGCTTTTTCAGTGTGTAAGCTCCGTCCTCCATCAGTTTCTTTACGTTCGGCATATCTGCTTTGGGAAGGCTGTAGGCTCCCCAACCGTCCAAACCGATGAAAACAACATGTTTAGCTTTATCTTTTCCTTTGGCATGGCAGGAGAAAGTGAAACTGAAGAGGAGTGCGAATGTAGCAAGTAGTGTTAAAAAGGTTTGTTTATTCATGATATTGTTATTTATAGGGTTAATGTTTTATTCGTTATCTAATCAAAGGCCATAACTAATGATGAGCAAAGGTAGGATTATTTTAAGGGGAAGACAAATATAATATTAGCAGATACTAATACTTTTATGGTATTTCTTTTGAATTTCTGTCTTTTGCTTGGCATTGTTTTCTTCATTGTCAAATTATGTCGTTTGTCTTTTTGTATATAATATTGATCGTTTTAATAACTGTTCTGTTCAACTATGAATATCCTTTTAGCTTGGCTGCAATAATATCCTTACAGTTTTATAATAAACCGTTTGAGCGTTTTTAATAAATAGTTGAGAGGTTTATTATAAACGGTATCCAAGTTTATTAAAAACTATTTTTGGGAAATTTCTGAGTAACCTTGGAATTATATAAACAAAAAGGGAGAAAATCAGTGCTGATTTTCTCCCTTCCAATTCCTTTATAGATGGAAACAGATGCCTTATTGGATGCTATTATGTCTTATATTTTATACGTTTCATATTGTTTTTCTTCTTTTTACTACCTTCAAAGATACAAAATAAAAAAGGAAAAGTCAAGAGCTGGCTGTGATAAAACAGTTTCCGATGTGAATGGACAATAGTTTCCAGTACGACTGGAAACTATTATAAGACGCTGATTCTCACTTATTCTTTATGATAAGAATGATCTTTCGGAAACTCTTCTCCTTCCCATGCTTTTTTCGAAGTCCAGGATTGTGAAGCATCCGTCCAGAAGGGATCATCGGCAGACAGACCTAGCGGGAGAAAAGCAAGCGATGCCATATACAAGCTGCCGTTATTAGTGTAATAATCCGAAATACCGGGCTGGGAACCGTTGAATCCTAGTGTCAGAAAACCTGCCGCATTGAAGTTGCGACCGTCTCCGAATATACGTTGGATGACAGCCGTCATGGCTGCGCGTACCTGTCCGTTTGATAATTCTTCGGGAAGCCAGTTGCGCCACGCAAGCAGCGCTAATGTCTGCAAAGAGCCGGTACGGTAAGTGATAGAACGTCCGAAAACAGGTAGCGTACCTTCCGGAGAGATGAGGCGTTCGAGGATTACTCCGAATCGTTGGGCACGTCTGATCGCTTCATGGAAGTTGCAGCCGGGCATATTTCCTATTTTCTCACGTTTACCGGCTTCGGTGATTACCTCCAGTGCTTCTATATACATAGGATGTATGACGAAGCTATTGTAATAGTCGAATGCGAAACGAGGTCCGTCCGAATACCAGCCGTCACCTACGTACCATTCTTCTATCTTGCGCAGAGAGGAACTGATGCGGTAAGTGTCACTGGGCGCACCTGCTTTCCGAAGGAAGGACTCTACGGTGGCGCTGAACAACAGCCAGTTGCTATAAGAAGGATCAACTCGTCTGAGATCAGTAAATTCGGCGATATACCGCTGCTTGGTGATACTGTCCAATGGCATCCATAAGGCATCATAACTTCTCAGGAAACTTTCTGCCAGGAAGGCGGCATCCACCAAGGTCTGATTCTCCTGACGCCATAACAGATAATCGGGGGAAGCGGGATCTACCGCGTTAGCATAGCTTTTCAATGCCCATTCCCGCAGTTGTTTGCGTTGGAGTCCTTCCGGAGTTTCATCGTCGGGCAATGACAGCCACGGTGCCAGTCCCGCCATTAGGCGACCGAAGCATTCCATATAAGTGACGTTCTGATTGCGCCCGTCCCATGTAGGACTTAATTCTACGAGCATATTCTGTTTCAGCAGACCTTCGCTCATGTTGCTTAATACAGGAGCAGCCATCCGGTACATTACGTCGCACCAGATTTCTCTGTCACTTTTCTCTGTTTTCTTTTTGGCACTGATACTTTCTGTCGGGATCAGCAGAATCATTAATAGTAAGATCCAATGAAGTCTTTTCATGTATTGCCTTATTTTTAAGATTAAATCTACGGCTATGGAGACATAGCTGAAGTATATGGCAAAGGTAGAATTATTCCGACAGCAGGGCAAATACAATCTTAGCATTAACTAATACTTTTGCGTTATTTATCCGATACTGATACTTTCTTATACAAAATGACCGGTAAATAATGCTTGTCACCGGATTTGTTATACATTTGTCCGGTAAACAAAATTATTACTATGAAAAGGAATTGGATAGGTAGTAGCATGATAGTTGCACTCTTTGCTTTATTGGCAAGCGGATGCGGTCATAGTCAACGGACGCTGGAGTTTCGCGGAATCTGTGTAGATGATCCGCAGGGAGAAAATGGATTATATAACCCGGGCAGGGGATTCCGGCTGGAAACTGCGGTGGATGTGCTGCATGAAAAAGACACTCCTACCAAAGAACTGAATGAATTGTCTGCTAAATATGTAGCAGATAGTGTTTCACTCTCACAGAGCTACTTTTATCTGACTTATTTAATAGGTAAAGAGCTGTCTGAAGAAAACTTCCGGACCATGCAGGCATATTTTGATGAACTGCAAAAGCAAGGAAAAAAGGCCGTATTGCGTTTTGCCTACGAACGCGACTTTATGGGACGGTCGCCTGTCGGTCCTACCGGCGAACAGATACTGGCGCACTTGGATCAGTTGAAACCTTTCCTGGAGAAAAACAAAGACCTGATTCTGGTCGTACAAGCCGGAATGATTGGCGCGTGGGGCGAATGGCACAGTTCGGTTCAGGGACTGGAAAATTCGGAAGAGACAAAGGCTGCCGTATTGGAAAAACTGCTTTCTGTGGTTCCTGCCGAGAGAAATGTACAAGTAAGGCTTCCGGAATTTAAGAATCTGCTGAAAGATAAACCGGAACTTTATAAGAGACTTTCTTTCCATGATGATTTCATTGTCATACGCCCCGACAGATGGGATGCCGATATGCACGAAGGGACACCGAAGTTTGATCAGATAGTGGAGGAATCTCCTTACCTCGTAGTAGACGGCGAACTGCCCTGGGGATTCTGGAGCGTGGGCGCTGATCCGGACAGTCCTTCTGCCGGATGGATTATTGACGGTATGCAGGCGGCGAGACGTTTATTCCTCCAGCATTATACTTCACTAAGCATCATACATAATTATAAGGAGCAACATCCCAACAACCGGTTTGACGAGAATAATCCGCCCGAATACTCCATGGTGGTCTGGAAGAAAACGATGATAACGGAAGACTCACTCCTCCAGCATCACATGCCAGTGTCCGACAGCTACTTCCATAAGAAAGACGGAACGAAGGTAAAACGCAATGTGTTCGATTATATACGCGATCATCTGGGTTACCGGATTGAGCTGCAATCACTTCAGCTTCCTTCCAAATTAGTGAGTGGAAAGGAGAACGTCTTGAAACTGAGCTTGAAGAACAGAGGTTTTGCCACCGTATTTGGTGAACATCCTGTTTATTTCGTATTGATTGATGATGCAGGAGAGGTTACGGAATTTCTGACCGATGCCAATCCAAATAATTGGCAACCGTTCGAACCAAAGGATTCTACCTATACTTCGCTGACGCATACAGTGGATGTATCTCTTGAACTTCCCGCCTCGGTGACATCTGGAACTTATAAGTTAGGTCTGTGGATACCGGACGGATCGGACAGACTCCGATATAATCCTCGTTATGCCATCCATTGTGCCAATGGAGATACGGACTGGTGGATTTCTAAGGATGGGAAGTATGGTGTGAATGTATTGACTGCGGTTGAAGTGGAATAAATGATTTGTTTCTATGATAAAAGTGAAAGGCTTCGGGTATGATTACCAGAAGCCTTTTATTGTTGGGTATGGATTACCTTATCAAGAATTATAAATCAGCACCACCGTATATGCCACATAGCAAAGTATCATAATACTTCCCTCTATCCGCGTAATGGTCCGCTTGGCAAAGAACAGCCCGAACAGCCAGAGCAGAATACTGGAACCTACCAGTGTAAACAGGTCGAAGTTTGTAATTCCGCTAAGATGGAGGGGCGTGATACTGGCGCTGCATCCCAATACAAAGAAGATATTGAAAAGATTACTGCCGATCACATTTCCGATAGCCATTTCCGGATTCTTTTTCAGTGCGGCAACGATGGAAGTGGCAAGCTCCGGCAGGGAAGTTCCTCCGGCTACCAGCGTTAATCCGATAATGGATTCGCTGACTCCCATGCTGCGGGCGATCCCTGTAGCTCCGTTGACGAACAGCTGGCCTCCATAGATGAGTGCTGCCAGTCCACCAATGATATAGAGAATGGATTTCCACCACGAAAGTAGTTTGATCTCTTCTTCCGGTGCCGTGTGTTCCGGTTCTGCCGGTTTCGGTGCAGCGGAAGATTTGGGAAAAGCGATGGCAAACGTATACCCCATGAAGATGGCGAAGAAGCAGAGTAAAAGCAGACCGTCTACTCTGTTCAGTATATTTTCTGTGGCATTATCGAGGAATATGTCATTAGCGCATATCAGCAACACCACAGACGAAAGGATACAGAGCGGTATCTCTTTTCGTAAGGTGTTCCGGGTGATGACAATCGGAGCGAACAGTGCCGTACATCCCACGATCATCAGCGTATTGAATATGTTACTTCCCACTACATTACCTATGGCAATATCCGCGCTTCCTTTCAGGGCGGAAGCGACACTCACCGTCAGTTCCGGAGCGGACGTGCCGAAGGCGACAATAGTCAGTCCGATAACGATGGAAGGTATGCGGAAACGTTTGGCTACGGAAGCGGCACCGTCTGTCAGTCCGTTAGCTCCTAGTAAAATGAGAATTAATCCTCCGATAAGTAATAGTATATTCATAATTTTTCTCTTTTGGGGCAAAGATAATCATTTAGGGAATTGTAATGTCAAAAACAATCCGTATGTTTGCCATGTTTATTAAAAAGTGAAATTAAAGTTAATTCACCTAACTTGGAATCATTTTATATGGATATGAAAAAAATAAAACGGTTTGCATTACTGCTGATGATGGTTTCCCTTGCAGTGAATGTACAGGCGCAACTGGAGCAGGCAGTCAAGAAGATTTTCGCCGGAGATACAGTAGCAACACATCCAACCTCTTTGCATCGGGATTCTGATTCTGCCCGTGTGGCAAATCTGCAGAAATCATTGGAAGAAGCCCGGCTCAATGAAGCCAATATGCGTATGGAGATGGAGCAGATGAGGCTTCAGATGCTGTCCGCTGATTCGGTGAAATTCTCCCAGCAACGGCAACGTATCGACTCACTACGTCAATTTACGAAAGGAATTCCGGTAGTTGCCGAAGGCGATACCCTGTTTTATCTTTTTACAAAACGAGGCGGATACACTCCCCAGTAACGGGCACAGATGACCGGTGCCGCTATCGAAGAGATAGGAAAGCGTTTTAATCTCCGTCCCGATTCCGTTTCCATCGACCATTCGGATATTGTGTCCGACCTTATGTACGGCAACAAAGTACTGCTGTCCCTTACTGACCAGGATGCTTTGTGGGAAGGAGTATCCCGTGATTCTTTGGCTAAAGAGAGGCGGCAGAATGTAATCACTAAGCTGCATGAGATGAAGGCGGAGCACAGCATTTGGCGAATGGCGAAGCGTATCCTTTATTTTCTGCTGGTGATTGTCGGTCAGTATCTTCTTTTCCGTCTGACCAATTGGGCATTCCGCAAACTGAAAGTGCGCATCCTGCGTCTGAAAGATACGAAGATAAAGCCTGTGTCTATTCAGGGATATGAGTTGCTGGATGCTCAGAAGCAGGCTAATCTGTTAGTCTTTTTGGCAGGCATCGGGCGTTATATTTTAATGGGGATACAATTGTTGATCACTGTCCCTTTGATTTTTATCATCTTCCCGCAGACCGAAGGACTGGCATACCGCTTGCTGGGTTATATCTGGAATCCGATTCGGAAAATCTTTGTGGATATTATAGACTATATCCCCAATCTGTTTACGATTGTTGTTATCTGGTACGCGGTGAGGTATCTGGTGCGTCTGGTACTTTATCTGGCACGTGAGATAGAAGCGGGGCGTCTCAAATTCAACGGCTTCTATCCGGATTGGGCAATGCCGACCTTCCACATTGTCCGGTTCCTGCTCTACGCATTTATGATCGCGATGATTTACCCTTATTTGCCGGGCTCCCAATCCGGTGTATTCCAAGGAATTTCGGTCTTTGTCGGATTGATAGTCTCGCTCGGATCAAGTACCGTTATCGGTAATATTATTGCCGGACTGGTGATTACTTATATGCGCCCGTTCAAGATGGGCGACCGGATTAAGCTGAACGATACTACCGGCGATATCATAGAGAAGACGCCGCTTGTCACCCGTATCCGCACTCCGAAAAATGAGGTGGTGACGGTCCCTAACTCTTTTATCATGTCTTCGCATACCGTGAATTATAGTACATCGGCACGGGAGTATGGCTTGATTATCCATTCGGAGGTATCCATCGGTTATGATGTCCCCTGGCGGCAGGTCAATCAGATACTGATTGATGCTGCGTTGAATACGCCCGGAGTAGTGGATGATCCGCGCCCGTTTGTGCTGGAGACTTCGTTGAGTGACTGGTATCCGGTGTATCAGATCAATGCTTATATCAAGGAGGCGCATAAGATGTCTCAGATTTATTCTGATTTGCATCAGACTATTCAGGATAAGTTTAATGAGGCAGGAATTGAGATTATGTCTCCGCATTATATGGCTGTCCGTGACGGGAACGCCACAACTATGCCGAAGGATGATCTGAGTAAGAGTAACCCTGCGGATACTGCTAATCAGAGTAACCAATCAGAGTAATATAAGCTCATTACTTAATGAGCTTGTGATTTTCTTTGCATCTGTCGGGGCAAAGGATTACTATAATAAATCAGGACGCCCCCTTCATCGCGAAGGAGACGCCCTTTGTCGTGTGTGTTTTTTCTGAGAGTAGAATTTCTTTCTTTAATAGAGAACTTATTTCTTTCGGGTCACTGTATAAAGTACATTTCCCTTTTTATCTATCATACGCAGGTTAAGCTCTTTATTGTCGATAGAGCAAACGGAGAAACCCGGTTCGGGGCTACAGAACTTTGTACCTTCGATGGGTTCTACCTTGCGTGCGAGGGAGGCGGCGGAGTTGACCACATAGTCAATATCACTTCCCGGCACACGGATATGCTGGAAGTTGTGGATATGACCGCAGATGTACATATCTACTTTGTGCTTGCGCAGGATGCTGTCTACGCGTTTCTGCATATCAAGCCGCTCGCTTTCCTCTTTCGGGGTGTAGGCATAGATGGGGTGATGCCCGGCTACGATGATCCAGTCTTCCTTGGCACTTGCCAGCACTGATTCCAGCCATGACAGCTGTTTGCTGATGTCCTGCTTGCAGGCATCCGGATATTTATCGCTTTCATTGCGGTATTTATCAATCAGCGGAGTGGTGTCTATCCAGACGATGCGGATAGTAGCTCCTTTTTCTTCGAATACCTTGGTGTAATAACGGTCAGGCATCGACCAGCGGCGGCTGATGTTCGTGTAGTCCAATACTGCCTGAGTGCTTCCGCGGTATTCGTGGTTGCCTAAAATGGAGAACCAGTCGATCATCAGTTCGGGGTGGGAGTAGATAAGCTCGTAGTTGGTCATCCACAAAGGGTCGTTCACGCTGCGCACTCCGTCGAAGTGATGAACGTCTCCGGTGGCTAATACAAATTCGGGGCCTATCTCTTCGCCCATTGTGCCCATCAGTTCGGCGATTGGCTTCTGGTCATAGTAGCCGTTACGGCCTAAATCATTGGCTACATAGAAGTTAAACTTCTTGTCAAAGATGGAATAATCCGTTAGCTGTGCGTGGGCGAATGTAAAGGCGGAAAGGAAAAGAAGAATGAATAAGCTTTTTATCTTCATATTATATTGATTATTAGTTGTTTATAATTGTCGTTATTGAATGCCTGAAATTTTCTGTTTTTGGGTTTTAAAGGAAGGAGGCGTTGGTTTAAAACCAAGACCCCGTTCCTTTAAAACCAACGGGGCGTTCCATTCTTAGGAACGGGTGTTTTCTCTTTGTGCACTGTCAGAAGTTAACTTTTACGCCGGCATTAATCTTTACACCGTAGTACTCCGCCTGCATGGTGCGGTCTTTGGTTCCCTGATAGTAACGGAGAGGCTGGTTCAGCAGGTTGGTGGCATCTGCATAGAACGTGGTCTTTATCTTCTTGCCGAAGGTGTAGCTGGCGTTCAGGTCCATGTAGCTCACTGCGTCATAGTAACGGTCGAGGGCTGCCACTTCTCCCATTTCGTCGATGAAGCTCGAAGCGTAGTTGTAGGAGAAGCGTACGTTGAAACCTTTCTTTTCGAAGTAAAGGGAAGCATTGGCTGTATGTTCGGGTGATCCTGGCAGGGACAGGTCTTTCTCGTTCTCACGACCTTCGAAGTTGAAGTTGTTCACTTGGGTGTGAGTGTAGGTGTACGTACCATAGAAACCGATACATTTCAGTGCGGGGGCGATGAAGCTGAAGTCGCGTTGATAGGCCAGTTCTACGCCCAGCAGGTCGGCGTCGCCGGCGTTTTTGGGTTGGGTGAACTTCTTGTATTCGTTGTTCTGATAGGTGTAGTCACCGATGACCTGATCGACGATAAAGTCATTGATCTTCTTGTAGAAGATACCTGCGCTGATCAGACCGACACTTTTGAAGTAGTAGTCTGCGCTGAGGTCGAAGTTGTAGGAGATGGTCGGGGTCAGGTCGGAGTTACCCATCACCAGTTCGTTGTCGCTGCGGTTGATGTTGACACAGGGGATCAATGCGGAGTATTTCGGGCGACTCAGTGTCTCGGTGAACGAAGCGCGGAGCTTTAAGTCGTCGTTCACATCGTATTTGAACAAGAGGCTGGGGAGCCAGTTGACATAGCTGTTCTTATGGTTTCCGGTAGGTTCGAGGGTTTCTGTCTCGTCTTTGTCGTCGGCTACGTTCCAGTTCCAGCCGTTGTATTTGATGTGGGTGGCTTCCATGCGTAAGCCTGCCATCATTTTTATCTTCTTTCCCAAGTTCTGGTCGAAGCGGAAGAAGGCGGAAGTTACGTTCTCACGGGCGTGGTAGTTGCCGGAGGATTCTTCGAGTACCTGTTCGCCTTCCATACTGCTGAGGTCGAGTGAGCCCAGGTATTCTTTGGATACGAAATCGGTCGGCTTATATTGATTTCCCGGCATATATCCGTCACGAATCTGGCTGGTGAGGTTGTTCATGTAATCCTTGTCGAAAGCGTCCTTGTACGCATCTGCGTAATCATAGCAAAGGGTGTTGCGGTCTTTGGTCTTGGAGGCGTACTTTGCTCCGAACCGCAGGCTGTTACCATAGATACCGTTTGTCAGTGGAAGTTCGAAGTCGACTTTGAACTTAAGGTCTTTTTCGTAGATTTCCTGGTTGCTTTCGGTCAGTTCCTTCACTTTCCATTTGCCCCTTTCGCCGTCCGCTTCTCCGTTGTGCAGGCTGACGTCCGTAGTCACGTAAGGGAAACGGTCGCCGGCATCTACGACGGTAAAGCCGAGGAAGTCCTGTTTCAGGCTGAAGTATCTTTCGTTCGGACGGTCTTCGCTGGCACGGGCGTAGGAAGCTCCCCAGTTGACGGATAGTTTGCCGAACTGATGTTCACCGCTCAGACTGAGGTCCATTGTCTGTTGTAATTCCAGACGGGCATTTCTGTTGTCGGGTGTTCCTCCTTTTGTCTCGATCTGGGCGGATTGCTGCATATCTCCTTCGTCGTCTAGTCCTGTCTTATCCAAATCCTTATAGGTGACGCGGTAGCGGTTTTCCCAGTCGTGGCGACGGTTGTAGATACCTTGCAGCGTCAGCCGGTGGTTCGGGTTGATGTCGTAGTCGAAAGCCAGTGAGTAGCTTTGGCGTTCGCGGGTTACGTAGTACTGGCGTTTCTGTGCTTCCACCATGACTACTTCGCCTTTTTTGTTGACGTCATATTCAAACTCCACATCGTCCGATCCTGACGGAGCGTTCTGATAGGAGATGGCGGCCATCATTCCCAGTTTGTCATTGAAGAAACGGTCGCCGTAGGTAAATCCTAAGTTCAACTGTGCTTTCTGGCTGATCCAGTTGTAGCCGGTTCCTGCTGTGGCGCTGAACATCCGTTTGTAAGGAGTGCTTTTTGTTACCAGATTGATGGAGCCGCCGATGGCATCTCCGTCCATATCCGAGGTAACGACTTTGTTCACTTCGATTGTCTGCACCATGTCTGCGGGGATAAGGTCGAGCTGGACATTACGGGTATCGCCTTCGGCAGAAGGGAGGCGGTTGCCGTTGATGGTCACGGAACTGAGGTCGGCGGAGGTACCGCGGACTTGTCCGAAGCGAGCTTCCCCCTGGTCGTATTGTACATTAATACCGTTGATACGTTTGAGGGCATCGCCGATATTGGAATCGGGGAACTTTCCGACCTGATCGGCTGAAACGACATTGGTGATTCCGAGGTTGTTCTTTTGTGAGTTGATGGCGCGGCGTTGTCCCTGAAAGGCGCCGCCTACCACTACTTCCTGCAGTTCGAGTCCTTCATTGAGTACTACGTCCTTTTCGAGCGTCTTTCCTGCCGGAATGGTGATTTTCATTTCGACTGGAGAGTAGCCTACGTAGCTGACTTTCACGGTGTATGTGCCCGGTGTGAGATTGGCGAATGTATAATAACCGTTGACGTCGCTTGTCACTCCGGTATGTAGTTTTTCGATGTAGATGGAGGCTCCCGGAAGAATTTGCTTGGAAGTGTCTACTATGCGTCCGCGGATCGTACCCTGTCTGGCTACGTTTACTTTTTCCTCTGCAAAAGTATTTCCGCTTGTACTCATGATTAAAAGAGTCAAAGAGACTAATCTGAGAAATCGTTTCATAAATGTTAGCGTGCGTTAATTATTTGCTGCAAAAGTAGAGGCTTGACGTTTCTTGCTTTTTACAGTTGATTGAAGAACGCGTAACAAATATGCTACGATTGTGTTACGCAAGAAGGGCGCCCGCCTGCGGACACCCTTCGATACCTAACCCGATAAAAAGTTATCTTGAATGTATCTGAGATACGATCAATCCATTGGAATTTCGATACGTTCGCCCGTAACGGAAACGGCGCTTAACTGGAAACCATCTTTCCAGCGAACCGGAATCGTGAATGTGTCTGTTGACGACGGGGCATTTTCGCCGCTGCAGATGAGGATGAATTTGCCGGTTTCATCTTTCACTTCGTAAGTCACTACATTAGTCCAGTTCTTGATCGTGATGGTCTCACCGTTGTAAGTCACTGCATTATCACCGGAACCTACCGTAAATGTCTTGGGAGCATGAGTGGCATTCTCTCCTTTGATGATGGCGGGTTTCGTTTTATACAGTTCGTACGTATTATCCGAAATGTATTCTAGAGCGACATCCAGACGGGTGCCTCCCAGTGCGTTTACTTTCTGTTTGAGAGCGTCTATCATGTCTTGTGTCACGGTCAGCTGCTTTTTCCCGTAGTCGTCCAGTTCCTTGTCGACCGGAGTCAAGAATCCCCATTTGGTGAAGAAGTCGAGTAAGTTCATACCGGAAATCTTGGAGCAGGCATATACAAAGTCAAGCTGAATCTCTCCGTGAGTCATTCCGGTGTAGTCTTTATTGCGGGCGTATTCATATACCTCCGGATAAAAACCTCCTTTGTCTGCCTGTTGCAACGGAGTCCTGCCCAGCACTTTTCCGAAATAGAGTTCCAGTTGCCAGAAGGGAACAAGTTTACAGAATACATCATTGGCATTATTCTTTCCCAGATTTTGGAAGTCAGCATGCGGGCTTCCGGTGGCAATAATCCCACTCCATGCTTTGGAGTATCTGTTTCTGTAGGTGATTCCCATGTCTTCAACCTGTATGCGGGAAGGCTGACCGAAAATGGTGGTCTGTATGTACTCGGACATGATGTTGTTCGTCACTTCCGTGTTGCCGCCCCACAATATTCCCGGACGGGTCTGGTTGCAATGCCCTATCTCGTGTGCCAGTCCCCAGCATGCGCTTGTCTTCAGCTTTTCCGGGTTACAGATTTCATTCATGGTCGTTCGGTTGTAGCCTGTGTGATAGGCTGTAGCGTACATATAAGAATGATACATGACATTCAGATACATCCGGTTTCTGAACATTTTGTCGTATTTTTCCAGTCCCAGCAACTGCTGCTCGCTGTACACGATCTTGTCATAAAGGTCTATCAGTTCTTTTCCTTTGGAACCTGCGTAGGTCCGAAGGTCGCTCGTCTCGAAAGTGAGATGGGCATATTTCCCCAGTACATCGAAATATCGGTTGGTTGCTTTGTTGAGCAGTTCCGACCAACGCCCGTTATGCTCCGGGTTTTGCGAGTCGAAGTAGCCGTTCACTTTTCCCGATGCAAAATGGATTTTGATTGGGGCCGCTGACGGATCGTCCAGCGTTTTTGTGACATACATCACATACACCAGTCCTTGTTCGCTGATAGTAAGTTTGTTGATTCCCTGATTCAGTAAGTAGGTCACTCCGCCAAAACCGTCATTCTCCGGTGCATCCAGATTCTGTACCCGCAGTCCGATGTCATATCCGTGTGTGTCTCCCACCAGCACAATCAGGTTTTCACCTGCCTTGACCGATATTCCGGTTGGATTGTCCAACTGGCTGTAAGGGTTGGTCTTGTGGGTTTCCGACTGGATATCCGGATTGGGATATGCCTTGAACTCACTGATACGGAATTCTCTGGGATACTTGCCTTTAATCATATAGTAGGCTATATTCTTAAAGAACGGGTATTCGCACTTCGCTATGTCATCTTCCGTAATACCGGTCTTCAGTTCACTGCAACTTGCATCGGTGAAGAGAGTTGAATATTCAAAGTTCATAGGATTCTTTGCGTAGAATTCCATTTCGGCACATGAAGCAAATCCTTGTCCGTCGCCGGAACCGCTCTTTACGATGAAACGGAAAGACTTTGCCTGTATCGTTTGGTCAAATGTAACTTTGCCTGCCGTAGCCGAACCTTGAAAATCCTTATCAATAAGTTTTGTGAATGTGTGACCGTCTGCTGAATATTGTATTTCTGTATCTTTAAATCTACCATTATTTCCGTTGTTGCGCGGATGATATATCAAATAATCGACATCTGTGACTGTTTCAAAATTATAGGTTAATGTGATGGGGAAATAGTTGCTTGCACCATTACTCCAACTGGAATGATAAAGTGTCGAATAATCTCCGTCAAAAGATTTTTCGATGTTGCTGCCGGGTTGAAAAGAAGAAGCCGTTCCGCTTACTATTTTGATCTTGATGTCGCCTTTTACGTCTTCTCCGTTGCCTTCGGCAAATTCGTTGAGACCTTTCTGGGTAACAAATACGAATGCGCTTACAGGTTCTGCCTGTTCCGTATCAGGATCGATAGCAGGTAATACTTCTGTTATTTCAATGTTGCCATGACGCTGACTGTCAAGTCCGGTTGCTTTCACCATATATCTATGGGGGGTGGTGACTGTGGCCGGTGCACGGCTGGCAGGTTTTTCGGTAATCCATTCCGGCAAAGTGATGGCTACTTCTACATTTGTCGTCACGTCAAACTGGATTTCTCCACCGATCACACCTACCTCAAAGCTGGGCTGGTCAACCAGAATGGCTGCTTCGTATCCCAACTGGCGTACTGTGATTGTCTTTGTCTGGTCGGCAGCTATCACGGTAACGGTTGCTTTGCGCACGTACCGTTCGTCACTTTCGTCTACAGATATTTTCAGTGCCATCCCGTCTGCAGACGGGTGGCACCAATTTTTATCTGATTTGACTGTCCAGGTATCCACATTGGTAGTGACAGCTATATTCTGGCTACCGGACTCACTATTGAAATCAACTGTCTCTTTTCCAACGGTTAAATTGGGGGTTGAAGAGCCGTCATCGTCAGAGCATGCCGTAGACAGGCATGGCAGCAACGATAATAGAAAGAAAAGCAGTATATATTTCTTCATTCTTTTTTTATTCGAGTACGACCATTGAACATTGATAGATTTCTAGTTCTCCTAAAGCAAAATAAGGGGTTCCCTTCGTGGTCTCTGTCACTTCGAACCAAAGATAGCGGGAAGGTTTTGACAGCGGAATTATCTCCGAGTTATACACTTCGCTCACTCCGTTAGGAAGCCCAGTTAAGGTAGTTTCCTTGTGGGTGCCTGCCTGTGAGATATCCACTGTATTGCCATCAATTTTCTCGACGCCATCAAACCATTCTGCTGGATTATAACTATCACTTGTATATAAGTTGATCGTTTTCCATGAACTATCGTTCGCACGGTTGGTATTAGTCGAACGGAATTTAATAGCGCTGACTTCTTCGCCTAAATCTACTACCAGATAATGTGGCATTTCCACTAGTGAGCTCCACCACGAGTGGAAGAAGGTTGCTATATTTCCGTCTACCAGGTCTTTTATCGGACGGGTAGGAAATGGAGCATTCGTCCATATTTTCTTATAGTCCAGATCTATCTTTACGGGAGTGCCGAAAGTAGGGTTGGCTTTTTCTGCCTGAGCCGTTATTTGGTGGCTGGGCCCTGCCGTATTGCCACGATTGAAGGCTTGTACAGTAAAGTCTATTTCACTGTACTTTTGGAGCAGATTGTCTATTACCAATTCGCTGGCGTATTGGCTGACTTGTTTTCTGTATGACTTTCCTGTGGCTCCGATTGTATATTCTATCTGTACATAATATAAGTTTTCATCGGCAGGGTTGGTCCAGCTCAGGGTAATCTGTCCCGGAGCGGGAGTCGCTTTTAGATTTTCGATGTCGCTGGGTACCGGATAGGAATCTTTGTCATCGCTGCAAGACCAGAGCATGGCTAATCCTCCGATAAGACATATCGTTATAAGTATCTTTTTCATGATCAGATTGTTTTTAATAATTGTTATTCATCATTGATTAGTAGCCCGGATTCTGCACCATGTTCGGGTTCTTGCTTACTTCACCTGCCGGAATAGGCATCAGATACTGACGGGGTGCATCGAATGTACGCTTGTCCTGTATCTCCACAATCTTGGCGAAGTCTTCCATTGTCTCGGCAAGAATGTTCAGACCACGTGCCTTGACATTGAAATAAGTTTCTCCCATTTTCCAGCGGCGGATGTCCCAGAAATTATGATTCTCCTGATAAAGCTCGATCATACGTTCCTGTCTGACGATTTTCATCACTCTGCCGTCGGGACCGCATTGGCCGTCATAGCTTGTCAAAGGAACTTTGGCATTTGCCCAGCTTTCCAGTACCGGTTTTAGTCCGGCGCGTTCGCGTACTTTGTCCAGATAAGCCATTCCTTTTTCGGGATATCCTTCTTTACCATATCCTACGCAGGCTTCGGCATAGTTCAGGTAAAGTTCGGCGAGACGTATCACAGGCCATGGATATTCTACCGTTGGTCCGGGGGTACCAACGGTAGCTTGTATCCCTGGGTGTACACCTTTTTTGTTCAGGTATCCTGTTTTGGAGTAGTTCTGAGAGCGTGCCGCAGTGACTATCTTTCCGTCATCGGCTCTGACACCGCAGTTTTCTGTTGCCAGAAATCCGGTCAACCACTTGTCTCCTTCAGAACGCTCAGCACCCCAGAATTTGTGATAAGCATATCTTTTATCGTCTGTACGACATTCATAATAACCGTTCTCAAATGCAACCCACGCATAGAATCGGGGTTCGCGGTTCATGTTCATGTATAATGTTCTTTTTCCCGGTTCGGCATAGGTAGTGCCTTCAGGGATGGTTACGATATCCAGTTTGTTGTTTGTATTGAATTCGGGGTCTTCGTCAATCGGTAATCCATTGACTGTGTAGAAGCGGTCGAGCATGGTAATAGTGGGGGCTATACCATTCCACGAGCCACGTGGGAAGAAAGGTATGGATTTACGTTGAATACCATAAGCACCTGCTTTACGGGTTTCGGGGAAAATGACTTCTTTGTAGTTTTCGCTATCCATGAAAGTCATACGAAGTGTGCGTTCTGTCAGGTTGGTCGGTTCCGGATAAGCATTACTTGTAGTACTGGCTATATAGAGCTCGTGACCGGCTCCTGATGCAGCCTGAATGGCATCCCATGTTGCATCTGCTGCACGTTTGTATTTTTCTTCCGAATAAGTGGTCGACATGAGCTGTTCGCCGTCCGGGTTCTTAAAGTCTGTGTAATCAGGGTTCCCATTGAATAATGGTGAAGCGGCATAAAGCAACATACGTGCTTTTAAGCTTTTGGCAATGACGCTCGTGGCACGCCCATAATCCGAACTATTGCGTGTGGCAGGAAGTCTGGTGGCTGCATCGTCAAGTAAGTCGGCAACCCAGTCGATACATTCATCGTACGGACGACGTCCAAGCATATTCTCTGCGGGAGTGTCGAGTGCCGGAAGTTCTTTTACCAAAATGGTCGGCCCGTAACATTTGATCAGAAGGAGGTGGAAATAGGCGATCAGGAAGTCGGCTTCTGCCGTGTAAAGATCGACTTCCTCCTGGCTGATCTTAGGAACGGAGTGGATATTTTCTTTCAACAAATAGCATTGACGTATTCCCTGAAACAGTGTATTCCAATAACTGATAATTGTATTGCTTGAGTCATAAGAACCTTCAGCGAATTTTACGTAACTTTCGGCAAACGGGCTGATCGTTTCGTCACCGGTAAAGTCCATACATGACTGAACCATGTTTGACTGAGGCAGATATCCGTAGCAGGAATATAAATATCGCAGTGCAGCACGGGGATTGGCAAAGGCATCCTTTTCCGTGGCTGTTTCGTCGGGAACGATATCCAGATAGTTACAGGAAGTATTCAGCCCTGTAATCAATAAGAGGATAAATAGATATAGTGTATTCTTTTTCATATCTTTAAGGTATTATTTGTTGTTAATAGTCATTTGGAATCCAATGTTGAATACGCGCTGGGTCGGATATGAAAGACCACTGCCACCACCCTGTTCAGGATCCCACAGATCGAACGGAGCAAAGGTCATCAGATTAGAACCGCTGATGTATAAACGCATATTCTTATAGGTATATCCGATCTCAGCATTCTTTAATTTCAGGAAGGCACCGTTACGCTCCCAATAGCTGGACAACTTGTTGTTATTGTTATTGGTTTTGCGTGACAAGCGCGGGTAAGTCGCATTGGTGTTTTGATTGTCGGGACTCCAGCGTTCGTCTGCCACCCATGAAAGTACGTTGCGCAGCATACTGTCACCAAAGGGATGGAAATCTTTTACCATGAAGGAGGTTCTGGCTATTCCCTGGAAGAAGAAGGAGAAATCCAGATTCTTCCATTTAATAGAGGGACCGAAGCCATATACAATCTCCGGTACGCCGGGATGTTTTGCCCATACCCAGTCGTCTGTATCTGTCAGGTTATCATCATATCCGTACCAGTCTCTTGAAATATTGATATATTTGATATCTCCTGGAATCACTGCCGCTCCCAATTGTTGTTGGTGGTTGGCAATATCTGCTGCATCAATGAAGAGTCCGTCGGCAATATAAATGGCATTCTTATTGGCACTGACTCCGATTTTTGACTGCCATGGATATTTCGGTGATTCATCATATTGGGTGATTTCATTATGCGCATATGTGAAAGTTCCTTTGAAGCTGACGAACCAGTTTTTGTTGAACTGCTTGTTATAGCTGGCTGCTAATTCAAATCCCTGATTGCGCATAGCTGCCAGGTTGCCGTATACTTTAGTGGTAGCTGTACCCATATATGTCGGAGTGGTCCCTTTCTCCTGGAAGATGTCGCGACGATTTTCGCGAAAGATATCAAAAGTAAGGTCTAAAGAGTGGAACAATTGTAAATCGACTCCAAAATTAATCTTTTCTCCTACCTCCCATGTAATATCTTCATTGGCATAGCGTTGATAAACGGGACCATTGTAGGTTACATTCTGATTGACACCTGTTGTAAATCCTTTGCCGCCCAGGTCAATTTGAGACATGTAGATAAAACGGCTGCCATTAATCTGGTCGTTACCTACCAGACCCCACGAACCGCGTAGCTTCAATTTAGAAACAACGTTTTTCAAAGGTTTGAAGAAAGATTCTTCACTGATGTTATAACCTGCGGCAATGGAGGGGAACAGACCGAAACGGTGTCCTTTGGCAAAATTCTCCGATCCATTGTATCCTACGTTCACTTCAGCCATATACTTTCCGGCATAAGCGTAGGAGGCGCGTGCTGCAAGACCTTGTTTGCGTTGAGGCAATGAACCGATAAAGTTCCCATCGCCCGGTGTGTTGTTTACAAGTTCGTCCTGGCTATAGATTAGCATCGCATTGACGTCATGTTCACCGAATGTACGGCTGTAATTGACCATTCCTTCCAAATAGAAACGGCGGTCGCCGGAATTTGTATTCTTTGCGGTCAGGTTTGTCGTATATTCGTCTCCAATACGGCTTGTTGTGTAGGTGTAGCCACCATTGCCATCGTCTTCGTATCCGGTCAGTGCGAATTTGTTCCACTTCCCTTCACGTTTGTTCTCGGAACTCGACCAGTTCTTGAATGAAGCCAGTGCTTTGAAACTCAGACCTTCGGTGATGAAATCCAACTTCTGGTTAAATTCCAGTGCTGCAATGACTGTGCTTTGGAATCCTTTGTTGTAGCCTGTAGCAGCCTGAGCCACCGGGTTGGTCTGATAGTCGGCGTTGACACGTTCTGTAGCTCCCCATTTAATATAAGGTGTTTCACCGTCATCCGGAAAATATACCGGGAATTCAACAGGTGATGTATTCATGGCATTGGTAAAGATGGCTCCTACTCCCTGGTTAGGAGTAGTCATGTCACGCAACTGTACGTTCAGGCGCAAGGACAACTTAGAAGAATTGCTCAATTTGGCGTTGATGTTATTCTGGAAGTTATAGCGCATGATTTCAATATTGTTATTATAGGAGAAGAAATCCTTTGAACGATTCTTCAACATACCGGATTCGTGGTTGACAGAGATGCTGGAGAAGTAGTCTACACGTTTACCACCGCCACGGATGTTAAAGTTGAACTTTTCGCTATAAGAAGCGTCTTTAAACAATTCGTCATACCAATTTACGTTCGGATAGATATAAGGATTCAATCCGGCACGTGTTCCGTCAATTCTATCTTGGCTGTAAAGCACGTCACCGCTATTGTCATTGTTTACGGCCTCGTTGAAAAGTTCCATGTAAGTGGCACCGTCTACGAATTTAGGGGTACTGGTCGGTTGAGACATTTGTGCTTCCATACGGAAGTTGATAATCGGCTTATCCAGATTCATACCCGATTTGGTGGTTACAATCATCACACCGTTGGCACCACGGGTACCGTACATCGCTGTTGCGGTAGCATCTTTCAGGATAGAGAAACTATCGATAATCTCGGGATCAAGATTATTCAGGTCACTTGAACTTACCTGCACACCATCCAGAATGATTAGTGGATCGGTGACTCCGTTCATGGTCGAAACACCGCGAATCCAAAAGTTGGCGCCATCAGCTCCCGGCTGACCACTTTTCTGGACGGCAATAACACCAGCCAGACGTCCGGCAAATGCAGTAGACAGATTGGTAGAAGGTACCTTTAATTCAGTTGGTTTAATAGATTCAACAGAGCCTACCATACTGGCTTTCTTTTGTCCTGTACCATAAGCTGTGATGACTACTTCTTCCAATTGCTTGGCATCTTCATTCAAATCGATGGATAACACTTTGCGTGAACCGATCTTGATTTCTTTGGGTGTGTATCCTACATAAGAAATGAGAATAACATCCGAAGGAGCAGCCATGATCGTGAACTTTCCGTCAATGTTGGTGATTACTCCTGTAGCAGCCCCTTTGATTTGTACGGAAGCACCGATAATGGATTCACCTGTATTGGCGTCGACTACCACACCTACGATTTCCGACTTTTTCGGTCCCTGACTTTTTTGCTGAACAGTCTCTGCTTTCGCGCTTTTCAAGATAATTTCATTATTCTTGATGACATAGTCAATTCCGCTGTTACTGAATACTTTTCTTAAAACTTCATTAATGTCTCCTTCGCAATCGTAGTCCTTTTTCTCGTCATTGGCGACAACGCCGGACTTGAAGAAGAATGTGTACTGGCTATTTTCTTCGATCAGCTGAATAGCCTGTTGCATGGTGATGGACTGACCCTTGAGAATGATTCTCTTTCCTTGTGCGCCATGAGCGTAGAGAGCCATTGGAAGGAAGCAAATCAATAGAACGGCATATCTGAGTATGCTGTTACTAAAATGCATGTTTTTCATGTTTCTAAAAGGTTAATAGTGAATATATAGATAATTTGTTTTTAATGTATTAATATAATATGATGTCGTTATTTTCTTGTTTCTCTTTTAAATCGAGGCTGATACATATCTTTTCGATGATATTGGTAAGCGGCTCGTCTTTATGTATGGTTCCGTTGAACTTCAGCTTTTTGAGCTTTTCTTCTTTAATTATGATGTTTACATGGTATGAACGGTTGATAAAATTGATGAATTCCTGTAATGGCTTGTTGGTAAAGCGATATTTACTTGAGCGCCAATCATACTCGTTGATATCTATATGCGTACGTACAATTGATTTGGCTTGGGTATTGTATACGATTCGTTCGTTCGGTTTCATCGGCAGTTCTTGCTGTCCTTCTTCTGCCTGGAATTTGATGGAGCCGGTGAACAGGGTAATTTCTGATTCCATGTGTCCGGCTTTGATGTTGAATTCCGTTCCGGTCACTTCAATATGCGATTCCCGGAAATAAACCCTGAAGGGTGCTCCCTGAGCTTTTTTCACTTTAAAGAAAGCTTCTCCTTTTTCCAGGAAGATTTCTCTGTTGTTCAGGAATGACTTGTGATAGCGAATTTGGGAAGCTGCGTTGAGCCATACTTCCGAACTGTCCGGCAACATGACTGCCAGCTTATCATTCATTGGAGCACTGATATTAATGTCGGATGATGAAATATTGTTGGCAATCCAAAAGCCGATAATGAAGATGGCAACAGTGGCAGCGATGGAATATCCGATACGATAGTATTTCTTGTTTCTCTCTAAAGGCTGTTTTTCGTTCCGGCATCTGACCATAATCTTATTGAGTATGGTGTGCGGGGGAACATGATCTTGTATATGAGCTTTAGGAGCTTTATCCCATTGTTGAGACTGAAAGTTAACCATAGGCTTCTCATTGAGAAGCTGTTCCCTTTCGGAAGTTGTCAGTCTGTCGGCTAACATCTTTTTTATAATATTAATGAGTTCTATTGAATTCACGTCTTTGTATATTAGTGATAATGATCGTTATTGACTTCGGTTACATACTAAATACTCCCCATATTACATTTACCCCTATCGGATATAAAAAAAAATGTGTTTTATTTTTGTATCTTTTAAATAATGTATAGCTTTGTTGTCACTAATATTTGCACAAATATGAACGAAAGAGAAAGAGTATTGGCTATTAAGGGCGGTGATCATCAAGCGTTTATAGATTTGTATAACGAGTATTGGAGTCAGGTTTATGACTTTAGCCGATTGTACATCGCTACAATTGCTGATGCAGAGGAAATTGTTCAGGATGTGTTTGTGAAGTTGTGGGAATCAAGGCATTTACTGAAGGAAGATGAAAATATCAAAGGTTTTCTCTTTATTGTTACCCGAAACATCGTATTTAATAAAAATAAGAAGAGAGTAAATGAGAATCTTTTCAAAACCTCTGTTTTGGTAGCCTATGGAAACGAAGGTTATTATAACTCCACTACTGTGGAGGAAGATTATTGCGCTTCTCAACTAAAAATATTCATTGATCGGTTAATCAATTCACTTCCTGAACAACAAAGAAAGTGTTTCTTGTTGAGCCGTGAAGAAAACCTGAGTTACAAGGAGATAGCCGAGAGGCTTGGTATTAGTCAGAAGACTGTAGAAATACATATGGGTAAGGCCTTGAAATTCTTGAAAGATAAGGTGAAGCGAGGCTGGGAGATTCTATTGTCGCTTCTTTCATTTTAGTTATAAAAATAAGACATTCCTTCTTTCTCATTATTTATATAGTGTCGGAATATACTTATCTTCTTTCTTGCTGTTCTTAGCAGGCTGTTACTTTATCTGTATTTTCAATAGCCTCTTTTCTTTTCAGATAGACTTTCTGAAGTAGTCAGATTATTAATGATGTAATAGAAACTCATGTACTTTTGGCTATAATCAAGTTTGGAGGCTGATAGTAATAAGCTTTGATTCGCAAAAATTATTTAGTAATAAAAATAGTTGGAAAAAAGTTTGGTATGGCAGCTTTTTTTGCACTACATTTATCATTCATCGCTGTTTCAAGTTAGGCGTTTCCATTTGAACAGATAAATCAGACAGCATTCCCCGATCATAGTTATTGTATTTGAAAACAATGATTAGAATGTAGTTTTCCGATGTGAAATTGCAAGGTAACATAATAAATAAAGCTTTAATTAATTTGGACAAAATGAAAAAAGTACTGTTAACTTTAAGTTTGAGTATCGTTGCGTCGATGGGCAGCTTCGCGCAGAATGAACCTTATAAGAATCCGAAACTTACTCCCGAAGAGCGTGCGGAAGACTTATTAGGGAGATTAACTTTGAAAGAGAAAATAGGATTAATGAAAAATTCTTCTTTTGCGGTAGAACGGTTAGGAGTAGCTCCCTATAATTGGTGGAGTGAGGCTTTGCATGGTGTTGCCCGTAATGGACTGGCTACAGTGTTTCCGATAACTATGGGTATGGCATCTACCTTTGATGATGAAGCAATTGAAAGAGTGTATGTTGCCGTTAGTGATGAAGGACGTGCTAAATTCCACGATGCCCATCGCCGTAATCGCTATGGATATGGAAACGAAGGGCTTACTTTTTGGAATCCGAATGTGAATATTTTCCGTGATCCGCGTTGGGGGAGGGGACAGGAGACTTTCGGCGAAGACCCTTATCTGACTACCCGTATGGGAGTAGCTGTAGTAAAGGGAATGCAGGGGCCGGCAGATGCCGAATATGACAAGGCTCATGCGTGTGTCAAGCATTATGCAGTGCATAGTGGTCCTGAGGCGAAACGTCACTCTTTTGATGTAGAAGACCTCTCTCCCCGTGATCTATGGGAGACTTACCTTCCGGCTTTCAAGGCTTTGGTGCAAGAGGCAGACGTGAAGGAAGTGATGTGCGCTTATCAACGCCTGGAAGGAGAGCCCTGTTGTGATAGCAACCGGTTGTTAACGCAAATATTGAGGGATGAATGGGGCTATAAACATTTGGTTGTAAGTGATTGCGGTGCTATTGATGATTTTTTTGTGAAAGGCCGCCATGAGACACATAAAGATGCTGCCGATGCCAGTGCTTCTGCTGTGATCAATGGAACTGATCTTGAATGTGGTTCGATATATTTGCATTTGGAGGAAGCTGTGAAGCAGGGATTAATCACAGAAGAACGTATAGACACAAGTTTGCGTCGTTTGTTGAAAGCCCGGTTTGCTTTGGGCGAGATGGATCCGGATTCTATCGTTCCCTGGAGCAGAATTAGTATAGATACTGTGGATTGTGATTTGCACAAACAGATGGCGTTGGATCTGGCACGTAAATCTATGGTATTGCTTTGCAATAATGGCGTGCTTCCGTTGGCAAAAACAGGGGCACGTATCGCAGTGATGGGACCGAATGCGGTTGATTCGGTGATGCAATGGGGAAACTATGAAGGTGTACCCTCACATACATATACTATTTTGGAAGGGATTCGCTGCAAGATAGGCGATGTGCCTTTTGAGAAAGGATGTGAGTTACTGGATAATCGGATTTTTGAATCTTATTTTAATGAGATCTCCAACAATGGGCGTCCCGGTCTGACGGCTACCTACTGGAATAATATGAATTTGAGTGGTGATGTCGCGGCTACAAGTCAGATTACTTCTCCGATTAATCTGAGTAATGGTGGGAATACAGTCTTTGCCACAGGTGTGGGCTTATATAATTTTACTGCTGTTTATGAAGGAACTTTTCGTCCGAAAGAGAGTGGAGCTTATGAGTTGCTGATTGAAGGAGATGATGGCTATCGGGTATATGTGAACGGGGAAAAGGTGATTGATTATTGGGGAGAACATGCCAGTGCTAAAAGGGAATATACGTTGAAAGCAATTGCGGGGACAGATTATAAGATCAGAATAGAATATATGCAGGCAGGTGCGGAAGCGTTGCTTAGGTTTGATTTGGGTGTTTATCGTCATATTTCACCTGAGATGGTTGTCGATAGAGTCAAAGAAGCGGATATTGTTATTTTCGCAGGTGGCATTTCGCCGAGTTTGGAAGGCGAAGAAATGTACTCCGTTAACAGTCCCGGTTTTGCTGGCGGCGACCGTACTTCAATTGAACTACCGCAAGTGCAGCGTGATATCCTGAAAGCATTGAAGAAAGCGGGTAAGAAGGTGGTTTTTGTAAACAGCTCTGGTTCGGCGGTTGCATTGGTTCCTGAGATGGAGTCTTGTGATGCTATCTTGCAGGCATGGTATCTTGGGCAGGCTGGCGGACTGGCTGTGGCGGACGTTCTGTTCGGAGATTTTAATCCGAGTGGAAAGCTACCCGTTACTTTTTATAAGAATACGGACCAGTTGCCGGATTTTGAAGATTACAGTATGAAGAACCGTACCTATAGATATATGACGGAAGTTCCTTTGTTTCCTTTTGGATACGGATTGAGTTATACTACTTTCGATATTTCTAAAGGACGTTTGAATAAGAAAATTATATCTGCCGGACAGGATTTGAATTTTAAAGTCAATGTGAAGAATACAGGGAAGTATGATGGAGCTGAAGTTATTCAGGTGTATGTCCGCAAAGTAGATGATGCGGAAGGGCCGATAAAGAGTTTGCGCGCTTTCCGTCGGGTACCGCTGAAGGCGGGAGAGACTTGTGTTGTATCTATTGATCTTTTGCCAACTACATTTGAGTTCTTTGATCCGACTACAAATACTATGCGTATTATGCCCGGAAAATATGAAATCATGTATGGCAATAGTTCGGATATACCTTCGGGGAATAAATTGAGTGTAACACTTCGGTAATAATATTACTCATTAATGGGGGTGTCAAAAGTCAGTAGCAATAGCTTGTGTATTCACCTACCACCTCCCCCTGCGGGTACTCCTCCTTCCCGAAGGAGGAGATTTAAGATACTGCCGACTTTTTTGTCAGCCCCAGTTTCGTTACTTTTGACTTTTTACACTCTCATTTATTTTTCGGGAAATTCAGTCTGGGATTTTAAGGACAGCTGAGTGATCCTTATCCTTTTTTATCGTTCCTGTTTCATATACTGATGTAATGGTGCAGGAAGGGGCTGTGTTGTAATGCTATTACAGACTCAGGCTTTCTCACAGCGGATCAGTACTTTTTGCCCGTTGTTTAAGGTGCTGGCAAACAGATAAGTGTCTCCACCTTCCGACAATTTGATTCGTTTACGGAGTTCGGCAACCGTAGCCGGAAAGTTACGTACTGTGATATTTGCTTTTTTCAAGTCTCCGAGACTTTCTTTTAGTTCTTTTTTATTAAGGCTGCACTGACTAATGATGTGGAAAGCCCTGCCGGGAAAGCTCTCGACCAACACATCAGAAGTATAAAGATGACTGTTAGGATGCAGTTTTTTAACAGGAAATGCGGAGGCGATGCTGCGGAAAGCTCCGGCTTTCAGGAGTGAAGCGTTCGGCTCATAGAGATAATTTTCCAGTACGTTGGTATAGTTGCATTCGCTGCACTGCTCCTGTTCGCGGGTGAATACGAAATGCTGTTCTTCCTGTATCCCCTTGGTAGGGAGATTTACGCAATGGATGGATATTTCTTCTACCGATGCTTGTCCGAGTATCAGTAGTAATTCTTTGCATTCATTATTGGCAGATATGATGTGGACTTCCTGTACGTGTTGTAACTCTTTCAGTGCCAATGACAAGTCCAGCATGGGCGAGAGTTTGACCATGACCTGTCCCGCTTTGTTCAGTAAGAGTTCTTCCAGTTCGGCTACATCGGGTTCACAGTCCGAGATGGCAACAGTCTTTCCTCCGTGCTCGTTGCGGCGGGCAGGATCGAGGAAGATGCAGTCTACCGGAGACATAGCTTGCAGATAACTCACTCCGTCCTCGTTCTTTACGTTGATATGGTTTAGGTTCAGGATGGGAAAGTTGTGTGCTGCTATCTCGCAGAGTTCCTGCTGGCGTTCTACGTAAATGGCGGATTTGAATTTGGCAGCAAGGAAAGCGCAGTCTATTCCGAATCCTCCGGTCAGGTCCGTCAGGGAGTTACCTTTTAAAAGGGTTGCTTTGTAGCGGGCGGTGACTTCTGACGAGCATTGCTCCAGTGACAGGTGCTTCGGGTACCATATATCATCCGTATCTCTCCATGATGGAATTTTTTCGGCAGCAACCTGCCTTCCTGCTATCTGTGTGATGGCGGTCGGCATATCTACGTTCGGGTATTTCCGGGCTTGCAGGGCCAGAGCACGTACATCATCCGTCTGATGTTCGCGGATAAAGAGCTGGGTTTCGGGGGAGATTTGCATCATAGGTTGTTTATATTCGGCGTTATATGGTGGACTTGTTTATGGTATTACGTTGTATTTCTTCCGGGCTTCTTCTCGGCTGCAGAAGTTGAAATGCCACCATTCGCTGGGCAATGCACGGAATCCGGCGGCTTTCATTACTTTCCTCAATAATATCCGGTTCTGACGTTCTGTTTCGGTGATTTTTCCGTTGCGTATCAGTTCGCCTTCTTCGGTGATGTGCGCTTCTACTCCAAGATGATCGACCTTTGTGCCCATAGGCAACGGTCGCCCCAGCGAGTCCTGAATGCTGATGTCTACCGCCAGGCCGTAATTATGAAGTCCGCCTCCACGGTTGGGATTGGAGACATATCTGTATTTGGAAGTTCCTTTGACCACATCCCACATTTTTCTCTGTACGGACATCGGACGTGCAGCGTCGTAAATAATGAGACTGTAAGATGGATGCAGTGCCTTCAGTGCTTCTTGTGCTTTTAAGAGGGCATACGCCGCATGAGGATGCAGATAGGCTTCGGACAGGTCGTCATAAAGAATTTCTCCGGTGAAGTTATCCGCTTTTGTGTACATTAGGCTGATGGCGATGCTGTTGTCCAGCTCTGCTATATTTATTAGTCCCAGAGAATCCATGTAAAGAGCCATCGGGCTTTTCTGATGTTTTGGAACCAGTGTGCTGGCGGATTCATTTTTCTGCGAGGGGGATGTATAAATAGAATCTGCATCAATGGAGTCCGCATGAGCAAAGGATATACAGTCGGATGCTGTACCTTCGGGGCTTATATCTCCGGGTCCTGCGCATATAGAGTCTGTGCACGTTGTTTCGACCTTTGCAGATGTCTTCGTCTCCTTATGCCCCGGTACACAGGAATACCCTGCCAGCAGAAAGCAAAAGACAAATAAACTATATTTCAGCATCATCATTACTCCTTTGGGTTTTGTGTGCCAAAGATACTTCTTTTTGAATTTAGCACCAATAAAAAGCCTTTTTTACGCTGTTTGTTGGATCTATATATCCTGCGCGTTGGACATATATGCCCTGCGTATTGGATATATATCCCCTGTACGTTGGACATATATATCCTGTATGTTAGGTTACTATACCCTGCATGAACGGTAACTATACCCTATATGCAAATATAGTCTGAATACCGGCACACCTTCTTCTGTGATTTATCCGGATTTTCAGCGGTTGATACTGACTATTACTTTTTTTAGATTGGCCGTATTCTTCCATATTTCGAGTAGTTGCAGAATACGTTCATCCGTTACTCTGCTGTTATTGACAGACAGCAGTTCCGAATATATTTCCAGCAGCTTCTTCAGTTCCTTGACAGGCTGTTCCGGAAGTTCGGCAATCAGTGATGTAAGTAGCAGCTCCAGTTCCCGGTTGTGTAGTGGGCTGACGTTTATCATTTGCTGTTGTATCAAGTCGGTAAGTCTTTTCAGAGATCCCCATCCAGTACGTTGGTGCGAACCCAGTATCCTGCCGATACGTGCACTGTCTATACATCCTGTGCTGACACGGTCCGTCCATATTCCGGCGGCATAAGAACGGGAAGTCTTGTCGGCTACCAGCATACAACTCGCTTCCAGCAGATAAGAGGTCTCATGCCATTCGTGCCTTAATTGGTGAAGTGCCTCTATAGTGGCTTGGGTGATACCAACTTCTCTCACTTCATTTAGCATCGGATCATAAATGGCACAGCGGATGCACCATACAAACAATGGTTCCGGTGTATTGGGAGCTAGCCATACAAGGCGGGGCAGATCGTTTTGTATATCGTCATAACGTTCTATCTGTGAATACATTTCCACCAGTAGCGGATGCGGGTCATACGAGTGATAACTCACTCTCTCATCATACTTTCCTTTGTTGACGATGTGGATGTTCTCTCCTTCCGGAACATTGAAACTAAGGGTTGAAGATGTCCAGTTAACCACTTTGTTGTGATAATCAGTATATGAATGAGGCGTTTGGAAAGTCCACCATGAGAAGTTTCCCGTCAGAAATTCGTGTGAGCTTTTGCTATAAGAGAAATCTTTGAATTCAGTATAAACCGTCTCCGGTGATTTGATCAATCCTGCTGTCATCCACCATGAAGGGTGGGCGAAGGGAGCTTGTGGAACTGCATCTTTTGCTCCCATCAAGAAGGAAAACAAATTTTGGTATTCCCCTTCCAATTCCTGAAGGACAGTCGGAAGGTCTTGCGAGGGATAATCATTCAATGCCATCCTCGACAGGGCTATCTGCATATCCATATCGTCCGGCTCGGCATTGGCCTGCTGATATTGTCCGAGTCTTTTTATCAGAACTATGGGGTCAATAAATGCAGGCGTATGCGTAGGAGTGGATAGCATGGGAAGTCGGTTCTCGTTGCTTTCCAAAAGGTCTAATGTCCAGCACAGTAATTGTTTGTGAATAGGAAATTCCATTCTTTTATTACTCTTCTGGCGGATGGTTATTTTCTGCAGATTGCGATATCTCCACTGACCTTTCTGAAGTTCGTCTTTCTGCACCATTTTCTCGTGCAGGGTGCTCAGTTCTTTTGCTTCTATGGGGAAACGCTTGATTAATAGTTTTGCATAGTCGATAAGGAACGTTGCCATCATAGAATCCGATATTCCGTTGCGTGAACTTCCGCCATTGATAAGTAACTTATAAGCACGTTGAAGAACAGGTGTCCATTGGGTGATATGTTTCGCTTCCAGTTGCTCATTCCATTCTACCAACGCATTCAGGAAAAGGTCGAAGTGGTATAGCTCATTGGAATCTAGTATTTGGCTGGCCAGAAATATCAGGTCTTCGATGGAAGTAATTTCCTGTATCCGGTTGTCTTCCCGAAGGATGGGTGGCATCGGTTCATAGTCGAAGGAGGCGACATTTGCCTGCTCGTCAAGAGTAGTCAGCAAGACTTTATCGGTAGATAAAGCATCTGAAACATTGTCTTTCAGATAAGCTGCCAACTCTTTTTTAGTGCTGGTCAGCATTGTTTCTGCATAAGCAGAGAGTGCTTCTTTCAATGTGGGCGACTCTGTTTCTCCAAATGTTTGAATCAGTTTCACTATCTTGTTCTGAGTAGACTCGTCGCGACTCATCAACCCTTGTGTGGCAGCGCAACAGATGGCATCATGATATTCTTTTTTCTCTTTCGCCAGTTTGCTGAGAACTCCCAGCGTGTTTTGATGGACAGCTTTTACGTCCGAAGCGAAGAGGACAGCGGTCTGATCCAGAAAATCATCTGTCAGGAACTGGGGATGGCTGCACAGATTCTTCAGAAGACCGAGAATGATATTGATCGGTCGGCTATGGGGAGAAGATAGTGCGGCAAGCATCTCCGGCTGTAATGTCAGTTGTTCTTCAACGCTGGGATTGAGTGCCGTAAACATACCGGCAAACCAGCTGCACAGGTTCTTGTTAAAGTTCCGGTTGATTGCCAGCAAAGACTCTTTCAGTACACGCATACGGTCTAACTTTCCGTTCTCGGTGAAGTGCTGGAATGTATAATAAGGATATCCTTTGGCCGGATTGGCGTGCCAGTTTTGCCCGCAGTCGTATTCAAACAAATACCAGATGTGCTCGTTGATTGTAATATCCCGCTTTTCTAATACGGGGGTAGTGTGGATATAGTTAACCAGATAACCTGCTATCGTCTGTGGAGAGGGGGAAACGGTGAGAATTCCCCTTTCTATCCAGTCCATCAATATCTCATAGTCCATATTGTAGAAGCCTCCGAACTCCTTACCTTCACCTTCAACGAAATAACTGTCCAGCCACGTGGGAATATGCCATGCGGCTATCTCGTTCAGATGCGCTGTGTTTATCCCCCATTCGTGTTTGCGAAATTCCTTGAGGGGAAATATCACAAGGGCGGCAAGATCAATAATGTGATGCTGGCCCGACGTGGCACGCGTACCATATGTCCTTTCTTCCAGCTGGACAAACTTATTATAGTATTCTTCCAACCGGCTGAGGCAAGGGATGAGGCTCTTCCGCTCCTCCTGTGTCAGTTTCTGCAGAAAAGGAATGATCTTCTGCCCTTGCTCTTTTTCTACTATCTCGGTAAGCTGTGTTTCTAGTGCAGTCATGGTTATAATTTTGATTGAAGGATATATGATAACAATATCCGTGTTTATAAATTAGTCTACTTTAAATCAATTAAGATCACCTGAAATGATAAAAAACTGATACCAAGCAATATTACCTATTACCTATTACTTATCACCTTTCTAATGCAGTAACTACTTTTTTTAGATTAGCATTCTTTTTCCACATTTCCAGGCGCTCACGGACTTTGTCGTCCGTTACGCAATGGCCGTTCACGCGCAGCACTTCCGCGTAGAGTTCGAGTAACTGTTTTTGTCCGGTGACCGGATTGTCGGGTAATCCGCCGATCAATACAGTGAGTAACTCTTCCAGTTGTTGATTGTGAAAGGCACTTCGTTTGTATATGCTTTCATACACTTCTGTGGTGAAGCGTTTTAGCGGAACAATGCCCATATTGATAATTCGTGCTACTATTTCTCCTAGCCGGTGATTGTCTATTCTGTTGTTAGCGATGCCTTCCACCCATAGCTCCGCAGCGTATGAACGGACGGTTTTGTCAACAAAAAGCAGGCCTCCGCCCAGCAACAGTAAACTCATCTCCCGAAGCGGACAGTGAAAAGACAACAACATACGTAAAGCACTGGCTACACTGCGTTTGCTCTCTTCCTGCGGTGAACCGAAGTCCATGTAGCAGTTGATGATTTGTGCAACCAGTGGTTCCGGTTGGTTGGGGAAGAAGCTGAACAGACGTTCCATATAGTCGGAATCGCCTATATTGTATCTGCTGTTGATGACCAGATGTTCTTGCCAAAGCTGGTGGCTGTTGTGCTCTGCATACTCGTGCCACTTATAGAAATCGAGCTGGAGCAGACGTGTATCTGCTGCATATTGATTTTCTTTCTGTGCCGGTTCTTTCCAGCCGTAATTTCCTGTCAGGTAGTTGTGGGGCAGCGTGTTGCAGGAGAAGTTTTTGAATGCTTCAAATTCTGTATCCGGCTCTTTCACCAGTCCGGCTGCAAGCCAGGCAGATGGATGATTGTACGGTGGTTCGGGTTGCGTCTCTTTATCTAATAAAAAGAGACAAAGATGCAGATATTCATTATTTAATAATTGTCGGGCGACAGCAATGGCTTCTTTCTTGTCTTCTAGAGCGCAGCGTGCTATGGCCAGCTGAAAGTCCCATGAACAAGGCTTTACATTCGCTTCCTGATAAACGGCGAGCCGTCGTACAAGTTCGGTGCCCTGGATGTATGCCGGGCTATGTGTCGGAGTAGAGAGTAAAGGTAATGAGTCGCCTTTTTGGATTTTACGGATTACTTCCAGCCACAATTGTTTGATAGGTTCAAAACAGGTTCTATTGCTGTAAGTTGGCTGCCAGTCTGCAAGACGCTTGAAAGCACGTTCGTCGTAGGCTCCTCTGTTTGCGTCTATTCCTTTAAGTCTTTCTTCCAGGCGGGTGAAGATCTTGCTTAGAAATCCTTGGTTGGCAGTGTCTTTTTGTGTCCATAAACGTTGATATTCCAGCAGGAAAGTGGCAAGAAAGTTCTCGTATACCGCCCAACTATTGATAATGATGTTGGCTGCCCGTTGGAATATAGGCTCCATCTGGCTGAAATCTTCTTCATCCAACTGAGGATGGAAGGCGATGAGGGCGGCAATCGCTGTGTCTGTTTCCCAGCTTTCGTCCATGTCGAACAGGCGGCTGAGCTGGAACAGAAAATCTTCTTTATTGGCAGGACACGGGATACGGTTGTCTTCCCGACAAATACGAACCTTTTCTTGGAAGGTTGTTTCGGGAAGGCCGGCTTCTTCCGCAGGCTGCTTCATGAAAGAAACAAGTATATCCTGTACGCTCTGGAACATCTCGGATTGGTAAGATAGCAATGTCTCTTGCAATGTAGAAGAGGATGCGTCTCCGTACTTTGATATAAAGCTGGCAGCTTTCTTTTGCAGGCTTTCATCTTTCTTCAGGAATAGTTGGCAGAGTGGGATGCAACATGCTTCTTTCATTTCGGGGTGTCCGGTAACGATCTGCTCAAAAATGGAATAAATAGTGAGCAATGAGTTTTTGGGACTGGAAAAGAAAAGAGTAGTCGCACGCTCGATAAACTCCTGATAGTGGAACCCGCCTTCGGAGGCAATCTTTTTTAGTTGTTGTAACATCACATTCACCGGTTTGGTGTATGGAGAGGTGAACACTTGCATGATTTCCTCTTGCAGGGATATGAGTTCTTCCGCCCTTGGCTGCAATTCTTCAAAGAGTCCGGCAAACCAATTTACCATGTCTTTTTTAAAACTTCGGTTGAAGGTGGAAAGTGTCGCTCGCAGAAGTCGGTTTCTGTCCAGATGTCCGTCGAGCGAGAAACGATAGAAAGCGGCGCTAAAGCTTTCATCCCGTGAGGTGGTCCCTTCTTTATAGGCTGTTTGGGCACGGTCATTATGATAGCCAATGGATGATTCCTGTTCGAAAAGATACCAAATGTGTTCTTTTAGGGTGATTTCTCTTTTTAACAGTAAATCGCTGTTAAAAGTGTCTTTCCCTTTAGGAAGGGAAGATCTGATACAGATGTAACCGGGCAATATTTGTGCGATACGTTTTGGAGAGAGTTCTTGCATATAGCCCATATCTATCAGCTGCATGAGCTGTTCGTAGGATATATTGAAATTCAAGTAACTTTCCGCATCATTTATATACTCTGCCAGCCAACTGGGAGTATAAAGAGAAAGCAATTTGCAAAGTAAGTTGAAGTCTATGTGGTATCCCAGGTCCATTTCTCGTTTGTTGCCACATACGAACTGTACGGCACCCAGAAAGCGTGCCCGGTGATGATCGCAAAAAGTTTCACTAAACTTGCCTTTTATCCATTGCAGTTCCCGGATGGTGGGCAGGAATTTTCTTCGTTCTTTCACTGAAAGTTCTAACAACCTTTTGATAAAAGGTATCAATATCTTTTCTTCTTTCTCCGGAGTATCCACATAAGTTTTGGATAATTTCTCCAACTCGCGTTTCAGTTCTTCCATTGTACAAGTTTCTTTACTGCCAAAATATGTTTGCAGGCTCCCCGTTCTCCCTGATTGCCGCTAAACCAGGTACAGGTGCAACGTTCTTTTTCACTTTCCCTGTCCAAAATAACCGTATGTCTTACTCCTCCGCTCCCAGCGACACGTGCTTCTGTCCGGTTTCCGTCATTTGATATAATTTCCACTTTCTCTTCTTCCAATAGCTTCTCGGCAGCCATCATACGCGGATTGAGACTCAGGATGCGCTCTGTCTTAAAAGGCAGGCGACGATAAAAGAAACTATTCTCATCCAAGTCGAATCCCAGTAACCCCATAGCTGCCAGTCGTGCGGACAGAGAATCCACCTTATCGAGATCAATGTGCTCCTCAATAGCGAAAAGAGTGGGGTTGAACTGCTGGTTGGCGTAACTGTATTTATCCATCGCTTCTATCCATTTCTCCGGTACGTCTTCAAGCAGAGCGTCCAATGCCGCACCTTCTCCTGAGAATCCGCGCCAACATTCCCGCGACAGGGAAAGGCTGAAACGAACCGGACCGAAATAGAGTTGCCAGATGGTCGATTGCATTGTCGGATGAACAAAGACTCTCAGCTCGTCGGCAAATGGCAACAGGGGTTCGAGCAGGCGCAGACGATGTACTCCTCCGATACAAACGGCATTCAGACTTTTCACCGGTGAAAAGGCCGGTTTTTGTCCGCGCATCACCAAATAATAGTCACATTTCACGGTTCCTTTGGGGAGTGTCTGAAAGAGTTGCAAAGTCTGTATGCGATTGAAAGAATACATCCGTTCGGCAACAGACTGGTAAATCTGTACCGTGGTCAGCCCCTTTATCCATTTTACGGGCAGCGGTACTTTGCGTTCTATTACTTTTTCACCTTTATTGTAAAGCCCTACCTCCTTAGGTCCGACTGACATCACTACTTTTTCTTGTTTGCTGATGCTTCCCAATGCAGAAATCATACCGGCATTGAAGTCAACATTCGTTGTTCCGTTCTCCAGAAACTCTCCGTCGTGTCCATCGGGCAGTACGTCGACTCTGGCATATACGCCTGCACAATTCGAAAATCCTTCGAAGCGTAAACGTTCATTTCCTGCCGTTACAATCGGGTCTTTCAGCATGGAAAGCTGGGCAGGAGTCAGATTAAAACTGGATTGTACTACGTTGGACAACGCAATGAGGCAGCGTGCCGTCATATAAGGTTGTGTCAACTTCCCCCAAAAGAAACAGGGAGCTTCTTTCTTTTCTATTTCACTGTATTTTGCCAGAAATAATTCGTCTTGATCAGACGAACGTTGTAACACAGACGGAGCAGCGTATTGATATGAAATAGTATCGGTCATAGATAAATATATAAGTGCTTGTTGGACATTTCCCAAATATAGAAATTAAATCTCAGAATGGAAACTTGTTGAGTAGTTTACTCTGTTTGTGATGCTGGGATTGTGATTTTATAAAGTGAAATATTTTAGGTTGTTTGCTTCGCTTTTGCGTTTTGAATGCGAAAGTCAATGTTCGCTTTTATGGATTGTTTTTTGTTTCAGTATAAATGATTGTTTATTGTATATTGTTGATAAATAAAGAGTTATTTCTGTCTCTTATACACATCTGACGCTGCCGACGATCGCATAAGTGTAGA